>Ga0209587_1000735_pt1 | contig 15891 bp, 16 predicted proteins | sample NGEPerD_2_FD_184512 | JGI IMG/M metagenome (GOLD analysis project Ga0209587, IMG submission 184512) | Arctic peat soil microbial communities from the Barrow Environmental Observatory site, Barrow, Alaska, USA - NGEE PermafrostL1-D... | ecosystem: Environmental > Terrestrial > Soil > Wetlands >... | reverse complement strand
GATGTGGGGGTCGTGCTGGGGGTCGTGGTCTCAGTCGGAGCCGGGGTTGTGGTGGCGCTGGTGGCCGTGGTCTCAGTCGGAGCCGGGGCTGTGGTGGCGCTGGTGGCCGTGGTCTCAGTCGGAGCCGGGGCTGTGGTGGCGCTGGTGGCCGTTGCGGTCGTGGCGGTCGTGGCGGGGTCCGTGGTCGCGAGCGGGATGGTGGCTGCGCCGAGCGCCTGCGACGTGCCGAACGGGGTCAGCGCGAGAGCGACCGAGAGAACAAGGGCGACCGTGACAGCCGGATATGCCAGCACGGGGCGCACGCGAATACGACGAGCCTTGTCGCTGTTCAAACTCTTCAACTGCTGACTCCGTAGGTTGACCATGCGGGCCCCGGTGCGATGGGAGCAGGCGTGTCCTGCGACGCACCCGATGTGTCCGAACTACCAGGGGTTCTCAAGCAAGTATCCATTTGAGCGATTTGTAGAACCATCCGCCTGGCGGCACATATCGGGTAGAGAAGGCCCAAGCCTCTCCACGGTCGACTGTGGGCTGCTTTGCGTTCGGTTTGAAGCGGCGAAAAGACTTCGGGTGGTCCGGTAAACCGGACCACCCGAAGTCTTAAAACACTTACCTTCTAGGTGTCCAACGCCTTCTTAGACGTTGTGGCACGCCACGCAGGTACCACGGTTGTCGATACGGAGCAGCCGGCTGTCGGCTGAACCCGTTGCCGCACCGGGGAACGCAACGTCCGCTGCGGACCCTGACATCGCGGCGTTCGAGCCGTGAGAGACGTGGCACTGGATGCAGTTCGGCCTCTCCACACCTTCCCTGTCGGTCCTGTCAGAGCGGTGACGGTAGGTGAAGAGTGCGTCGCCGGAGTCGGTCCTCCAGGAGCCACTCCCTGCCAGGTAACGCGTGTGGCACTGGCTGCACCACTGCGAGGCGTTGGCGATGTAACCATCGGTAACACCTGCTGCCGGCAGAGCACCACCCTTGGTCACAGGAACGCTGCGGTCCGTGACCAGCCAGTAGTCGGCCGTCGTGTACTTCTTCACCTGTGCGTCAGGAATGTTGACCTCGACAGCAGCGTCGGAGTCGTTCGGGACAGGCTTCAGGATGCGGTAGTTGCCGTTGCCGTGCGGGTCGTGACATGAGCCGCACTCCAAGGTAACCGCAGCCTTACCCGGGTTGACGGTGGCCGAGATGGCCCCGTTTCCCCACATGGTGCCGGTCGTGGTGCCATCGATCTGGTGCTTGGACGTTGTCGCCTCAGAGGCGCCCACTGGAACGGTGGCGCTGTGCGCAATCCGTCCACCATGGGCGGGGTCAGCTAGACCCAGCGTCTTTGTTGCGGCGCCAGCGCCGATCAGCGCGAAGTCGAAGCCGCCGCCTCGAAGTGCGTCACCCGTGCCAGCATTCCTGCCGTTTGTCACGTCGGTGCCAGCGCCCATACCACCGGTGGAGTGGCAGCTGTAGCACAAGGCCGGCTGGGCCTGCTTCAGCAGGTAGCTGGCCTCGGCCGTGTGGGCCCTGTGACAGCCTGCGCACCTACCGGCGCCGGCCGAGGTGAGAGAGAACGTTGTCCCTTCCGCACCCGCAGTGCTGTAGTGGACACCGCCGTCAGCCTGTGCTGGCCCGACGCCACCCATCGTGAACATGAGGGCACTTCCTGCTCCGATCAAGAGAAGTCTTTTCATTGCCCCACCTTCTTTTCGCATTATCTGTGCTCCTTTTCCTTCACTGTGTTCGTGCAGGTCTTGTTCGTGCATGTTCAATGCCCTTCATCTACCGCTCCACGGAGCGGCGCTCATGACCGGACGCCCCCTTCCCGTACTCAATAGCCCCACACCTGGACCCGGTTGTTCTCCCGGTCGGTGACGTAGATGTGAGCACGTGTGTCGGTGGCGACCCCGTTCGGGTACTCGAACGTTCCGTCGAGCTGCCCCTCGGCCCCGAAGGACCCGATGTAGGTGGGCACGGCCTTCGACTCGTCGATGGTGTAGACCCGGATCTGGTGGTCAGCGGTGTCAACGACATAGAGACGTCCGGCATCGTCGACCGCCGCTCCTCGCGGCAGGCCGAGGTCACCCTCGCCGATGCCGGAACCGATCATGGCGAGCAACTTCCCGTACGGACTGAAGACCACCAGGCGGCCGTTGTTGCTGTCACTGACCTCGATGTTGCCCTGTGAGTCGACCACGATCCCGTTCGGGAAGGACAGCTGCCCTGGTTCGCCTATTGACCGCACCAGAGTGCCGTCAGCTGCGAACGCCAGGATTCGGTGACTCTTGGCAGGTACCTCACGGACGTCGGTGGCATAGAGAGTGCCGTCCGGTGCGAATGCCAAACCCAGGGGACTCCATTTGCCGCCGAGATCCCCCTTGGGGGCGAAGGTACGCAGGTAGGTGCCCTTTTCGTCGTAGACGTAGATCGAGCCGGTGCTCCGATCGCTCACGTAGACATCTTGCGTGGTCGGGTTGATGGCCAAATAGACGGGTACATGTGCCTTGCCGGTGGACGACGGAGGTTTGAGTGTGGCGATTTCTTTGCCCGCCCCGTCGTAGACCCGCACCAGGCGTTCTCCACCACTCTCGGTGACGTAGATGCGGTCACCTGAAGAGTTGGCAGCCACGCCGAGAGGTGTGGTCATCCCATAGATGCTGAACTCGTAGTGCGGCATCTTCGTCGAGCTGAGCCCTGGCAGCTCTGAGAGCGGCTTGCGGTTCATCAGGTACCAGACGAACAAGAGGGCCAGGATCACCAAGGCGATGAGCAGGGCGGCGATCAAGCTCTTGCGCTTCTTGCTCATCTTTGCGGGTGCCGCTTCACCGGCGTCATCACTGAAGCCCTCAATGAGAGACGGCGTGGCCTCAGGGGACTCCGGTGGAGTTTGATCGAAGGTGGTCATCAGCTTGGTCCTTGCGTCGTGGCGGAGCTGGTGGGCCCAGCACCGAGGCGCGACAGGGCGGAGATCGCGGCGCCGTTCTTGAGATCGACGGCGAGGACCTTCTTGTACCAGGAGACCGCCTCTGGGTTGTTGGACTCAGTTTCCGCAATCAGGCCGAGCCCCAGCAGGGCATCGACGGCTACCGGACCATTGGTCAGCGCCTTGAGCTGGGACTTCGCAGCGGCTGGCTTCTTGAGGCAGAAGCTCTCCATCGCGGTGGCGTATGCCTTCTCGGGCACCTGGGCGAGCTTGCCGTAGGCGAGGGTGAGCTGGGAGTAGGGCTCGCACCATCCGGTCGGAACGAACAAGAGGGCCTGTTTGAGAGAGGCGACGGCGAGCTTGGGCGCACCGTCCTTGAGCTGGGCGACCCCAAGAAGATATAGCGCGTCCGAGTCCGCACGGTTGATCTTGAGTGCGGCTTCGAGCTCCTTGATGGCCTCCTTCGTCTTCCCCTGCTTCACCGCGATCGAGCCGAGGAAGTAGCGGGCCTCCTGCAGCTGTGGGTCGGCCCCTGCGAACTCTCCACCTCTGGCCTCAGCGGTGATCGTGCGGTAAGCAACCGCGGCAGCCGTGAGGTCACCCTTGTCGATCAGGACGCCACCGCGTCCCAGAAGCGCTGTCCGGTTGATCTTGTCGGCCTTCAGAATCTCGTCGTACTGCTTCAGCGCGTCGTCCAAGCGTTGGTCTGCGCGATAGGCCGCCGCCAGCTGAAGCCGGGTTTGAACGTTGTTTGGCTCCTTCTTCACCGCCGCCTCGGCACCCGCGATCTGCCGACCGACCAAGGACGGACCCGCATCGACGTGCTGGTCCTGGTAGTAGATGACCCCGAACGCCGCAATACCGATCACGAGCACCAGGGCTCCCCAGCGGAGCAGACGGCTCGACGCTCGGTCCGAGACGGAGGGACTCCGTCGACTCAACTTCATTGTGATGCCAGTTCCTCTCGCTATGTCCGACACGTTTTCGAAACGAACGTGCGCGACATGGAGGCCGGGGCCTCCTCTGCCATCCTGTCTTCCACGCGAGGGGGATCCCATCCGTCGCTGGGTAGATATCGGGTACAGGCCCTTTGGGCGCCGGGGGCCCTGCGACCATGATCTGGCTTCGGGCTCTACGCCGTGGGAGCTGCGAGGGTCCTGACGCGGCGGGCCTTGGCCGGCCGAGCGACGGTGCTGCTGTCGCGGACGGCCTGGACGATCTGCTCGAGCCCGGCGGCGCATGGGGCCACGACCGAGCCGCGAGTGATGACGGCACTCACGTCGATCAGGACCGCGTGGGGGGCGAGCGTGGTTAGGTCGAACTGCTGGAAGGGATCGCTCGACTCGAAGATGACGACCGACGGACCGAGGGCCAGCGCAGACTTGACGGCCTCGGGGTGACGCGATGACGCGACCGTCGGCTCCACGCCGATCTGGGCCCGGAGGTACTTGGCGATTCCCTCACCCAGCAAGGCGTGCTCGTAGAGGATCACGACCGGGTGCTGCGTTTCGTTCGGCACGGCCTGACCCCTTCCCGCTAGCACGTGATTCCCGCTTTTTTGAACGGTAACCACCCTCGTGCCCCCACCACCATCCCCGAACCGGCACAGTTCTCAACCGGCATTCCTCTACCTCGCGGTGCCTCTCCGGGCTCCGATTCGCGCCCCAGCGCGGTCACTCTTCAAGCGGTCACTCGTCGACTGGTCGGCGTCCCAAGCCCTGCCGCACGATGTATGCCGTGGCCTGGATGCGGTTCTCCATGTGCAGCTTCTCGAGGGCGTTGTGGACGTGGTTCTTCACGGTGCCCTCCGTGATCGAGAGACTCTTGCCGATCTCTTTGTTGCTCATGCCCTGGGCGACGAGCTGGAGGATCTCGAGCTCGCGCCGCGTGATGGGCGGCCCCTCGGGCTGCGCCGGCGACGAGGTCCGCCTCGTGGCCCCGTTCTGGATCTCGCTCAGCAGCCGCCCGGCGATGGCCGGCGACAGGGGCGTCTCGTTGCGCATGACGGAACGGATCATGTCGTAGAGCTGTTCGGGTCGAAGGTCCTTCAGGAGGTATCCGTGGGCACCGAAGCGGATGGCGTCGAAGACATGGTCGTCGGCCTCGGACACGGTGAGCATGATGACCTTGACGGTCGAGAGCTGCTCGCGGATGAGCCGGACCGCTTCAACCCCGTTCATCACCGGCATCTCGACGTCCATCACGACGAGGTCCGGGAGAAGCAGCCGAGCCTTCTCGACCGCGTCCAGACCGTTCTCGGCCTCACCCACCACCGTCATGTCATCGCGCCCGCCGATCAGCGACGCGATGGCACCACGAAAGAGCGGCTGATCGTCAACGAGCAGGATGCGGATCGGTTCGTGCGCCTGCATTCATCACCTCGACGTGAGCTGGCTTTGGATGTGATCGCTCGGGAACGCTTGCGATGACACGTGTCCCGCGGCCCGGCGCGGAGTCGATCGTAAGGCTACCGTTGAGGAGCGCCATCCGCTCACGCATGGTGAACAGCCCGAACCCGTCCCGGTCGAAGGGCGAGCCACCCTGGTCGAAGCCGTGACCGTCGTCCTCCACGACAAAGATCGTGCTCGACTCGGACTCGCTGATCCGGACGATGGCCGACGTGGCGCCCGAGTGCTTGCGGACGTTCGTCAGCGCCTCCTGGATGACCCGGATCACCTGGACCTCACACCGCGGCGACAGTCCCAGCTGGTGGTCGAGGTCGCTGCTCAACGACGCCTCGATCTTGCACTGCTGGCTGTACTTGACCAGGTATGCGCGGAGGTTGTCCTCCAGCCCGCGCTCGGTCTTGCTCGAGTCGCGCAGACCGAGGATCGACTCTCGGACGTCCTGGTAGGCGTCCTCACAGATATCCGCGATCTCAGCCAGCTCCATCGCGACGACGGGGTTGTCGCTGACCTCTTCGCGCGAGTCCAGCGCTCGCAGTCGCAGATGGGTGACGCCGAGAACCTGCGCCAGGCTGTCGTGCATCTCGCGGGCGATCCGCTCGCGTTCGGCGAGAACCGCACGCTGGCGCCCGTTCTCGCGCATCTGGGCGCTTGTGATAGCGATCGCAGCAAGGCCGGAGAGGGTCACGAGGAAGGCGCGGTCACGCTCGGTGAAGAGGACATCGGATCGCCGGCCGATCCACAGCTCTCCCAGCAACCCGATCGGGCCGCGAATCGAAACCACCATGTCAGCGTTCCAGTCGGGCGAGGACCGAACCGGGCAGACGGTCGCGGGCCCGTGGTCGTTGTGGCCAGACCCACCCGAGGACGTCATACAGGAGGTGCCGTCAGCGAAGGAGGCACCGTCAGCGAAGGAGGCACCGTCCTCGAGCGTCCCAGCGAACTGGACGGATCGAGCGGCGTCTTCGTCGAGGCTCAGGACAGCCTCGTCGCCGCCCATCAGCTCACGCGCGTGCTGGACCACGGCCGAGAGGATGTCCGGGGGCGGGTTCTGGTTCGAGATCTGGAGGAGCACGTCGTAGAAAGCGTGACCTTCGTACTTCCTGCGCTGAAGGTCGGCAACGAGCTGGGCGAGCTGGATCGCGCTGGCCAGCTGATGGCCGATGGTCTGCAGTGTGCCCGAGGCGAGGCGGTCACCCGCGCCCGCACCGACAGGAAGCCAGAGCCGCATCCGGCCAACGGTCACCGTCCCCGTTGACAGCGGGAAGTCGATGAAGGGTGCGTCATCGCCACCAGGGTCGTTGGGCACGAGCATGGCTGACCCGGGGGCTGCGAGCAGACGCCTTGTCACGCCCGCGTCTTCCGGCGATCGGTCTTCTGAGTTGAAGATGGTGACGGAGGCCTGAACCGCACCGCTCGTGATGAGCACGCTCTTGAGGGCCACGTCGACGATTCGGTCCACACCAACTTCGCCCTGCACGGCGCTCGACACGGCGTTCACGGCCGCCAGCTCACGGTTCTGCCTGACCACCTGTCGCTGCGCTCGGTCGATGAACCGGAACATGACCAGGCCGAAGACAAAGATCGACACCACAGTGACGCTGATGAAGATCGGGCGATAGCCGTCCCAGAACCCGTCGAGCTTACGGTCCTTGGCCTCGACCGTGTAGTGGACGAACTCCAGGGCCAGGATGAAACAAACCGGCAGCAGGATACTCAGCACCTTGAGGCGGCGATCGACCCACTTGTAGGCCCAGCGCTCGGCTGCTCGCGCCGACGGCTGGTGCGCCGACGTGGGCGTCGCGGCCCGCGCGGGTTCAAACCTGGCATGCGCGGGCGTGGCCGCCGCGTCGTACGCGGCTTCAACCTCATGGTGCGCTGAACCGGGCGTCGGGGCCGAGGTCACGCTGTCTGCCCGAATACTGATGTCGCCTCCTATGGTCCCCCCGCAGACTCTGGGCGCCGGTCGGCACCAATACATCCTACGACCTCCTGCCGGCCCGAAGCGCATTCGAGGTCGATCAGGTCACGCCGCGTGACACCGCGTGACGTGGCTAACAGCGACGACGGGACCAAAGTCCTAAGGCAAGCCTAACCTCACCATGTACTGTCGCTACATGACCTTGCCAGAGAGCCCACTGGGCGCAGCGCTGCGCGTGACCGGGGTCCGGTTGCCCGCTTCGGACGCGTTCCGCCTGAACGAGATGGGCATCCGGCTCGGGACGTATGCCCACGTCACGCAGGATGCGGCCTTCGGCGGGCGGGTCATCGCCGTGGCGGGGTCCCGCTATGCGCTCGACGGACGGACCGCGGCCCTCATCGACGTCGAGCCCGTGACACGCCTCGCATGAGCAGCTGTCACGGCTCCGCCCCGGCGCCGACTCTCGACCGCTCCGCCACCACGACCATGCCGGACGCCCTGCGGGTGCTGCTGGTCGGCGGACCGAACGTCGGCAAGTCCACCCTGTTCAACGCGCTGACCGGAGCTCGGCAGCACACGACAAACGCCCCGGGCACCACCGTCGAGCTGGCCACCGGCACGTGGCGCACCGCCGGGCTCTCCGAATCGGACCCAGCCACCGAGCGGTCAATCGTCGACCTGCCCGGCAGCTACAGCCTGTTGGCCCGCTCGTCCGATGAGCAGGTCACCGCGGACGCGGTGTGGGAGCTCGCGCGGAGTGCCAGCGAGGTGGCCGGCCAGCCGGGGGTCGTCGTCGCCGTCCTGGATGCCACGGCCCTCGCCCGGTCCCTCTATCTGCTGGCCCAGGTTGCCCAGACGGGCGTCCCGCTTGTTGTCGCCCTGACGATGCTCGATCTCGCCGCGACCGCGACGGACTCACCCACTGCCGGCGTGGAACCAGCCACGTTGGCCGCGGCTCTCGAGGCCTCGCTCGGCATCCCTGTCGTCGCAGTCGACTCGCGCAGCCGAGCTGACGGCGGTATGCGCGGCCTCGCCTGCGCCGTCGACGCCGTCGCCGCCCGTCCCCGGCAGGTCACCGGCATCGCCACACCCGAGCCGCCGTGCAGCCGCGGGACGACGGCGACCGTCGCCGACGTGCGCATTACCAACGGCAGCACCCCGAACGGCCCTGTCAGCAACGGCGCTGTCGCCGATATTGCGCAGGATCTCGCCCATGCCGAGACGCTGTTCGCGTGGGTCGAACAGGTCGTCGAGCAGGTCAACGCGAGCGTCGCAACGGCATCTGACATTGAGGCCCACGCCGCCTCCGGCCGGCCGCTGCGCCGGACATTCTCCGATCGGGTCGATACCGTCCTGCTCAACCCGTGGGCCGGCATACCCGTGTTCCTGGCAGTGGTGTGGTTGTTGTTCGAGCTGACGACCAAGTTCGCGGCACCGCTGCAGGGCCTCATCGGCCAGCTCGTGAACGGGCCTTTGGCTTCGGGCGTCACGTCGCTGCTGGGTCTCGTTGGGCTGGCCGACAGCTGGGTGCAGGGGTTGCTGGTCGACGGTCTGCTCGTCGGGGTCGGCACAGTCCTGACGTTCCTGCCCGTCATGGCGATCATGTTCGCCGCCCTCGGTGTCCTCGAGGACTCGGGCTACCTGGCACGGGCCGCCTTCGTCGCCGACCGTGCGATGCGTTCCCTTGGCCTCGACGGACGCGCGTTGCTGCCGCTGATCGTCGGGTTCGGCTGCAACCTGCCCGCCCTCGCGGCCACCCGGATCCTGCCGCAGGCCCGCCAACGGCTCCTTACCGGACTGCTGATCCCGCTCACGTCCTGCTCCGCGCGGCTGACGGTGTACGTGCTGCTGGCGAGCGCGTTCTTCCCCGACCATGCCGGCACCGTCATCTTCGCGATGTACCTGACCAGCGTGATGCTGGTGCTCGGTGGCGGGCTGGTGCTGCGTCGCACGGCCTTCCGGGACGTGCGCGCCGAACCGCTGATCCTGGTGCTCCCGCCATACCAGCGCCCGCACCTGCGCACCCTGGCGATGTCGGTCCGTTTGCGGGTCGGGTCGTTCGTCATGCGCGCCGGCAAGATCATCGTCGTGACCATGTGCGTCGTGTGGTTGCTCATGGCCGTCCCTGTGAGCGGTCAGCACACCGTCGGCGACGTGCCGGTGGCGGACAGTCTGTACTCATCCGTCGCGTCGGGCATCGCACCGGTTCTTGCGCCGGCCGGCTTCGGCAACGACCACGCGGCCGCCGCACTCATGACCGGCTTCGTCGCGAAGGAGGTCGTCGTCGGCTCCTTCGCGCAGTCGTATGCAGTGGCAAAACCGGCCGACGCCGCGCATGCGGGAAGCCTCGGCGAGCAGCTGCGCGCGTCGTTCGACGACTCATCCGGCGGTCATGGCGGCGCGGCGGCGCTGGCGTTCATGGTCTTCGTACTCGCGTACACACCGTGCGTGGCGGCCCTTGCCGAGCAGCGACGGCTGTTCGGGTGGCGACCCACAGCATCGGCTCTGGTCGCGCAGCTCGCCACCGCTTGGGCGCTTGCGGTCATGGTCTTCCAGGTGGGGTCACGGTTATGAGGTCCCTGCTGTGAGTGCGTGGACGGCGGTGCTCGACGACGTTGCGACGCGAGGGGGAACCCCGGCGCAGGTCGCACACCGGCTCGGGCTGCCGGGGCCCCTGGTGCAGGCGGTCCTCGACCACGCGGAGCGTTTGGGTGTGGTCGAGGTGGCGGGGCAGGGCTGCGCTTCGGGGTGCCCCACCGGACCGGCGATGCCTACTGGCTGTGTCGGCTGCCCTCTTTCCTTGCCTTAACCTTGTTGAGGTCAGTAACACGTAAATCCCAGGTCAGCACAGACAGCAGCGGACGCGCGAAAGGAGCGGTCATGAACGTGGAGAGCATTCTCCTCGACATCGACCACCTCGCGGGCGGTCGACATGCGGACCACACGATCTCCGAAGAGATGCGCACGGATCCAAAGACCCACCGCGTCTTCGTGGCAATCACCTGGTTGCTGGTCGTCGAGCTGGTGATCGGGACTGGCGCCCTGGCCGTGCCCGTCATGCTTCATCTGCGCGGCGACGACGTCGCCTGGGTGGTCTGGATGCGCTTGGCGATCGTGCTCGCCATGACCACGACGCTGTTCTATTTCGCGTGGCGTGCCCAGCGTGGATTCTATTGGGCCTACTCACGATTGAGGCTTTTCAGCAAGATCTTTCCAGTTGTCGCTCTGGTGACCGCAGCCATCCCGGGGCTCTATCCGTTGTGGATGGTCACGGAGCAGATCTGCTTCAGCCTCATCCTGCTCGGCATTGCCGAGTACCTCTCCACGGATCACATGCGCGAGGCGTACGCCAAACCGGCCCGAGCGCCGAAAACCCGCAACCTCGTCAACAGATAGTCACGAAGAAGGAGCACGATGCAGTCTCGACCTCAGGTCGTGGTCGTCGGCGGTGGGATCAGCGGTCTCGCGACAGCCCACGACATACATCGTCGTCTCGGTGCGAGCGTGCAGCTCACCGTGATTGAGGCAGGGTCGCAGCTGGGCGGCAAGGTTGCCACCGAGGAGTTCAGCGGGCACTGCGTCGACACCGGTCCCGATGCGTTGTTGGTGCGCGTGCCGGCCATGGCTGCCCTGCTCGAGGATCTCGGACTCAGCGACCAGATCGTGGCTCCGGCGTCACTCGGTGCGCATGTGTGGTCACGTGGCCAGCTGCGCCGGCTCCCGACGGGCACCCTGTTCGGGGTTCCGGACCGGCTGCTGCCGCTGCTGAAGTCGCGTCTTCTCTCTCCCATAGGCCTGGCTCGCGCGGCCCTTGACCTGGTGCTGCCGCGCCGTCGTACGGTCTCGGACGACCCGTCGATCGCCGACCTGGTCACCCCGAGACTTGGCTCGCAGGTGTTCGATCGCCTGGTCGAGCCACTGCTCGGTGGGGTGCATGCCGGCCGTGCCGCCGAGCTCAGCGCCCGGACCACCGTGCCCGACATCGAGGCCCTCGCGCGAAAGAACCGCAGCCTGTATCTCGGCCTCCGGAAGCTGCGCCGCCATGCCCCGCCGTCATCGGGCGGCGCCGTTCTGATCACTCTGGCCGGAGGACTGGTTCGCCTCGTCGAGGCGCTGGAGGCGCGGTTGGGCGATGCCGACGTGCGACTGAACAGCACCGTGAGTCTTGTTGCGCGAGAAGGCAATGGCTATCGCGTCGACCTGTCGGACGGGACGAGCATCCCGGCGGACGCAGTGGTCCTGGCAACCCCGGCATTCGTCACTTCCCAGCTGCTCGCCGACCTGGTCCCAGACGCGGCGACGGTGCTGGAACAGGTCCCCTACGTCGATGTCGCCACGATCTGGCTGGCCTATCCTCGCTCGGCGATCGGACGGCCGCTGGACGGCACCGGCTTCCTGGTTCCGCCGGAGGAGGGCAAGCTCCTGGTGGGCTGCACCTGGTCGAGCGCCAAGTGGCCGCATCTGGCCGACGACACCCTCGTCCTGATTCGTTGCATGGTCGGCAGGCGCGGCGACCCCCGCTGGCTGAGCATGGACGACGACACCCTGGTGCGACGGGTGCACGACGAGCTGGTCGAGTCCATGAGCATGACCGAGGGCCCGGTCCATCAGAGCATTCAGCGCTGGCCTCAGGCGATGCCCCAGTATCTGGTCGGACACCAAGGCCGGCTGGACGCGCTGGGCGCCGCGATGGCCCACATGCCCGGCGTGTTCCTGACCGGCGCGGCATACCGCGGCGTTGGCATCGCCAGCTGCGTGGCCGACGCCGGACGTATCGCCGCCGCCGTCGCTCAGCACCTCACACCGAACGTCGCCGCAACGGATGCCACTGCAACGGTGGCCGCTCCAGACGTCTCTCACAATGTCACTCAAACCCAGGCCGACAATCGGCCCCTGACCGAGGTAACTTCATGACTGGTATCACGACGGCTGCGCCCCGCGCCCACCTGAACTTCGACCAGCGACCGATGCTGGTCTTCTGGGAGGTCACGCGCGCCTGCCAGCTGGCCTGCAAGCACTGCCGGGCCAGCGCCACCATGGACCCCCTGCCCGGTGAGCTCACCACCGCTGAGGGCTTCACGCTGATCGACCAGGTCGCCGGCTTCGGCCGCCCGTTCCCGATCCTCGTGCTCACCGGCGGCGACTGCCTGCTGCGCCCGGACCTGTTCGAGCTGGTCGAGCACGCCAACGGGCTTGGTGTGCCCGTGGCGCTCTCACCGTCGGTCACGCCATCCCTGACCCCGGCGATGATCGACCGGATGGTCACCAGTGGCGTCAAGGCGGTCTCCCTCAGCCTGGACGGCGCGCTGCCCGCGACCCACGATGGCGTACGCGGCATCCCCGGCCACTTCGAGGACACGATCGAGGCGATCACCGCGCTGTCCGCGGCCGGGCTCACCGTCCAGGTCAACACCACGGTCATGCGGGCCAACCTTGATGAGCTCGCCGACGTCGCAGACCTGATCTCGCGCGCTGGCGCACACATCTGGGAAGTCTTCTTCCTGGTCCAGGTGGGGCGCGGCGTGGCCACCGACGCGATCAGCCCGGCTGAGCACGAAGACGTCTGCCACTTCCTGTATGACGCGTCGCAGCACGGGTTCATCGTCCGCACGGTCGAGGCCCCGTTCTTCCGCCGGATCGTGGCCAGCCGCCGAGAGGGCGAGCCTGCGCCGAGCACCGACCTGTACCAGGCGATGTCGGCCCGGCTCGAGACGCTGATGGGGCCGGCCGTCGGAAAGCCCAGGGCGCAAACCGCCTCCACTCGTGATGGCAAGGGAATCCTCTTTGTCGCCTACGACGGCGAGGTCAACCCCGCGGGATTCCTGCCGATGCCCCTGGGCAACGTGCGGGACGCGCCGATCGCGAACATCTACCGGGATGACCCGCTGCTGCGCCAGATCCGGGCAGCCGAGTTCACCGGTCGGTGCGGTGTCTGCGAGTACGCCGACCTGTGCGGCGGTTCAAGGGCTCGCGCGTATGCCGCCACCGGGGATCCGCTGGGTGAGGACTCGGCATGCCCCTACGTGCCCTTTGGCTACTCAGAGCCCGAAGTGGATGGCGCACTCTAGGGCGACACCCTCAGCTCAACGCATTGATGAGCTGCTCCAACGTGGGAGAACCGGCTCGTCCGCCGTCCTCGGTCGGATAGAGGCGACAGGCGAGTCCCACCGCGCTGCCCGGCTCTGCGAACGGGTCCACGTCATCCACGAGCACCGTTGGGGAGCCACGGAACTGCAACCGTTCGGCCTCCTCAGGCGTGGACACCAGGACGTACCTGATCGTGGTGTCCACGTGCCCGGTAGTGTCGAGCGCCTGGCGAAGCCGATCGTCCGCTTCGTGCCAGCTCGGGCAGCCCTCGAAGTACAACAGCGAGACGTTCATGGTCTTCCCACAGGTTGGCCTACAGCTCGGCTATGAACTGCTGCGACGTCATCGGTTGGGAGAACATCGGGTAGTCGTAGGTGATGGCGTTCTCGTGCTCCTCGACCGAGGTCGCGGCGACGCAGTCGCTCAGGGTGATGACCTTGTAGCCGTTCTCATAGCCGCTGCGCATCGTCGACTCGACACAGCAGTTGGTCAGGAAGCCGCCGAGCACGAGCGTCTCGATTCCCTTGCTGCGCAAGATGAAATCAAGGTTGGTGCTGGCGAAGGTGTCCAGTCCCCGCTTGCCCTCGATGACGATGTCGCCCTCCTGGGGAGCCATCTCGTCGGCGATCGACCCACCCCAGCCGCCCTTGATGAAGGCCGCGCCGTCGACGACACCCTTGAGGATCCCGTAGGGGTGTGCGCTGATCTCGTTGTACCCCGGAGCGAAGGTGATGGGTGCGTGCATGATCGTTGCCCCAGCAGCCCTGGCGGCCTGGACCATCTTCTTGGTGTTGGCGAGCATGTCGGTCTTGTCCATCACCGCTTTGACAGCGCCGTGGAGCGCGCCACCTTCGGAGACGAAGTCGTTCTGGTACTCGATGAGTACGACGGCCGTCTTGCTCGGGTCGATCGACATGACGCTGCCCCTTTGCTGAGTGCGGCGCGGCGCCCAACGAGCGCACGCTCTGGTGTGGCTGGCTCACATGCTAGGGGTGACGTTGAGAACGTGACAGGGTCGCGTTTCCTCAACACGACGGCGAGGGTGTGGGCGTTGGTGTTGCCGCGGGCTTGCTCGGCTTCGTCGGCGCGACCTTGGGCGGCACGGTCAAGACCTTGAACGTCTTGCCCAGCACCAGGTCGACGGTAGCGTCGGTGCGATTGTCGAGCACGACCTTCGCACCCCGAAGCCTTGCCGCGACCAGGGTGGCCGCGGCCGTCCCATCCGATCCGGAGCGAATCTCGCCAACACTGCTGATCGGCCTGCCGAGAGGGTCATTGGCAACGTCGACGACCTTGAACCCCTGTGTTCGCAACGCCTTTGCCACGGACGCAGCCAGGCCGGCGCGGTCCGTCGAGTTGTAGACATTCACCGTCACTGCGCGGGGCGTCAGCGCCTCGACAGGCGTGGCCGCCTGACACGGCGGGCTGGCCACGATCTTGGGAGCCGCCGTGCCGACCCAGCCCTGGAAGTAGGCCGCGGCATACGTGAAGGTCCCGATCAGCAACAAGGCGACGAGCGTCAGGGTGATGGCCGCCCTGCGGCGACGTCGGCGACGATGGATCGAGGCGCCCGACTCGCGCAGCTGACCCACCACTACCTCCCTGTTCAGACAACCGTCCGGCCGATCAAGCCGACCCTGTCCTGCTAGTCAAGCACCAGCACGCGAGCATGGATGACATGTCGCTGCTGGAGCGCGGCGCGCAGCGCGCGGTGCAGGCCGTCCTCAAGATAGAGCGTGCCCTCCCATTGGACGACGTGGGCAAACAGATCGCCGTAGAAGGTGGAGTCCTCGGACAACAGGGTGCTGAGGTCGAGGTTGCGTTTTGTGGTGACGAGCTCTTCGAGCCGAACCATGCGCGGCGGGACGTCAGCCCAGTCACGAGCCGTCTCCAGGCCGTGGTCGGGATAGGGGCGCCCGTCGCCCACGGCTTTGAAGATCATCGCGCCAGTTTAGGGTGGTGCAGTGAAACACGACGCAGACCAGCCAGTATCAGGCGACAGCAAGCTGCAGTCCTGCACTCTGGAGTCCCTGACCACCACGGTCCGCTACCACGCGTGGCTCACCAGCCTGGTTCGCCCCTATCTGGGCGAGCACCCGCTCGAGATCGGCAGCGGCCTCGGGGACTACGCACAGACCTGGGTCGACACCGGCACCCCCCAGATCACGGTCAGCGACCGCGACCCCAGTCGATTCGCGCTGTTGCAGCGACGGTTCGAGGGAAGCAATCAGATCCACGTGCAGGATGTCGATGTGTTCGCCCCCCAGCAGGCCGACCACACCGCGCTGGTCGCCATGAACGTCCTCGAGCACATCGAGCAGGACGTTGAGGCGCTCCGCTCGGCGAACACGCTCCTGCGGCCGCGCGGCGCAGTCGTGATGTTCGTCCCCGCCTTCGAGCTCGCCATGAGCGACTTCGACCGCAAGGTCGGGCACCACCGGCGCTACACGGTGGCCAGCCTGCGCACGGCATACGAGCAGGCGGGTCTCGACGTCGAGCGCATCCACTACGTCAATGCCCCAGGCCTGCTCGCCTGGTTCGTCGGCATGCGTCTGATGAAGATGACACCC
>Ga0209587_1000734_pt1 | contig 15892 bp, 13 predicted proteins | sample NGEPerD_2_FD_184512 | JGI IMG/M metagenome (GOLD analysis project Ga0209587, IMG submission 184512) | Arctic peat soil microbial communities from the Barrow Environmental Observatory site, Barrow, Alaska, USA - NGEE PermafrostL1-D... | ecosystem: Environmental > Terrestrial > Soil > Wetlands >... | reverse complement strand
GCTCGGTAAACACCGGGGCCTCCCACACATGTAGGCACTGCCGAACAGGACCTCTGCTCGGTAACCCACGATCCTCTGTGTGAGTGAGGTCCCGGCCCGCAACGAACGGGCACCTACATACCGTCTAGGTTCCGGCTGCGTCCTTGATGTCGGGCGGCGCCCACTTGCGCATCTGGGCAGCGGCCTCCTGGACCGCGGCAGCGAGTGCTGCCGGGTCGTTGGCGGTCGTCGCCTCCTGCAGCTCCTTGAACGCATCGCAGAAACTGGTCGCCTCGCCGCCGGCGGAGTCCGCGGCCGGTGGGGCTGACGTTGGAGCAATGGTGGCGGGCGCCGGCGCCGACGTCGGGATCGCTGCCGTGGGGGACGTCGATTTCGTCCAGGTGGCCACGTTGCTCGATCCGGAGGAGCACCCCGCCAGCGCCGCGACAAGGACGAATATCAGGGAAAGTCGGCGCATCATCATCGGACCCCGTCCATGGGTTGGATACCCCGTGGCCCGATAGCGGGGGCCCGCAGCGTGGCACCAGACACGGAATGACGAGATCAGGAGTGTTGGCGCTGACTGGTCGCGCGTGGCTGACCGACGGGCACGTACGCTGGTCGATGCGATGAAGACCTATCAGGTGCGCACCTACGGGTGTCAGATGAATGTCCACGACTCCGAACGGCTTTCCGGGCTGCTGGAGTCTGCTGGCTATGTCGACATCGCGGGCGTCCCCGATCCACCGGAGACCGCGGACGTCGTCGTGTTCAATACCTGTGCAGTCAGGGAGAACGCCGACAACAAGCTGTACGGCAACCTCGGTCAGCTTCGCCCGGCCAAGATCAAGAACCCGGACATTCAGATCGCCGTCGGCGGTTGCCTGGCCCAGAAGGACCGCGACACGATCGTGCGCAAAGCGCCCTGGGTGGACGTGGTGTTCGGCACCCACAACATCGGTTCCCTCCCGGCGCTGCTGGATCGTGCCCGCCACAACAAACAGGCTGAGGTCGAGATCCTCGAGAGCCTCGACGTCTTCCCTTCCACGCTGCCCACCCGACGTGACTCGGCATACAGCGCGTGGGTGTCCATCTCGGTCGGCTGCAACAACACCTGCACGTTCTGCATCGTCCCGTCCCTTCGGGGCAAGGAGATGGACCGCAGCCCCGGCGACATCCTCGCTGAGGTCGAAGCCCTGGTGGCTGAAGGCGTCATCGAGGTCACCCTGCTCGGCCAGAACGTCAACACCTACGGCGTGGAGTTCGGCGACAAGCTGGCGTTCGGCAAGCTGCTGCGCGCGTGTGGGCAGATCACCGGACTTGAGCGCGTGCGCTTCACCAGCCCGCACCCGGCTGCCTTCACCGACGACGTCATCCTCGCGATGGCCGAGACGCCGAACGTCATGCCGAGTCTGCACATGCCGCTGCAGTCAGGCTCCGACCGTGTGCTCAAGGAAATGCGTCGGTCCTATCGCAGCGCCAGGTACCTCGGCATCCTCGACACGGTCCGCGAGCACATTCCCGACGCTGCGATCACGACTGACCTCATCGTCGGCTTTCCCGGTGAGACCGAAGCGGACTTCCAGGGCACGCTGGACGTGGTGCGGGCGTCGCGCTTCGCCGGCGCCTTCACATTCCAGTATTCCATCCGCCCGGGCACCCCGGCCGCGACGATGCCCTACCAGATCCCCAAAGCCGTTGTGCAAGAACGCTATGAGCGTCTGCTCGCGGTCCAGGAGGACATCTCCTGGGCAGAGAACCGCAAGCTCGAGGGCTGCACGGTCGAGGTGCTCGTGGCCAACGGCGAAGGCCGCAAGGACGCAGCGACTGCCCGGTTGTCCGGGCGAGCGCGCGACAACCGGCTCGTGCACTTGTCGGTTCCCGAGGGGGCCGAGGCGCCGCGCCCAGGTGATGTCGTTGAGGTGGTCGTGACCCGTGCCGCGCCGCATCACCTGGTTGCCGACTCCGGTGTGCAAGGCGGTCTGTTCACGGTTCGCCGTACCGCAGGCGGTGACGCATGGGCGGCGCTGCAGGACACGCCCGGCTCAGGCCGTCCCGCGGTCACCCTCGGTATGCCGTCCATCGGACGGCCGCTGGCCGCCCCCGTGCTCGCAGCGACCTGTCGCTGACGGGCGGCTCGCACCATGCTCGTCACCGCTGCCATCGTTCCTGGCCCCCCAGCTTTCGTCGCCGAACTGATGGGCTCGGCCGCTCACGAGCTCAACGACCTGCGTGTTGCCGCGGACTCTGTTGTCTCGCGTGCGGTGTCAGATCTCGTTGCGGCGTCAGCCGATTCGTCGGCTGATTCGTCGACTTCAGGTACCGATTCGGCCGATGGTGCCTCAGTACAGCTGGTGATCGTCGGCGCAGGCCAGCCGGGGGAGTTCGACGCCGCCGGACCCGTGTCTTTCGTCAGCTTCGGGCGCGACGTCGTGGTTCCGGCTCTGGTCGTCGGCGATCAGGGCGATCAGGGTCATCCGAAAGCCACCGGCGACCGAGCGCTACCGACACCGTTGATGGTCGCCCGACATCTGGCGAGCCGCGACGTCGCCGCGCACCCCGAGCACGCCGTGCTGTGGGCATCTGCGCGGTGGATCACGACCAGTGGCTCCGATGCGACCGCCCTTGGTGAACAACTGCGTGGCCATGGCACACGGATCGGCTTGATCCTGGTGGCCGATGGCGCAACCTGTCACGGGCCCAAGGCCCCGCGGGCCGAGGACTCACGGGCGCCGGCGTACGAAGAGGCAGTCTGTGCCGCTCTGGCGTCGGGGCAGAGCGCGCAACTGGCCCAGATCGACGCCGACCTCGGTCGTGAGCTGGATGCCACCTTGCCTCAGGTGTGGCCGGTGCTGCTCGCCGCCGCGGACGGCGACTGGATCGGTGAGCTGGCCTGGAGGGGTGCGCCGTACGGCGTCGGCTGGGCTGTGGCGGCCTGGCGTCGGAGCCCGGAGCCCGGGGCACGGAGCATGACCACTGACCCGACCGTTGAGCCGTTCAACTGACTGCATGGCTCAAGCCCGACCTGTCGCCACGGCGCATCTGGAAGACTGCCCGCGTGTCAGTCATCGCGGTCGTGGGGCCAACCGCCACTGGCAAGTCAGATCTTGCTCTCGAGCTTGCGCAGCGACTCGACGGCGAGATCATCAATGCCGATGCCATGCAGCTCTATCGCGGCATGGACATCGGCACCGCCAAGGTCCCGTTCGAGGAACGCCGGGGGATCGCCCACCATCAGCTCGACGTGCTGGACGTTCGCGAGGAAGCCAGCGTCGCGGCATACCAGCGAGAGGCCAGGCTGGACCTTGCCGGTGTCCGGGCACGCGGGCACCAGCCGATCCTGGCCGGTGGATCCGGGCTGTATGTCCGCGCCGTCCTCGACCGCCTGGAGATTCCGCCCACTGATCCAACGGTGCGACGTCGTCTGCGGGATGAGCTCGAGCAGGTGGGCATCGAGGTCATGTTCGCGCGACTCAGGCACTTGGATCCCGTTGCGGCACATACCATCCAGCCCAACAATGACCGGCGGGTCGTTCGGGCCATCGAGGTCATCGAGATCACCGGCCGGCCGTTCTCGGCCACCATGCCAACCCGTGACTACCTGCTCCCCACGATCGCCATCGGCCTCCGGGTCCCGAGGCCGGAGCTCGATGGCCGCATTGCGACCCGGGTCCACCAGATGTGGGCTGCCGGCCTGCTCGACGAGGTGAAGCGGCTGGATGCGGCCGGTCTACGCGAGGGCCGGACGGCGGCCAAAGCACTCGGCTACCGCGAGGCCCTGGCACACCTCGACGGTCTCGCGAGCGCTGAGCAAGCCATCGAGGAGACGATCACCGCGACCCGCAAGTTCGCCCGACGCCAGGAGTCGTGGTTCAGGCCCGACCCGCGGATCCACTGGCTCGACCATGACGACCCGCGACTGGTCGACCACGCGCTCGACGTCATCAGCTCGGCGTGAGTGCGGCAACAAGATGAGACGACTGTGGGTAAATCGAGCCGATTGCTGGCTCCTGCATACCCTCCCCGCCGGTCGCCTCCGTGCGCCCAACTGACGGCTGGATTCGACCTCTCACCGATGTGCGGGCGTCGCTTAGCCACCCGTGGCGGCAGTCGCGGCGTCCAGTGTTGGGCCCTCGACGCGTTGGACCGAAGACGGCCTCGGCGGCGACCTTGACCACGCATTCCTTGAGCAGAACGACGTGATGCGTCAAGGTGCCCGAAGTGTGAGGGATCGTGATTCTGGTGGACCCGGGTTTGCATCTCCAGAGCACGGATGACGACGCTGTCGAGGACGACCGGTTGATCTACGCATTTTGGTCCTGTTGCGGTCGATGAACAAAGGTTAACCTAACCTGCGTTCGGCCTCGGCCGTCCGGCGGAGGCCTCATCCTTTGCAGAGAGGAAGGAACGATGAAACGAGTGGTGCGAGAGGGAGGGCCAGTGCTCATGGAGAAGGTAATACGCCTCAGGATTCTGGGATCCCTCGCCGTTGCGGCAGCGCTTGCGCTCTCAACTGGACCGGCGATGGCTGCCGGGTCCAATACGCAAAGCCACCATGACCGAGCCGAGCGGGAGAGCACCCGAGCGATGGGGTACACGTGCACCGGTGGTGACATCCCATCAGGCAGGTACGCCAGCATCACGGTCACGGGCTTCTGCGATGTACCGGCCTATGCTGTGATCAGGGTGGTCGGGAACGTGAACGTCCGGGCCGGTGCCGTGCTCGACGCGCAAAGCGCGCCGTCGACGATCACCGTCGGACGCAACGTCACGGCGGCTGCGGGCTCGCTCCTCGGCCTGGGCTGCCAGCCGCCCTCGTACACCGGCAACTCGGGACATGAGTGCGCCGTTGAGCCGGGTGGGCACTCCACCATCACCGTCAACGGAAACGTCACGGCCACCGACGCGGATACCGTTCTGCTGAACGGAATCACGGTCAAGAGGAACGTCATGCTGACCGGAGGAGGCGGCAGCATTCCTTGGTCGATCAAGAACAACACGATCGGCGGCAATCTCAAGGTGAGCGGGCAGACGGCCGCGTGGCTCGGCGTGCTCTTCAACAGAATCGGCAGGAACGCGACGCTGACCGACATCGCCGTGATCGACGAGCACCCGGGTGCCCCCGGCGTCTACATCGTTCGCAACACGATCGGGCGGAACCTCACCTGCATGGGGCTGACCCCGGGTGTGTCCGGAGGCTTCGTCCCCGGCGATGTAAACGTCGTCGGCCGCAACGCGATCGGTCAGTGCGCATCACTGATCTGACCTCTTTCACACCATGTCCGTCTGCGACCCGCTGGGCCCCCAGCGGGTGGCAGACGGGCGCTGCAATGAGTCAGCTCCGTCAAGCCTTGAAGCTCCCCTTACCGACCAAGCACCCACCGGCGTGCGGCGCCCTAACGTCCGCTATGCCGCCGTTGGGCGCGCTCCTCCCGATGAGCGCTCGTCAGACGACGACCGCCATTTGGCCACGATCACCTTGAGTCCATGATGGCCGCATGACACCAACGGAACGCGCCCAGATGATCGTCTTCGCGGTAGGGGCGTTGCTGGCTGTTGGCCTTTCCTTCAGGCAGTCGCAAGCGGTGTCCACAGTCTTCCGCCCCGTGAGCGCAGTCGCGATCAGACACTCACTCTCCTTGCTCCAGTTGTCATGAGCCTTGTCTGTCTAGCCATCTTTCCGTGGAGCACCATCCTTTGACTGGGTGAAACGAGGAAAGGCGCGTCTCGGTCGATGTTGTAGGGAAGGGCAGCTCGACTCGAAGACTCTCTGGTTCTATGCCTCGGTCGACCAGCGCGTGGGCGACGCGTGCGAGCAGCGGCCCGTCGCCGACGATGGTGATCTCGCCCCCGTGCTCGGGGGCGACCTCCTTGACGCCGGCCACCCGGTTGAGGAAGCCGAGGTCTGCCCTTGCCGGTGGAGTGAACCGCACGACACTCGAGCGATGCTGGGATGCGATGAGTTCCGTCGTGGTGCCGCGCGCGACGACGAGTCCGTCAAGCAAGACCGCGAGGCGATCACATAGACGCTGCGCCTCATCCATGAAGTGGGTCACCAGGATGACGGTGGTTCCCCGCTCTCGGACTGCGGCCACAAGGTCCCAGGCCACCCGGCGTGCGGCAGGATCAAGACCGGTGGTCATCTCGTCCAAGACCACGAGGCGAGGTTCGGAGATCAGGGCGAGGGCGACGAACAGCCGCTGGCGCTGCCCGCCCGACAGGTCACCGAAGGCCGTGTTCCGCCGGCCGGTCAGCCCCCACTCATCCAACAGACGCTCCCACGGTGGCCCCCGGACTGATCGCCGAGAACAGCCGGAGCGCCGCCCAGACCTTGAGTCGCTCGGGAAGAGCGGAGTCCTGCAGCTGGCTGCCCACGACCCGCCGCACCTGCGCGGGCTCTGTGCGCGGATCGAAGCCGAACACACTGAGCGTGCCCTCGTCCGGGCGCCGCAGGCCCTGAAGGCACTCCACCGTGGTGGTCTTGCCCGACCCGTTCGGGCCGAGCAGGCCGAAGATCTCACCCTCGGCCACTTCGAACGAGACGTCCTGCACCGACACGGTCGAGCCGTAGCGTTTTCGGAGCCCGCTCACGGTGACGGCCGTCTCCATGTGTTCACAGTCCCACCGGCGAGTCCGATTGAGAAGGGTCTCCCGGCCTCCTGGATTCCAGCCGGTCGCCACGACGAAGCACCCTCAACCCCGCGACGCCCAACACCACGTCAAATCAGCCTGCCGAACTTCGATCGGGTGCGCCTCGTAACGTGCACTCAATTGGCCGCATTCTCGCGTCGGTCGGTCACCTTCGCCTCACCTGTTGCCGCGTGCATGGTGAGGTGGCCGCGTACCTTGTAACGGAGCCGTCCCGGTGGCCGATGGCTGGAGGGTTAGGTTAGGTCGGGCCTGGTCGGAGTGGGTGCGGTCGGTTGGCGCGTTGCGTTCTCAGGGTAGGGCCTCGACCTCGTGCTTGATCTTGGCGTGGGCTTGCGAGTGTTCCGACGGGTCGCGGCATGGACTTGGCGGCGGGCGGCGTTCGGGCGGATGAGTCCCTTTAGGTGTAGTCGGCGAAGACCCGTTGTTCGGTGCCATCGATGGTCATGGTGCCGCCGTGCGGGAGGATCCATTGCGGTCTGGTATGGCCGAATGGGATTCCGACGCAGACGACAGCCTGCGGGTTGTAAAAGCCCACGACCTCGACGACGGCGTCACGCTGTTCGGCGCGCAGTCGTGCTCGGTCCTGGGCGGGCGGTCGTTGGCTGTGGTCGGAGACCGGCGGCCGGGCCAGGAGGACGGCGTCGACCGCGCCGAGGATGCCGCGTTCGCCGAGCGAGCGGACAATCCAGCCGACGTTGCGCGCGGGGAGGAGTTCCTCGGAGGTCTCGAGGATGAGCACGCCACCGTGCAGGACTTGGGGGGTGAAGGGGAATCGTCCGGCGGTCAGGATCCACTCGATCGCCTCGAGGCAGCCGCCCCAGGTGGGACCGGTCACCGACCGGGCCGGCCCGGACCAGCTCCAGGGTTCGGTGGTCTCGCGTTCACCGAAGGAGTCCAGGGCCCGTGGGTCGGCCCAGTCGATGCCGACGTCTTCGGACTCGCCCGGATCGGTGATCTCGAGCTTCTCGCCGGTCAGAAGTGCGGCTCGCAGCGACCGCACGTGGATGTCGTCCACGCCCGGTCCAGGACCGAGGTGGACCTGGGAGGAGCCGCCGTAGAAGCTCGCGATGCCGTTCGCCCAGAGCCAGTGGTGCAGGTTGGTGTTGTCACTGGTCCCCAAGAACGGCTTGGGGTCTTGCCGAGCGGCGTCGGCGTCCAGGTGCGGGATCACCGTGATCTGGTCGTCCCCACCGACGACGGCGAGGATGCCGCGGATCTCTGGGTCGGCGAAGGCGGCATTGATGTCGGCTGCACGTGCCGCCGGTGTCGCTCCGACCTCACGCGTCGTGGGGTACTCGACAGGGATCAGGCCCGTCACTTCGGTGAGTCGCCGGATCGCCTGCTCATGTACTGCGGGAAACGCACCAGCCGCCGCAAACGAGGGTGAGAGGACCGCAATGCGATCTCCAGGCCGGGCCTTTGGCGGGTGGACGAGATCGAGCGTCATACCCGGGATCCAAGCGCGCAGAACAGCATGCCCTACATCTCCGTCGTTCGACCGACTTGCCAGATCACCGACACTACAGACTGGGTTCCCGCGGGTCTGGCCACTCGGATCAGCCAGTCGAATTCACAAGGCCTAGAGCTGCCGCGCGCTGATGCTGCACATATCCATCCGCTCGTGCCGCGATTCGCTCGCATCGACGAGCGTGCCTACTTGGGTATTCCTGACCCTGATCGAGCTAGGGAACACGGACCAGGCGCGGGGCATCGAGCACGGCGTTGTCGATGACGACGCTGGCTAGCTGCTGTGGGGCGCACATGCCCAAGTAGAGCTGCTGCGCCTCGACGTATCGGCGCATGCTGGCGTGCTGAGGATCTGGAACCGTGCCGTCCCGGGTCGCCATCCGCTTCGCGGTCACCTCGAACGGCACGTCGAGGAAGATCGACAAGTCCCACACACCCACCAACTCGTCCCGGTGCAAGAACAGCCCGTCGACGACAACGACCGAGCCAGCCGAAGCGACCTTGTGTGCCGGGTTGAGGACCTGATCGCTGGCCAGGTCGTGTGCCGTTGAGCGATAGCGCCGCGACCCCCCTGGACCCAGCGGTTCCAAGACGTCGGAGCGCAGTCGTTCATAGTTGAAGGAATCCAGCCAGAACCCTTCAGGCGATGACCGGCCACGGCGGTACCTCACGGCGCTCACGTTGTGGAAGTCATCCACCGAGATCCGAACCACGCTCCGGCCTCTGATCTTGAGGACGTCGGCTAGTTCATCGGCAAACATGGTCTTGCCTGAGCCGTCAACACCGTCGATGCCTACTCGAACGCAGTCCTTCCCGGTCGACGTCGGCACCAACTCGGCCATCTGTCGCAAGAGACAAGAGCGATCCCGGCAGGACTCATCGTGTTTGGAGGAATCGGTCGACACCCGGCCATCTTCGCATCGCCTGGTGTCCATGACCGTCGACCCGAACTTGTACCCGCTCAACGACGCGAACGTCCGCGTCTGCCGCTGGTCGGGCGCCCGATCCCGTCCGATGACCGCACCGATCTACCCACAGTCGTCTCATCGTGCTGCCGCACTTAGCTCGACGTGATCAGCTCGGCGTGAGGAAGGCGGCATGTTGGGCAGTGGACGTGAGAGACAATGGCCGAGATGACTGACATGCGAGAACTGCGATTCACCAAGGGCCACGGCACCGAGAACGACTTCGTGCTGGTGGCCGATCTCGATGGCGCACACGATGTAACGGCCCAGCAGGTGCGACATATCACCGATCGCCGGGCCGGTATCGGCGCCGACGGCGTCATCCGGGTGGTCCCGACGGAGACTGCGACCGAACAGCACGTCCGCGATCAGGGTGCCCAGGCCCGGTGGTTCATGGACTATCGCAACGCCGATGGCAGCGCGGCCGAGATGTGTGGCAACGGTGCCCGGGTGTTCGCGGCATACCTACGTCGTGAGGGCCTGGAGACCGCTGACGAGTTCGCGATCGCGACCCGGGGGGGCATCAAGCTCATCCGTTTCGAGGGCGAGCTCATCGCCGTCAACCTCGGCGACTGGCGCATCGTGGACGCCGAGGGTGCCCGCGAGAAGGGCTTCGATGCGATGGTCAAGGTCCACGGTCACGACCCGATGCCCGGTCTGAGTCTTGACCTGGGCAACCCGCATACCGTTGTGGCACTGCCGGATTCGGCAGATCTTGCTTCGTTGGACCTGACCCGCGTCCCAGACGTCCACCCGCTTGCGCCCAACGGCACCAACGTCGAGTTCGTGCGGCCGATCGGTCCGGGGCACATCGCAATGCGGGTTTACGAACGCGGCGTCGGAGAGACCCGATCGTGCGGCACGGGCGCTGCCGCTGCAGCGCTGGCCACGCGTTGGTGGGCCGGCGCCGAGACGTCCATCGACGACTGGCGCGTTGACGTGCCGGGTGGAACGCTGCGGGTCCGGGCGCTGGCCGGTCGGCAGGTCGAGCTTGCCGGTCCCGCAGTCCTGGTCGCCGATGGGGTCATGACCCTTTAGTCAGGCTTTGCGGTGGACCGCTAGCACCCGAAATCCCTTGGCGGTCGTGTTCCGGACAACCGTGAAGGCGCCCGGTTCCATGGCCTCGAGGTGGTCCGCCAGCCAGCGCTGCAGCGAGTCCGCGCCCAGGTTCTTCTGCACCACGAGGTATGCCGCACCGCCGACTTCCAGGCGCGGCAGCCAGGTCAGGAGCATCTCGTGCAACGCCGACTTGCCGACCCTGATCGGCGGGTTGGACCAGATGGCGGCGAAACGAGTGTCCGCCGGCACCTCATCCGGAGTCATGGCGTGAAAATCGTTGATCCCCACCCTCTTGGCGTTGTCACGTGCCAGAGCGAGGGCACGCTGGTTGACGTCGACCGCCCAGATGGTGGCCCCCGGTGAGCGCAGCCCCAGACTCAGGGCGATCGGACCCCAGCCGGAGCCGAGGTCGAGCAGGTTGCCGATGGGGGGTGGCGCAGGGGCCTCGGCCAGCAGCACGGCGGTGCCCAGGTCGACCCTGTCCGGACAGAAGACGCCCGCGGCGGTCTCGACGATGAGCTCCTGACCCGCCAGGAACACCCGAAGCTGTCGGCGTTCGGCGGCGCTGGCCGGCTCGGCGCTGAAGTAGTGATCGGTCTGCTCGCTCATCAGCGGACACGGTACTCGCGCGGGAGCCGGGCACGGTCACTCGCAAGGGGAGAAACGGCCTCGGTGCGCGGCATACCGGCATAAAGAGGTCGCGTGGACCGTTGAAAAGGTGCGATCCTAAGGGAGATATGACGCAACGATCTGATCTGTTCGACTTCAAGGCCTCCGCCCTCAGCGATGACGACGCGTGGCACCGTGGCCAATCCGACTTCGGCTCCACCGATGACTACGACGGCGACCAGCTCGAGCGCGAAGAGCGTGCGGCCATGCGCAGGGTTGCCGGGCTGTCCACCGAGCTCGAGGACATCTCCGAGGTCGAGTACCGCCAGCTGCGCCTTGAGCGTGTGGTTCTTGCCGGGGTGTGGACCGAAGGCACCGTCGAGGACGCCGACAACTCGATCCGTGAGCTGGCCGCCCTCGCCGAGACTGCCGGTTCGACGGTTCTTGCCGGGCTGATCCAACGCCGTCAGAAGCCCGACACGGCGACCTTCTTGGGGTCCGGCAAGGCGATCGAGCTGCGCGACATCGTGATCGCCGAGGGTGCCGACACGGTGGTCTGCGACGGTGAGCTCAGCCCCAGCCAGCGGCGCGCGCTCGAGGACATCGTCAAGGTCAAGGTCATCGACCGCACCGCGCTGATCCTGGACATCTTTGCCCAGCACGCCAAGAGTCGTGAAGGTAAGGCTCAGGTTGAGCTTGCCCAGCTGCAGTACCTCCTCCCGCGCCTTCGTGGCTGGGGTGAGTCGATGTCCCGGCAGGCCGGTGGCCAGGCCGCAGGCGGTCAGGGCATGGGCTCACGTGGTCCCGGCGAGACCAAGATCGAGCTCGACCGGCGCCGCATCAACACCCGCATCGCCAAGCTCAAGCGCGAGATCGGGGCCATGAAGACCACCCGAGACACCAAACGTCACAGCCGCAAGGTCAACGGCGTCGCGAGCGTCGCCATCGCCGGATACACCAACGCCGGCAAGTCATCCCTGCTCAACCGCCTCACGGGCGCCGGCGTCCTGGTCGAGAACCAGCTGTTCGCCACCCTCGACCCGACCGTCCGCAAGGCGGAGACAGCGGATGGCCGGCCCTACACGCTGGCAGACACGGTGGGCTTTGTCCGCGCGCTGCCCACCCAGCTGGTCGAGGCCTTCCGATCGACGCTGGAGGAGGTCGGCGACGCTGATCTGGTGCTGCACATCGTCGATGGCTCCCACTCCGACCCCGAGAGTCAGATCTCGGCCGTGCGCGCCGTGCTTGCCGAGGTTGGCGGCCACCTGGTCAGAGAAGTCATCGTGATCAACAAGGCCGACGCCGCGAAGCCCGAGGTGCTGGACCGTCTGAGGCGCAACGAGAAGCACTCGATCGTCGTCTCGGCCCGCACCGGTGAGGGCCTGGACGAGCTCCGTGCCGTGATCGCCGACGAGCTGCCGCGGCCGGAGATCGAGGTCACCGTCCTGCTGCCCTACGACCGCGGCGACCTGGTCAACCGGCTGCATCGCGAGGCTGAGATCGTCACCAGCAAGCACACCGAGCACGGCACCCTGGTCGAGGCCAAGGTCAACCAGACCCTGGTCGACGAGCTGACGGAATTCGCGGTCTGAGGTTTCACCGACCAATCTGGGGCTCCACCGCCCAGCATGTATGACGGACACTCGCGCTCTCGCTGCCCACTGGGCTGAGACTCGTCGGCGTTCGGTTATAGCCTGACCCAATGCCCCCGAAAGCCCCTGACCTTGACGCACTCCTGCACGCCGCGGTGCAGGGGATCGGCGGCGTCGAGCGTCCCGGGCAGGTCCAGATGGTGCATGCGGTGGCCGAAGCCATCGCCAAGAACGAGCATCTCCTGGTCCAGGCCGGCACCGGCACCGGCAAGTCGCTGGCCTATCTCATCCCGGCCGTGGCGCACGCCATGGCCTCCGGTCGACCAGCCGTCGTCGCCACTGCGACGCTGACCCTGCAGGCCCAGATCGTCGACCGTGACATGCCCCGGTTGGCCAAGGCCATCGCCCCGATCCTGGGCCGCCAACCGACCTACGCCCTGGTGAAGGGCCGACGCAACTACCTCTGCAAGCACAAGCTCACCGGCGGATTCCCCGCCGACGACGAAGGCAGCCTGCTCTCGGTGGGTGCGGTGGACGCCAACGTCTCGCGACTGGGCGCCGAGGTCGTCAGACTCCGCGAGTGGTCCGACGAGACCCAGTCCGGCGACCGCGACGAGCTGGTCCCCGGCGTCTCCGAGCGAGCCTGGCGTCAGGTGTCGGTCTCAGCCCACGAGTGCCTGGGCGGGAAGTGCCCGATGGTCACCGAGTGTTTTGTGGAGCGGGCGCGCTCGGCGGCGCGGGACGTCGACGTGGTCGTGACCAACCACAGCTTCATGGCGATCGACTCCTTCGAGGGCCGCCAGATGCTGCCCGAGCACGACGTGCTCATCGTCGACGAGGGCCATGAGCTCGCCGACCGGGTCACCTCCACCATCACAGACGAGCTGACCGCGCCCATGATCGCCGCCGCAGCCAAGCGTGCCGGACGTCTCGCGCAGACCGAACAGGTCACCGAAGCCTCCGAGTTCTTCGCCGCCCTCGTCGACGAGCTGCCCGAGGGGCGGCTGAACGGCATACCGGACAACGTGGCCCTGGCGCTCGCACGGGTGCGTGACTCGGCTCGCGCCGTGCAGACCGAGCTGAAGCCGGCATCGCCTGAGGACAACGATGGCGCACGGCAGGTGGCGCGGGCGGCGATCGACGAGATCTTCGAGAACGCCGAGCGGATCCTGGAGCAGCGCGAGCTCGATGTCGCGTGGGTGAGCAAGGACCCACGCCGTGGCTCCGTGCTTCGAGTGGCGCCCATGAGCGTCGCAATGTTGATGCGGGACAAGGTGTTTGGCGATCGCACGGTCATCATGACGTCGGCCACCCTCGAGCTCGGCGGCACGTTCGATGCGATTGCCGGCACCCTCGGACTGCGCGGTGAGGGTGCCCCGACGTGGCAGGGCCTCGACGTCGGCAGCCCGTTCGACTACCCGAGCCAAGCCATCGCGTACGTTGCAAAGCATCTGCCGGCACCGGGACGTGACGGTATGGCGCCCGAGACGCTCGACGAGATCGAGGAGCTGGTGCGTGCCTCCGGCGGCAGGACCCTCGGCCTGTTCTCCTCGATGCGTGCAGCCGTCGCCGCGACCGAGGAGATGCGCGAACGATTCGCCAAGGGCGCGGACAAGGGCACGGGCGTGGACAGCATCGAGTTCCTTTGCCAGGGGGAGGACCAGACCTCGACCCTGGTGCGACAGTTTGCCCGCGACGCCAGGACCTGCCTGTTCGGCACCCTCTCGCTCTGGCAGGGCGTGGACGTCCCCGGTTCCGCCTGCCAGCTGGTCATCATCGACCGCATTCCTTTCCCCCGCCCGGACGACCCGCTGTCCTCGGCTCGCTCGCAGGCGATCGCCCGGATGGGCGGCAACGGCTTCATGGCGGTCTCGGCCACCCACGCCGCGCTGCGGCTCGCCCAGGGCTCCGGCCGGCTGGTGCGCCGCGGTGATGACCGCGGGGTCGTGGCCATCCTTGACCCGCGGATGATCACCGCCCGTTACGCCGGGTTCCTGCAGAAGTCCCTGCCTCCGTTCTGGCCGACGACGGACAAGGCGCTGGTTCTGGCCGCGCTCAAACGCCTCGACGAAACCGCCGACGAACCCCTGCCGGTGCACGTGCCGGCCCCGCGCGGGGTCGCCGGGGCGTTCGAAGACCCCTCGATCGGTGACGGCGATGACGACCGGCCGGTGGAGCCCGCCGCGGACGAGCGGCCGGTGGCGGACGACCCGCCCGTTGCCGTCTCGGCGCGCACGGCGGTCACCCAGGGCCATGCCTGGACCCCCGAGCAGGACACCGAGCTGCGCGAAGCCGTCGATCTGGGGCTGACCCTCGGAGAGCTGGCCGAGCACCTCGAGCTCGAGGAGTCCGTGATCGCCGCCCGGTTGAGCCTGTTCGGCCTCGAGCTGTCGGACTCGCCCAAGATGGCGTTCTGAGCGTGCCTCCTGGCCAGCACCAGCACGGAGCCTGTCGCCGCGGCATGACAGTGTTGGCGCCGTGACCATCCATAGCGCGCATGCCCCGACAACCGGTGTGCCGCCATACGTGCTGATCTCCGGCCCTGAGCGGGTGCTTGCCGAACGCGCGATCGACTCGACGCTCGACGCACTGCGTGACCGCGACTCCGATCTCGAGGTCATCAAGCTGTATGTCGAGGGTTACGAGGCCGGTTCGCTCACCATGCATGCATCCCCCTCGTTGTTCGGCGGGGCCAAGGCGATCGTGGTGCACGATCTTGAGGATGCGCCGGACGAGCTGCAGACCGACATCCTGGACTACATGGCGGCACCGGCCGACGAGATCACGCTGGTGGTGGCGCACAAGAGCGGTATGCGCGGCAAGAAGGTCCTCGACACCCTGAAGAAGGCCGGTGCCCGGGTCATCGACTGCCCGCTGGTCAAGTCCGATGGCGACAAGGCTCAGTTCACCGGCAACGAGTTCCGTCGGCAGGGCCGCAAGGTCACTCCTGACGCGGTGCGGGCGCTGGTCGAGGCCGTTGGCAAGGACCTCCGCGAGCTGGCTGCGGCCTGTGCCCAGCTGGTCTCCGACACCGAGGGTGTGGTCGACGAGGCGATGGTCGAGAAGTACCACGGCGGCAAGATCGAGGCGACCGGCTTCAAGGTCGCCGACGCTGCGATCGCCGGTAACGCAGGGGAGGCATTGCGACTGCTCCGGCATGCCATCTCGGCCGGTGACAGCCCGGTCCCGATCGTGGCGGTGCTGGCCATGCAGCTGCGCCAGATGGTCCGGGTCGGCAGCGCAGGTCGCGGCGGTTCCGGCCAGCTGGCCAAGACCCTGGGCCTGGCGCCCTGGCAGATCGACCAGGCTCGCAGGAAGCTCGGCGGTTGGCATCCCGACGGCCTCGCCTGCGCGATACAGGCGGTCGCGGCAGCTGACTTTGACGTCAAGGGCGGCGGTCGCGATCCCGTCTATGCCGTCGAGCGCGCGATCCTGACCATCTGTGAAGCGCACAACCCGCATGGTGGACGTCACGGCGTTGGACGCCGGAGCGCCGCACGAGCTGGTGGCTCGCCTCCGCAGGGTTGGCAGCCGGAATCGTTGCCACCAACTTCATGCTGGGGGTACGCG
>Ga0209587_1000733_pt1 | contig 15893 bp, 17 predicted proteins | sample NGEPerD_2_FD_184512 | JGI IMG/M metagenome (GOLD analysis project Ga0209587, IMG submission 184512) | Arctic peat soil microbial communities from the Barrow Environmental Observatory site, Barrow, Alaska, USA - NGEE PermafrostL1-D... | ecosystem: Environmental > Terrestrial > Soil > Wetlands >... | reverse complement strand
GAGGACGCCGCGGTGGCGCCCGGTATCGAGTCCGGCGTCGCCCTACACTCTGGCACGACTCAAACCGCACGGAGCACCGGGATCGGTGAAAGAGCACAGTTACCGCCTCATTCTGCGAAGGAGGGATGAAGTTGACGGAGCAGACACAGGATGTTGGTTTCGTGGTAAACGGTTTGCCGGTTCGCATGGGCACGGACCCCGAGCGCACCCTGCTGAATCTGCTGCGGGAAGATCTGAAGCTGACGGGGGTCAAGGACGGATGCTCGCAGGGGCACTGTGGGACATGCACTGTGCTTGTCGACGGGGAGCCGACACTCTCCTGCCGGACAAAGGTCGAAGAAGTAGTCGGTAAGGAGGTCGTCACCATAGAGGGGCTGGGCACACCGGACAATCCTCATCCGATTCAGCGCGCCTTCGTGGAGGCAGGTACAGGGTATGCCAAGGTAATTGAGGCGGTGAACGTTGCGGCCGCGTATCTGACTGAAACAAGGCCCAGCGAGGAGCGGGAAAGACCGGCTGCGGTGAGGAGTTTCGGGGAGAATCGCGCGGTAGGTGTGGGCTTTCCCGGGCGAGAGGCTTGGCAAAAGGCTACCGGCACAGCCCGTTTTGCCGCTGACTACGAGATCGCCGGGGCCCTGTATGGAGTCGCGGTACGCAGTCCTCATCCGCACGCTCAAATCAACTCGGTTGCGAAGGAGGAAGCGCTTGCAGTTCCCGGGGTGCACGCCGTGCTGACGGCGGAGGACGTTCCAGGACGGAACGCGGTTGCGATCTTTCGGCCGGACCAGCCGATACTGGCCGAGGGGAAGGTGCGCTATGAGGGGGAGCCGGTCGCGCTCGTGCTTGCGGATACTCTAGAGGCGGCCAAGGCGGGGCGGGATGCGGTCCGGGTGGAGTACGACCCGCTTCCGGCCGTGTTCGATCCGGATGAGGCCGGGAGCCAAGGTGCTCCGCGCATTCATGATGACGTGGAGAATGAGGTGTTCGCCCGCCGGCTCGTACGGGGTGACGTCCGCTCGGCCCTCGAAAACGCTGAAGTTGTGGTGGAGGGCTCCTATTCCTCCCCCTACAACGAGCACGCCTACCTGGAACCCGAGGCAGGTATTGGATACTTGGAGGAGGGAACGCTGGTAGTCATGACCGGCACGCAGAATGCTCAGCATCTGCGGCAGGAACTTGCCAAGGTGCTGGCAGTGGACGACGAGCGTGTACGGGTGGTTCAGACCACCACCGGGGGCGGCTTTGGCGGCAGGCTCGACGTATCCTTCCCCGGGCTGGTGGCTGTGGGCGCCTGGGTAACAGGTCGGCCGGTCAGGGTGGTGCTGACCCGCGAGGAGTCCTTTGCATCGACCACGAAGCGTCACCCATTTGTCATGCGGGCTCGGCTGGGAGCTTCTTCAAGCGGAGAAATGACCGCCCTCGAATTCGACTTTACGGCCAATACCGGGGCCTATCTCTCCTTTGGTCCCGGGGTAGTCACCCGAGCGGTGGTTCACGCACCGGGTCCCTACCGCATACCGCACGTGTCTGTGTACGGGCGAGCCGTGCACACCAACGGGCCGACGGCCGGAGCGATGCGTGGGTTCGGTGTGCCGCAGGTCACGTTTGCCCTGGAATGTCTCGTGGATGAGCTTGCCGAGCGCGTAGGTGTGGATTCGCTGGAGCTGCGCCGTCTCAATGGGTTTAGGGGTGGCGATGTGACGGCTACCGGCCAGTCGCTGGAGGCGGGGGCCGCCTATCTGGACACGCTGGACGCCCTGGAACCGGCCTACCGGGCTGCGCGGCAGGAAGCGGAGGAGTTCAATGTATCTGCCGAGGCGGAGGATCGTGCCGAGCGGCGGGGAGTGGGCTTGGCCAGCATGTGGTTCGGACCGGGCAAGACGAGCCTTCCGGAGAAGTCCTATGCCTTCGTAGAGCTTCTGGACGGCGGGGAGGTGCGGGTGGTCACTACCGCCTCCGACGTCGGGCAGGGGCTGCAGACCGTGATGGGACAGATCGTTGCGGAGGAGCTCAACCTTCCGTACAGCGCGGTCGAGGTAGTGGCCAACGACACGGCGGGTTCGCCTGATGGAGGATTTACGTGCGCGAGTAGGCAGACTTACAACACTGGGAACGCAGTCCTGGAAGCGGCCCGCCTGCTTAGGCGGGCCGCGCTGTCGGCTGCGGGCGAAATGCTGGGTGAGGCGGAAGGGCGGCTTGTGCTGGATGGGGGTGCGGTGCAGGTTGCCGGGGACGGAGGGGAGCGAGTGGGCTTTGCTGAGCTTGCCCAGTCCGGTTTGGCCCGCCGCTTCTTCGGTTCGTATGCGGCGGAGGTGAGCGACCTGGATGATGAGGGGCAGGGCCGCCCCTACGAGACCTACACCTTCGGCTCTCAGCTCGTGACGGTAGAGGTGAATGTGGATCGGTTTCGCACCCGAGTTGTGGATGCAGTGGTGGCCCACGATGTGGGGACGGCCATCAATCCTCAGGCAGTGGAAGGGCAGCTTGAGGGCGGTGTCTTGATGGGCGTCGGTTTTGCCTTGAAGGAGGAGTACTTCCCCGGAAAGACCAAGAACTTTGCGCAATACCGCATTCCACGGGCTAGCGATGCTCCGACCATCCGCGTCATTCACCTCGACACACCGCATGAGAGAGGGCCGTTCGGGGCGGCGGGGGCCGGCGAATGTGCCCAGATGCCCACGGCTCCGGCCATCGTAAATGCGCTCGCTCAGGCAGTCGGTGTGCGGGCCCGGGATCTACCGGTGACGCCTCAGAAGCTGCGGGGAATAGCAGGCCGCGATTTCCTCGGTCATTCCGGCTGAATGGGTATCCGCGGCTCCGCTCACTGCCACAGGCCCTCGTGGCGCCGGCGGCCCTCCCGGATTATTTCGCCCAGCACGTCTCCGAGCACGTGGACGGAATCCCACTCACGGGTCAGCTTGACCGTGTTGGGGTGGTAGGCGGGAGCATCGGCGAGGTTCAGGCTCAGGAGATCGATTCCGGATCGCTCCAGCCAAGGGACCAGATGAAACGTGTAGTACCGGCGCAGGTTGCTGCCTCCAGAGCGGCCCAGGGCGGGGCCGTTGGAGATGCCGTCGGTGATCACCGCGATGATCTTGTTCCGGGCGGGCATCTGATCGGCGAGGATCTTGGCGTAGGCAATGGCCTCGATCTCGCAGGTGCCCGCGCTCAGAAAGCCGTACCTGCGCCCGAAGTAGTCTTCCAGCACGTCCCGGGAATGGTCGTAGAGTCGGACGAAGGAGGACGAGTACAGGGAGACGTCCACCGGTACCCGGACCCTCGTGAGGACCGAGGCGAACCCATAGCCGGTGGCGATCGCCTTGTGAAGATTATCCTGCGTGTACATGGAAGGGGAGATGTCCACGAGGAGATGGAAGTAGTACGACAGGCGGTCGGGCACCTCAAGACGCTGGAACAGGCGGATGTCGCCGCTGGACATCATGCGCCGCATGTTTCTAAGGCCCACGCGGCGACCGGTCCGGTAGCGGCCTGAGTAGGTGCGCTCGTAGTTCACCTGCAGTGCCTGGCGGAGGGAGGAGGAATGGCGGCCGAACGCGTCCAGCGCCGGTGGGCCGTACATACTGCTCATCTTCTCAAGGGCACTGGCGACCCGCTCGGTTTGCGGGATGAGGTGCGCATTCCCCACTGGTATCTCATCCACCACCATTGTTCCACCCGTGTGCGGGTAGAGGATTGGCTCAGAGGCGAGGGCGGCGACTGGACCGAACTTGGGGGCGCGCCGGGACAGATCGGATAGAGCTGCCGCATCACCGCCCCGGGTGGGTGTGCCTGGCAGGGCCTCGCTCCGGTCGGAGGAAGTGCCAACGTGTTCGCCCGTCCGCGCCCCCTCCGAAGGGGTGGTCCCGGTGCCTTCATCTTCTTCTTGGAGATCCTCTCCCGTCTGCTCCGTCCCTCCTGGTTCGGGCACCGGCCGCGGTTCCCCAGGCTCCGGGAGACTCGGCAGTGCGTCGGAAGGCGCCTCAGCAAGGGCATCTTCTGGTCCTGCGTGTGCGAAGTATGAGACGAGCCGGGTGAGGCCTGCGTCCACGGGGGAATCCTCGGGAAGCTCGGCAAGGTAGGACTCGAGCTCGGGAGCGAGACGCTCTTCTATCCACGTTCTGAGCTCCGCGGCCGACCCCTCGCTCGCGATCCGCTCCAAGGAAGGACGCAGACGATCGACGACCTCTCGGATTTCCGGCGGAAGATCGACGCCGGCGGAAGGCGCATCGGTCTCCCGGGCTGCTTCGATATCGCGTTCGGAAAAGAGGATGTGTCCCAACCGGTGGAGGAAACCGGCCTTGAAGACTTCGGCGTGACGCTCTCTCGCTGTCTGGAAGCGACCTCAGAAGGCCGACGGCCCGGTCCAGGTCTATCTCGAGACTACTCGACGATTCGAGACGGTTCTGGGATTCGAGGCGCATTGAAGGCCGTGGAGCAGCTTCATCCGAACCTTCTTCTTCACCGCCCGTCTTCCAGACGATCTCGATATTCCTCTCGGCGATCGCGGAGCCGAAAGTCTTGGCGGCAACGGAGAGGGCTTGGAGGCGGGCGAGGATGGTCTTTGCCTCGTGCTCCGGGACGTGTATCCATCCGTCCGAGTTCATAGGGACCTCGGCGGGGCTCAGGCGGACCAGCGGTGCGACTCGTCCAGCTTCTCGATCTCCCAGTCCGTCGCGTATGAGAACACCTGATCACGCATGACCGTTTTCGTCCGCTCTTCGAGTATGTCGTAGAAGCTCATCCGGACGGCATCGATTGAACCTATGTGCAGCGTGAGATCTGCCCACTCGACGAGCACTCCGGTGCTCATCACGAAATCGAAGTTGTGCCCGCAGTCCGCAAGGATGCGGCGGGCGAGAACGGCCACGTCGAGCATCTTCTCGAGGATGTCTCGAAGGGGCCCGCTCTCGTATTCGGGAAAGCGCTTGAGCAGGATCGCGCGCTCGTCTTCTCTCGAAGCGAAATTCACCCATACGGACATCCATCGACGAAGATATGCGGTCGGAAGATCCTTCGTCCCCGGATATAGGGTCGGGTACTCGGACGGGTTGAACGTGGAGAAGATGCGGCAGTACGGGTGCTGATGGACCACCTCGTTATCCTTCTCCACGAGAACGAGGCGCCGGCTGCCGTCGAGCAATCCATGAAGGGAGAACCAAACCTCCTGTCCGGTGGCGTTCATCTGCTCCAAGAGAAGCATTCCGCCGTGCCGCACCGCCGTCGTCACCAGTCCGTCCTGAAACTCCACCCGGCCCTGGCCGGCCGGCAGTAGCTTTCCGATGACGTCGTCCGTAGCGGAGAGCCCGTGGAGGTTCATCCTATATACAGGCGCGCCGAGAAGGGACGCGAAGTAGTACACGAGCTTGGTCTTACCCACTCCCGTGTGGCCGTGCATGGCAAGGGGCAGATCGACCAGATAAGCCAGGGCAGCCCGGAAGAGTAGGTGCTGGTGATCGCGATGGTAGAAGCGGTGAGTGACCAGGTCCTCCCGATCGCTCACGGCCTCATCGCTCCACTTGTCGAGCAGGATGCCCCGGGCGACTTCCCTGCGGTTCACGTCCTTGCCGGGGGCGGTGAAGAGCAGGGCTCCATCCCCCAGCCTGTATACGTGGTCGTCCTCGCTGGCGGCGGTCTCTTCCGGAGAGAGGCCGGTCTCGGACTCCACGGCCCTGCAGGAGGTCACGAAGCGTCGCCGCGTGAAACGCACGACCCGTTTCGCGCCGGTGGAATCCACGATCCCGGAAAGTGAGAGGTTGATCCATCGCCTAAAACTATACCAAAGGCGGGCCCGAACTATGCCGTCTCTGGCGGTTTGCCCAGGCCCGCCATCGTGTGCTCGGAGCGTCGATATCGTAATCCGCGAGGTCTACTTCCAGGTCATGCATGCGCCTGAACTGCCACGGACGGGGATGGGGAGTTGTGGCATCCAGGCCCATCTTCGTTCCCACTCCGTTGTCGGTGACGGGGTTCAGCTCGTGGCAGCGGGCATCCGTTGTGATCATTATGTCGCGGGCCGGATCGAAACGGGTGGCAAGCGCCCACTCCACATCCTCCGGACTGTAGACTCGTCAACGATGTAGCCCCGGCCGCCGGATTGGACAGCAGGAGCTGCCAACGTACAGCCTGCTTTAGAGCGGCGTGGAGGACACGGTAGTGATGCAATACCTTCCTCCTGGACAGACCACCGGACCCGTCTTTCCGCCCATTTCTCTCTGCGTCCGAGAGCATGGACTGGATGTGAAGGGGACGGAGCTTCGCGAGCTAGTAGTGCCCGATCGCCGGAATCAGATGTCCGTCAACTATCCCCTTGTAGCTTTCATAGGCCCGCATAGATACCGTTGGTCTTGCGTAATCCGCCAACCACCTCTTCAGGTAGTCCGAGACAAGCATGCGATGCGGCTCCGCATACATCCCCGTATTGAGCTCGTACAGGATCCTGGCTAGTTCCGCCTCCGCTTCTTTCTTAGTTCCGTGTACGGTCTGCCACTTCTGCCAGCGCTTCCCTTGGGCGTCCTTCCCCAGCTTGACAACGATTGCCCACGCCTTGCCGCGTTTGCGAATGTGTCCTTTCATCGGGCACCACCTATCCTTTTCGTGCGCGTTTTCGACGCTTCTGAACTGGCTCTCTGCACCGAGGAGAGCAGTAGACTGCCTGGTACGCCCGTGAGAGAAATGGACTGCCGCACCTCTCACAGTGACGGAGACCATATCCGTCGAGCAGGTCATCAGTAGCCATTCGAGCAAACGCGGAAAGCAAGGAAGGAAACACCAAGCGCTGCACGATTCGACCATCTGCTCTATCCGGCAGCGGGGAGGCCGATCCGGCAAGTTAGTCAAACCACTGCCGATTCCGAATGACATCTTCTTCCTCGTGCTCCCTGGGGGTACGAGGCATCTGCACCGCCGCCGTCAGCGCGTTCGAGAACCTGAACGCCTCAAACAGGAACCCGGTCAGCAGTTCCCGGTAAGTCCGCCAGAACTCCGGGCTTAACGGCAGGGGGACTTCAATCGCTTCGGAATGGCTCTCTTCCCGGCCGGGAAAGAAGGCCGATGCAAGACTCGAAAGACTCACCCAACCCAGTCCGATCTCGTCGGCACCGGGGGCCATCCAGCCGAGGGTCTTTCCCAACCATGTTCGTCAAGAAGCGGCAGTGCGTCCGCGAGTGCAGACGGCAGTGTCGCGACTATTCCGGCCTCTGACCCCGTGTGTGGACTTACCCGCGACGGCAAGATGCCCCGATCGCGTAGTGAGTTGATGACCCCCGGGACTCTCTGCTACTCCACGGACAGAGATGTCCTTTCGGCCATCCAGCCTCGAGCCATACGGACGTGTATGCGAAACACCACCTGCATCGTAGGTCGGGGCCCTCCCAGCTGATCGAGCCGCGCGATGATCGGCAGATTGATTTGTCGATAGCACTGCGGAAGGAGGCCGAGAAGCCCGTGGCGGCTCAACCATTTTCCGAACCATCTTTGACGGTTGTCGGACAGACTGACCTCGTTGAAGTCTCCCGGAGTTTCCGTCGCGAATCGGTCGATCGCCAGGCCGAGCTGAGCGGGCAACCGGAGAAGAGACTGATAAGGAGCGTCGGTAACACCTTCCCGGCTCCTAACGTCCCGAAGTTCAGCCCACGAGTCGTACGCTGTGAGCATTGCGCCTTCCAGGGGTCCGAGATAGCCCTTCTCGACCGCATACCAATCGAATTTGGGCCATGAACTCGCTGTGGTTTCAGGCTTCGATGCCATATGCGTATTGAAACCCCCGTGCAGTGTTGGCATTCTGTACGGGACATGTGTCATTATAGCTGTAGGGGAAGCGAGAGGCAACGAGCATATCGCGGAGGTCGCAGATGATCGCCAGGTACATAAGCCCCAAACAGGCGGCAAGAACGCTCGGGGTCGACCGACTCACGATCTACAAGATGATCAAAGACGGAGATCTTCCGGCGATCCGCGTGCACCGCGCGACCCGGATCCCGCGTTCGGCTATAGATGGATTGCCGAGCTACCAAGACGCCGAGGGCCAGCGCCAATGAGCGACGAACCGCCCCGTTCCGATTATTCGATGTGGTAAACGCATGTACGTGGCCAGAACCAGCCTGCTGCGGCTGCTCCAGTCGCGGGGCACCCTGGGGAGGAGTCATGAGGTTCAGCCGAGTTCATAGCCTGCCTGCAGGGTCAAATTGAAGCCGACGGAAAGTTCCAGGGCCATTGTCCTGCCCACGATGATCACAGACCGAGCCTAAGCGTCGCGGAAGGCGATGAGGGGAAGATCCTGGTGCACTGCTTCGCCGGGTGCCCGACCGCGGACATCCTGAGCGCCATGGAGCTTTCTTGGAGCGACCTAGATAGTTCAACGGATTTCGAGAACTCCGGCAATGGTTTCCGGCGGAGCCGCGAGCGCTGCTATCAGTATGAGGACGAACATGGGAATCCGCTGTACGAGGTGGTTAGAGGACCGAAAAAGAAGTTCCTCTAACCCAGAAGAACGGAGCACGGGACCGTCTGGGGCCTTTCGGCGGGGGAGTATGTGACCCACGACGGCACCACATGGTCAAGGAAGAAGCAGCGAGGGTCGGGATCGAACCGCGAGCGTAGCACTACTCGCTGGTTCGATGAGGCAAGACGGGTGCCGTATCGGCTGCCCGAGGTCCTAGAGGCGGTCCGTGGCTGCGAACCCATCTACGTGGTGGAAGGGGAGAAAGACGCCGACCGGCTCCGCAACCTTGGTCTTACGACCACCTGCAATCCCGGAGGAGCGGGAAACTGGCGTCGTGAATACGCCCCGTTCTTCGACGGCGCGACCGCAATTCTTCTGCCCGACGTAGTCTCGAAGCGCCATCGCCGGCGGGCGGGGCAGGGCAAGATCGCGCCGGCCGTGATGGAACCTGGGTAGCTCTGCCGTACCCATGATGGAACCGCTTTTGAGCCCGTAGCCAGGGAGAAAGCCCTCCACTGCAAGGACGGCGTACGTGCAGCGCTCGTCGTAGCCCCCGGTTGCCGGTGTGCGCCCCGTCGTGCCCTTGAGCTGCTTGACCATACGGCTTCGGTGGAGACATGCTATTCGCACTGCGTTTCCCCGTTCGCATCGGGGACGGGCCATCACCGCGGTCAATTTCTTCGGTATCGGAGGGGCGGCCGTGCTGCAGTGGGTCATGGGCGTCATCATCGAGTCGTTCGGGAATGCCGGCGACGCCGGGTCGCCGGTCTATCCCCCCGGAAGCCTACATGGCCGCCTTCGGACTGATATCAGCAGGGTTGCTGGCGTCGATCCTCTGGTACCTCCCGTCGGCTCGAATTCAGGCGGGTGAGGCCATCCCTTGTCTTCCCGGCTAGAGGGTCGCGGGGGTCGGGAACGGGACTTTGCTGGACCTTCCCCGGTGCCCTTCGCAGCCGATCCGTCCCCGACGGCGCGGGCTCGCTTCCATACTCCAATCTGATGAGATCTTCCCTTCTGCAAATTCCCTCTTGACACGTCCACCTCAAAGTTTATAATCAAATACCGAATGCAGGGTGTAGCATGTGGAATCTTACACACATGATTAGAGTGGCATTGCCTCGGGGAGAGAACGTGGCGAAGGAGTATGGCCAGCATAGTCAAGAACCCGCGCCGAGGGAGAAACGGCTGCATTTTGCCGACGTCTTCTATCGAGGCGTTGTCGATCTGATTGCGAGCCAGCGACTCGAGTCCGACCACCGCATCGGTTCCATAACGGAACTCGTAGTGGGCTTCAATGTGAGCCGGGCCGTGGTGCGTGAAGGGCTGCGTCTTCTCGAGCGCGACGGGATCGTCCGCGTGAAGCCGGGCCCGGGCGGAGGAGTATTCGTATCCGCGCCCTCGGTCGAGGGTCTCACCCGCTCCCTGGATATCTACAGCAGCCTCCATCAAATACCACCCGACGATCTTGCCGAGGCCGGGTTCGAACTCGAGGTGGTCATGGCGGGTCTTGCCGCCATGCGTGCCCAGAGTGCGGAGCTTTGCCACCTGCAGGCCCTCAATGGCCGGTGGAAGGACCGGGCTCACGAAGGCGGCACAAAGGAGCTTGCCGCGATAAACGTCGCCTTCCACAAGGCGATTTGCCGGGCTGCCCGCAATCAGGTTCTTCTGGCGATCATGGACGCACTGGAGGATCTCGTCTACGAGGCCGCTCTTCAGCCCGAGTATCCAGACGATCTATCCGGTGAGGTGCCCGGTTACTTCACCAACAGCCACGATCGCATCCTTATTGCGATTGAAGCGGGGGACGGTAATCAGGCAATGCAGGCAATGCGGGAGCACCTCATGGTATTCCGGCCCAATGCCCGGAAGGTGTTTATGGCCTATGTGGGCGACGATGGTATAGATGAGTACCGGAACTGATTGCGAGAAGGTGAACGCTACGCCCGCTTACGCCCCGAATATGTATTCAAAATGCTTCTCATGGACTTCTTGCGTTGTAATATGGCCAGCAAGGTGTTGGATTGGCCACCTAGATTCGCCGTAGATTGTACATACGTCAATCCTACGAACCTTTTCGTTGGTCAGGGTGCGAATGTGTAGGCCGATCAAGATGTTGAAGCCACTATAATTGTGCAAAGTAGTGATATGAGAGAGGAGTAGGGGGTCTAAGCATTATGGAATAAAGATGGCTTAATTAGCGAGGCGATACATATGTTGCAAGATGACGACTATAGGAGGGAAATGTCTCTTAAGAAGCTACATATATTCGTAACGATAGCAGTAATGATGGCTCTGATTTTGAGTGGATGCGGGGGGGAAGATACCGGAACTACTAAAGGTGAAGAGGTGGAATCTACGAGTTCGGATTCAGCCGAAGGAAGCCCTGAAGAAGCGGCAGAAGGTCCGATAGTATTGGGTATGTATGAACCATTGTCCGGTCCTTCCGCATACTACGGGCAATCTGCTGTGAACGGTGCTAGGATGGCTGAAAGCGAAATTAATGAAGCGGGCGGTATCCTAGGTAGAAGATTAGTATTAGTTACCGAGGATACAGAAGGTGACGTTACGGGTACATCTTCGGCAGTTAAGAAGCTTATCACACAAGATGAAGTGTCCGGATTGATTGGAGCCTTCTACAGCTCTAGTACCTTAGCAGCTATGCCTCTACTTGAACGGTATGAGGTTCCAGATATCACAGGAGTGTCGACGTCACCGGAAATAACCCAGAAAGGTAACCAGTGGATATTTAGGTCAGTTGCAACCGATGCAATGAATTCTGCGCCGTACGTGGAGTACATGGTGGACGAACTTGGTCACAGTACTTTCGCTTTTCTGGCGAGCGACGGGGACTTCGGCCGAGACGCTGTCGCGGCCTATTCGCCGCTGATCGAGGAGAGTGGTGGCGAAGTTCTTGATGAAATGTATTTCGCGGACACTGAGACTGATTTCCGGTCAAGGCTTACGACGGTACGTCAGCTTGAGCCCGACGTTTTGGTCTTGGTTTCGGAGGGCGCGGCTGGCGCTCTAGTGGCCAAGCAGGCGAGGCAGATGGACCTACCCGCCACGATAATGGGCATAGGCACACAGGCGGAGCAGGAGTTTATTGAAACCGCAGGCGAAGGTGCAGAAGGGGTCTATTGTGCGACGTCGTATGTGGCTTCGATTGACACGCCCGAGAACGAAGAGTTCGTCGCTAAGTATCAGGGGCTATATGAAGATGAACCTACTGAGTACTCTCTTGCCGAATATCAGGACGTCTACATATTCAGCCAGGCAATTGAGCGGGCTGGCTCCGACGATCGTACGGCCATTCGCGACGCTCTCAAGGAAACGGATTACACAGGAATCTCGGGACGGATAGCCTTTGACGAGAACAACCAGGCGCATCCATGGGTGTTCATTACGGAAATCGTAGATGGCAATCTGACAATTGCGAAGAAGGCTGAAGCTGCGCAGGTCCAGTAGAGTAGGCAAGGAAAGGGCGCCTCTGATTGTTTCGTCGGGTAGGAGTTTCTGCTGGAACCTGCGTTCCGTGAGGGGTGGCGGGGAATCTGACCACACACTCCTTGCGACTATGGCTATTAAGTCAGTCCTATCAAATTCGAGTGCGATAATTGTGAGCTGAGGCCACCACGAACATCTCGATGGAGTGACCTATGCTAGAGCAGCAAATCATAAATGGACTATCCCAGGGAATGCTTTATGCACTTATGGCAACCGGCCTAACGATAATATTCGGGGTCATGCATATAGTAAACTTTGCACATGGTGAGTTCTACATGCTGGGAGCCTATATCACTCTTATAGCAAGCACGTTTCTCGGTCTGCCATGGATCATAGCCGTTGCTTTGGCCGCTGGTGCGGCATTTGTGTTTGGTATGGGTACCGAGATGACATTGTTACGTTCCGTGCGCGGCTCGCACATGCTCAATAAGGCGTTACTAATGATTGGGCTCTCCTTCGTCCTGCAAAATCTCGCGTTGGCGATTGCAGGTGGGAAAACCCGGGATATAGCTTTTAGTTGGGAAGGTATCAACATTAGTATGCCGGTAATTGAAGCCACCCTGACCCTGGAACATGTGTTCGCAATTGCTCTGAGCCTAGCAGCTTTTATGTGTCTGTATTTCGGACTCTACAAGACAAAGATGGGCAAAAGCGTTCGGGCCACCTTCGAGAACGAGCAAAGCGCGGCTTTGGTAGGTGTAAATATAAACCGCGTGCATTCCTTGACGTTCGGTATTGGCGGCATGTTAGCGGGGTTGGCTGGCGCTCTACTAGGAACTATGTTTTTGGTTAATCCCGAGATGGGGACACAGGCAATTGTAAAGTCGTTTATAGTTGTGATTATGGGTGGATTTGGAAGCATTCCGGGCGCTATAATTGGGGGTGTTAGTTTGGGCCTTATTGAGAATTTGGGCTCGGCATATGTATCCGGTCAGTATAAAGACGTGTTCGGATTTATAATTGTGATTGTAGTGCTACTTGTCCGTCCCCAGGGTTTGATGGGAAAGTGAGTCGCATAATGCATAGGTGGATAGGCGGAGTGGGATTGGTTATAGTGATCGGCATTTTGCCATGGCTTCTTCCAACATACAATCTGCACATTATCAATATTGCGTTGGTGTACATAGTTTTGGCGCTGAGCCTGAACTTTATGTTGGGATACGTCGGAGAACTGCCGCTATGCCAAGCGGCTTTTTTTGGAGTTGGTGCGTACGCGTCGGCTAAGATTTCGATGGGTCTCGGTGTGGATGTATGGGGTGCGGTCATTCTGGCGGTGATCGTTTCGGCTCTGGTCGGACTGGCGGTGGGCTATATGGCACTTCAGGTAACCGGACATTACTTCGTATTGATTACCCTGGCGTTCGCAGAATTGATTCATATAGTGGTGCTAAAGTGGGTTACTTTTACGGGGGGCGCGCAGGGGATAACCGAGATTCCACCTTTAGGTATCCCATTAATAGGTGCAAACGGGCTTGCGATACGATCGACGTTTGGGTATTATTTTGTGTTAGTAGGAGTTGCTGTATTGGTGGTATATATTGCGATTCGGGTAACGAAATCTCATTTGGGGATGACCTTTAAGGCAATGCGTGAAAACGACGCGCTGGCACAGGCTGTTGGAATCAACAGATTCAAGTACAAGCTACTTGCGTTTACAGGTTTTGCTTTACTCTCGGGTCTGGCTGGAAGCGTTTATGCGCATTACGTAGGGGTCATTTCGCCAACTTTGCTGACTTTTGGTTATACGTTGTTGCCGCTTGTAGCCGTGGTGCTGGGCGGCAAGGGCACAGTGGTCGGGCCTATAGTAGGTGGTTTGGTAGTTGCGGCTTTGCCGGAGTACCTACGTTTTATGGGCCAGTACCGTTTGGTGATGGTTGGTGTGGTCTTAATCGTTGTAATAGTGTTCTTGCCCGAAGGTATTGGGGGGTACATCGCCACCCGCCTGCCTCGGAGCATCAAGGAGGTATGGGCACGTGGCTGAAGTACTGAGGACGAGCGGACTTACGCGACATTTCGGCGCGTTGGCTGCGGTTGATGATGTGAGTATGGAGGTTTGCAAAGGAGAGATTCTCAGTATCATCGGGCCTAACGGAGCTGGCAAGACCACGCTATTCAATCTTATAACGGGCTTCGTTGCGCCTACCCGCGGTGAGGTGTGGGTGAAAGGGGAAAGGGTGACAGGGAAACGACCTGACGAGATTGCTGAGAGGGGAGTAATTCGAACTTTTCAAGAGACGGAGACGTTCGCTGGTGTACCCGTCTTGGATGGAATAGTTATGGGCTTCCATAGAGTTAGCAAGCCCCGGATCGGAGCCATACTTCTCGGGTTAGAATCAAACCGGCGGGAAGAGGACGCTATCAGAGCTCGTGCTGTTCAATTGTTGCGTAGCGTTGGCATAGAAGATAAGAGAGACATGGTAGCCAGAGATCTTACCTACGGGCAGCAGAAGTTGGTGGCTATTGCGGTGGCCATGGCCGCGGGACCTGAGCTACTCCTTTTGGACGAGCCAACAGCTGGTCTAAATGCCCGAGAGAGTTGGGACATGGTGGAGGTTATTCAAGGCATACAAGAGAGTGGTGTAACCGTGGGCCTTGTCGAGCACGATATGAACGTAGTAATGGGTATATCAGATAGGATTATTGTATTAGATGCCGGTTGTGTTATTGCTATTGGCGAACCCGATCAAATACAGAAAAACGAGCAGGTCATAGAAGCGTATCTAGGAAAGGAATATGCAAGTGCTTGATATTGATAATCTGTGGGTGCAGTATGGAAACGTGGTGGCAGTGAGAGGAGCTTCTTTAAAGGTAGAAGAGTCGCAAATAGTAACTTTGATTGGTGCTAACGGAGCAGGGAAGACGACAATATTAAGGACTATTTCTGGATTGCTTAAACCGACGGCAGGGCATATAATATACAATAAAATAGATATTACCGATGGTGACGCCTCAGATGTTGTGAAGATGGGTGTGGCCCACTGCCCTGAGGGACGGGGCATATGGCCTAGTATGACTGTACGTGAGCATTTAGAAATGGGCGCGTTTGTGCACAGGAAGGGTAATATAAAACGTGGACTAGAGTTTGTGTATGGTAAGTTTCCGGTGCTTAAGGAAAAAGAGGGGAACAAAGCGGGCAGTTTGAGTGGGGGACAGAGACAACAATTAGCGATGGGACGGGCATTGATGACAATGCCGAAACTGCTGATGTTGGATGAGCCATCGTTGGGTCTCGCACCAAAATTGGTCGAGGCAGTTGCCCAAATTATTGAAGCAATTAGAGACGAGGGTGTAGCCGTGCTTTTGGTGGAGCAGAACGCTTTCTTGGCATTGAAAATGGCTGATCGGGGTTACGTCTTGGAGAAAGGGAAGATCGTTTTGTCGGGTGATGCACGCGATTTGATGAAAAATGAGGACGTCAAGACCGCCTATTTAGGAAGATTGAGAGACTCGTAAAGCTTGAGTTCTTCGATCCGATATCGATCGAGTGGTTCGAGATCGAGGGAACTGACGGGATGATCCAGGAGAAGATCGTAAGCCGCGATCCGGACACCGGCGATTACACGAGGATACTCAAATTCGAGCGGGGGACGATTACCACCGAGACCCTCTTCCATGATTTCTGGGAGGAGGTCTACATCATCTCCGGGACCCTCTATGACACAGTCAAGAAGGAGGGCTATGAGGAAGGCTACCACGTCTGCCGTCCCCCGGGGATGACCCACGGTCCCTACGATATTCCCGACGGCTGCATGACCTTCGAGATCCGGTACTACAAATAGGGGAGGCTTTATGAACGGGGAATGGCATTACAGGAGCCTTTCGTTCGTGGTAAACGGTTTGCCGGTTCGCATAAGCACGGACCCCGAGCGCACCCTGCTGAATCTGCTGCGGGAAGATCTGAAGCTGACGGGGGTCAAGGACGGATGCTCGCAGGGGCACTGTGGGACAT
>Ga0209587_1000732_pt1 | contig 15893 bp, 15 predicted proteins | sample NGEPerD_2_FD_184512 | JGI IMG/M metagenome (GOLD analysis project Ga0209587, IMG submission 184512) | Arctic peat soil microbial communities from the Barrow Environmental Observatory site, Barrow, Alaska, USA - NGEE PermafrostL1-D... | ecosystem: Environmental > Terrestrial > Soil > Wetlands >... | reverse complement strand
TCACCGGTCCGCACGTCTGCTGGAACCGGACGACCAGCTCGGCCCTGGCCCGTTCGTCGATGCGCCCCGCGCTGCCGGCCTCGCGGCCCAGCAGCAGGTCGACGACGACGTCGAGGGTCTCCTCTCTGTCGTCGTCCAGTCGTTGCCGGGCCACGTCTGCGGCGGCCCCCAGCGCCGCGACCGACTCGGACGGCGCCGTCTCTCCCGGCACCACGTATGCGCGGTAGGAGTCGAAGGCCACCAGGAGCTCGACCACGACGTCGGAGAACGCGCGCCGCGTGTGGTCCCGCAGGCGCACGTCGGCGTGGCAGATCTCGACCAGCAGGTCGACCAGCCGGTGCACCTCGGTGTACTGGCCGACCTCGACGACCTCGCGCTTGGCCGCCTCCACGACGGCGTGGAAGTCCGGGGGGTCACCGGTCAGCTCGGTCAGCAGCGCCGACAACGGTGCCGCCCCGGCGGGGTCGACGAACAGCCCACCGACCCGGAGCAGGGCGTCGTACCCGGTGGTGCCGGCGCACGGCCAGTCCGGCGGCAGCTCCTCGTCGCCCTCCAGGATCTTCTCGACGACCACCCACGCACCGCCGGTGGCCGCTTCCAGCCGCCGCAGGTAGCCGCGCGGGTCGGCGAGCCCGTCCGGGTGGTCGATGCGCAGCCCGTCCAGCAGGCCGGCGTCCACCAGCGAGAGGAGCAGCTCGTGGGTGGCGTCGAAGACCTCGGGGTCCTCGACCCGGACGGCGGCGAGGGTGTCGACGTCGAAGAACCTCCGGTAGTTCAGCTCTTCGTCGGCCACCCGCCAGTACGCCAGGCGGTACCACTGCCGGTCGACGAGCTCGGCCATCGGCAGCGACTCGGTGCCGGGGCGCACGGGGAACACGTGCTCGAAGTACCGCAGCAGCACCTGGTCGCCGGTCGAGTCGAGCGAGAGCTCGTCGGCTCCGAGCACCGCGCCGATCCGCGACCCCAGCACCGGCATCAGCAGGGCGTGGTCGTCGGTGTCCCAGTCGACGTCGAGCCAGCGGGCGAAGGGCGACTCGGGGCCGTCGCGCAGCACCGACCAGAGCGCGGCGTTCAGGTGGGCGGGCGTGGGCACCGCCATGTGGTTCGGGACGACGTCGGCGATCACGCCCATCCCGGCCGCCCGCAGCCGCGACACCAGGAGCTCAAAGGCCTCACGGCCGCCGGCCTCGGAGGACAGCCGTGAGTGGTCGACGACGTCATAGCCGTGGGCCGAACCCGGCACCGCCTGCAGGACGGGGGACAGGTACGCGTGCGAGACGCCCAGTGCGTCGAGATAGTCCACGGCGGCCGCGGCATCGGCGTACGTGAACTCCGGCCTGACCTGCAGGCGGTAGGTGGACGTCGGCACCGGCCGTCCGGCGTCCGGACGGCGATGGGCGCCGTCGGCTGCCGACGTCACCCCTGGCCCCGCGCCGGCTTGGGGCGCAGGAGAACGACCGTCGTGCGCGGCCCGACGGTCACCACCGCCTCGGCCTGGTGGGTCTCGTCGTCGGACGACGCAGGCGCGGCGGTGTCGACCACGACATGCCACATCTCGCCGTACTCGGCGGCGGGCAGCGTGAACCTCACGGGCTGGTGGTGGGAGTTGAAGAGCACCAGGAACGAGTCGTCCACCACTCGCTCCCCCCGATGGTCGGGCTCGGGGATCGCCTCACCGTTGAGGAAGACCATCACCGCGCGGGCGTAGCCCTTGGCCCAGTCCTGCTCGCCCATGTGCTCCGCGGACGGCGTGAGCCACGCGATGTCGCCGAGCTCGCTCTCGCCGCCGTGGGTCGCGTCGCCCGCGAAGAAGCGCCGCCGGCGGAACACCGGGTGCTCCTGGCGCAGAGCGACCAGGCGCCGCGTGAACTCGAGAAGCTCGACCTGACCGTCACGCAGCTCCCAGTCGACCCACGCCGTCTCGTTGTCCTGGCAGTAGACGTTGTTGTTGCCGTTCTGCGTGCGGCCGAGCTCGTCCCCGTGGGCCAGCATCGGAACACCCTGGGAGAGCAGCAACGTCGTCAGGAAGTTGCGCTGCTGCCTGTCCCTCAGCTCGAGCACGGTCGTCTCTGCTGTGTCTCCTTCGGAGCCGCAGTTCCAGGACCGGTTGTGGTTCTCGCCGTCCGCCCCGCCCTCGCCGTTGGCCTCGTTGCGCTTGTTGTTGTAGGACACCAGGTCCCGCAGCGTGAAGCCGTCGTGGGCGGTGATGAAGTTGATGCTCGCGATCGGCCGCCGTCCGTCGTCCTGGTACAGGTCGCTGGACCCGCTCAGCCTCGAGGCGAACTCGCCCAGGGTCGAGGGCTCACCGCGCCAGAAGTCGCGGACGGTGTCGCGGTACTGGCCGTTCCACTCGGTCCACAGCGGGGGGAAGTTGCCGACCTGGTAGCCCCCGTCGCCGACGTCCCAGGGCTCCGCGATCAGCTTGACCTGGCTGACGACCGGGTCCTGCTGGACGAGGTCGAAGAAGACCGACAGCCGGTCGACCTCGTGGAACTGGCGGGCCAGGGACGACGCGAGGTCGAAGCGGAACCCGTCGACGTGCATGTCGATCACCCAGTACCTGAGGGAGTCCATGATCAGCTGCAGCACGTGCGGGTGGCGCATCAGCAGGCTGTTGCCGGTGCCGGTGGTGTCGAAGTAGTGCGCCATGTCCTTGTCGACGAGGCGGTAGTACGCCTTGTTGTCGATGCCGCGGAAGCACAGGGTCGGGCCGAGCTGGTTGCCTTCTGCCGTGTGGTTGTAGACCACGTCGAGGATGACCTCGATGTCGGCCTCGTGCAGCGCCTTGACCATGCTCTTGAACTCCTGCACCTGCTGCCCGCGGGTGCCGGTCGAGGAGTAGGCGTTGTGCGGTGCGAAGAAGCCGATGGTGTTGTAACCCCAGTAGTTCGACAGGCCCTGGGACTGCAGGTGGGTGTCCTGGACGAACTGGTGCACGGGCATCAGCTCGATCGCGGTGACGCCGAGCGACGTCAGGTGCTCGATCATCGCCGGGTGCCCGATGCCGGCGTAGGTCCCGCGGATCTCCTCTGGCAGCGCCGGGTGCGTGCGCGTGAGGCCCTTGACGTGGGCCTCGTAGAGCACCGTCTCGTGGTACTCGTGCTGCGGCGGTCGGTCGGTACCCCAGTCGAAGAACGGGTTGATCACGACCGACAGCATCGTGTGGCCGAGGCTGTCGGCCTCGTTGAACGCCGACGGGTCGTCGAACGAGTAGGAGAAGAGGGACTCGTTGCCGTCCACCTGACCGTCGACGGCCTTGGCGTAGGGGTCGAGCAGCAGCTTCGCCGGGTTGCAGCGGTGGCCCTGCTTCGGGTCGAACGGCCCGTGCACGCGATAGCCGTACCGCTGGCCGGGCTGGACACCCGGCAGGAAGCAGTGCCAGACGAAGTGGTCGACCTCGGTGAGCTCGATGCGGCGTTCCGCGCCCTCGTCGTCGACCAGGCAGAGCTCGACGCGGTCAGCGACCTCGCTGAAGAGCGCGAAGTTGGTGCCGGAGCCGTCGTACGTGGTCCCCAGCGGGTAGGGGCGTCCAGGCCAGATCTGCATCGGTGTCTCTCGTCGGGGACTGATCGAAAGCGGTCATTCTGCCGGACACCTCACACCGGCAACGCACGCTGGATGATCTCGCGCGCGGTCGGGGCGCCGACCGGGAGCGTGCCGAACACCATGCCGCCCCGCTGCTGCACCCGCGCGGCGAGGAACGTGTCGGACACGGCGGCCGGCGCGAAGCGCGCGAGCAGCGTGGCCTGCAGGACGACGGCCACCCGCTCGACGAGCCACCGCGCGCCCATCGCCACGGACGTCGGGTCGGCGTCCGCCTCGGAGGCCGCCGCGCGGACGGTGGCCGTCACGTCGTCGAGGGCCGCATCGAGCCGCCGGTGGGCGCCCCTGGCCTTCTCGAGCTCGGCCAGCAGCGCCTCGAGCGACTCCGGCGCCCGGGTCAGGGCGCGGACGACGTCCAGGGCGTTGACGTTGCCGGATCCCTCCCAGATGGAGTTCAGCGGGGCCTCGCGGTAGAGGCGCGCCAGACCGTTCTCCTCCACGTAACCGTTGCCGCCCAGGCACTCCAGCGCCTCGGCGACCATGCTCGGCGTCCGCTTGCAGACCCAGTACTTGCCGAGCGCGACGGCGAGCCGGGCGAACTCCGTCTCGCCGTCGTCCACTGCGGCGGCGAGGCGGATGCCGAGCGTGGTGGCGGCCTCGGACTCGAGCGCGAGGTCGGCGAGCACGTTCTGCATCAGCGGTTGGTCGACCAGGGCCCTGCCGAACACCGTCCGGTGTCGCGCGTGGTGCACCGCGGCCACCAGGGCCGCACGCATCGTCGCCGCCGACCCGACGACGCAGTCGAGCCGGGTGGCCGAGACCATCTCGAGGATCGTGCGCACGCCGCGCCCCTCCTCGCCGAGGCGAACGCCCCAGGTGCCGTCGAGCTCGACCTCGGACGACGCGTTGGAACGGTTGCCGAGCTTGTCCTTGAGCCGCTGCAGGCGCCAGGTGTTGCGGGTCCCGTCGGTGAGCACCCGGGGGACGATGAAGCAGGTCACCCCGCCGGGGGCCTGGGCGAGGACCAGGAACAGGTCGCTCATCGGTGCCGAGCAGAACCACTTGTGCCCGGTCAGCCGGTACGTCTGACCGCCCTCGACGGGGCCGTCGGCCGCGGCCACGGCCTGCGTCGTGTTCGCCCGGACGTCGGAGCCGCCCTGCTTCTCGGTCATCCCCATGCCGGCCAGCACACCGCGCTTGCCGGCCGGGACACGCAGGCCCACCTCGTAGTCGGTGGCGGTCAGTCGGTGCTCCCAGATCCTGGCGATCTCGGGGTCGGTGCGCAGCGCGGGGACCGCGGCGTAGGTCATCGACAGCGGGCACCCGTGACCGGCGTCCACCTGGGACCAGACGAGGAAGCCGGCGGCACGCGTGGCGTGGGCGCCGGTGCCCGGTGGGGCGGCCCACGGCGCCCCGGCCAGGCCGTGCTCGACGCCGGTGCGCAGCAGCTGGTGGTACGCGGGGTGGTAGTCGACCTCGTCGACGCGCTCGCCGCGGGGGTCGTGCGTGCGCAGGACCGGGGGATACGCCTCGGCCTGCTCGCCCCACGTGCGCGCCAGGGCGGTGCCCGCCAGGCGGCCGAGATCTCCGAGGCGCTCGGCGGCTCCCGGGCCGACGTGCCGCTCCAGGGCCCCGGTCAGCACCAGGTCGGCGCCCAGCACGTCCCACTCGACGTTCGGGGGGACCTGGTTGACGACCTCGTGGGTGACCGGCACCGGTCAACGGTAGCCCGTGGTCAACAGCCCCGTGGTCAACAGCCCCGTGGCGACGGCGGCGCGGCTGTCCGGCCGAATCGCCCCGTCCTGGGTACCGTGGGCGGTGTGGCCACGGAGAGTGCGGCGGGCGCCATGAGGCGCGTTGCCGTCGATCTTGCCGGGCGCCGCGTCGTGAGGGTCGCCCGGCAGCTGCTGGTGCACACGGTCCGGATCTGCATGCGCTACCGGGTCACCGGCCTGGCCGCGGAGGCGGGGTTCTTCGCGCTGCTCTCCCTGCCGCCCCTCGTGCTGGGGCTCGCCGGCACCGCCGCCTGGATCGGCTCCGAGCTGGGTACCGGGGCGACCGGTCAGCTCAAGCAGGGCCTGCGCGACGTCGTCTCCCCGTTCCTCACCAACGACGTCGTCGACTCGGTCCTGATCCCGACACTGACCGACGCCATCGACGGACCGCGCTACGACCTGATCTCGATCGGGTTCCTGCTGTCGCTGTGGTCGGGCTCGCGCGCCCTCAACGTCTACGTAGACACGATCGCGATCATGTACGGACTCGGCGGGCACCGAGGGATCGTGCGGACGCGTGCCCTCTCGTTCTCCCTCTACCTGCTGACGCTGGCCCTGGGTGCGGTCACCGTCCCGCTCGTGCTGGTCGGCCCCACGCTGCTCGGCCGGGTGCTACCGGAAGGGTTCTACGGGCTTGAGGCCCTCTACTGGCCGGTCGTCGTCGTCGGCGGTGTGGCCCTGCTGGCCACGCTGTACCACGTCAGCACGCCGGTCCGGACGCCGTGGAAGCGGGACCTGCCGGGCGCGGTGCTGGCCCTGGTGATCTGGATCCTGGCCAGCTACGTGCTCCGTGCGGTGGTCGGGGCCTCGATCGGTGGCACCTCGATCTACGGTCCCCTCGCGACCCCGATCGTCGTGCTGCTCTGGCTGTACCTGGTGGCGATCGCCGTGCTGATCGGGGCAGGGCTTAACGCCGCCACGGACCGGATCTGGCCCGACCCCGCGCGGACGGCGGCCCGGCGCGAGCAGAGGTCGTCCGAGCCGCCGCTGACACCGGTCCAGGAGGGACCGGCCAGCGCACGCCGCCTGGCGGCCCGCGAGTCCGGGGAGGCCACCGAGGAGATGCCGGCACTCGACGGGCTCGACGAAAAGCAGGTGACCCGGACGGCGCCACCGCGCTAGCGTCCGCCCGGGCGCCATCCCAACGGTGGCCCGACGAGACGGAGGTGAGGACATGACCCTGCTGCTGGACCACGTCCGCCACCCGCTCGCCGCGGTCGCCTGACCCGCGGGCCTCTCGAAGGGTCCTTCCCTTGACCTCTGCACCGTTCGACCGCTCCACCCTGCCCGACCACCTCCACCTGGCCCGGCTCGGGTGGGACGACGACTGGGCCACCGCCGCCGCAGAGGCGGCGGGAGCCTTGCGCCTGCCGGACGACGTCCGCCTGGCTCCCGGCCGGGTCGTGCGCGCCGACCGCGGCGGGTGCGAGCTGCTCGTCGAGGCGGCGTCCGGGCTGACCCCGGTCCGGACCACCTGGGGTGCGGACATCGTGGCCGACTCGGCGCACGACCCCACCGCCGTCCCCGCCGCGGGGGACTGGGGCGTGGTCGCGACGTGGCCCGACGACCGCACGACCATCGAGGTCCTCCTGCCTCGCCGCGCCGCCGTCGTCCGCGCCCAGGTCGCCTCCGGGTCCACCCACGGGCAGGTGCTGGCCGCCAACGCCGACGTGGTGGCCGTCGTCGAGGGCCTGTCGCCGGATCCTGACGCCGGCCGGATCGAGCGCCTGCTCGCCCTGGCCTGGTCCAGCGGCGGCCGGCCCCTCGTCGTCCTGACCAAGGCCGATCTGGTCGCCGAGCCCGACGACCTCGTCGGCGAGGTGAGCGACGTGGCGCCCGGCTGCGAGGTGCTCGCCACCTCGGCGACCGCGGACGCCGACGGGCCGGGTCTGCGTCGGATGCGCGAGCTGCTGGCCTCCGGCGCGACGGTCGCGCTGCTCGGCGCGTCGGGCGTCGGTAAGTCCACCTTGCTGAACGCGCTCGTCGGCGGCGACGCCATGCTGACGCGGGCCCTGCGCGCCGACGGCAAGGGGCGGCACACCACGGTGACGCGGGAGCTGCACCTGGCCCCGGGCGGGGGAGCGGTGCTGGACACGCCGGGACTGCGCACCGTGGGGCTCGTCGGCCGTGAGGCGGTCGAGGAGGTGTTCGCCGACGTCGAGGACCTCGCTGGGCGGTGCCGGTTCAACGACTGCGTCCACGACAGCGAACCGGGCTGCGCCGTCGTCGCGGCGATCGAGGCCGGGGCCCTGACCGAGCGCCGGCTCGCCAGCTACCGCAAGCTGCGCCGGGAGATCGAGTGGCAGGCCTCGCGGACGGACGCACGCCTGCGCGCCGAGCGCGCGAGGGTGTGGAAGCAGCGGGCGGCGGCGAACCGGCAGCGCATCCCCCGCCCCTAGCTGGGCGAAGCCTGGCCCGGTCGCGCAGGTGCCGGGCCCCTCCGGGCTCGCAGGACGGCGTCGCGCAGGGTCACCTCGTCGCCGTCGGGGCCCGTGACCGTCCGGGTCCGGGTCTCGGCGACGCCGACGTCCCAGGCGGCGGGATCGAGGAGTGACTCGACCTCCTCGGCCGTGACGTAGGCCTCGGGTGCCGAGCCGTGCGCGCCCTCGTGGAGGCCTGACGCGTCGTGGCCGACGACCAGCAGCGAGCCGCCTGGCGCGACGGCCGCGGCCAGGCGGCGCACGAACGCCTCGCGGTCGGACGCCGGGACGTGCACGTAGTGGGAGGTGACGAGGTCGAAGTACTCCTCGGGCGGCGACCACGACGCGAGGTCGGCCTCGACCCAGTCGATCCGGCTCGCGACGTCGACGTCCGTCCCTGCGCCGTCCCGGGCGTGGGCCAGCCCGGTGGGCGAGACGTCGACCGCCGTGACCCGCCAGCCGCGGGAGGCGAGCCAGACGGCGTCGGCGCCGTGGCCGCAGCCGGCGTCCAGGGCCCGGCCCGGCGCGAGGGCGCCGGCCTCGGTCACGAGGGAGGGGTTGGGGCTGCCGCCGTGATGGGCCCCGGGGTGCTCGCGGTAGTGGCCCTCCCAGAACTCCTTGTCGAACTCGTCGGACACGGCGCTCTGCTTCGGTGCGTACTCGGTCACCGGCTCGCGGTAGGCGGCGCAGCAGCAGCGCCTGGTGCACCGACAGCGGCCCGGTGGCCAGCACGCCGATGGCCTGGTCCCGGACCTCCCAGCCGTGGCAGTACGGGCAGTGCAGCACGTCCCGACCCCAGCGGTCCCGCAGGCCCGGCACGTCCGGCAGCTCGTCGACCAGCCCGGTGGCCACCAGCAGCCGACGTGCCCGGGTGGACCGGCCGTGGGCCAGCGACACGGTGAACCGGTCGTCCTCCCGGACCGCCCCGGTCACCTCCCCGGCCACCACGTGGCCGCCGTACCGGCGGACCTCCGCCCGACCGCGCTCCAGCAGCTCGGCCGGCGCGATCCCGTCGTGCCCGAGCAGCCCGTGCACACCCTGGGCCGGGCTGTTGCGCGGGGCGCCCGCGTCGATCACCAGGACGGTGCGCCGCGCGCGGGCGAGCACGAGCGCTCCACTCAACCCCGCGGCGCCTCCGCCGAGAACCACCACGTCATAGCTGTCCAACAGCTGATCGGTCACGCGACCACCTCCACGCCGATCATGCGGGCCGGACGGCGCGGTGCGCAAACCTCATTGCCGAAATGGCAAACTGGTGCCCATGGACCTCGACCTCGACCACGCACTCGCCAACGTCGGCTCGCGACTGCGCGCGCTGCGCAAGTAGCGCGAGACCACGCTCGCCGACCTGGCCGCGGTGACCGGTACCTCCGTGAGCACCCTGTCCCGATTGGAGTCGGGCGCCCGCCGGCCGACCCTGGAGCTCCTGCTCCCGCTGGCGAGGGCGCACGGCGTCACGCTGGACGAGCTCGTCGACGCCCCACCCACCGGCGACCCGCGCGTCCACCTGCGCCCGGTCGCCGGTCACGGCATGACCATGGTGCCGCTGACCCGCCGGGCCGGCGGCGTCCAGGCGTACAAGCTCGTGATCCCCGCCAACAGCCGTCGACAGGAGCCTGAGCCCGGCTCCCACGAGGGCTACGAGTGGCTGTACGTCCTCAACGGGCGGCTACGGCTCGTGCTTGCCGAGCACGACGTGGTGCTCTCACCCGGCGAAGCGGCCGAGTTCGATACCCGCACACCGCACTGGTTCGGCGCCGCCGGAGCCGAACCCGTCGAGTTCCTCAGCCTGTTCGGCAAGCAGGGCGAACGCGCACACCTCCGTGCCCGGCCCAAGAGCGATCGGCCACCCGGGCGGCCCGAGTAGTGGATCGCGCGCGTTCCGTCCGGGCGGAACTTCCACGACAGGCCCCGAACCAGCAGGACGACAAACTCGCCCCTCATGTCTACGCCATGGCGCCAGTCCCGGCCGTTCGGTGCGCACCGGTAGCTCTCGCGCGTGGGCGAGATGGGTGCGCTTCGGAGGTCCTCCGTGCAGTTCCCGCGAGGCATCGGTCAGCGGAACAGGCAAGCCGATGTCGCTTGCTCCTGGGATCCACCGTGGGACACCGACCACAGCGCTGCGGTTAGGTCAGGGAGCGCACGCTCGCGACGTCGTACTCCGCCACCGAGGCGGCCAGCATCGCGGCGCCCTGCCCCTCGCTGGGACCGCTGCCGCGGAACGCCTCGACGTCCGCCTGCGACTCCCAGCGTTCGAAGACGTCGATGCGGCTGGGATCCACCAGATCGGCTGTGATGGCGAAGTCGAGGCAACCTGGCGCGCTGCGGGCCTCTGCAACCACGCTCACGCAGTCGGCGAGGTAGGACTCGCGCTCTTCCGGGTCAACGACGAGGTGCCCCGCGACGATCACCATGTGCTGCTCCTTCGTTGTGTCGGATCAGGCCGTCACAGAGCAGGACTACCCCGGGCGGCTGAACTCATCGGGCGCCGCGCCTGCCAGGGTCCCTTCGCCCGCCGGCCGATCGTCAGCTGGGACGCGAACCGCGTCAGGGCGGTATTGGTTGACGTGGAATGGTCGTTGCCGTGGCCACGCCGTCGTTCGTGCCTGCCGTCGCGCTGTCCGGTGCGTTCTACGCGGAGGTAGTACGTCCGTTGCTCGCCGGACGGCCGCACACAGCGGCGCTGCTCGGCTGGGGCTCGGACGTGCTCGGTTACGACACCGAGCGCTCGACCGATCACGGGTGGGGCCCGCGGCTGCTGGTGTTCCTCGACGACCAGGACGGGGTCCAGAAGGTGGCCAGCGGCCTGGACGAGCGGTTGCCGCCACGGTTTCGGGGCTGGCCGGTGCGCTACGGCTGGGACGACACGGAGCCCACCCATCACGTCACGGTCACCACACTGCCGGCATGGCTGGTCGACTGGCTCGGGGTGGACGCGACCACGAACTTGTCGGTGCTGGACTGGCTGCTCACCCCGCAGCAGCGGCTGCTTGGCATCGTCTCCGGCCGGGTCTACGCCGACGACCGCGGTGTCCTGGGTCGGATTCGGCGGGCTCTTGCCTGGTACCCCGACCAGGTGTGGCGCTGGCTGCTGGCGTGCCAGTGGCACCGGCTGGCGCAGGAGGAAGCGTTCGTGGCCCGTACCGCGGAGGTCGATGATGAGCTCGGTTCGGCGGTGACCGCGGCACGGCTGGTCCGGGACATGATGCGACTAGCGCTGCTGCTGGACCGCCGGTACGCGCCGTACCAGAAGTGGCTGGGCAGCGCGTTCGCCCGCGCAGCCCACGACGATGACCTGCCCGCGCATCTAGCCGACGCGCTGCACGCCCGCGACGCACAGCGGCGCGAGGAGGCGCTCGCCCGCGCCTGGGCCAGGCTCGCGCACCGGCACAACACCTCCGGCCTGACCGAGCCGGTGGACGCGGCTATCCGGCGTCACCACGAGCGGCCCGCCCAGGTACTGATGGCCGACCGGTTCAGCGCGGCGCTGCTGGCGACCGTCACCGAGCCCGCGCTGCGCGGGCTGCCTCTCGTCGGTGCCGTCGACCAGGCGCTCGACAGCACCGACGTGCTCGCCGTACCGCAGCGCTATCGCCGCCTCGCCGGGCTTTACACCAACGACTGATCAACATGCGGGCGCCCGGTAGCGGATCCCCCAGTGGGGGCTCGGGCAACGGTCGTTCGGGAGACCCTTCAGGACCGGACCGAAGTCGGTCCCGGCCGGGATCCGTGCGTGCCGGATGGCCTTGTGCCCAGCTCGACGTACCTGGTCTCCAGGTCTCCCTGGGCAACCTCGACGGGCAGGTCCTCGATCGGTGTTGCCATGGGAACGCTCCTTCGCGATGGGTGCTCTTGCACCTTCGACGCTAGGCAGCGGGAGGCCCGACACCTGACCTGATCTGATCGAACCGGACCGGCACCGAAAGGTCAGATCTGACTATCGAGGCAGGCTCTGGATCGGCCTAGACTCGACAGATGGTCGAACCTGCTCCCCTGCGGAACGTGCCCATCGATCCAGACAGGCTCCAGGCGTTCAGGGCGAGGTTCTCGGCCGACCAGGCCGCAGCCATGCATCTCGCCACGGTCCTTCTGGGCGACCGGCTCGGGCTCTACGGTGCGATGGCGGAGGGCGGCCCCCTGACCGACACCGAGCTTGCCGACCGGACCGGCTACCACCCGCGTCTGGTGCGCGAGTGGCTGGGCGCTCAGACCGTGAGCGGATACTGCGAGTACGACCCTGGGACCGGGCGGTACTCACTGTCCGCCGAGCAGGCCGCCTGCCTGGCCGACCCCACGAGCACGACCTTCCTGGCAAGCGCGCCTTTGCTGGTTGCCGGCATGTACAAGGACACCTCGATGCTGGAGCGCGCCTTCACCCAGGACGGCAGTGTCGAATGGGGTGAGCATGATCCGGACCTGTTCATCGGGGTCGAACGACTCTTCGAACCGATCTATCGAGGCAACCTCGTCCAGAACTGGATCCCGGCCCTCGATGGCGTGGCGGACAAGCTCCAGGCGGGGGCAAGGGTGGCCGATGTCGGCTGCGGTCACGCGGCTTCCCTCATCCTGCTCGCGAAGGCCTTTCCGAACTCGAGCTTCTGGGGGTTCGACTACCACGCGGGCTCGATCGAAACAGCCCGCAAGCGAGTCACGGAGGCGGGCCTCGCGGATCGTGTCAACGTCGAAGTGGCCGGCGCCGAGAACTTCCCGGGGAAGGACTACGACCTCATCTGCGTCTTCAACGCCCTCCACGAGTGGGGTGATCCAGAGCGCGGCGCGCGGTACATCCGCGAGGCGCTCGCGTCGGACGGGACGTGCATGTTCATCGAGCCCAACGCCCCTGACCATCTCGAGGACAACCAGGGTCCGGTCGGACGCACCTTCTACGCAGCCTCCACATTCGTGTGCGTACCCAGCAGCCTTTCCCAGGGTTCGACTGCTCTGGGAGCGCAGGCGGGCGAGGCAGCGATCCGGGACGTGGCCACCCGCGCAGGGTTCGAGCACTTCGGACGCGTCACCGAGACCCCCCAGTTGATGGTCCTCGAAGCACGCCCCTGACCACTCGTGGATGCCAAGAGCGGCGGCCCTAAGCGCTGTTGCTCAGGAGCCGGCGGGAGTGAGTTGCTGAGGTGTGGTGGCCGTCCACGCGGGTTGCGCGAACTGTGACGATCCGCTGCCGGAGCCGGCCCTCAGGCTCTGGCTGCGGCCACTCGTTTATGGGCAGGAGCTCGGCCAGCGGCACGCAGTGCTGGCCTTCCAGGATCACGGTGGTGGCGAGGTTGGCCGGGTCAACTTGGCGGATGAACTCCCGGCAGCGTCCGCAGGGAGGTAGGTCGTACAGGCGGCCATGCTCGTCACGCCTTACCGCCACGATGGCTGCGATCCGGTACTCGCCCGCGGTCACCATGGCGGCGATGGCTGCGTGTTCAGCGCAGAAGCCGGTGCCACTGCCGGTGTCGATGCACACTCCGTTGAAGCGGTGGCCGCTATCGGTGATGAGGCTCGTGGCGACGTCACCGAAGAGACGATCACCGACCCGGTGAGGACGGAGCGCCGTTTCGGCGGAGGAGATGAGCCCTGCGATCAGGTCGGCGTCCACACGCCAACCTTGCCAGGCGAACTCGCCGCTTGCGGATCGGTGATCGGCTGGCGAGACGTCCATGGACGCTCGTCGCGCGGGGATGGGACAGTCGCCGAATGAGTGTTCGCCGTGTGGTTCCTGATTTCGCCAGTGCGTCGCTCGACAGGGCCAAGAGCTTCTACGGTGACGTGCTGGGGCTGCGACCAGTGATGGACCAGGGATGGATCGTCACGTTGGCCGATCCAACTCGCCCGAGTGTCCAGGTCAGCCTGATGACTCACGACGCCACTGCGCCCGTTGTCCCAGACGCCTCGATCGAAGTGGACGATGTCGACTCCTGCCATGCAGCCGCAGTCGAGGTCGGCGCGGAGATAGTCCACCCGCTAACCAACGAGCCGTGGGGAGTTCGCCGGTTCTTCGTCCGCGATCCGAACGGGCACGTCATCAACGTGTTGAGCCACCTGTAGCGCGCAGCCGGGCCCTGCGCCCCCGTTGACCGATCCGCTACCGGCGAGCGCTGCTGTATCCGCGGACGCCGCGTCGGCGGAGCCGGGGTGCCGCTGGTGGTTCCCTGGGTTCTCGCGGTGGTCGCAACACCTGATGCTGTGAGGGTGTTGATGACCGTGCGCTTCTCGAACCGGTTGGTGGCTGAGTTTTACCAGCCGTTCTGGGCAGCGGGGCAGGGCGGTGAGTTCCTGACCGACGCTTCGGCCTTGGCGGGCACCTATCGTCACCGGGGGTTGGCGTGGTCTTCCGGGAGGGAAGAACGCAGCGTCGTGGCCGCGTCCGCGTCGGGCGTCTTGAGAGCGTCTAGCGTGCTTCCACCGTGCTCGTGAGCTATAGTGGAGCCATGACAACGGTGGCTCATACTTCGCTGGCTGAAGAGATCGCCCGCGTCTCTCGCTTGGGAAACCTGACGGCCGCGCACCTGGCCGACGCGACCGGGGGCGACCCGAGCAGTGCACGACGCTGGCGGAACGGGACCCGCACGCCTGCCGGTGAGCATGCCACCCGAGCCCTACAACTCACCGCTCTCGTCGAGCGGCTGGCCCAGGTGATGGACACCAGCTACATCCCGATCTGGCTGGTCAAGCCCATCGCCCGCCTCGATGACCGGCGTCCGGTCGACGCGATCCGCGACGGGGACTACCGCAGCGTCTCCAAGCTGGTCGCTGCGCTCGAGGAAATGCCTGTCGCGTAAGTGCCCGCCCTCGACGTCGACGAAGACGCCGTACACGGCGTCTTCGTGCGCCACATCCCTCACAACGGCGACCCGCTCTACCAGCCGCCCGACCCACCGGACGGCCGCTGGCAGCACGGCGACGTCGTAGCTGCTTGGTACTTCGCCGACGAGCCGGCCATCGCCTGGGCCGAGTGGTATCGAGCCTTGGCCGGAACAGGCCTGCCGCCCGTCCATGCCCTGCCTCGGGATCTGTGGCGCTGGCGAGTGGATCTCGACCGTGTCGCGCTACTCGATGATGATGACCGCCTTCGCAGGGTCGGCCTGCCGCCGCCGCTTCCCACCGCCAGCCAGTGGCCGGGGTTCCAGGCCAGTGGTGATCAGCTTCACCGCGACGGCTACCAAGGCCTCCTGGTCGCCTCCGCGGCTCGCCCGCAGCACCGCAACCTGGTCGTCTTCCGTGGCACACGTCAGGCCGCCGGCTGCACACCCCAGCCGCCGCCCACGCCGATCACCGATGCCCCGCCCGTGCCACGCGGAATGCGCACCTGACCCCGCAGCCGACCCCTGGCGGGCGTCCCATGGACCGATCCGTCAGTGGGACGGGTTCGGTTCCGCCCTGTGACAAGACTCGGGTCGTTCGATGTCATCGCTCCAGATACGCGGCGAGGTTCGCCAACGAGGAAGCAAACCCGGCCGCGTGATCCTCCGCCGAGATGCTGTCGGGAACGTTGTCGGCCCGGATCTCCACCCGGGATCCGGACTCACGCGGCGCTACTTCCCAGGTCATGGTCATCGTGCCGGCGTACCCCGGTTCGTCGGAGACGAAGTCCACCGCCTGCACAACGCGCACACCTGGGACGAGGTCAAGAAAACCAAGCAGCTGATCGCGGTCACCGTCCCCCACGCGGCCAAATGCCCCACTCCAGGGACGAGCACGCTCGGCCGGGGTCGGAACGCACCCGTGGTGGGCGCGAGGTCGCCAGGAAGTGCCAAGCATTGCGCCTGCCGACCGGCGCCAGGACCGCAAGAAGCTCCAGGGCGGACGCCGACGTGATGGGGTTCATGCTGGACGCTTACGACGCCGGGCATGCCGTCGTCCGCCTCCCAACGTCGTACGGCGACGGAGGAGCGCCGGGGGAGTACCGACCTGAGCCCCCGTAAGCGGATGGCCTATCGGGCTGGGGGCAGGTACCGACGGAGCACGTCAGCCTCTGATCGGAGGCGTTGCGCGATGTCGGTCCGGCCGATCTGTTCGTATTCATTTGGGTGCGGCTCCCGTGGAGGGACGTCACGCAGCGGTTGGGATTGTCATGTTGGCGTAGCGGGCTTCGTGCACTTGGTGCAGTTCGTTGTTGAGGTGGAACGTCCAGTACTGCTCGAAGTCGCCGTTG
>Ga0209587_1000731_pt1 | contig 15902 bp, 15 predicted proteins | sample NGEPerD_2_FD_184512 | JGI IMG/M metagenome (GOLD analysis project Ga0209587, IMG submission 184512) | Arctic peat soil microbial communities from the Barrow Environmental Observatory site, Barrow, Alaska, USA - NGEE PermafrostL1-D... | ecosystem: Environmental > Terrestrial > Soil > Wetlands >... | reverse complement strand
TCCCTCGACTTCGTCTTGTCGTTATCTCTCCAAGACTTCGCTCGGGATGACACTTGGAAAGAAGAGAATAGGATTAGAGATATAATTATAAAGAAATAGCTAGAGATGAATTAGAAAAAATTATAACAAATAACACCCTAATCGGTTACCAGTGCCACAATTTAACAATTTAACAATTTAACAATTTAGCAATGTATTTTAGCCATTTAACAATTTAACAATGTTTTCAGCAATTTCTCCGCCTAGCCATCAATTTCAGACAGGTTACACGCTATACGTTACACGTTATACAATTTAGCAATCTAGCCATTTAACACTAAAAGAATTATTATCCTTTCCCTTGACTAACTTAAAAAACCATACTATACTAATCATAGTCTAAAAAAGATACTAAATATTATTCTAATTATTATGAAAAGAACATATCAACCAAAGAAAAAGAAAAGAGCCAGAACTCATGGATTTATGGCCAGAATGCAAACTGTTGGAGGAAGAAAAGTGTTGTCTTCTCGAAGAAACAAAGGAAGAAAAAGCTTAACTGTCTAATGCGGTCGACTTTTTTTCGCCGCATAAACAAGAAACAATGTTAAAAAAACAATTTAGGATTAGAAAACAAAGGGATTTTGAGAACATATTTGATAAAGGAAGATATTCCTCTGAAAAGTTTTTGACATTAAAGTTTGTGAGAAATGATTTAGCTTTTTCAAGGTTTGGCTTTATTGTTAGTAACAAAATCTCGAAAAAAGCAGTTGAAAGAAATAAAATCAAACGACGTCTCAGAGAATCAGTCAAAATGACACAAGGTATAATTAAACCAGGATTTGATTTGGTTTTTATTTCCAAAAAGGAAATCCTTGGTCAAGAGTTTGTGGAAATAAATAACTCTGTGGAAAAATTGTTGATAAGGTCTGGATTACTTGTCAAATAATCTTATTCTCTACTTTTACTTTGATATATCGTGCTAAAAAAAATTGTTCTAAAACTTATCAAATTCTACCAAAAAACCTTATCTATTGATCATGGTTTATTTTATTATTTTCACAAATCTTTGGGGTTAGGTTGCAGATTTCAGCCAACTTGTAGCGAATATACCTATCAGGCAATTGAAAAATATGGTATACTGAAAGGAATCATTATGGGAGCGAAACGCATTTCAAGATGTCATCCGATGTCCAAGGGTGGTTATGATCCAGTAAAGTAGTTTTTGGGATGCAGAAGGAAAGACGGAGTCGACATAATTAAGGCTCCTCTCTTTGTTGATTCTTCTTGGAGTTTACTATTTGCGTGTCGGTTAAAAATATAGGAATTTCAATATTCTCCGCGAGTAAGCGACATTATATAATGTCGCTTACAGGAACGCTCAGTTATATTAATGCGTTGTTAAATCTCATTTAATTTAAACTAATTATCTAATCATAATCAATATGTTCGGCGAAATTTTCAACTTAATCTACTATCCCCTCTTTAACTTAATGGTATTCTTCTATAATGTCATTCCTCCTCATGATATTGGAATCTCTATTATACTTCTCACTATTTTTGTGAGGCTAGTTCTCTATCCAATGAATAGCAAGTCGATCAAGAGTCAAAAGAAATTGCAGGAAATTCAGCCATTAATGAAGGAAATCCAAACAAAATATAAGGATGATAAAGAAAAGCAGGCCAAGAAGTTAATGGAGCTCTATCAAAAGCATAAAATTAATCCACTCTCTGGGTGTCTGCCGATTTTAATTCAACTTCCAATTCTCATCGCTTTGTACCAAGTTTTTTTGAATGGGTTTAAAGATGAAAGTTTGGCAATTGTTTATTCTTTTATCGGCAATCCAGGACATATTGATCCGATGTTTTTGGGATTTGTTAATCTATCAGAGACAAATTTTGTTTTAGCTTTAATGGCTGGTATTTTTCAATATTTCCAAACAAAAATGTTGATGGGAAATAAGGCCGCAGAGAAGAAAGAAGAAGACAATAATACCGAGAAAACCAAAGAAGAAAAGACACAAGACTTTGCTCAATCTATGACGAAACAGATGATGTATATTATGCCAGTGATGACTTTCTTTTTTGCGATGAGTTTCCCTTCGGGTTTGGCTTTGTATTGGGTAGTCACAACAATATTTGCAATTATTCAACAAATACTTATAATGAAGAAGCAAGATAAAGAAAAGGTTCAAGTTATGGTCATTAATTAGATAAACTAATATATATGAATGATAAAAATCAAAAACTGGTAAAAGAGTCTTTGTTGGAATTGCTTGATGTGATGGGGATTGAAACTGAAATTGAAGAAGAAAGAATTGAGGATATGGGAGACGGGAAAGAGTCTTATATTATAAATTTACAAACAGATGAACCAAATTTACTCATTGGACAATATGGATCAAATTTACAATCGCTTCAACATCTCACAGGAATGATGGTTCGAAAGAGAATAGAAAAGGATGGGTTGGAAGATGAAGAAGTTAAGTTTAGTATTGATGTAAACGATTATAAGAAGCAAAAAAAAGAGTCTTTGGTGAAGCTAGCAGATACGATTGCCAATCAAGTCTTGTATAACAAGAATTCAGTGGCTTTGCGACCAATGTCCTCTTATGAGAGAAAAGTGATTCATATGGAAATCTCAAATAGAGAAAATTTGGAGACAGAAAGTGTGGGAGATAATTTGAACCGAAGAGTTATCATAAAATATGCAGAGATTAGCTTCTAGAAACAATTAGAAAATATAATGAAATTTAATCTTACTCAAAAAATCGCTTATAATGCTATTTTTTCCGCAATAGCTCGCATTATTGAGGTGGCCCTTGCTTTATTCATTATCGGTCTCACAACTCGATATTTGGGAACAAGTGGATTTGGGGACTATATTATTGTGGTGACTTTCATTTATATCTTTTCTGTTTTGGCTGACCTCGGGTTATATTCAATTGTGGTTCGTGAAATTTCGCGAGCAGATGCGGATGAGGAAAAAATTGTGAATAATGCTTTTACACTTCGAACATTAGCAGGACTATTTCTTTTAGGTTCTGCTTTTTTTGTTTCTTTTTTATTCCCTTACTCTTGGGATATACAAATGGGGATTGCAGTGGCAGCTTCGGGGTTTTGGATCCTTTCCAATACCCAGGTTTTGATGGGACTATTTCAAAAGCATTTGGCGATGGACAAAGTGGCAATGGCGGAAATTTGTGGCAGGGTAATACAATTACTGTTTATATTGATAGTTATCAAACTTGATTTAGGTTTTTTGTATATTATCGCTTCAATTTTTGCTGGAGCTCTTCTGAATTTCTTTCTGGTTATTTTTTTTGCTTCAAAATATATCAAAATCAGATTGCGATTTGATTTTGATTTATGGAAGAAATTATTCAGACAAGGATTTCCGTTGGCAGTTTCGGCAATTCTAGTATTGATTTATTTTAAGTTGGACACAATTTTTCTTTCAGTAATGAAGACCAATGAGTCTGTAGGAGTTTATGGCTTGTCTTATAAGATTATGGAAAATTTGATTTTCTTCCCGGCAATGCTGGTTGGATTGACTATGCCGATTATGAGTAGATCAATTTTCACCGATAAGGCGAGATTTCAATCAATTGTGCAAAGAACCTTTGATTTATTGTTGGTTGCCGTGGTGCCGATGATTGTGGGAGTCTTTTTTATCTCAGACAAAATTATACAATTAATTGGTGATGGGAAAGGGTTTGTCGACTCACCTGCCGTTCTGAACATTTTGATGATTGCTCTGGGGTTTATATTTTTTGGCTCTTTGTTCTCGAATATCATCATTGCTGCCAACAAACAAAAACGACTTGCGCATATTTATTTTGTGGGTATGGTTTTCAATGTCATCACCAATTTCATTTTTATCCCTCAATATTCCTATTTTGGTGCCGCCGCGACAACCGTAGCGACCGAGCTTTTGGTGACATCATTGATGATTCTGGTAATCTATCGAACCTTAAAGTTCATCCCCTCTTTTGCTATTGTTATTAAAGCGAGCTTAGCCTCAATTCTGATGGCATTCGTTTTATATTATTTCAATGAGCTCAATATTTTTATTCTAGTTTTCTTGGGAGCGGTTGTCTATTTGCCCATGATATATTTCCTGGGTGGGATTTCGAAGGAGGAAATTGGGAAATTGATGGGGAGAGATTGACAATATCTAAAAAAGGAATAGTATTTAATTGCAGTTATAAATACAAAAGATATTGAAAGAGGAGGTTATACTTTGGAGCGAAACAGTAAAATTAATTTTCAAAAGGCAGTTAGAGCCCTTATTAAACAAATAGGGGTAGAAGGAAAAGAAGATCTTTTCCAAGAGTTCCAATCAGGAGATCTTGACAAGATTCAAAGAGCAATAGAAACTATTGAAAAAGAGTGTAGCTTGGAAGACGCACAGGCAATTTTTTATCTTCTTGCGGACGCTGGTGCTTCTTGCCCTAGTTTTATAGGACGAACAAGAATGTTATTAGCAGAAATCGAGTCTTGTGATTTGAAAATAGCTCTTTTGTCTGAGATGATGAGGACAAATAAAAAGATTGAAGATGCTTTAAGGCTCATAGAAACAGTGAAAATAAACTCTCATCTTTTTTCTATTGAAGAAAGAGATGATATCTTTATTAAATTTGTTATTTTTGCACTTGAAGTAAGGGAATATGGTTTGGCTCGTATATTTGTTTGCGATATAGTGCAAGAAAAACTAAAAAGCGAAATGCAATATGCAATCATGTACGAAGCGTCGAATGCGGAAAACTATAAAGAAGCATTTAAAACAGCAATCTCTTTTGGAATTAATTCTGGGACGATATTTTGGAATTTAATTGATTATTTTAAAAGAACAGATAATCTTCCCAAGGTAATGAGATTGGAGAAATGTTTGGAGAGAAGGAACTAACCTAATCTCCTTTTTTATTTGCCTGAAATTGAATAATATTTCATAATGGAGGTAATAAATGTCGTATATAATTTTTTATATTTAGTTGTTGCTGAATTCGGAGTGACTCTTAAGATGTCATCCTGAATTTATTTCAGGATCTTTTGTATCTTAACTGCTTGCACAATGAATCTAATATAAATCAGAAGTAGCAATTAATAGATTCTGAAACAAGTTCAGAATGACAATTATAACTTCCAAAAATGTTTCAAATTTTCAAACAAATAAAATTCGAATATCTAGCCGTCTTCAGCTTGGCGGTTTTGGCAGGACTGATGATTTCGGTTTATAATTTATCAATTATATTTTTACTGATCTCAATCTTGTTCGTTTTGGCATCGTTTCAATATTTTAATCAAATGGTGCTTTTGCTGATTTTATATCTCCCCTTTCAAATCGCCCTGAACATCACGGCTGGTATTGATTTGGCTTCTGGGCGAGTTTTAATTTTATATCTGTTTGCAGTTTGGATTATCAAATCTCTGGCTGAAAAAAGATTTGTGATTAAGCTGAATTTACAAACACTTTTTCTTGGGGCATTTCTATTTTTGGCAATATTTTCAATGTTGCAAGCCGGTGATATGGAGCGGGCAATCCGCAAGATTCTTGTTTTCCTTTCAATCTTTCCTCTCTATTTCATCTTAACTTTGCTTTCGAACAAAGTAGGATCAGGGCAGTGCCCTGTTCCTACCGTTGTAAATAATTCAGATGTACTTGAGAACAAAAATTATTATATTTACAAAATAATCAAGATGCTGTTGCTTGGTGGTGTCTTGATTTCTCTGATCGGCGGTGTTCAATTTATACTGCAATTTATTTTTGGTATTGATGCGGTGATGGAATTTTTGAGTAAATATATAGCTTTCATTTTTTATGGTCAAACTTTTGGTGCTGAGGTTCTTTCCAATCCTAGCTGGTTGGTGAACATTTCGGGAGCAACCGTGCTTCGGGCAATTTCTCTTTTCCCTGATCCACATATGTTATCATTTTATTTGGGCTTGGTAATCCCAATAGTTTTGTCATTCATTATATTTAATAAAAATAATATTAACTTTGTCATTCCCGTGAAGACGGGAATCCAGGATTCAACGCAAAAAATATATTCTAAGAGCGTGCTAATATTAGCTTGTCAAAGTATTTTGCAGAGAATAGTAAAATACTGTGGCAACAGAAAAAATGACAAATATACATTTTGTAATAATACATTATATTTTATTCTGTTTATAATGCTTTTAGTAGAGCTTCTTACTTTTTCTCGAGGAGGATATCTTGGGATGATTGCTGGAATTGGATCGGTGATAGTTTTGGGTTGGAAGTATATTAGTGATTTCAAGAAGGTCTTCTTAGGAATTTTATTCTCAATATTTTTATTTGTGGCATTGTTTACAAATCAAGCAATCATAAATCGGTTCCTTTCCTCGTTTAATTTCTCCGAAGGCTCAAATATTGAAAGGATGAAAAACTGGACTCAAGGAGCTGAAGTTTTTTCTGATAATCTGTTGACTGGAGTTGGAATTGGGAATTATTCAGTTTATCTCTATCCTACAATCGAATATCGCACACCGGTTTATGCGCATAATCTTTACCTCGATATTGGAGCGGAAATGGGAATTTTGGAACTACTCTGTTGGCTTTTGCTGATTGGAGTGACAATCTGGCAATTATTCAGATTAAGCCGGAGGACAAAAGATGGTTTTTCTCGTGCGTTGTCCTTGGGGCTGATTGGTTCTTTGGTCTGGTTTTCAATACATGGTATTTTTGACACCCCAATCTATTCACCAACTATTCTGGCAATGTTTGTGGTTATTATTTCGCTGGCGGCGATGGTACTTGAAGATACACGGCATAAGTAATTTATAGTTTTTGGCTCAGATGTTGATTTGCTAGTTGGCGAAGAAACGAAGTTGTAAAGTCGTAAATACTGAATGCTGTTGTTTTCATATATTTAAATCTGTTAGATCGTCCAGCGTTGTTTTTAGTTTTATAATCACTGTAATTATCAATTGTCATCCTCGTGAATACGGGGATCCAGAATTAATTGCAGAAGACAATACTTTAGGATAACTATAGCTAAATGAAACTAATCCTGGATTCCCGCCTTCGCGGGAATGACAGAGTTAAATATTAATAATTGTATAATGTTGTGCGAAAAGTATATACAACGTTATAAAAATTTACATTTAATAACAGAAAATATGTTACAGCTGAGATATGGAATTTATCTGATTATTCTCTCAATGCCATTATATTTGTGGCGGTTTTCTGTTGCGGGAATTCCTGTGAATTTTTTGGAAATGATGATTTATGTTTTATTTTTATTTTGGTTGTTTAATAGAATAAAAAAACGGAAATTCTACCCAGCTTTAGCTGAGGGTTTTTGTAACTTTAGTTACATGCCTAAAAATAATTTAATTTTTTTGCTTGGAATTGTATTGTTATTTCTTGGTGTCACAATTTCGACGATCTATTCTTCAGACTTGAGAACGAGCCTGGGAATTTTTAAAGGATGGTTTGTAAGTCCCCTTTTATTCTTTGTTGTTTTGGTGAATGTTTTTAATAAAAAAGAATATATTACCAACTCACTGAAAAGTTACTTGGCCTCTGGTGTGGTCGTCTCTTTGATTGGCATTATTTATTTATTAAATGGAAAAATAACTTTTGATGGACGGCTTTCGGCATTTTTTCTTTCACCAAATCACTTGGCGATGTATCTGGCTCCTGCCTTTTTAACAGCGATTGCTTCTATATTAAGTTTGGGAATATCCAAGAAACGAAGTTTTTGTCATTCCCGTGAAGACGGGAATCCAGGACTTATCTCAAAAAACATATTCGAAAAGTGTAGCTTTGTGAGTTTGTTTGAATTTACTATAAAAAAAAATAAGAAATTGTTGTATCTTATTATCTTACTCATAATTTCTGTTCCACTATGTTCGACCTATTCATATGGAGCATTCTTAGGGATTTTTGCTGGAACATTATACTTGGTTGCAAAGAGCGGAAGATTAAACACCAAAAGTGCCTGCTTTAAGAGTTTTGTCCTTCTGTTCTTCTTTGGATTAGTGGCTGTTTCATTTGTGAAGTTTGAGCAGATAGCATCCTCTGAACATCGTTCCTCCTTTCATTCTCGCCTAATGATTTGGAACTCGGCAAAAGAGATTGCGAAAGACAATTTTTTTCTCGGTATTGGTCCAGGAACATTTCAAGAAACTTATCTAGCCTATTCTCAAAAATTTTCCAAGCCATATCTCGAGTGGGCCGTGCCGCAACCACACAATATATTTTTTGCTTTCTATCTGCAGACTGGATTGATTGGTTTTTTGGGATTTATTTTGATTTTGAGTTGGTTTTTCCGACAGAGAGATATAATACTTTCGCATCTTTCAGATGAGCAAGTTTTTCCGACAGAGAAATTCTATATCATAAATGCGTTGATGATGTACATATTAATTCACGGACTAGTGGATACAACTTACTGGAAAAATGATTTGGCTTTGATCTTTTGGATAATTCTGGGGTTAAAATTTGTTAGTCAAAAACAATTTGATCCACAAAATACTGGACGATTATCTGCAAATAAAATCATTGACAAAGATATTGATTGAGTATATAATAAAAATAGTTAGTTTGATATTGACACAAATATATGTATATGCTAACTTTATGTATGTAGATTATAAATTATAAATTTGGATTTTTTGTTGAGTAGTCTTTGACTTTACCTTGGTTTACGGAATATTGCAGAAGATAGGCTATAAAACATGAAATTTGAGGGAAAAAATGATATTAGTATTATAAAAGGTATCTCAGAGAATAATCAAATACCTGTTGAAATTGCTCAAAAAAATAAATTGAAGCCGTTTTGTGTGCTTTTCTCATTTTTTAGGAGTTATATTACTGCTTTTTCAGTAATTTTTTTGTTGGGTCTATCTTTGGTGGCAAATTCTGCATCAAACAATAACTCTCAAAAAGGAAGTATCCTCTTCAACTATTTGGACGGTAAGGGAGGAAATGAAGAAAATGAGCTTATTGTCGAGAAAAGTATTGAGGAAACTAATGATTTGCAGTCAGTCCAAAATATACCAATGGTCAAAATTGCGAGTGCTGACAATAGTATCTTGATGGACTCAAGCTTGAAAGCAGAGGAAGAAGACAGTATTTCGGAAAGCGTAATAAGTCAAGCTAATAATTGTACTTTTTTTGATGGAACTTCTTGTCTTTCTTCAGCCGTCTATTATGACGATTCCCTAGAAGATACAAAATATGGAATTATTAAATATATTGTTCAGGATGGAGATACGGCAAGCTCAATTGCCACTTCTTTTGGAATCTCAACCTATACAGTCCTTTGGGCAAATGATTTACAGACTAGAGATATCATCAAAATTGGTAGAGAGCTAGAGATTCTTCCTATAACAGGGGTAAAGCATATTGTAGAAGAGGGAGATACGGCAAGCTCAATTGCTACAATATACAAAGCTGACGCAGATGAAGTTATTATATTTAATGATTTGCCAGCGGATGGACTTTTCCCTGATGGATCAGTGGGCAAAGTTCTTATAATACCGAACGGAGAAAAAGAATCTCCAATTACCATAGTCGTTCCAACTCCGAGAGCAACGAATGGTCAAATTGTTTCTTCCTCTAAATATCAAACATCTACATTCTATAATCCTCTTAATAGCCACAGTTTTGCTTATGGACATTGCACCTATTATGTAGCAAGTCGAGTTTATGTTCCTTGGAGTGGTCATGCGAAGTCATGGTTAGCTAATGCCAGAGCTTATGGCTATAGAACAGGAAACACACCAGTTGCTGGTGCAATCGTTGCTACTAATGAAAGCAGACTTTATGGTCATGTGGCTTATGTGGAATCTGTAAATGGAGACACAATCACAATTTCAGAAATGAACTATGTTGCTTGGAACAGAAAGAGCGTTCGTGTTCTTTCAATCAATAGTTCTGTCATCAGAGGATATATCTATATGAAATAATTCAAAGGAATCTCTGAAAAACGAAGTTTTTGTCATCCTCGTGAATACGGGAGTCCAGGATTTAACTCAAAAAACGAATTCTAAAAATAAATTTTTATAGTTTATCATAGCTTTTTGAGTTTTATTATATCAGACGCAGTCGTTGAGGCTGTTTTTGTTTATAGCAGAAATTTACAGTTTTGAAATTATATGTTATAAATAGATGTTATCAGTTGCCCCACTCCTTTTGGGTGTATAGCTCAGTTGGTTAGAGCGCTACCTCGACACGGTAGAGGTCTCCTGTTCGAATCAGGATACACCCACACAGAACAGACTGCCCGTAAAGTCTAAAATATATGGAATATATGGAATTTATTACTGAACTAACACAAGCTCTTTAGGATTGCATAGTTCTCTGGAATTTATTACTGAATCAAGTTCAGCACAAGCTCTTTAGGATTTCATAATTTCGGCTAAGATAAGAGATGCTTTTTGAAACCCTGAAGGGTAAATTCCAGTCATTCTGGCAGCCTGAGAAGAGATGGGACAAAGTTAGTCAAAAAAATACCGCCTCTTTTTTGGCGGTTTTTGAGTCAAGGTTAAATATATCTTTGCCGAGTTCAGACAATTTTATATAATACCTACTTTTTCCTATTCCTACTCTTTTCTCTGTGTCAGGAACTTGTTTTAGCTCTTTCTCAACTAATTTGAGCCGAACAAGATTATTTAATATCCTGTCCGTGATGTTTCTTGAGTATTTTCTTTTGTTCCTTACTACACCTTTTCCAGAAACTTGCACGCCTATTCTGTTATATTTTTTTTCTGTCAAAGTTGTATCAGATTCTCTTTTTGAGGTTATTTCCGCAATTGTCATTTCAGAATCGCTTGAACTAAGAATTTTGAGAACCTCCCATATTGCATTTTCGTCTTGGTTTGTTATTTGATTTTTGATTATTTCTTGAAATCTTTTTTTTGGTATTTTGTTGGTGCTGATATTCTCATCTCCTCTTAAATCTTTTTAATCTGGTACTATATTAGACAATATCACAATGATAACTACTCCAAGCAGTAATGTCAAGGACTGAACAACGATAATTTTTTTGTTCTTTTCTTTGTGAATTTCCGGAATAAGGTCGGCCATGGCGATATAAATAAATCCTCCACCAGCAATAGCTAGAATAATTGGCACAATTCCCGAGGTTTTTTGGGCAAATAAAAATATAGCAAAAACTCCCAGAAAAGAAGTTAGAGAAGAAATAAAATTAAAAACGATGGCTTTTTTTCGAGAAAATCCTCCGTGAACCAAAATAGCAAAGTCTCCAATCTCTTGTGGAATCTCGTGCATAACGATGGCGAAAGTAGTCATAAAGCCCGTCGGAATACTGACCAGAAAGGCAGCAGCAATCAAGGCTCCATCAATAAAATTATGAAAGCCATCCCCAATCAGATTTAGATAAGTTACGGGATGGTAGTGCGTTTCGCAATTTTCGTTGTGACAATGATGCCAATTGATATATGATTCCAAAATAAAAAAGAGCATAATACCGACGAGTACATAAATCATGACATTTCCACCCGATTTCTCGATTGCTTCTGGTATAACATTAAAAAAAGCCGCCCCCAAGAGAGAACCAGTTGCCAAAGCAACTAATAAAGGCATAATTTTGTTAAGTAGTTCTTTCTTAATGGAAATTGTAAAAATTCCAATCAGCGAAATCGCGCTAACTGCGAAAACAGCAATGACGGAATAGATAAATTCATTCATTTTGTTTATTTATTAATTCTTAAAATATTTTTTTAATTGTCGATATTCCAAGTAGCCATACGAAAATACCAAAAAGAGCCAATCCAATAGCTGGAGGTATTTTTAATAATCTGTAAATTTGATTAGTTGTAAAATTTGTAATAACAACAGCGCCGCCAAACATCAATATTGCGAACGCAACAATACCAACTACCCAACCCCATATCCATATTAAGTTTATTGAAACTAATATCCACTGAATCTTAGTAAGTATCAAATATCCATATGTATATCGCAGTAAACCTTTTTGATACCAAACATTTGAATATGCCCAAAACGAAATTGTTAAAATAGCTATGACAATAATTAAAATATCCATAAATATTGTCTTATTAATAATTTATATTTATGCTTCGGAAATAATGTCAAAAACTCCAGCCTTCGCACTTCCTGTAATCGTAAAGGCATACACTTTTTGTGCAATACCTTGTGAGATAATTTTTTTGGCTGTTTCGTTAAGAGTCGCACCGGATCCAGTCACATCGTCAATAAGTAAAATATTATTATATCTCTGAGCGCTAGAAACAATGATTGTTTTTTTGGCATTTAGTATCCTATCTTCAATTTTTTTAAGGCTTTTCTGCTGTATTGGGACAAGAGTTTTCACTTTGGAAAAAGTAATTTTATCGAATGGAACATTTATGTTCTGTGAAATGAAGGTCATAAGCTGTGTTTTTCTTGCAACTGTTGGAGGAATAAATGCTACACAATCAATCTGATATTGAGAAATAATTATGTTCACACTCTCTTGAATCTTCCCAACAATATTTTTCATCAAGACTCGATTTGTATGACCTGATTTTGCAGTTCGCACCATTTGGCTCAGAGCCGTTTTTCCAAAAACAGGCAAGGCGTCAAAATCTCGATGAAATAATTTCTCAATATATTTTTCATTGCCAAAAATATGCTTCAGTTTTTCCGTCGCATCAATAAGCAAAATACCATTTTGATTGTCGTAATATTTTTTTCTCGTTTTGACATATTCCTCTGCTAGATTTTTAATATCTTTTCTGCCAGATTTATTTTTTGCCCAATAAACAAATCCTTTTACGCCTTCTAGCAATCGCCCTTCGGGCGTTGTATAAACATAATGTTTTTTAATTGTTTCTTCTTGTTCTGAAGAAAAATTAATGTTATCTGTTTTTTTTACATATGTATAAATAATTTTTTTTGGAGGGGAGCCAAATTTGACGAGAACTCCTTTATCAGCAAATTTTTTTACATATTTTTTTGCAGAACTTATGCCCACACTCCATGCTCGTGCCAAATCATCTATAGTCGCTTGCTCAATATATTCGAAAAGAAAAGATAGTGCTTCGTCATTTATAGCAAGTTTATATTTTACATTCGCTCCTTTTTCTGTGTTCCTTTTCAAAAGGTTGTCTTGAACAAGTTTTCGCAAAGTCTTCCCAATACTCTCTCGAGAAAGGTCAGTATGCCTTTCAATATCAGAAATTGCAAAAATGCCAGTGGACGCTAGAGCTTTCATAATAATTTTGAATTGTTCGTTTTTATTTTCCATATTACACATTGTACTATAGAATGAATGTGTTGTCAATACTTAATAAAAAGCTTAAATAAGCTAAAATCCATAGTACCTATTGTACTACGGATAAAATATATACAAAAGGGCTATTTTTATGCTGAAATAAGCCAAAATCTATAGTACCTATTACATTATAGATTATTAATATTTTTTCAAAAAATATTATTGTCCAAAAAAAACAAATGTGTTTGTGAATCACTCCTTCTTAATAAACTCAAAACGAGGAATTTTTTTGCCATCAATTTCCAAACTTTCAAAAAACATCTTCCGTGGTCTTACCCATAAAACATTATTTCCGAATCCCTCTGACTTATAAAGTGCTTTGTAAACCACAAGTTCTTCAAGTGTCTCACTGTGTTTTGCAAAACCAATGACTTCATACATTTTTCCTTTATAATGTTTATATTTTCCTAATTTAAACTTTGTCATAAATGTTGGAAGATAATTAATTATCTTTGTTATACTTTGTTAGAGCTACTTGGCAAAATAAAATTTGTTTTTATTCTCACTTTACTATATTGTATATATATTAAGGTGTGTTGGCAAATGGATTTCAGTATTCTCCTGAGAGTAAGCGACATTATATAATGTCGCTTACGGGAAAGCCTAGTTGCATAAACAAAAACAAGGACAGCTCTTTGAAGAGTCTATTTCAAAAACACTTTTTGGAAATGTTTTTCTTATATATTTTCAGAAAATCGCAAAAGGGCTGTCTTTTAACGCGTTGTTAACCTTAACCTATCCTCCTTCAGAAATTCAATAGTTACTGCCATTAATATCCTGAATAACTTGTGGATAAGACGATATAAAAATTCATAAATATGGAAGAAATAATTGAAATTACAATTAATGAGAAGCAAAAAGGGCAAAGAATTGATAAATTCTTGTCAGATTTTGATTTGGAGGTTTCCAGGTCAAAGTGGCAGAAAATCATCAAGGAGGGGCGAGTTTTGACTAATAATAAGGTAATTAAAACGGATTATCTTCTCAAAGAAGGAGATTGGGTTCAAATTTTACCAGCAACGAAGGAAACAAAAGAAGCAAAAGAGATTCCGAAAATCGCAATTCTTTATGAAGATCAAAATGTAATTGTCCTGGACAAGCCTGCTGGTGTTCTTTCGCAAGAAGCAACATCCAGCAAAAGCCCATGTCTGACAGACTTTCTTTTAAATTACTGTCCTGAGATTAAAAATGTAGGAGAAAGTGAGAATCGTTGCGGGATTGTCCACAGGTTAGACAAAGATACTTCAGGGGTGATTATTGTTGCTAAGAATGAAGAAAGTTTTTTGTTTTTGAAAAAGCAATTTCAAGAGAGAGGGGTACAAAAGATGTACACCGCTCTTGTTTATGGAAAAATGAAGGAGAAAGAAGGAAATATAGATTTGAAGATTGGTAGATCAAGATCAAAGCCAAATATGCAAACTGTAATAGATAGTGAAAGAAAAATGGAAATCAAATCAAGAGATGCACTAACCTTCTATAAAGTAAAAGAAATTTTTCCAAATTATACTTTGTTGGAGGTTTTTCCCAAGACGGGAAGGATGCATCAAATTAGAGTGCATCTGAAGGCTATTGGATATCCGATAGTGGGAGACCAAAAGTATTTTTTCAAAAAATATGCTGATAAAAAAATATTGTTAGAGCGACAATTTTTACATGCCAGCGAATTAAGAATAAAATTACCGAATGGCAAGCTAACAGTTTTTAAATCCGAGTTGGCCAATGATTTGCAAAAATTTATGAATAAAATCATAAAATAACTAGCCTTGACTAATTTTAGATTATAAAGTAGTATAAAGTAGTCTAAATAATAGATTTGTATTTTTTGAGTTGGATGAAAATATATTTTAAAAAGTAATTAAAAATATGACAGTACTATTACAAGAATTTAATCATAGTCGCGTCCGCAAAGATATGCCAAATATTAAAGCTGGGCACATTGTGAAGGTTTATCAGAAAATTTTAGAGGTGAAAGGAATTGGAAAAAAGGCAGAAACAAAAGAAAGAATTCAGATTTTTGAAGGTCTTGTTTTGGGAAGAAAAGGTGGAAATGGCATCAATGCAACAATAACTGTTCGAAAGATATCGAATGGAGTTGGAGTTGAGAGAATATTTCCGCTAAATTCACCCACTATAGAGAAAATCGAATTGATCAAGATTACCAAAACAAGAAGAGCAAAACTAAACTATATGAGAGATAGAATTGGAAAAGCAACGAAACCGAAAGGAGAACTTGTTGATCCAAAAGAAAATATGGTTGGTTTAGAAGAAAAAATTCCTGAAGAAATTATAGAAGCAGAAGAAGAAACAAAAGTCGATAGTGCAGAAGTCGTTGAAGAAGCCTCAAAGGAAAAGCAAGAAGAAAAAGCAGTAGAAGAAAAAAAGTAAATTTTAGTTGATTAGTTTTGATAGACTTGTTGCGTAATTTGTTTCGTGATAAATCTATTTGGCCGAGGTGGCGGAATTGGTATACGCAGCAGGTTGAGGGCCTGTGTCCAATCGGGCGTGAGGGTTCAAGTCCCTCTCTCGGCACAGGGCAAACTGATAACTGATAACTGATAACTGATAACTGATAACTGATAACTGATAACTGATAACTGATAACTGATAACTGATAACTGATAACTGATAACTGATAACAATTTTGTTATAGGT
>Ga0209587_1000730_pt1 | contig 15910 bp, 12 predicted proteins | sample NGEPerD_2_FD_184512 | JGI IMG/M metagenome (GOLD analysis project Ga0209587, IMG submission 184512) | Arctic peat soil microbial communities from the Barrow Environmental Observatory site, Barrow, Alaska, USA - NGEE PermafrostL1-D... | ecosystem: Environmental > Terrestrial > Soil > Wetlands >... | reverse complement strand
ATCTTCTACTTCGTGCGGTCCACGGAGAAGCAGGCCAACTCCTGGGCGGACCTGCCCGATGACATCCGCAACACCTACGACCGCCTCGGCATCCCCGACGCCGAGAAGCAGCGCCTGGTCGCCGGTGTGGCCGCCCAGTACGAGTCCGAGGTCGTGTACCACAAGGTTCGCGAGGACCTCGAGGCGGAAGGCGTGGTGTTCCTCGACACCGACACGGCACTGCGCGAGCACGAGGACCTCTTCCGCGAGCACTTCGGCAAGGTCATCCCGCCCAACGACAACAAGCTCGCGGCGCTCAACACCGCCGTGTGGTCGGGCGGGTCGTTCATCTGGATCCCCGAGGGCGTCAAGGTCGACGTCCCGCTGCAGGCCTACTTCCGCATCAACCAGGAGAACATGGGCCAGTTCGAGCGCACCCTCATCATCGCCGAGCCCGGCAGCTACGTGCACTACGTCGAAGGCTGCACGGCGCCGATCTACTCCTCCGACTCGCTGCACTCCGCGGTCGTGGAGATCATCGCCAAGCCCGGCAGCCGCGTTCGCTACACGACCATCCAGAACTGGTCGAACAACGTCTACAACCTCGTGACCAAGCGCGCCGCCGCCTACGAGGACGCCACCATGGAGTGGATCGACGGCAACATCGGCTCCAAGGTGACGATGAAGTACCCGTCGGTGCACCTGATGGGCCGAGGGGCCCGTGGTGAGGTGCTGTCCGTGGCCTTCGCCGGTGACGGCCAGCACCAGGACGCCGGCGCCAAGATGATCCACCACGCCCCGGACACCTCCTCCAACATCGTGTCGAAGTCGGTCGCACAGGGCCACGGGCGCACCAGCTACCGCGGTCAGGTGGCCATCCACGAGGGCGCCCACCGCGTGAAGTCCAACGTGGTCTGCGACGCCCTGCTGCTCGACGAGCACGCCCGCAGCGACACCTACCCCTACATGAACATCGAGGAGGAGGACGCCCAGATCGGCCACGAGGCCTCGGTGTCCAAGATCGGCGATGAGCAGCTGTTCTACATGCGGTCGCGCGGCGTCGAGGAGTTCGAGGCCATGGCGATGATCGTCCGCGGCTTCATCGAGCCGATCTCCAAGGAGCTGCCCATGGAGTACTCGGTCGAGCTCAACCGCCTGATCTCGCTGAACATGGAAGGGTCGGTCGGCTGAGCGGGCTCCAGTTGCGGGGCTCGCTGCGCCCTCCTCAGGGCGGTAAGGCCTTTTAGCCCGTCGGGAGACGCAGCGAGCCCCGCCGTGGCCGCCCCAGCGCCTGCGACGGCCTTTTAGCCCGCTCCGAGGCGCACCAGCCGCCGCAAGCCCCTGCCGCTGGACCAGGCTCGACGGCCGGTATCCACCTCCAGTACTGAAGGAAGCCCAGCAGTGGATGATGTGACGATCAAGGGATTGACCGAGGACGCGGTGATCGCGTTGTCGGAGTCGTACGGCGAGCCTGCGTGGCTGCGTGACGTGCGATTGGGGGCCTTCAAGGCCTTCACGGATATGGCGTGGCCGCACAAGCGCGTGGAGGAGTGGCGCTACACCGACCCCGCGCGCTTCGACCTGGAGCGTCCGGTGCTGCTCGCCGACGGCAGCGACGCGGCCCCGTCCGACGGCGGGATCATCGCCGCCGCCGACGCCGCCGGTGGGCTCGCGGCGTCGGTGCGGATCGTCGACGGCCACGTTCATGCTGCGGTCGTGTCCGCGGAGGCGGCCGCGTCCGGCGTCGTCATCACCGACTTCACCACCGCAGCCAGCAAGCACGAGGCCGTGCTGCGCGAGCACCTCGGCTCCGTGGTGCCCGCCGGCGGCAAGTTCGAGGCCGCGAGCCTTGCAGCATTCACAGGCAGCGTGCTGGTGCACGTGCCGGCCGAGGTCGAGCTGTCGCAGCCGATCGCGATCACCGTGCACGCCACCCAGCCCGGGGCCATTCTGCCGCGGGTGCTCGTCGTCGCCGACGCCTACGCGAAGGCGGCGGTGTACGTCGATCACCGCGGTCAGGGACGCGCCACGGTCATCGACGTCGTGGAGACGGTCCTGGGCGAGGCGGCCAGGGTGGGCGTCGTCACCAGCCAGGACTGGGGACCCGACGTCGACCAGATCGGCAGCCGCAGCGCCGTGGTGGGTCGCGGCGCGCGCTACCGCCACCTCGAGGTGACCCTCGGGGGCGGCACGCTCTACATCCGCCCCGATGTCCGCCTCGACCACGAGGGCGGGGAGGCCGAGCTGCTGGGCGTGTACTTCACCGACCAGGGCCAGCACGTCGAGCACCGTTCGCTGATCCACCACAACGCCTCCCGCACCAACTCCGAGTCGGTCTACAAGGGCGCCCTGCAGGGCGACAGCCGAGCGACCTGGTACGGCAACATCCGCATCGAGCCGCACGCCAAGGCGACGGCGTCGGATGAGACCAACCGCAACCTCATCCTCACCGACGGGGCGCGCGCGGACTCGATCCCGTTCCTGGAGATCCTCACGGCCGACGTCTCCAGGTGCGGCCACCACTCATCGATCGGCCAGGTCGACGAGCTGCAGCTGTTCTACCTGGAGTCGCGGGGCATCCCGCGCCAGGAGGCCATGCGGCTGCTGGTCTTCGGCTTCTTCGCCGAGGTCACCGATCGCATCGACCTGCCGGGCGTGACCGCGACCGTGCTGCAGCGCATCGAGTCCTCCATCGACCGAGGTCCGGCCGTGATCGCCCACGCCGGCGGCCGCCGCTGATGGCCTTCGAGCGCGTGGCCGACCTCGACGCCGTGGGGGTGGGTGAGGCCCTGTTCGTCGACCTCGCGGAGCCGGTGTGCCTGGTGCGCATCGACGAGCACGTGGTGGCCGCGGTCCACGACACCTGCAGCCACCAGGACTACCCGCTGCACGAGGGCTGGGTGACCGCGGGGGAGGACCCCTCCACCAGTGAGGTGGAATGCGCTTTGCACGGCTCCACGTTCAACCTCGCCACCGGCGCGCCCCTGTCGCTGCCAGCGGTGAAGCCGATCCCGGTGTATGCCGCCAAGGTCGACGACGGCGGCATCTGGGTCGACCTGGACCAACAGCTCAACGACGCGCCGGTTCCCCGGCACTGAAGCGCTAAGACCATCCCGGAACGCATCGCACAAAGGACGGAGCACCACCATGGCAGCAGAGCTCGAGATCAGCGGCTTGACGGTCGAGGTGGAGGGCACCGAGATCCTCCACGGCTTCAACCTGGTGGTACCAAAGGGCGAGATCCACGCGCTCATGGGACCCAACGGCTCCGGCAAGTCGACGCTCGCCTACACGGTCATGGGACACCCGTCCTACAAGGTGACGGGCGGGCAGATCCTGCTGCAGGGCACCGACATCACCGCGCTATCGCCCGACCAGCGCGCCAAGCTCGGTCTGTTCCTGGCGATGCAGTACCCCACCGAGATCCCGGGGGTGTCGCTGACCAACTTCCTGCGCACCTCCGTGAACGCCGTCGTGGGCGAGGACATGCCCGTGCGCGCGTTCATGGCCAAGCTGCGCGAGGAGATGGCGGCGCTGGACATGGACGAGAAGTTCCTGCAGCGCAACGTCAACGAGGGCTTCTCCGGTGGTGAGAAGAAGCGCTTCGAGATCCTGCAGATGTCGCTGCTCAAGCCGCAGATCGCGGTGCTCGACGAGACGGACTCCGGTCTGGACGTCGACGCGCTCAAGGTCGTGGCGGAGGGCATCAACCGGCTCAGAGGTCCGGACCTGGGCGCGCTGATCATCACGCACTACACCAGGATTCTCCGGTACATCACCCCCGATCGGGTCCACGTCATGCTGGGTGGGCGTATCGTCGAGTCAGGCGGTCCGGACCTGGCCGACCAGCTCGAGGCGTCCGGCTACGAGCAGTTCCGCGAGCCGGCCGCGTAGGTCGTGCCAGGCATCCTCGGCGCCGCGCGCCAGCAGAACGGGACCGCACCGCGACGACGGTCCCCGCACCGACACAGGAGGTCGCACCGTGCTTGACGCACAGCAGGTCCGCAAGGACTTTCCCGTGCTCGAACGCCAGGTGCACGGCCGCCATCTGGTGTACCTGGACTCAGCCGCCACGTCGCAGAAGCCGCGCGCCGTCATCGAGGCGATGTCGCGCTTCTACGAGGAGCACAACGCCAACGTCCACCGCGGCATCCACGCTCTCGCGGAGGAGTCCACCGAGGCGTTCGAGTCGGCCCGCGCCAAGATCGCGCGCTTCGTCGGCGCCGACCCCCGCGGTGTGGTGCTGACCAAGAACGCCACCGAGGCGTTCAACATCCTCGCCTACTCCTACGCCCGCAAGTTCCTGGGCGAGGGCGACATCCTGCTGTCCACCCAGATGGAGCACCACGCGAACCTGGTCCCCTGGCAGCTGGTGCAGCCCGACGCCGGCTTCGAGCTGCGCTACGTGCCCGTGACGCCCGAGGGCACGCTGGACCGCGCCGCCTTCGACGAGATCGTCGCCACCGGCCGGGTGAAGCTGTTCACCGTGACGCGCATGTCCAACGTCGTCGGCACCATCAACCCGGTGGCGGACCTGGCCGCAGCCGTGCGCGCCGCCAACGCCGAGGCGATCGTGGTGGTCGACGGCGCGCAGAGCGTGCCGCACATGCCCACCGACCTGCTGGCGCTGGACGCGGACTTCATCGCCTTCTCCGGCCACAAGATGCTCGGCCCCACGGGCATCGGCGTCCTGGCCGGCAAGCCGGAGCTGCTGGAGAAGATGCCGCCGTTCCTGGGTGGCGGCGAGATGATCGCCAACGTCACGCTGGAGGGCACGACCTACAACGAGGTGCCCTACAAGTTCGAGGCAGGTACGCCGGCCATCGCCGAGGCGATCGGGCTCGGCGCGGCGATCGACTACCTGAACGCCCTCGGCATGCAGGACGTCCGTCGTCACGAGGTCGACCTGCTGGCAGTGGTCCTGCCCGCGCTGGAGGCCATCGACGACGTCACCGTGCACGGTCCCAAGGACCCCGAGCAGCGGGGGGCGGCGGTGAGCTTCTCCATCAAGGGCCTGCACCCGCACGACATCGGCACCATCATGGACCGGGAGGGTGTCGCGGTCCGCGCCGGGCACCATTGCGCCAAGCCGCTGGTGCGCACCCTCGGCTCGGCCGCCACCACGCGGGCATCGTTCTACCTCTACAACAGCGAAGACGAGGTCGAGCACCTCGTCAATGCCATCGAAGCGACCAAGCGGTTCTTCGCCGCGTAAGGGACGATCCACCGATGTCACTCGACGACCTCTACCAAGAGATCATCCTCGATCACTACCGCAAGCCCCGCCACCGGGCCGCGGAGCTCGAGCCGCACGACGTGCACGTGCATCACTCCAACCCGCTGTGCGGCGACGAGCTGGATCTGCGGCTGCGCGTCGGCGACGCCGACTCCGATCACCCGACGGTCGAGGCGCTGGCCTACGACGGCGACGGCTGCTCCATCTCGATGGCCTCGGCCAGCGCCATGGCCGAAGCCGTCGTCGGCCGCGAGGTGAGCGACGCTGAGGACCTCGTCGAGGCCTTCCGGCTGATGATGCACGGTGAGGGCGTCAAGCGGGAGGACGACCTGCTCGACGGTGTCGCCTTCCAGGGCGTGGCGAAGTTCCCGGTGCGCGTCAAGTGCGCGCTGCTGGGCTGGATGGCGCTCAAGGACGCCATCACGACTCATGCGCAGGGCGTCGCCGAGCACCGCGTGACCCACGAGTAAGGAGTCCACCACCATGACCGATGCGATGCGGACCTGGCCGAGTGAGGACACGACGGGTGCTCCGGCGCCCGAGGAGGGCACGCAGCCCTTCGGCGATGTGGCCCTCGACGAGGAGGGCATGCCGACCGTCGACGCGCTGAAAGGCGCCCTCAAGGCCGTGATGGACCCCGAGATCGGCATCAACATCGTGGATCTCGGTCTGGTCTACGACATCGTGGCCTCCGACGGCCACGTCCAGGTCGACATGACGCTGACTTCGATGGGCTGCCCGCTCACCGAGCTGATCCACCAGCAGTGCACCCTTGTGCTGACGCGGCTGCCCAACGTCGACTCCGTGGACGTGAACTTCGTGTTCAGCCCGCCGTGGTCGACCGACGCGGTCTCCGACGACGCGCGCGACGAGCTGCGCGCCATGGGATTCAACGTCTAGGTCTTCACCGCCTGGGTCTTCACCGCCTGGGGACCACCGGTCGAGTGGTCAATCCACAGCCGAGTGCACTGTGGATTGGCCAGCCAGCCGGCGCCGGAGTCGCGGCCGGGATGCGCGGCCGGGCGGTGCAAGGCCCTGTTCGCACTGCCGATGCAGCCCCGGCGAGCCCTGGCACCGGAATGCTGATGGCCACGGGGTCGTTGAACCAGATTCCACCATCCGAAGGCGAGGAAACGCGCGCATGGAACCGCTCATCGAACATCCGGCACCGCTGACCAACGACGAGATCCGGCGCTACAGCCGCCACCTGATCATGCCCAACGTCGGTGTGGACGGGCAGGGCCGGCTGAAGGCGTCCAAGGTGCTGCTGGTGGGCGCCGGCGGCCTCGGCGCTCCCCTGGCGATGTACCTGGCCGCCGCGGGCGTCGGCACGATCGGGCTGCTGGACTACGACATCGTCGATGAGTCGAACCTGCACCGCCAGGTCATCCACGGGACGAAGGACATCGGCAAGCGCAAGACGGAGTCCGCGCGCGAGACGATCCTGGACATCAATCCCAACGTCAAGGTGATCATCCACGAGACGCTGCTGCGCAGCGACAACGCGCTGGAGATCTTCGAGCCCTACGACATCGTCATCGACGGCACGGACAACTTCCCCACGCGCTACCTCGTCAACGATGCCTGCGTGCTGCTGGGCAAGCCGAACGTGTACGGGTCGATCTTCCGCTTCGACGGCCAGCTGGCGGTGTTCTACGCCAAGGAGGGGCCGTGCTACCGCTGCATGTTCCCCGAGCCGCCGCCACCCGGCATGGTGCCCTCGTGCGCTGAGGGCGGTGTCTTCGGTGTCATCTGCGCGACCATCGGCGCCGGGCAGGCGACGGAGGGCATCAAGCTGCTGACCGGCATCGGCGAGCCGCTCGTCGGTCGCATGCAGATCTACGACGCGCTGGAGAACCGCTGGCAGACAATCAAGATCAACAAGGACCCCGAGTGCCCCGTCTGCGGCAAGAACCCGACCGTCACGGAGCTCATCGACTACGAGGAGTTCTGCGGCGTCCCGGCCAACGACCACGAGGGCGTCGACGCCGGCGATCTGGCCGCGTTCGAGCTGACCCCCGAGGAGTTCGAGGCGGCGCGTGCGGCTGCCGACCGGGTCATCGACGTGCGTGAACCGCACGAGTACGACATCAGCCGCATCCCGGGCACCGAGCTGATCCCGCTCGCGGACCTGCCCGGACGCCTGAAGGACCTCGACTCGAACGAGGACATCCTGCTGCACTGCAAGGCAGGACCCCGCAGCCTGGAGGCCCTGCAGCTGATGAAGGGCGCCGGCTTCGGCAACGTGCGGCACCTGCGCGGCGGCATCAATGCCTACGCCAAGCAGATCGACCCGTCGATCCCGATCTACTAGCCCGGCTACTACCCCGGCGCCGGCGGCTCGTCGGCGCCGTCCGGTCGGACGGCCTGCAGCAGCACGTCGACGACGCGGTGGCCGTCCATCTTGACCACCGACAGTCGCGTGCGGCCGTGCACCACGGAGTCGCCCACGTCCGGCAGTCGGCCGAGGACCTCGATGACGTAGCCCGCGAGCGTCTCATAGCCGCCCTCCGGCAGGCGCAGGCCGGTGCGGGCTTCGAGCTCATCGGGCCGCAGGGTGGCCGGCACCACCATCTGACCGCCGGGGCTGCGGCGCAGTGGGCGCCCCGCGCGGTCGCTCTCATCCTCGAACTCGCCGATCAGCTCCTCCAGGACGTCCTCCAGGGTGACCAGGCCGCTGACACTGCCGTACTCGTCCACCACCAGGGCCACGTGCTGTCGTTGCTGGCGCATCGCCAGCATGACGTCCTCCAGCGGCTTGCTCTCCGGCACGACCAGGGCCGGTCGGGCGAGGGTCGCGGCGGTGGTGGCGCTGCGCTCGTCCTGCCTCAGGGTGAGCAGGTCCTTCACGTGCAGCACACCCAGCACGTGGTCGAGGTCGACGGTGTACACCGGTAGCCGGGATCGGCCGGTGGAGCTCGCGACGCGCTCCAGCTCGTCCACGGTGGCGGCGCCCTGCACGGCGACGACGTCGGCGCGCGGAATCATCGCCGACTCCGCGTCCAATCCCGACAGGTCCAGCGCGCGGGCGAACAGCAGCCGTTGATCGGCGGCGATGGCGCCGTGCTCGGCGGACTCCTCGACCAGCATCACCAGGTCCGCGGGGGAGTGGACCTGGGCCAGCTCGGCCTGCGGCTCCACGCCGCACAGGCGCACCAGCGCGTTGGCCATCATGTTGAGCAGCCGGATGAACGGCCGGACCACCAGGGCGAACGCACGGAATGGGCGCGCCAGGAGCAGGGCGGAGTCCTCCGGGTGGGTGATGGCCCAGGACTTCGGCGCCATCTCGCCCACCACCATGTGCAGGAACACCACGATCGACAGCGCGATGGTGAAGGCGATCGCGTGGCGCAGGCCCGCTGGCACGCCGACCAGGCCGAACAGCTGCTCGAGGCCGGCGGCCAACGCCGGTTCGGCAACCGCACCCAAGCCCAGTGATGCCATCGTGATCCCCAGCTGCGCACCTGCGAGCATCAGCGACAGCTCGCGGATCCCGGCCAGGGCGCTGTCCGCCCGCCGGTCGCCGGCGGCGGCCAGGGCTTCCAGCCTGGAGCGACGGGAGGCCAGGAGGGCGAACTCCGCGGCCACGAAGAAGCCGTTGGCGGCCAGCAGCGCGATGGCGACCAGCAGCGCTGTTATGACCGCTCACCGCCCGGATCGGCGTCCCCGCCAGCGTCCCTGCCCGTGTCGTCCGCGCGCCCCGCGGGCGGGGCCGGACGCGGCGGGCCGTCACCGGCTGCGTCGCCGTCGTCGTTGGGCGTGAGGCGCACATGGCCGACGGCGAGGCCGTCGACGTCCTCCACGCGCAGGGTCGTGTGCTCCAGCTGCACCTCGTCACCGGCCTCGGCGATGCGGCCCAGCCGTTGGATGACCAGGCCGCCCAGGCTGTCGTAGTCGCCCGGGGGCAGGTTCAGGCCCGTGTCGCGCTCCACCTCGTCGATGCGCCAGCTGCCCGGTACCACGAACTCCCCGGTGGACAGCGCCTCGACCGCCGGCTCGGTGGGATCGTGCTCGTCCTGGATCTCCCCGACGAGCTCCTCGACGATGTCTTCCAGCGTGAGGATGCCGGCGGTGCCGCCGTACTCGTCGATGACCACGGCCATGGGGGTGTGCGCCGCCCGCAGGTCGGCGAGCAGCGGGCCGAGCAGGGCGCTCTCCGGGACGGCGAGGCCCTCGGCTGCCAGCCGTGACACCGGCGTGCCGGCGCGGGCCTCGACCGGCACCCCCAGCACGTCTTTGGCCTGGACGACGCCGCGCACATCGTCCAGCCCGTCACCGATCAGCAGAAACCGGCTGTGGCCGCTCTCGATGGCGGCCGCGCGCAGGTCCTCGCAGGTGGACTGGACCGGCAGCCACACCACCCGTGTTCGGGGCACCATCACGTCGGCGGCCCGCAGGCTGCGGAAGTCCAGCGCCCGCGACAGCAGCGTGGCCTGGGCCGGCGTCAGGGCCCCCTCGCGGCCCGAGTGCTGGACGATGAGCCCGAGCTCCTCCGGGGAGACCACGGCACCGAGCTCCTCGACCGCCTCGATGCCCAGTCGGCGCAGCAGCCGGTTGGCGGCGCTGTCGAAGAGCCGGATCACCGGCGCTGCCAAGGCGGTGTACAGCGCCGTTGAGCGGGCGAGGCCCAGCGCGAAGGCCTCAGGCCTTGCGATGGCGAGGTTCTTGGGCGCCAGCTCACCCAGGACCATCTGCGTCGCGGTGGCCAGGACGAAGCCGATGGACAGGGCGAGCGAGCCGGTGGCGGCCTCGCCCAGGCCCAGCGGTGCGAGCAGCGGTGCGATCGCCCTGCCCAGGGTCGGCTCGGCGATGAAGCCCACCACCAGGGATGTGACCGTGATCCCCAGCTGCGCCCCCGACAACATGAACGACAGCCGGCCGAGCACCGCCAGGGCACGCGGGGCGCGGCGGTCACCGGCGTCCCTCGCCTCTTCGAGCCGTGCCCTGCGCGTGGCCACGTAGGCGAACTCCGCCGCGACGAAGTAGCCGTTGGCCAGGATCAACGCCAGCACCGCCAGGAGGCCCAATGCGGTCAGCACGTCGCCGGAGACCTCAATCCGTGGAGGAGGCGGTGCGGGAAACGCGGGTATGGGGCTGGCGTCACGATTCGCGCAGTCTTGCAGACCGGCGGCCGGGGCTGCGAGGGGCGAAGGTCACCCGCTGGCCGCGCCCTCCAGCTCGGTGGCGGCCGCGGTCGCCTCCGAGGGCGTCGTCTCCGGGGCGGGCGCCGGCGGCTTCGTCCCGCGCTCCACGATGCGGGGCTGTGCCAGGTAGCGGGTGAAGATCTCCTCCTGCTCGACGCGGCCGTCGGGGAACGTCAGTGTGCGGGTGACCACGACGTCGAAGCCGGTCCCCGCGGACTGCACCACCCGTGTCTCCCCGACCGGCAGATCCGGATCGTCGCGATACTGGGTCTCGGCCTCGCGGACGTTGTGCCGGGGCCCCGTGTGCTCGGCGACCTGCACCCACTTCGTGCCCCAGAACGCCACCGTGATGGAGGTCGGGGTGTAGGAGGTGTTCACCAGGATGCCGTAGGGACTGTTGTTGGTGATCTTGAGGTCCACCGAGGGGTAGTCCAGCGTCGCTTCGCGGCCCACCGGGTAGCGGCTGATGTAGTAGGAGTGCGCCTTGTGGTCGGGGATGGCGTAGCCGCCGAAGAAGGCCGCGTTGTACATCGTGGTGGTGAACTGGCTCACGCCTCCGCCGACGGCGTCGATGTACTCCCCGTTGAGGATCGCGCCACCGCCGACGTAGCCCTTGGCCCGGGTGCGCCGGCCCACGAACTCGTTGAGGGAGAAGGTCTCACCGGGGGCGACGATCAGCCCGTCGACCGTCCGCGCCATCTGCTGGATGTTGGTCACCCGGCTTTGGCAGCAGGCATGGAAGGTGGTGAACTCCGAGACCTGCTCGGTGATCCCCAGGGCTTCGGCGTCGGCGGTGGTGCGCGCCGGCGGGGTGACGATGCCCTCCAGCTCCGCCGTGCGGGCGGCGGGATCGCGCTCGACCGCCAGCTCCTCCAGCTGCGCGGCGGCCGCCTCCGGGTCGAACGCGAACCCGTCGGCGGACGGTGTGATGGTGACGGCACCGTCGGTGATGGTGATGGCGGCGTCAACCGGTTCGGCCGCCAGGGCCTGCTTGGTGGACTCCGGAACCGCCACCGCGACCGCGTCCGGATCGGCGACCAGCTCCAGACGCCGGCCGCCGACGTCGAGGTCGCTGCGCTGCAGGCTGAGGATGTCGCTGAGGTGCGCGGCCGGCCCGAAGGGGATGGCGATGTCCGCCCGGGTCAGCACCACCGTCGCCGACATGGCTGCTTGGGCATCGGCGAAGGCCGCCTCGACGTCGGCACGTGTGATCTCGGGTAGCAGCACCTCCACCGGCACGTCGATCTCGGCGTCGCCCCGCGACAGCACGGCCGTGCGCACCCGCGTGGCCAGCGCCTCGGTGTCGACCTCCGCGCCGGGCACCGGGTCGATGCGGTCGACCGTGCCGGCGTCGAAGGACACCTCGCCCTCGACCGGCTCCAGCTCGAGCGCGTCCGCCACGTCGTCGACCGCAGTCGTCAGCTGCGCGTCGTCGAGCAGCTCCACCGGTTCCACCAGGGTGCGGCCGCCGAAGGCTCGGAAGTGGTCGGCGAGGGCGCTCAGCGGGTTCGGCTGGCGACCCCGGGACATCACCCGGTCGCGGGTGGCCCGCACGTCAAGCCGGTAGCCCAGCTCCCTGGCGGTCCACGTGCTGGTGCCGGGCTCGACCGCCGCCGGCTCGGCGCGCGTCATGGTGATCTGGTCCGCGGCCAGGCTCTCGTTCAGCGCGGACAGGCGCTGCTCGAGCTGGGCCCGGTCCAGTCCCCCCACCTCGGCCCCGGCCACCACGACGCCAGGCAGGGTCCCGGGTCGGGCGAGCCGCAGGCCGATCAGCATTGCGACGGCCAGGGCCACTGCGGACAGCGCGAGGAGACCGGCTTTCACACCGGTCCCCATGCTGCCCATGCCCCGTGTCGGCTGATTGACGGCGTCGGTCGTCTGGATATCCATACGCCATGCCGAGGCTATCAGCGGCAACCGTGTGGCTACGGAAAGTGGAATTGTCCGTTCGGGCGGCGCCTGCGGCCGCCCGCCCCACCGGCGGGGCGATGCCGCCCGGGCCTTCCCGTGGTACGGGTGTGCGCCAGACGCACGGGGCGGATGTGCCCCATACATGGGCCCGGGCTACGGCGAACCCAACGTGGCGCAGCCCTTGTCGGGCAAGGCCACATGGGCGATCCCGCCGCTGTGCCCGGGGGAGCGAGCATCCCCCGAGTCCACCGGCGCGGACGGCTCAGATTGCCATCCGGCTACGGGATCCCTAGCCTCGCCGCCGGATTCCAAACGGTGCGTGAACTTGTCGCGCCGCCACGGGGACGGGCCAGCACTTCGGTGCTCGGCCCTGCGGAGGCGGCGCGGACGAGTCGTGTCGTGGCGGAGAGACCGCGCCTCCCGGGGCCTGATTGCCCCCGGTGCGGCCCTGCGCCAGGGCGCGCGCACATGCCCTGTCCCCGAACCCCGAAGGCATCATGCTCAGGCACCGCAACGCAGGACCGAGATACCGCAACGGAGGAAGAGCTGCTCTGGTGCTCTCACTCGTGCTGGCCCTCGTGGCCGCACTGGGCACCGGAGCGGGGGCTTCCTCGCCGGAGGAGCGACGGCTCCAGGCCACCCGAGCCAAGATCGCAGAGGTGAAGTCGCAGCTGGCCCAGGCCAACGCCGATGCCGCCGTCGACGCCGAGGCCCTGGCCGAGGCGGACCGCCAGCTGGTCGTCGTCGTGGACGCCGTCGGTGAGGCCGAGCGGGCCGTGGAGCGCCAGCACCTGGCCGTGGAGGACGCGCGGCAGCGGCTCGTCGAGCTGCAGGCCGACGTCGCCGATCAAACCCGACTGATGGCCTTGCGGGTGGCGGCGATGTACAAGCACGGCAGCGGTGCGCCGATGGGGGCGATCCTGTCGTCGGGCTCGGCAGCGGAAGCGGTCGACCGCTCCAGCTACGTCGGCGTGGTCGCACGCTGGGACCGCCGGTCCTTCGAGCAGGTCGACATCGCCCAGACCGCGGTCGCGGCCCAGCAGCAGGAGCTGGATGCGCAGCAGCGGGTGCTCGCGCGGGTGCTGGAGGAGCAACGAGCCATCCTGGTCGAGGCCGAGGAAGTCCGCGGCGACCGGGCCATCGCCGCAGCCGCCAGCCGCCAGCGCGCCGACCAGCTGGCGGCCCAGGAGTCCCATCTGGAAGCCGAGAGTCGCGAGCTCGCCGCTCTGGCACGACGGACGTCCGGGGCCGGCGTCTCACGCGCGCAGCGGGTCGCGCCGGCCGTCGGCGCGGGGGCGACCGTGACCAGCGGCGGCTGGGTCTTCCCCGCCAACGGCCCGATCACGTCCGGCTTCGGGCGGCGCTGGGGTCGCATGCACAAGGGCATCGACATCGGGGCGCCGACCGGAACCCCGATCTACGCGGCCGCGGCCGGCGTGGTCAGCTTCTCCGGACGCATGTCCGGCTACGGCAACATCGTCTTGATCGACCATGGCGGCGGCATCGTGTCCGCCTACGCGCACCAGTCGCGCATCGGTGTCCAGGTGGGCCAGCACGTCACCGCCGGTCAGGTGATCGGAGCGGTGGGCTCCACGGGCAACTCCACCGGTCCGCACCTGCACTTCGAGGTGCGTGTCCAGGGCGCCGCCCGCAACCCTGGCGACTACGTCTGACCGGCCCTCCGCGCACGCCCCCTGCAGCGCGGGCTGCGCACCCCTTCCGGCGAGTCCCTCAGCAGCCCGCCGGCACGGCGCCCGCACCCAGCGGCGTCTCGGGGCTGGAGGCGCCGCGTGCCGCGGGTTCTGCCGATGTGGCCGGTCCGGCCACTGCGCCCGGCTCGATGGGGGACCCCGCCGGGGCCTCAGGCGCGACCTGGCCACCCGGACCCAGGACCAGCTCCACGGTGGCAAGCGAGTCATCAACGGTGGTGGAGGCCCCGGGTATGGCCGCTGCCACCATGTGGGCGGCCGCGGCCAGGCGAGCCGGGTGCCGCACGACGGAGGCGTCGACCAGGTCGGCGTTGCCCACCCCGGTGACGACGAAGCCGCGCCCTTCCAGCTCGGCCGCCACCGCCGAGGCCAACCCTGGTGTGCCGGTGCCGTTGCGCACGCTCAGCGCCACGTCGCCGGGGGACAGGGCGGCGACCTCGGCGGCGGGAGGGACGTCCAGCACCGCGCCCGTGGAGAACTGCTCGTACAGGGCGACGGCGTCCGCTCCGGGAACCAGGACCGCCGCGCCGCCGATCGTCTCCGGCCTGGCCGGCACCGTGTAGGTGGCGAGGCCGCCGCCGGCGAGCCCCCGGGCGGCCCGCGCCAGCCGTGCGAGGTCGATGACCCCAAGGTCGTCGTCGACGGTGAGCGCGGAGGCGGCCGCATGCGCCAGCTGGAACAGCCCGGGGACGTCGAGCAGCGTCTCGGCGCTCAGCACCTCCTTCAGCAGCTGGGAGAGGAAGCGCTGCTGCCGGGCGATGCGCCCGAGGTCGCTGTCGACCGTGCGGGCGCGCACGAACCCGACGGCCTGCCGGCCGTCCAGGTGCACGCAGCCGGCCGGGAGGTCGACGCCGGCGGCGACGTCGCGCAGCGGGGCGTCCAGGTACAGGCTGACGCCATCGACCGCATCGACGATGCGCACGAACCCGCCGAGGTTCACCTCGGCGTAGTGGGTGAGCGGGATGCCCGTGGTGCGCGTGACCGTGTCCACCAGGCAGCTGGGGCCACCCGTCGCGAAGGCCGCGTTGATGCGACCGCGCGAGCCGTCGCAGCGCGTGACGAACAGGTCCCGCGGCAACGACAGCATCGCGGCGGCACGGCCACGCGCGGCCAGCACGAAGATGGTGTCGGTGCGCTGCCCGGCGACCGTCTCCGTGCCGAGCGCCTGCAGCTCCTCCGCGGTCAGGCCCTCGCGACTGTCCGAGCCCACCACCAGCACGTTCATCTGGCCGCCGCCTCCGGTCAGCCCCTCGACCGGCTGGCGGCGCAGGCTCACCAGCGTGGTGACCACCAGCGCGGCGCTGAGTCCCACCGCGACGAGGGCCAGGACCAGGGTCGCCACGAGCGTGCCGGTCGCGAGCCTGCGCACGACGCGGCGCGTGCGGGAGCTGCGACCGCGGAAGGCCGGCCCGTACCCGTTGCCGGAGCCCACGCCCGGGTCCGCACCCCCCGGGTCCGCGGCGGGTCGCAACGACGGCGCCTCCGGCCTCCCGGTGTCGGCCGCTCCGCGCAGGGGCGGACCGAAGCCCTCGGCGTCCTCAGGTTGACGGGGTTCGCCCCCGGCATCACCGCGCAGGACGGGGCCGAAACCGTCGTCTTCGCGCTTCTCCACAACGTCGCCATTCATCACGGTTCGGACGCTCACGGTAACCGTGAGGTTGCGCACGTGGAGGTGGCCGGGCGGACGACGGCTCAGGCGCCGGGCCCCGGTGGGAGGCCCCAGCCGCCGCCGCCGGGCGTCTCGATGCGCACCCGCTGACCGGCGCGCAAGGACCAGGTGCCTTTAGCGGGCAGCTCCTCGTGCGAGCCGTCCGGGTGGATCAGGACGTTGCGGCCGGGTGCGCCATCGCGACCCCCGGCCCGGCCGGGAGGCCCGCTGGCGCGCCGTTCGGTCTGCAGCGTGAGGGTGGCGTCGGCCAGCAGCTCCACCT
>Ga0209587_1000729_pt1 | contig 15914 bp, 13 predicted proteins | sample NGEPerD_2_FD_184512 | JGI IMG/M metagenome (GOLD analysis project Ga0209587, IMG submission 184512) | Arctic peat soil microbial communities from the Barrow Environmental Observatory site, Barrow, Alaska, USA - NGEE PermafrostL1-D... | ecosystem: Environmental > Terrestrial > Soil > Wetlands >... | reverse complement strand
AACACTCAGTGAGCACCCCAGAGGTGGTGCTCAGGCAACGATCTCGAACGCCTGGGAGCGGTCGGGCCCGTAGCGGTAAACGGCGAAGTCCTTGTCGAAGCTTGCCGCTCGCCGGCAGCTCAATCGTTCCATCAACGCAAAGCTCGTGCAGTCGACGATGTCGAACTCTTGATCCCTCCAGGCCTCCGCGATGGCCTGAGCGCGTTCGAGATCCGCGGTCGTCACGACCTCGATCCTCAACGGCGTGCTGCGCAGTGCGCGCCAGAAGCGCAGCGCTTCCCCATAGCCGGCGCGCCGGTTAATCAGGGCCCAAGCTTCGATGATGACGTGGTCGGTAGAGAAGGGATCGGCATCCGCCAGGCCGGACAGTACTTCGGCCGCGCGCTGGTGCCGGCGGTCCCGGGCCAGGGCGGCTCCGACCAGGATGCCGGTGTCGACGAAGATGCTCACAGGACCTTGCGGCGAGCTCCTCGGCCACGAGGAGTGCTGCCGTGGGAAGCGTCTCCCATCGTCTTGCGGTAGCGGGCATCGAGCGCGTCCGCCTTGTAGTCATCCTCGTGGCGAGCAACATCTGTAGGCTCGACTGAATCGACGATCCCGATCAGAGCGTCAAACCCGGGCGAATCGGGGGAGCCCCGCGGCGCCAGTCGCTCCCTAACGATCTCTCGCAATAATGCGGCCAACGACAGACCACGTCGATGGGCCTCGTCTCGGAGGCGGCGGTGGTCGTCCGGGTCGAGATAGATCTGTGTCCTCTGGTAAGCCATGATGTTGACATTATGACACCAGCGGGTGAGTCGGACCGTACTCGATGCGAAATCGTTAGGACCCGCGACTCGCGCCAAAAAAAGGGATACCGGGGGTCGGTCGGGTAGGGTACGGCGGTCGGGAACCTCAAGGGGGAGGAGCAGGCGATGACACGTCGGCGCAGGGGCAGATTCGCATGGGCGGGTGTCGCAGCAGTCATGGCGATGCTGATGCCGGGACTCGGGGCGGCCTCGGCCGCACCACCCTTCGTCACCAAGGCAGCACCAATGCTGGAAGCCACCGGCGGCGAGGTACAGGCGATCCTCACCGTGGGCGACGAACTCTCGAACGGGCACGAGTTCCAGTCCGTGCCCGATGGCATCTCGCTGCTGGGCGCAGAGGGCCGGGCCCACGCGTTCGTCAACCACGAGACCACCACGGTGCCCTTCCCCTATATCGAGGGAAGCCCCGAAGAGTCGCTGTCGGACTTCCGCAACTCCGAGGTCAGCAGGCTGCGCCTGGTTCACACGGACGACGAGGTGGGGGTCAGTGGCGCCTCTTTTGCCATCCGCAGCAGCGCCAACTATCAGCGTTTCTGCTCGAATTACCTGGCGACCGCAGCAGAGGACTTCGAGCGCGACCTCCTCTTGACTAACGAGGAGACGCCCGACTTCGTGTTTCGTTCGGGCCGCGCCTGGCGCGGTCCCGACACCGCCACCGACCCCGACGCCGAGCAGGCCGGTGTGGTCGTGGCCTACGACCCGCACCGCAACAAGCACCGAAGCATCTACGGGATGGGGCGACACAACCACGAGAACAGCTTGGCTGTGCCGGGTTACGGCCACCCGGTCGTGCTGTCGGGCGACGACACCTTCAGCGCGCCGGCCTCGCAGCTCTACCAGTACGCAGCCGGCAGCGCCCGAGCCGTGTGGAACGATGACGGCCACCTGTGGGCGTTCAAGTCCTCTCAGGCCAATGACTACGGCGATCTCGAGAGCTCGGACGACATCTCCGGCCGCTTCATTCGGGTCCCCGATCGCATCGCCCGGGGCGGGCAGGACGGGCTCGAGGAATGGTCGAACGCGAACAACGTGTTCCAGTTCATCCGCGTCGAGGACCTCGCCTACGACCGCAATCACGACAATGTCGTCTACTTCGCCGACACCGGCGAACCGCGCGCCATTCCGGATCCATCCACGACCCGGCTGATGCGCGGCCCGGACGGCACCATGGGCCCCTATCCGAACGGACGCGTCTTCCGCATGGAGCTCGGCACGAAAAACCCCCGCCGAGTCAAGAGCCTCTCGATCCTGATCAACGGCGATGTGCGCGGTGCTGAGGGCGCAGGCGACCTCGACCTCATCCACAATCCGGACAACGTCGAGACGACGGCAGACGGCCTGCTCTTTCAGGAGGACCCCGGAAGCCAGAACCAGTACCCGGCCGGCGGCGGGACAACCGCCCGCATCTGGCACTACTCGTTCTCGGATAAGTCACTGGAGGTCGTCGCCAGGGTCGACCAGGCCCTCGATCCCGCTGCCAACGCGGGGGCGTGGGAGTCGACGGGCATCGTCGATGCTTCCGCCTATTTCGGAGAGGGTGCTTTTCTGGTCAACGTGCAGGCGCACAGTCTCATCCTCGAAACCGCTCCGGGGCCCGACATAACCGGAGACGGAGAGCCCGACTGGACGTTTAAGCGAGAGGGCGGGCAGCTCCTGCTGTTGCGGCTGCCGGCCGAGTGACGCAAGGGGCGGCGCGGATGCCGCGCGCCGTCGTGGTGACGGTTTCCGATGGGGTCGCCCATGGTGTGCGTAAGGACGGCTCGGGCGAAGCGGTTCAACGACTGTTGAGCGAGCAGGGCATCGAGGTCGTTTCACGCAGGGTGACTCCGGACGAGCTCTCCGACATCGAGGCCCTCCTGCGCGAGCTTGTCGGCGCGGGTATCGAGCTGGTCGTCACCACCGGGGGCACCGGGTTGGGGCCGCGCGACGTCACGCCCGAAGCGACCAAGAGGGTGATCGAGCGAGAGGCGCCTGGACTCGCCGAGCTCATGCGCAGCGCAGGCCTGCAGAAGACCCCGCACGCGGCGCTGGCGCGGGGCTTGGTCGGCACGAGTGGCCGCACTCTGATCGTGAACCTTCCCGGAAGCCCCAAGGGGGCGTCCGAGAGCCTCGAGGCGTTGTTTGGAGTGCTGCCGCACGCACTCCAGCTGCTGGCCGGCCACACCGAGCACTCGAAGGCTCCACCGGTTTCGGCCCCCGCGCCGAAGGAGGCCTCGGCCGACCCCAAGGACCGCGTCGTGGCCACGGTCGTGGACGCAGATGGTGAGCCGCCCTGCCGGGTGGGCCAGCGGCTCGTGATCTCGGGGGGCCGAGCGATCGATGGAACATTGGGCTGCTCTGAATTCGACGCCGCTGCCCTGAAAGACGCCGCGGAGGTTTCGGCAGGGGGAGAGCCCCTCAAGCGGGTATACGAGCACGAGCTCGGGCGCGCCCACGTCTTCCTGGAGCCCACGTCCGCCGCGCCGAAGCTCGCGGTGGTGGGGGCAACGCCGGTCGGGCTCGAGCTGCTGCGTATCGGCGTGGCGCTGGGATTTGACTGCTTGCTTATCGAGCCGCGTGCCGAGCGCGTGAGCGCCGAGCACCGGGCGGCCGCGTCGGGCGGAGTCTTCGGGAGCACCGCAGAGGCTCCTCTAGATCGGAACTCTGACCTCGTGCACACCGACCACGACGCCCCCGGAGTGGCGGACGCGCTGGCCGGCGCCCTCGACGCCGGCGTCTTCTCCATCGGGATCATGGGCAGCAGGCGCCACACCGCACCCCATCTCTCACAGCTGTCCGGACGGGGGTACTCGGCTTCCGACATCGAGCGCATCGAGAGCCCGGTCGGGCTCGACATCGGGGCGCGCTCGCCCGGCGAGATCGCAGTTTCGATAGCGGCCGGGCTAATAGCGGGGCGGCGCCGCAACGAGAACCGAGCCGGTTCAGCCCCCTAGTTAAGGGGTACGCTCGAAGAAGTAAGCCAACCACCGGGAGGACCGACAAATGGTCGAAAAGGAAGTCGAGCGGACAATCGACGCGCTCCTGGAGGAGCGTCGCGAGTTCGAGCCGCCGAAGGAGTTCACGGCACAGGCCAACGCCAACGATCCGTCTATCTACGAGCATGCGGAGAAGGACCCCGAGGCATGGTGGGAGTCGCAGGCCGAGCGCCTTAGCTGGAGCAAGAAATGGGACAAGGTGCTCCAATGGGACCCGCCGCATCACGAGTGGTTCGTGGGCGGGAAGCTCAACGCCAGTTACAACTGCCTCGACCGCCATCTTGAAGAGAACGGCGACCGGATTGCCTACCATTGGGTCGGCGAGCCCGGTGACTCACGCTCGATCTCCTATCAAGAGCTCCATGCCGAGGTGTGCAAGCTCGCCAACGCGCTCAAGGAGCTTGGCGTGCAGAAGGGGGACCGGGTCGCGATCTATCTGCCGATGATCCCCGAGCTTCCTGCGTCCATGCTCGCCTGTGCCCGCATCGGCGCAGTGCACTCCGTGGTGTTTGGCGGTTTCTCGGCGGGCTCGCTCAGAGATCGCATCAACGACGCCGACTGCAAGATCCTTATCACCGCGGACGGCGGCTACCGGCGTGGACAGAACGTTCCGCTCAAGGAGAACGCCGACGAGGCGCTCGAAGAGACAGAGTCGATTGAGAAGGTCATCGTAGTCAAGCGAACGACCGACGATGTGGCCATGACCGATGGGCGGGACGTCGTTTACGGCGAGCTCATCGAGTCGCAGTCCGCCGAATGTGAGCCCGAGGAGATGGACGCAGAGGACATGCTCTACGTGCTCTATACCTCCGGAACCACCGGGAAGCCGAAGGGGATCGTCCACACCACGGGCGGTTATCTGACCGGCGTTTCCTCCACTCACAACCTCATTTTCGACATCAAGCCGGATTCCGATGTCTATTGGTGCGCAGCCGACATCGGCTGGGTCACCGGGCACAGCTATATCGTCTACGGTCCCCTGGTCAACGGCTGCACGTCCATCCTCTACGAGGGGGCGCCGGACTACCCCGACAAGGACCGCTACTGGTCAATCGTCGAGGAATACAAGGCCACGATTCTCTACACCGCCCCCACCGCCATCCGGGCGATGATGAAGTGGGGCGTCGAGTACCCGCAGAAGCACGATCTGAGCTCGCTCCGGCTACTGGGAAGCGTCGGCGAGCCGATCAATCCCGAAGCATGGATCTGGTACCAGGAGTTCATCGGCGGAGGCAAGGCTCCCGTGGTCGACACCTGGTGGCAGACGGAGACTGGCGCCATAATGATCTCTGCTCTGCCCGGCATCACCAAGCTCAAGCCGGGTTCCGCCACCGTGCCCTTCCCCGGCGTCAGCGCCGACGTGGTGGACGAAAAAGGAAACTCGGTAGGTTTGGGCGCGGGTGGTTATCTGGTCCTGAAGCGACCGGCGCCTGCCATGATGAGGACAATCTTCGGCGATGACGACCGCTACCGCGAGACCTATTTCGAGAGATACGGGGACGAAACTTACTTTGCAGGTGACGGTGCCAAGCTCGACGAGGAAGGCTACTACTGGCTGCTGGGCCGCGTCGATGACGTCATGAACGTCGCAGGCCATCGCATCTCTACTTACGAGGTCGAGTCTGCCCTCGTAGCGCACGAGTCGGTGGCAGAAGCCGCGGTCGTGGGTCGCACCGACTCGAAGGAAGGCCAGGCAATCGTCGCATTCGTGACTCCTCGCTCGGGACATGAGGGCAACGACGATCTATCGAAAGAACTGCGGCAGCATGTTGGCAAGGCCATCGGCAAGATCGCACGGCCACAGTCGATCATCTTCACCGACGATCTTCCCAAGACGCGTTCGGGAAAGATCATGCGGCGGCTGCTCAGAGACGTCGCCGACGGAAACGAGCTCGGAGATGTCACGACTCTGCAGAATGCGCCGATCCTCGATGAGATCAAGAAGAAGTCGGACAGCCAGGCGGCCGACGGCAAGGACGACAAGTAGGGGTTCAACCGGCGGGCCGGAACCCCGCCTCGGAGCATTCGGGGGTCGATGCCGCAATAGAGGGAAAGACCATGTGCGACATCCTCTCCCGCAACGCTTCGACTTTCGGAGATCAGCCCGCCACCGCATTCAAGCGCGAGGGCGAGTGGCAGGTGAGTACCTGGCGCGACTACCGAGAGATGGTCGCTCGTGTCGCGCTGGGCTTCAAAGAGATGGGCGTGAAGCGCGGCGACTGTGTCGCGCTGATGTCTCGCAATCGCCCCGAGCATCTCGTCTGCGACCTCGCCGCCCTGCATCTGGGAGCGATCCCGGTCTCTCTTTACAACACCTTCTCCGCCGATCAGATCGCAGATGTCGCAGCGGACTGCAAACCCAAGATCGCAGTCGTGGAGAGTCCCGAACAACTCGTTCTGTGGGAGCAAGCGCGCGCCGGGCTCGACCATATTGCGGTGATCGAGTCCTCAGGGCGAGACGACGGCTGTATCGCGCTGGGCGAAGTTGAAGACAAGGGTCGCGCCGCGCTGAGCTCGGGCAGGGAGCGGTTCGAGAACGAATGGAAAAAGCTCAAGCCGTCGGATCCAGCCACGATTATCTACACCTCGGGGACTACGGGCGCCCCCAAGGGAGTCGTGATCACGAACTACAACGCGTTGTGGACGGCGGAGTCGGTCGATCAGTGGCACACGTGGCCGATCGGATTCAAGTACGTCTCCTACCTTCCTCTGGCTCACAGCTTGGAACGCCTCGCGGCCCATTGGTTGTGCACCTACAAGGCCGCGTTCGTGCATTTCTGTCCCGAGGTTCCCGAGGTCTTCGACATGCTGGGGGAGGTTCATCCCTACGCCTTCGTCGCCGTCCCTCGCTTGTGGGAGAAGCTCGAATCCGGGATCAAAGCGAGCCTACAGGAACAGGACCCTCGAAAAAGAGCCGTGGCGGAGAGGGCGATCGCGGTGGGAACGAGGGCTGCGAGACTCGAGCAGGAGGGGAAACGGGTTCCAGTTGTGCTTGCTGCTCAGCGCGCCTTGTTCGATCGCGTCGTACTGCGCAAGATCCGGCACAAGATCGGGCTCGACGAAGCAGAGGTGGTGTTGAGCGGCGCCGCCCCGTTGGGCTCCGAGGTGGCAGAGTTCTTCTTCGGACTGGGAGTGAAGGTCGCCGAGGGTTACGGGATGAGCGAGAGCACTGCCCCGGCGACCATCAATCCCACGAGCCATCCTCGCATCGGGACGGTCGGCCCGGCTATCCCCGGCGTCGAGCTCAAGCTGCTAGACGACGGCGAGCTGTTGATTCGCGGGGGCAACGTGTCGCCCGGATATCTCAACGACGAGGCCCATACGGCAGAGGTCTTCGATGAGGACGGCTGGCTTCACACCGGAGACATCGCCGCTATTGAGTCCGACGGGTTCGTGCGCATCGTGGACAGAAAGAAGGAGCTGATCGTCACCGCCGGCGGCAAGAACGTCTCCCCTTCGCACTTGGAGAATCTCCTGAAGCGCCATCCGTTGATCTCATACGCGTGCGTGGTCGGCGATCGCAAGCCCTACATAGCCGCCTTGCTGGCACTCGATGCGGACGAGGCGAAGGGGTGGGCCGATCGAAACGGGATCGAGTTCTCTTCGCTGGAGCAGCTCGCAGGCGAGCCGCGCGTCGAGGAGGAGATGCAAAAGGCCGTCGAGGAGGTCAACGCCAAGGTGTCGCGGCCCGAAGGGATCAAGCGCTTTATGGTGGCCAAGAACGAATGGGGGCCGGGAGGAGACGAGCTGACCCCGACGCTGAAGCTCAAGCGCCGGGCGATCCTCGATAAGTACGCCGACGAGATTGCCGGCCTCTACTCCTGACGCGACCCCGCCGTTTGGGCGCGGAATCGTTAAGAAAGCTGCACGCCGGCACGCCGAAAAGGTTGGGAAGCCGCACACCGCTCTCATCGCTTGGCCTCCGGGGCTCGAAGCCACAGCGACGCGTGCGCGGGCTGCATCGTTAGTTGCACGACACTCAACAGCTCGGCGGTCAAGCTCTCGATGTCGATCTCGTCTCGCAGGTGGGTGCTGAAAACCTCTAGCGTCCTGGCGGCGTCGTACTTGCGTTGGTAGAAGCGACGATCGATGAACGCCTGGACGCGCCGCCGCAGCGGCTGGAACAGCGCCGCCACGGCAAGGGTCGCCGCGGCTACGGTCAGCTCGGACTCCCCCGCAAATGAGCTGACGCCGGCGACCACCGCGAAGTAGGACAGCGCAAGCACTGCCGCGAGGGGGCCGTAGACAAGGGTGCGGTTGATGATCCGGTCGATCTCATAGAGCCGATACTTCAAGACGGCCACGCCCAGGGCGACCGAGAGTCCCAAAGTAATCACACCGAAAACGAGATCGATAGCCCACTCAGGCAGTGTCGCGCTGGGCACAACGGCAACCAAGAGAATGCTCGCCGCAAATACGCCGACCAGGGCGCACATGGCATAGAGGAACCACTTGAGCTGCTGACGCTCCTCTCCGCCCGCACCGCGGAAACGCACGACCAGTGAGGCGACGCCCACAGGCACCAGCAACAGGAAGCCAATGAAGGACAGGGCGCCGGTCGCATCGAGGAATCCCTGGGCGCTTTCGATCCCAAATGGGTTGTCGCCCACCGCGATCTCACTGGCCTCCAACACCCCTGTCCCAAGAGCCGCCGAGAAGACATACATCCCCACCAACAGCACGCCCAGCCATGCGACGGGGACCCAGCGCCGTGACGGCTGTTGCCCGTCGGGAAACACCAGTGGGATGAACAAGAAGAGCAGCGCGAGGGATGGCGCGTTGATCAATGTGGCGAGCCACGCCATAACGATTCCGCCCGGCAGCGATCCCGGCTCTGTGATGAGGGCATGCAGGGCGTACCCGTCGGCGAAGCCCGCGGCTGCGTTTCCGATCCCCACGGCGCAGAAGATCCATCCGATCGCATTGCCCGCGCGACGGGACACGATCACTGCCCCGACGGCCGAGAACGGAACTAGACCCAGGGTCTCTGCCAGTCTGTCAAGCGCACCTAGTTGTGTTTCTCCGAGCCCGTGAAGGAACACATCTAAGCCCACGAAGAGCACGGTCAGCGCGCACATCGACCATGCGAAAGGCGCTGCCGCACGTGATCTCACCGCTCTGGTTCCAGCGCACACAGCCACAGCGACGCGTGCGCCAGCTGCATCGTCAGTTGCACGACGGTCATGTGCGGTGTCATCGCTGCGCCACTGTGGGGAGGGTGGCTTTTACGGTGACCCCCTCGAGATCGCTCTTCGCTCCCGCTGCCTAGTACATTTCGTCATGCCCGAACGACCGCCCGCCCTCGGCTGACCCTCCAGCAAGTCTTTCAGGTTTCCAACGGCCTGTCGAGCTGCTGTTGCCCGAGGCGGAGCAGGACCGCCCGAGCGACATTGAAGAAGCCGCCCGGCCCTCCACGGAGGATCTGCGTGACTCTCGTGGCGGATCCCGTCGGCTCAAACGTTTCGAAGGTTTCGATCGGAAAAGGCCCCGACGTACTCTTGAACGAAAACCTGTGGTTGGCCTCGAACTCAGTGACCTCGAATTGGGACTCGAACCTGCGGCCCAGGAAGTGGGTCACCTGCACGAACTCCGTACCGACGGTCGTCGGTCCGTCGGAGACCCGTCTCGCCTCCAGAGCTCGGGACCCACAGCGGAGCGTTGTCCACATCGACCGTGAACGTGAAGACCTCGTCCACCGGCCGATCAATCACTGCTCTCGACCGATAACATCAGTCCTCCTTTCATCACCTCTGGTCCAGCATCGCCTGTTGCCGTCTCCGAATCGTTACGGAGATAAGGACGGCGCTGCACGAGTGCCACTCGGCCCAGCATGGGCAAACAATGTCGCCGCGATACAGGTACTCGCTCACGGCCGTTAGCCGTATGAGTCCGTCATGGCAACCTCGTCGCCGCCGACGACCCCGAGCATCGACTGGAAACAATTAGATAGTCAGATGCGACGAGCGTTTGGTTTTCGAGCTCCTCGTCACGGCCCCCGAGACGTCGCCGGAGGACCGAACCGCCACGACCCCACCCCACCCTCGAGCAGGTAACCGCGAAAGGTCTTCAGGTAGTGGTGCCAGAGACAGAGACGGCAGAGGTTCGACAGACGGGTGAGCCCCTTTTGTCCCACGCCCACGATGTGATCGATCTGAAGCGGCCAGCGCACGTCGCAGCCGGGCACCACGCAAGTCTGATCGCGCGTCATCAGGGCGGTGCGGAGATGGGCCGGGATGGTGCGCCCGAAATGACTTATGGAACTGATGTCGACACCCTTTGTGACCACCGCACTGAGGATAGAGTCGGACATCAGCGCCTTCGCCGTGGCCACCGCGACGGGACCGACCCCTGCTATCTCCGAGCGCTCTCCGGGGACCAGATAGCCTCTCGTTAGAGCTGAATGATCGATCAGCACCTGGACCATTGCCTTGGGCCCCGAGCCCGACTTCTGATCGTCACAGTTGCCGTGCTCGGCGAGGGTCACAAGCGCATCCGCGGCGTAGGCCACCGAAGGCTCGTTGCGACCCTGCTTCTTTGCTTCCTTGGAGATGGACTCCGTGAGCGGCTTAAGTGCAGCCAACAGCATCCCTCCCGACTCGGGAGTGAGCAGGGCGTCGAGCCGGAAGGCTCCGTCGTGATCTCTCCAGTGGCGCAGACGGCGGCGCCTGCGGATCGACTCGTGACGCTCTGCCTCAGAGCCGAGAGACGCGGCCCTGACCCGGGCGCAGTGCTCCTTTAAGCCCGAGACGCTCTCCTTGTCGGCACTCTCCAACAGCTCTTGTTCTGCGCTTGGATCGGAGCTTGCCGCCGAGGTGATCTCCTGAGCCTGGGCCTGGGTCAGCCGGCCCGCCCGAAAGGCTTCGTCGGTCGAGGACAGATCGGCCATCTGAGAGGCGGTCTCGAGCATCCCCACCGCCTGTCCTACAGAGGTCTTGGTGGTCCTCGCCACCCAGTGAGCGGCGGAACGATCTCCCTCTTTACGCCACGCGCCTGAGTCCGCCACTCGTCCGGCACAGAGTGTCTTGCCGGCCGCCGCCGTGCGCTCGATGTGGGCGAAGCGCTCGACCAACTTCGCTGCGGTCTCGCTGTCGAGGACCTCGGGCTCGAACGCGTCCACGCCCGTGGCGATGATCTGCTCTGCCTCGCTTACCCACTCGAACATGTGTTCGATACTAGAGGAGGGGTGTGACACTCTTTCGATCCGGCCACGGCCCATGGGTCGCTTGCAACTAAGAGCCCTGTGAGTACCAGGACCCTCCCGGCCCGATGTAGCTGCGGCTCTCTCCCCAGGTCACGTGGGCGACCCCGTTACCGTCGATCGCGAGGCCTCCGTAATCCCCATAGGGAAACTTGAAGCCACGCTCGGACTTGTAGGGCGCACCCCCGGCTCGATTCGATAGCCGTTGGGCGGGGGACCACGTCTCCCCGCCGTCCGAGGAAGCCTTGTAGAAGGTGTTCCAGCGGCCGGTGCGATCGTCCATCCATGCGATGCGTACGTCTCCATTCCCGGTCGCGTCGATCATAGGAAACTCATGATCGACTCCCGATTTTGGGGCCACGTTGCGCGGCAGGGACCACGTTTCCCCGTTATCGTCAGACCAGCGAAGCAACAACCGAGCCCGGCCCGTCTTTACTCTGCTGGCGTTCCACAGCGCGTAGACACGCCCGTTGTCATCGGAGGCGACGGCGATCTGAGCACCGAAGAAAGCAGAGGAGCATCCGGCGAAGTCGGGACACGGCCGCTGCTCACGGGAGCGGTCGATGCCGATCGCATCCCAGCTGCGGCCCCCATCGGAAGAACGTAACAGGTACAGAACGATCTGGCCCTTGTAGTTCTGAGGATAAGCATCCTGCGCGCTGAAGACAGTTCCATCGGGCGTCACCGTAAGCCCGCCGGCGAACCAATACAGCTTGTTGCGCTTTCCCAGTACGGGAGGCGACCACGTTGCACCCGAGTTGTGCGAATAGACCGTGTAGGGCGCGCCCGCTGCGGGTCCATCCGCATTGAACGTGACATAGACGTCCTGACCGTCTGCCGAAACACCGATCCACGGCTTGTCGGAATACCGGCGGGCACCGTCCAACGCGCCGCTTCGCGTCCACGTCATTCCGAAGTCATCAGAGCGTGCGAAGTTGACCTCGAAGTCGTTCATCCACACGAAAAACGGAACCTGTCAACAACTTTGAGACACATTTCGTCGGAAATTAGTGAGTCACCTCCTCTGTCGTCGAACGGATCTCCGGGGGGTTGATCCAGGCAGCCGTCGGCAGCTTCCACGGACGAGGCGGTCCCTTAGGGAACCTCTCCGGGTGAGCGGCATACGCGCTGGAGAGAACGGCTTGGCGACGGGCTTGCAGCTCCTGTGCCCGGCCGTAGTGCATGGCCGCAGGGGTCATCATCCCGATCCCGGTATGTCGGTGAGCGTCGTTGTACCAGGTGAAGAACGAAACACAGAAAGAGCGCGCGTCCTGGATCGATCCGAAGCGATCGGGAAAGCCCGGTCGGTACTTGAGCGTCTTGAACTGCGCCTCCGAGTAGCAGTTGTCGTTGGAGACGTGTGGGCGCGAGTGCGACTTGGTGACGCCGAGGTCTGAGAGCAGCAGCGCCACCGGCTTCGACGTCATCGAGCTGCCCCGGTCGGCGTGAATGGTGAGCTTGTCGGGGTCGACCGTCTGCTTCGCTATCGTTTCCTTGATGAGCTTCTGCGCCAGGGTCGCAAACTCGCGCTCCGCTACCATCCATCCCACCGTGTAGCGGGAGAACACGTCGAGGATCACGTAGAGGTAGTAGTAGGTCCACTTGGCCGGACCCAAGAGCTTGGTGATGTCCCAGGTCCACAGCTGATTGGGACCTGTGGCGAGCAGCTCCGGGCGTCGGTGCCCGGGGTGGGCGAGCTGGTTGCGACGCTCGCGCGCCTCGCCTTGCGACTCCAGGATGCGATACATGGTGCGTTCCGAGGCGAGGTAGGAGCCCTCGTCCAGCAGCGTCGCCACCACTTCTCCCGGTGAGACGTCACAGAACCGCTCCGAGTGCAAGACCTTCAGCACCCGTTCGCGCTCGGGCTCGGACAGCGCCCGGGGCGATGGTTGCCGGGGCGTCGCGGGTCTGGCCGGCTGTGGGCTTCGTGTGCGATACAGCGTGGCGCGTTTGACCCCCAGCAGCTCGCACGCCGGCTTGGCGCCGATCACGGATGAGAGCTCGTTCACGGCTTGCACCATCAGCTCTCGGTGTTCTCGTCGGTCGCCTGCTCGATCCCCAGCAGTCGCGAGAGTTTTTTTTGGACCGCGATGATTGTCTCCGCCTGGTCCAGCCTCTTGGTCAGTCGAGCGTTGTCGCGCTCGAGCTCTTCGATCTTGCGGTCGCGCGCATCCTTGGCCTTGCGGCCCCTGCTCTGGGCCAAACCGGCGAGCGTCCCCTCTCGGCGCTGCTTGCGCCATGTCGCGAGGTGGGACGAGTAGAGACCCTCGCGGCGTAGCAGCGCACCGACCTGGCCCGGCTCGGTGGCTCGGTCGGCCTCTTCCAGGATCTGCAGCTTGTACTTGGCGCTGTGGCGTCGGCGTCGTGCCTTGGCCGGCACCTCGGGGTCCGGACGACTTTCGGGCATGCCCTCAGCATGCGCGCGCGAACCTGATCTTGTCTCCGTGATAGCCATGAAGCTGATGCTCCTTGCTCGCCCTTCTGGGTCAGTAATTGCAGGAGGAGAAGTGTCTCAGCTCATGTTGGCAGAGAGGGGGCGAGACCCGGCCTTGATCATCGACGTCCATGACCGGATCGTGTTGACCCCCCACACCGGGACACGCGCAGATGAAACGAGGCTTGCTCCAGGTGTCGCCGCCGTCCGCGGACACTCTGTAGACGACGGATGGATCGGGGCACGACTTGCACGCCTTGCTGCCGCCGTAGCGGGTGGTGGCCCAATAGACGTGCCCCAGATCGTCCGCAGCGATGTACGGCTCCCAGTCATCGTGCTGCTCGGCCGAGAACTTGGTTTCGGGCGTGAAGGCTGCTCTCGCTCCAAGGGCGGGTTGTAGGGCCAGCAAGAGAGCGCACACGAGGGCCGTTCTCAACGAGTTCACTTGGCGCTTAGGGCTCGTAGAGGAACAATCCGCGCGATTTGCGCCCGGAGGAAGTAGAATAGTGGCGTGTCGGCTCCCGACCAGTCCTTGGCGTCCAAGCTTGCCATTGTGTTTCCCCATCTCAATGAGCGCCAGTGCCGGATCGTTGCGGCCGCGGAGGCGCGGGCGATGGGCCGCGGGGGCATCGCCAGAGTCGCCGAGGCCACGGGGATGTCGCGCTCGACCGTGCAGAAGGCGGTGGGTGAGCTGGACGAAGGCCTCGAGGTCTCCGACCGGGTGCGCCGCCCGGGCGGCGGGCGGAGATCCATAAGGCAGACAAACCCCCGCCTGGTCAAAGACCTCGAGGCCCTGGTCGAGCCTGCGACCCGTGGGGACCCCGAGTCGCCGTTGCGCTGGACCTCGAAGAGCACCCGGCAGCTGGCCGCTGCGCTTGCCGAAAAGGGCCACGACATCAGTCACTCGACCGTCGCCGACATCCTGCACGAGCTCGGCTACAACCTGCAGGCAAACGTCAAGAGCCGCGAGCTCAGCTCGCACCCCGACCGCGACGCCCAGTTCCGCTACCTCACGGACCAGGTCCAAGAGCACATGGCGCGAAAGCAGCCGGTCATCTCCGTGGACACCAAGAAGAAGGAGCTCGTAGGCGACTACAAGAACGCCGGGCGGGAGTGGGAGAAGAAGGGCCAGCCGGTCAAGGTCAACATCTACGACTTCGTAGACCCCGAGCGCGGCAAGGCGATTCCCTACGGCGTCTACGACGTCGCCTCCAACGCCGGCTGGGTGTCGGTCGGGACAGACCACGACACTGCTTCGTTCGCGGTCGAGACCATAAGGCGGTGGTGGCTAGAGGTCGGAAGGCGCGCCTACCCAAAGGCCAAGAAGCTTCTGATCTCGGCCGACGGTGGTGGCTCCAACGGCTACCGGACAAGGCTGTGGAAGGTCGAGCTTGCACGTCTGGCTGCCGAGACCGGCCTTTCCATCACCGTCTGTCATCTGCCCCCGGGAACCTCGAAGTGGAACAAGATCGAGCACCGGATGTTCTCGCACATCTCGATGAACTGGCGAGGCCGGCCGCTCACGAGCCACGAGGTCGTCGTCGAGCTCATCGGAGCGACGACGACACGCACCGGGCTCAAGGTGCGTGCTCAGCTCGACACCAACAAGTACCCGACCGACATCAAGGTCACCGACGAAGAGATCGCTGCGGTCCCGCTACGCAAACACGACTTCCACGGCGAATGGAATTACACAATCCATAAGCCGAGGGCGTCCAGGAACCGGTTATCCAAATAAAAACCATGTTATTTCCTTACGAGTCCTAAGACAGGATCCCGTTGAGCGTGCCGCCGTCGACCGCGACGGTGATCCCGCTCACGTATGAGCCGCGCTCGGAAGCCAGGAACGTGACCACGTCGCCGAACTCCTTGGGCTCTCCGTAGCGCCGCAGCGGAATCCGTGACGCGTTCGCACGCCGCACCTCTTCGATGCTCTTATTGCTCGAGTCGGCCGCGTTATGGTCCAGAGAGCGCAATCGATCGGTATCGATGCTGCCCGGCGCGACACATAGGACCCGTATCCCGTCGGGACCGAGCTCTTTCGAGAGTGTCTTGGCGAATCCCACGACCGCGGCCCGCATCATGTTGGACAGCAGCAGGGTGGGGATGACTTCCTTGGTAGAGGTGGAGGTGAGGAACACTATGCAACCGCTGCCGCGCTCCTTCATGTCTGGTGTCACGGCCTTGGTCAGATTCCACGCCGATGCGGTGGTCAGGGCGAACGCCTGCGCCAGCTTGTCATCGTCGGTCTGGGCGAATCCTCCCGGCGGCGGCCCGCCGGCATTGGCGACAAGGATGTCGATGGGCCCCAAGCCTTCGACTACGCGGCCGTGAGCCTCCTTGACGGCGGCCTCATCGGAGACGTCGAGCGGCACCGCCAGGGCACGCCCTCCGCTTTCGGACACCTCGGTCACGAACTCGTCCAGCAGCTCGGTGCGCCGGGCCGAGACCGCCACGTGTGCCCCCTCGTCCGCGAGCGAGCGGGCGGTCGCCCGCCC
>Ga0209587_1000728_pt1 | contig 15919 bp, 15 predicted proteins | sample NGEPerD_2_FD_184512 | JGI IMG/M metagenome (GOLD analysis project Ga0209587, IMG submission 184512) | Arctic peat soil microbial communities from the Barrow Environmental Observatory site, Barrow, Alaska, USA - NGEE PermafrostL1-D... | ecosystem: Environmental > Terrestrial > Soil > Wetlands >... | reverse complement strand
GGCCGGCGCAGCACCGTCCCGGTGGCCTCGGTCGGGTTGCCGGACATCCCGTCGGGTAGGCAGACCAGGACGCTGAAGCCGTACATCAGCTTCTCCAGGTCGTCACCTGGTGCGGTGAACTCGTCGGCCACCTTCTCGTCGACGACCACCACGACGCCGTCCGCTCCGGCCATCTCTCGCATCGCGGCGAGGACGGGGACCGGGTGGGCCATGTCGTGCACGCACTCGACCGCCAGCACCAGGTCGTAGGTCTCGCCCGGCGGGTCGTGCGCGATGTTCTGGTCCACAACAGTGACCCGGTCACCCACACCGGCGTCGGCGACCGTCGTGCGTGCCAGTTCGATCGTCGCGGGGTCCACGTCGAACGCGTGCGAGGTGACGCCGGGAAACGCCTGAGCCAGGCCGATGGAAGCCCAGCCGGCACCACATCCGACATCGGCGACCTTGACGACCTCGCCGCCCGTCATCCGCTGGTGCAATTCGGGTAGGCCCTCGGCGAGCCATCCCGGCAGCAGGTGCAGCAGAACCGGCCCGTTCGCATCTGCCTGCGCGTCCCTCATGTCCGTGCCGTAGGACTCCCAGGCGAAGCCCTTTCCCGTCCGGCCTCCCTCCGCGACGCCGTCCCAGTGCGCGCCCGCGGCCGCGATCAGGCGGGCGACGGGCGCCAGCGTGCTGATGTGGTCGGGTCTGGCCAGCACCTCGGACGCTCCGGGGGAGAGTCGGAACCGGCGCCGGTCAGCGGTGTCATCGTTGGCCGCGACCTCGAGCAGCCCGTAGACAGCCTGCTGCTCCAGCCACTCGCGGGTGTACCGCTCGGAGCACCCGGTGGCCGCGGCGACCTCGCCCGAAGTGAGGTCGTGTCCATCGAGGACGCTGTAGTAGCCCAGCCGGTCGCCGATGGCGATGCTCAACATCTCCATCCCGCCGAGGATCGAGCCGAACACGCGCTCGCCCACCGCTGCAACGGGATCGGTCGAATCTTCGGTCACCGACGTCATTGTGTTGTCCCCTCTGGTTGCAGTGCCGTCGGCAAGGCTGACGACGGTCCCGCCGCCTGACGCTAGTCCCAGAAGTCCCTCGGGTGCCAGCCGTGCCTACTATCTGGGCCCACTATCTGGGAGACCGACGACGAAGACCGACCCGTTAGTGTCACGACGCGACGAGTTCCCCCTATCTGCGTGCAGCCCTGTTCGCTCTGCCGGGGCTTCCCTGGCCGCGGTGGGCGCGACCCACCCGGCGAGCCTGACCTACTCAAGCTCCGAGCACTGGACCGTCATGCACGTCGTCGCGATGTTGGTCTTCTCGCTCGTCGGCGCTGCATTGGTGGGACTGGTCTGGCCGCGTCGGGACCCGGTCGCGCTCGCGATCGGGCTCGCTGCCTACCTGTACGCCGTCGCGTATACCGCGCTCGACCTGATCGCCGGTGTCGCGGCGGGGTTCGTCACCTATCAGGCGGGGCCGGAGGCGCAGCGGACCGAGGCGGTGGTGGACCTCTTCGATATCGGGAACCAGCTGGGCGAGCTCGGCGTGTGGGCGTTCCTGACCGCGAGCGTGCTCGTCGCCCTGGACCAGGTCTGGTGGCACCGGATGCGTGCTCTCGTCCCGGCGCTGCTGCTCGTCGTGGCGGGGATCTCGTTCCTGGACAGCCACATCTACCCGTGGCGCGGAGTGGTCACGGTGCTGGTCATCGGCCTGGCCACGGGCTGGCTGGCCTACCTCAGGCCTTCCGGCCGCGCCCTGATATCGGGAGGCGACCTGTCCGCCCCCGGCGAGGATCAGAACAGCCGCGCCGAGGGGTCGTCCATCCCGCGGAGGGCGTTGTAGTCGACCACCGCGCAGGTGATGCCGCGGTCAATGGCCAACACGCGTGCCTGGGGCTTGATCTCCTGGGCGGCGAAGATCCCTCGCACAGGGCGGAGCCGCGAGTCGCGGTTGAGCAGTGCTAGGTATCGGGTCAGCTGCTCCACGCCGTCGATCTCGCCGCGCCGTTTGATCTCCACCGCGACGGACCTCCCCCCCGCGTCGCGACACATGAGGTCCACCGGGCCGATGGCGGTGGGGTACTCCCGCCGTACCAATGTCAAGCCATCGGCGAGCGTGGCGGGGTGCTCGGCCAACAGCTCCTGGAGGTGCCGCTCGACACCGTCCTTCTGCAGGCCGGGGTCCACGCCGAGGTCGTGGATGGAGTCGCTGATCACCTCCTCGAGCAGGATGCGCAGAGTGTCCTCGGAGGTCCCGTTCCGGCTCGTCACCGTCCACTCGATCGCCCCTTCGTCATTGATCGCCTCGGCGATCTTGCACGGAGGTGACATCCAGTTCAGCGGCTTGTAGGAGCCACCGTCGGAGTGGATCAGCACCGAGCCGTCGTTCTTGACCAGGATCAGCCGCGTCGCCATCGGCAGGTGGGCGGTCAGCCGTCCTGCGTAGTCGACCTGGCAGCGGGCTATCACGAGGCGCACGGGCAGTGACAATACCGGCCCGGACCTTCGAAGGTGTTGCAGCTCACGCCACCAGCACCGATCACCCCGCATCACGGTTGGGGGTGGCGTGACAACATGGCGCCCATGACAAGCACCGCACGCGAGTTCAGCAACATCGGCGTCATCGGTCTCGGCACGATGGGTGCCGGCATCGCCGAGGTGTTCGCCCGCAAGGGGTACCAGGTCGTGGGGGTCGAGCTCAACGACGAGTCCCTCGAGCGCGGGCGGCAACACGTCCAGCACTCGACCGACCGGGCCGTCACGCGCGGCAAACTCTCCGAGGAGGACCAGAAGGAGCTGGTGGGCAGGATCACCTTCACCACGAACCTTGCCGACGTCAAGGATGCCGGCGTGGTCATCGAAGCCATCGTGGAACGGCTCGAGCTGAAGCAGGAGCTGTTCCAGCAGCTCGATGCGATCGTGGGCGCCGAGACCATCCTGGCGACCAACACGTCCTCGCTCTCGGTCACTGAGATCTCCACCGCTACGTCGCATCCCGGCCGGATGATCGGGCTGCACTTCTTCAACCCCGCTCCAGTGCAGAACCTGGTCGAGATCATCCGCACAGTCGTCACCGAGCCGGACGTCCTCGATGACGTCGCGACCCTGGCCCGTTCCCTGGACAAGACCCCGGTCAGCTGTGGCGACAAGGCCGGCTTCATCGCGAACGCACTGCTCTTCGGCTATCTCAACCATGCGGTCTCGATGTACGAAGGCAGGTACGCCACTCGTGAGGACATCGATGCGGCGATGCGCTTCGGATGCGGCTACCCGATGGGGCCGCTCGCCCTGCTCGACCTGATCGGACTGGATACCGCTTACCAGATCCTCGAGACGATGTACCGCCAGGGCCGTGACCGCCTCCACGCGCCGTCACCGGTCCTGAAGCAGATGGTCACCGCGGGCATGCTCGGTCGTAAGACCGGCCGCGGGTTCTACGTCTACGAGGGCCCCGACAGCCCGGTTGTGGTCGCGGACGCACTCACGCCATCCGACGACGCCAAGCCGGAGCTCAGGCGCGACATCGTGAAGGTCGGCGTCGTCGGCACCGGGACTATGGCCACCGGAATCGCGCAGGTCTTCGCCAAGGCCGGGTACGACGTCGTGTACGTCGGGCGCAGCAAAGAGAAAGTGGCCAACGTCAGCGCTGTCATCGAGCGCTCGCTGGACAAGGCGATCCAGCGCGGGAAGCTCGACGAATCCGCTCGTGACGAGACGCTGTCGAAGCTGACCGGCACCACCAGGCTCGACGACCTCGCCGACGTCGACCTCGTCGTGGAGGCGATCGCGGAGGACCTGGCGATCAAGACCGTCCTGTTCGAGAACCTCGACGAGATCTGCAAGGCCGGCGCGATCCTGGCCACCACGACCTCGTCGCTTCCGGTGATCGAATGTGCGCAGGCGACCAAGCGCCCGCAGGATGTCGTCGGGATGCACTTCTTCAACCCGGCTCCGGCGATGAAGCTGGTGGAGATCGTGAGCACTGTCAGCACGTCCGAAGAGGTGGCGGAGACGGCGCGTGCCCTATGCGCCTCGCTCGGCAAGGTCGCTGTCTCGTGCGGAGACCGGGCCGGCTTCATCGTGAACGCGCTGCTGTTCCCCTACCTCAACGACGCGGTGCGGATGCTCGAGGCGCACTATGCGTCAGCCGACGACATCGACACCGCGATGAAGTACGGCTGCGCGCTGCCGATGGGCCCGTTCGAGCTGCTCGACGTCGTCGGCAACGACGTTTCCCTAGCGATCCAGCGCGAGCTCTACCTCGAGTTCCGAGAACCGGGCTTCGCGCCGGCGCCCTTGCTCGAGCATCTGGTCACTGCGGGGTATCTCGGTCGCAAGACCAAGCGGGGGTTTCGCGACTACACCACCCGGTGACCGACGAGACCCCGGCTGGTCGAGCCCCGCCCGGCTGGTCGAGCGTGTCGAGACCACTCCGCCCGGCTGGTCGAGCCCCCACCGCCTTTCGCGCCTCGTCACTCCGCCTTCGGCATCGGTGCGTCCTTGAACACGGCCCCGGTGCGGTTGGCGTAGGCGCTGGTGTCGGCGGTCTCCATGTCCCCGTCCCACTCGGTGGCCAGAGGTACGTCGACCTCCGGCGCGACTCGGGTGACGATCTCGTTGAGCACTCTCTCGGCATTGCCGACCCACAGGTGCTTGGCGCCGTCCACACCGACCACCTCGGCCTGCGAAACCGTGGCAAACCGCTCCTTGGCCTCAGCGGGCTGTAGATAGTCATCGTTCTCGGGAACCAGGGCGGTCAGCGGCTTGCCCGAGTCCCGCCATTCCTGGAGGTGCTCCTCGGCTGAGAACCGCAGCGGAGGGGACAACAGGATTGCGCCCTTGACCGCCGGGTCGTTGCCGTGCATCAGGACCAGGTCCGTGCCGAAAGACCAGCCGATCAGCCAGATGTTCGGCAGGTCGGAGAACTCGGCGTACTCGATCGCCGCCGCGACGTCGTAGGCCTCGCCCTGCGCGTGGTCGAACTCCCCCTCGCTCGTGCCCTGCATGCTCGAGGTGCCGCGGGTGTTGAAGCGGAGCACCGCGAGCCCGGCCAGCGCGGGCAGGCGGAACGCGGCCTTGCGGTAGACGTGGCTGTCCATCATCCCGCCATGCGTGGGCAGAGGGTGGATGCAGACGATCGTGGCCACGGGTTGGCGATCGAGCGGGAGTGCCACCTCGCCCACCAGCTCGAGCCCGTCCGCGGTGTGCAGCGTGAGGGCCTCGCGCCGGGCCGGTAGGACGGAGTTACCTCGGATCGCAGCCATGACCGACATTGTCCACGATCCGTGTGGTCTCGACGGGCTCGACCAGCCGGAGGGGCTCGACCGGTCGGCGGCTAACGCTAACGGGCCGCTTGGCGGCGGAGGAAGATCTCCTTGAGCAGCAGCTGCATCGCGGCAGCAGTCGGGATCGCCAGGAGCGCACCCACCACGCCCAGTAGTGCGGCCCCCACCAGTGCCGCGATCACGATCAGCGACCCGGGGATGTCGACCGAGCGCGACATCACCCGCGGGTAGACAACGTAGTTCTCGAACTGTTGGTACAGCACAAAGAAGATCAGGCAGATGATGCCGATCTTCGGGTCGGTGGCGAACCCGATGGCGACGACCACGGAGGCCCCGAGCGTGGCGCCGATCATCGGGATCACGTCGAGGATCGCGACGACGACCGCGAGTGCGACGGCGTACTCACTGAGCCCCACCGCGAACAAGAAGATCAGCGAGCTGATGCCCGCACACATCGCCACTGCGACAGCGCCGAAGACGTAGCCGCCGACGTTGCTGAGGATCTCATCGCCCAGGGAGGTCACCCGATCCCGACGGCTCGCGGGCGCCAGCTGGTACGCCGCATGCTTGATGCTGGGCAGCGAGGCGAGGAAGTACACCGTCAGCACGATGATCAGGAACGCGTTCACCAGGGCCGAGAGCACCGCCAGGCCCACGCCGACAACCCCGCCGAACACCTGCTCGGCGAAGCTGCCCTGCTCGATGAACTCCTGAGCCCGCGTGATGATGTCGTACTGCTGGTCGAGACTCTCGACCGTCGCGTTGTTACGCAGCTGGTTGAACCATTCGGGTGCGCGCTCGACCATGGTACCGACCTGATCGGTGATGACCGGAGCGATCGCCACGAAGAACAGGGCGACTGCGGTGAACACGCCCGAGGCGACCACGAGCACGGCCCAGCTTCGCCTCACGCCACGTCGCAGGAGAGCCTCGACGAGCGGGTTGAGGCCAACGGCGATGAACATGGCGACCACGATCAGGATGAGCACCGAGCTGATCGAGAGAATCTGCTGGCCGAGCCAGATCGCCAGCAACGCGCCGACAGCGCCGAAGAAGCCCGTGTAGAACGGGGAGTGACTCCTCAGCGGCCGGCCGAGCGGCCCGTGGGAGTCCGCGGCCTCCTCCCCGTGATCGGCGCGCTGGGACGCAGTCTCGCCGGTGGCACTGGGTGGCCCCTCCGAGCGACCAGCGTCGTCGGAGGCATCGCTGACCACGTGGTCGGGCGCATCTGGGGAGGCTTTCCCGGGTGCGTCGGCAGAGTCCTGCTCGGACTGTGCTGGTGCCCCGGCGTCCGCAGCCGCCCCCCGCTGCTCGGACTCCGGGCCACTCATCCCTGCGGAGCGGCTTCCGGCTCGTCCCCGAAACCGGCGACGACGTCACGAAGCGCACCGAGCTGCGCCACGATCGCGTCCCGACGCTTCTGCACCCGGTCAACCTCCGCGCGGATCGCGGCAAGCTCGCGATCGGCGTCCTGGTGGCCGGACGCGACCAGGCTGTCGGCCTGGGTCTGCGCAGACGCGACGAGCTGATCGGCCTCGCGGCGTGCGCGACTGAGCAGGCGCTCCGCCTCCTCACTTGCCTGATGACGCTGTGATGTAGCCGCAGCCATCGCCTCGCGGGCCCGGTCCTCGGCCGCCTTGGACCGCTCCTCCGCCTCGACCACGATCCGCGCCGTCTCGGCGGTGGCGTTGCTGTGGTGGTCGGCCGCTTCGCGGGTCAGCCGTTCCTTCTCGACCGCCAGAGTTCGACGCGCCTCTTGGACCTCGCGCTCAGCAGCGGCATGTGCCTGCTCGGACTCCCGGCGGGCGCCGGTGAGCAACGTGTTGGTCTCCTGCTCGCCAGCGAGCCTGACCTGCTCGGCCTCACGTCGTGCGGAGGCGAGCATGTCCTCTGCCTCGCTGCGGGCCAGGGAGCGCTCCTGCTCCACGTCGGCCTGGGTGTGGGCGCGGGTCTCGTCGAGCTCCTTGAGCTGGACCATCCGCATGTCCTCGGCGTCACGGGCGGCCTGGGTGCGCATGATCTCGGACTCACGTGCCGCCTGGCCACGGATCTCCTGCGCCTGGGCAGTGGCCTGCGTCAGGACCTCGTCGGCCTGCTCCTCGGCGAGTCGCAGCATCTCGCTGGCGCGGCCGCCCAGTCCGGCGTACGACGGTGTCTCGTTCTCGGACAGCTGCTGGGTGAGGTCGGCGACCTGCTGCTCGAGCCTGCCGATGCGGGACTTGGACTCGGTCAGGCTCACGGTGAGCCCGGCCTTCTCCCCCTCCAAGGTGCGGACCGTCCGGTCGACCGCGTCCCTGACGTAGCCTCGACGCGCTAGCGGAAAGGTGGCGGACGTGCGGGCGGGTTCCGGCGCGCGAGCGGTGGCGGCGGTGCCGGAGCCGCCGGACGTGCTGGGCGTGCTTTGCGTGACGGCAGGCATCACCTGCGTCTCGTCATCGGCCGAACCATTCGCCGGCTCGTCGTCGAAGATGGACAGGCCCGATCGGTCGCTCATGCGATCCCCTCACGTTGTTGCGTTCTTGCAGCCTAAGTGTTCCCGATGAGAGCGAAGAAACCGGGGACGACACGAAGAAACCGGAAGATCGCGGCGCAAAGCACAACCGGCCGCTAGACGATCCTGTGTCGGGAGATAGTGCCGGGAGATAGGGCCGGGAAGGGGTGCCGGGACTACTTTTCGTGCTGCCCTGGCGCCGCCCGCTCAGACTCGTCATGAAGGATCGAGGCCTAGACCCCGCGGAAACGGTTGATGGCGTCGATGTGCTGGCCGCGCATCTCCGGGTTGCGCACACCCAGCCCCTCTTCGGGAGCCAGGCACAGCACGCCCACTTTGCCCTGATGCAGGTTCTTGTGCACCTCGAAGGCGGCCTGGCCGACATCCTCCATCGCATACGTGTTCGAGAGGGTCGGGTGGACCAGCCCCTTGGCCACTAGCCGGTTCGCCTCCCATGCCTCCCGGTAGTTGGCGAAGTGCGAGCCGATGATTCTCTTCAGGTTCATCCACAGGTAGCGGTTGTCGTACTCGTGCATGAAGCCGCTCGTGGACGCACAGGTCACGATCGTGCCGCCTCGTCGCGCCGCGAAAACGGAGGCGCCGAACGTCTCCCGGCCCGGGTGTTCGAAGACGATGTCGGGGTCCTCGCCGCCGGTCAGCTCGCGGATCAGCTTGCCGAACCGGCGCCACTCCCGCTGGTCCTGGGTGTTCTCGTCCTTCCAGAACCTGAAGCTCTCCGCGTTCCGGTCGATGATCAGCTCCGCGCCCATCGAGCGGCAGACCGCTGCCTTGTCCGGCGAGGAGACGACACAGATCGGGGTCGCGCCACCGTTGAGCGCGAACTGGGTCGCGTAGCCGCCGAGACCCCCGCTGGCGCCCCAGATCAGCACGTTGTCGCCCTGTTTCATGCCCGCACCGTTGCGGCTCACGAGCTGCCGGTAGGCGGTGGAGCTCACCAGGCCGGGGGAGGCGGACTCCTCCCAGGTCAGGTGTGCGGCCTTGGGCATCAGTTGGTTCGACTTGACCAGGGCGATCTGCGCCAGTCCGCCGAAGTTGGTCTCGAAGCCCCAGATCCGCTGCTCGGGGTCGAGCATCGTGTCGTTGTGCCCGTCGGGGCTCTCCAGCTCGACCGACAGGCAGTGTGCGACCACCTCGTCCCCGGGGTGCCAGGTGTGCACGCCCACGCCGGTCTTGAGTACGACGCCGGACAGGTCAGAGCCGACGACGTGGTAGGGCAGGTCGTGCCGCTTTCCGAGGGGCGAGATCCTGCCATATTTCTCGAGGAAACCGAATGTCGACACCGGCTCGAAGATCGAGGTCCACACGGTGTTGTAGTTGATCGCGCTGGCCATCACCGCGACGTAGGCCTCACCCGGGCCCAGCTCAGGCAACGGCACCTCGTCGACGTGGAGGGACTCGCGGGGGTCCTTGTCGTGGCTGGCGAGACCCTCGAACATGCCCGCCTCGTCCTTGCGGACCGTCACGCCTCGGTAGGAGCCGGGGAGCTCGAGGGCGGCGTAGTCGTCGGTGGACGTGTCGCCGGCGAGGATCGCGTCGAGAATCTGCTTCACGAGAGCTCCTGGAGAGATGTCGGGGTTCGTGCCGTTGCGCTGCCGCGGAGACGGGCCGGGCGGTGGAACGGAATCTACCGGCCGGTAACCGTATCCGCCAAGACCGGGGACGCGGATTCGACGAGCTCGACGAGCACACCGCCGGCATCCTTGGGGTGCACGAAGTTGATCCGTGAGTTCGCAGTCCCCCGGCGCGGCTCGTCGTACAACAGGCGCAGGCCGCGTTCGCGCAGGATCGCGCAGACCCGGTCGACATCGGTGACCCGATAGGCAAGCTGCTGCAGGCCCGGCCCGGATCGTCGGAGGAACTTGGCGATCATCGACTGGTCGTCGACCGGGGCGAGCAGCTGGATCGACGACCCGGAGTCCCCGACGGCGACCATCGCCTCGCGCACCCCCTGCTCCTGGTTGGTCTCCTGGTGGGAGACCCGCATTCCGAACGCGTCCCGGTAGAACGCGATCGCCTCGTCGAGGTCGGGCACGGCGACCCCGACGTGGTCGATGCAGGTGAACAGGTGGGCGGGGATAGCCAGGTCGGCAGAAGGGCTCATGCCCGATATCGTGGTACGACGGGCGCCCCCGCGGCGAGCGAGTGTGACTCGTCAGACACCGAGCAGGTAGGTCCACCCCTCCCTCAATCGCGGCTTCGTGGGTATCGTCCCTGTCAACGCGGGCGTTGCATTCCGCGCCATCGCTTGTTCAGTCAGCCGCTGCAGGAGGCATCACCATGTCGTCGAAGTCATCAACCCCAGCCGGATCCGTCATCGTTGCTGGTGCTCGCACACCGATCGGTCGCCTATTGGGTGGCCTCAAGGACCAGTCCGCCGCAGATCTCGGTGGTGTCGCGATCAAGGGCGCGCTCGAGAAGGCCGGGGTGTCGGGGGATCAGGTCGAGTACGTCATCCTCGGTCAGGTGATCCAGGCCGGCGCCGGCCAGATCACCGCGCGGCAGGCGGCAGCGAAGGGTGGCATCCCGATGAGCATCCCCTCGCTGACCATCAACAAGGTGTGCCTGTCCGGCATCAACGCGATCGCTCTCGCCGACCAGATGATCCGCGCGGGTGAGCACGACATTATCGTGGCCGGTGGGATGGAGTCGATGACCCGCGCCCCGCACCTGCTCCCGGGCTCGCGCGAGGGTTTCAAGTACGGCGACACGAAGCTCGTCGACTCAATGGTCTACGACGCGCTGTGGGACGTGTTCACCGAGCAGGGCATGGGCGCGCTGACCGAGTCGTGCAACACCGGTGGAGCCTCCCTGACCCGCGAGGAGCAGGACGAGTTCGCGGCCCGCTCCCATCAAAGAGCCGCCGAGGCATGGAAGAACGGCCTCTTCGACGACGAGGTCGTGCCCGTCGAGATCCCGCAGCGTCGTGGCGACCCGCTCGTCGTCTCACAGGACGAGGGGGTCCGCGCGGACACCACTGCGGAGTCCCTGGGCAAGCTGCGTGCCGCGTTCGCCAAGGACGGCACCATCACCGCCGGATCGGCATCGCAGATCTCCGACGGCGCGTGTGCCGTGGTCGTGATGAACAAGGCCAAGGCCGAAGAGCTCGGCCTCGAGTGGCTCGCCGAGATCGGTGCCTCAGGTCAGGTGGCCGGACCTGACTCGACCCTTCAGCTGCAGCCCGCGAACGCGATCACCAAGGCTTGCGAGAAGGAAGGCATCAAGGTCGCCGACCTCGATCTCCTCGAGATCAACGAGGCGTTCGCCGCCGTTGGGATCACCTCCGCCCGCGAGCTCGGTCTGGACGACGACAAGGTCAACGTCAACGGCGGGGCGATCGCGATGGGTCACCCGGTGGGGATGTCCGGCGCCCGGATCGTGCTGCATCTCGCGCTGGAGCTGAAGCGACGGGGTGGCGGTACCGGGGCCGCGGCGCTGTGTGGTGGCGGTGGACAGGGTGACGCGCTGATCGTGCGAGTCCCCGCCTAGTGAGCAGCGGGTGAGCGGGCCGGCCCGGAGCCAGGGGAGTAGCGCTCGCAGGGGCTCTGCCGCTTCGGTCCCGGATCTGGTCGAGCGCGCCCGCGCCGGTGACGCGCGTTCGGTCGCCCGGTTGATCTCACTGGTCGAGGACGCCTCTCCGCTGCTGCGCGAGGTGATGGCCGGGTTGGCGCCGTACACCGGAAACGCCCAGATCGTCGGCGTCACCGGACCGCCGGGTGTCGGCAAGTCGACGTCGACCTCGGCGCTGGTGAAGGCTCTGCGCGCGATCGACAAGCGGGTGGGGGTGCTGGCGGTTGACCCCTCGTCCCCGTTCTCGGGTGGCGCCTTGCTCGGCGACCGGGTCCGGATGCAGGACCATGCGACCGACCGTGAGGTCTACATCCGTTCGATGGCCTCGCGTGGTCACCTCGGCGGACTGGCCTGGTCGACGCCGCAGGCGCTGCGTGTGCTCGACGCGGCCGGCTGCGACGTCGTGATCGTGGAGACGGTCGGAGTGGGGCAGAGCGAGGTGGACATCGCCGGGCTGGCCGACACCACGCTGGTGCTGCTGGCGCCCGGCATGGGCGACGGCATCCAGGCCGCGAAGGCGGGCATCCTGGAGATCGGCGATATCTACGTCGTGAACAAGGCCGACCGAGACGGCGCGGACCAGGTGCGCCGAGACCTGCGGAACATGATTGCGCTCGCGGATGCTTCTGACGACTCGTGGAAGCCGCCGATCGTGAAGACCGTCGCGCAGACCGGCGAGGGTGTCGATGAGGTGGTCGAGAAGATCGACGCGCATCGTGGATGGCTCGGGTCGTCGGGCGAGCTCGAGCGCCGACGGGTACGGCGGGCGCGTGACGAGATCGAGGCGATCGCGGTGACCGCACTTCGCGAGCGGTGGGGTGACGTGCACACCCGCACCGAGCTCGACGAGCTCGCCAGCCAGGTTGTGTCAGGTGACTCCGACCCGTACCGTGCCGCAGACCAGCTCCTGGAGATCTACACCGAGTAGCCGTCCGTGACGCTCATTCGGTCCGAACGGCTAACCCGGCGAGGTGAGGCGCCACGACCTCTCAGCAGGGTTCGACCGCGTCCACCGTGAAGCCCTGGTCGGTCACCGCCTGGTCCGTGACCAGCTGGACGGAGCCCACGCTGGTCGGGATGCACGGGCTCGTCACGCCCCCGGGGAGGGGGTGCGTTCCGTCGTACCTGGCGAGCACATTGCCGTCGGCGTCCTTGACGTAGACGTAGTCGTAGCCGGCCTCCGTCTCGAGCAGGCTGAAGTGGAACGCGAACCCGGCCGAGCCGTTGTCGTAGGTCCAGGTGCAGTCACCGTTGTTGCCGTAGGGGTGCGGTGACTCGAACGGGATCTGCGCGGTGTCGTCACCCACGCACGGCGGGGGCGGCGGGATGGCGGGCTCGCAGCCGCGGCGGACCCCGACGGCCACCCACGCCTTGTTGACGGCGGCGCGGCTCTTGCCGGAAACCGCCAGTGTCGTGCTGCGGGCGTCGCAGAAGTTGGCGTACTCGGTCATGCTGGTGAAGGCCTTGTAGAAGACATCCTGCGCCCGGTCGAGGCCGATGGCCGGCACCCGGACGCCGCAGTCGACGGCGTGCATGTGTCCGCCGGAGCCAACGCTGTCGCAGCCGGCGTTCGTGCCACCGTTGACGGCCAACCAGTAGGCGTGGTTGGGGATCCCGCTGTTGGTGTGCACCCCACCGTTGTCGTTGGTGCCGGTGTACCGCTCGGAGTAGTGGTCCGGATCACCGTCATCCTTGGGGTCGCCCATGTTGCGGAAGCCCGCAGTGGTGCCGCCGTAGACGGGGCCCTCCGGGATGACGTCCTCGCCGATCAGCCAGTCCGGCTCGGCGGCGGGGTCCAGGCCACGCTGGTCGGCGTAGAACTCGGTGGTGTTGCCCATCATGTCGCTGAACGACTCGTTGAGCGCGCCGGACTCGTTCTCGTAGATGAGACCGGAGGTGAACTCCGTGACGCCGTGGGTCAGCTCGTGGCCGACCACGTCGAGGCCGCCGGACAGCGGCTTGCACTGCGAGCCGTCGCCGTCGCCGTACGTCATCTGCTCGCCGTTCCAGAAGGCGTTGCAGTAGCCGGCGTCGTAGTGAACCGTCGAGACGATCGGCATGCCGGCGTCGTCGATGCTGTTGCGGCCGTAGGTGTCGCCGAAGAAGTCGTCGACGAGGTTCGCGTAGAAGTGCGCGTCGACGCCCGCCGCCTGGCTCGGGCTCAGGGTTGCCGGCTGGTTGCGGTCCCAGACGTTGTCCGAGTCGGTCATCAGGTTGCCCGGGAGTGTCTTCAAGTTGCCGGCGTCGTAGGTCTCCTGCCGACCGTCCTGGGAGATCATCCGCCACGCGCCGGGTCGTCCGGCGGTGTCGATCTGCTTCTCGTCGCCCTTGAGGCCGGTTCCTTCACCATCGGCCAACGCGTCGAAGCGATTGCGGATCTCGCCCGTCGCGGCGTCTACGTAGAGAATCGGTCGCTGTGCGAAACGCCGGGGTCTCGACCTCGTAGAACAGCGCACCGTCTCGCGGGTCGATGTGCAGCTTGGTGGAGCGCTCCCCACCGGCGCCGAGGATGTCTGCCGCGACCTTCAGGGAGTCTGCTGCGGAGAGCCGCAGCGCGTTGGCGGGCTCGAGGGTGCCGAAGTAAGCGCCGACGACGCTGGTGATCCCACCCGCGTTGCGCAGCACGGTCACCTGGCCGCCCAGCACGTCAGCGCCGTCGACCACCTGCTGGTAGCGGGTCTGCTTCGTGCCGTCGGGGTACCGGGTGCTCCAGACCTGCTCGACGTCGTCCGGCAGGCGGTACGTCGCCGCGGAGTCGCCCTGCAGCGTGAAGGAGCCTTCGGTGGAGGGGTCATCGGGGCTCTGCGCGGCCACGGCGGTGGTCCCGCCCATGTTCCCGGCCGCAGACGGTTGCGTGGTGGCGGCAACGCTGCCAGGCGCCACGACTATCGTCAGCGCCAGGGCGGCGGCGGCAGCCAGAGTTCGTCGCGTCATGGGCGCAGTCTCCTCCGTGCATTGGGCAAGCAGGCGGGTTCCACCTGACGAGAGGGGGTTGTCCCCTAGAGAGCAACGAGAGGATTGGGCGTGAGTTACGGCACAACAGCATCGGCGGAGCAGTTGCTGGGCTTCTACACCGACTAGCCAGCCGCGGGCGACGTACGACCAGAGGGTGCGGGCGTGAGTTTCAGCGCGCCTCCCGCACTCGACCGCGTGGTCTTGCTATCAATAGGCTGAGCCGGTGCGCAGCAATTCGCGTGCCTGGGAGGGTCCTCGCAGCGACACGGGACGGAGTGCACATGCAGAAGGCGATAGCCGTTGTCTTGATCGTGTTCGCCGGCTTCTTCCTCCTGACGCAGCCCGCGGCGGCGGCCGACGTCGTCAAGAGCATCGCGAGCGGGGTCGGAAACTTCTTCGAGACCGTCATCGACTTCCTCAACGCCCTTTTCGCCTGAGGCCTGTCATGGCCGGGTGGTGGCGGCAGACCTTCGTCGAGCCGGACATCGGCAAGTACCTCCTCCGTGAGGAGGGTGAAGTCATCGTCGACATGGTCCGTCGACACTGGATCGTCTACACGCGCCCGGCGCTGGAGGCGCTGCTCGGGCTGGGCTTCGTGGCGGTGTTCTTGTTCTCCTCCCTCGAGGTGGCCTGGCTGCCCTTGCTGGCGGCCGGGAGCCTGTTCCTGCATGCGGCCTGGCTCGAGCGGAACGAGCACATGGACCGGTTCGTGATCACCGACAAGCGGGTGTTCCGGGTCACCGGCCTGGTCGCGAAGACCTTCGCCACGATGCCGCTCCGGCGGATCCTCGACATCGCGATGCAGGAGCCGTTGATCGGCCGGGTCACCGGCTACGGTCACTTCGTCTTCGAATCGGCCGCGCAGGAGCAGGGGCTGCGGAAGATCATGTTCGTAGGGAACCCAGCCGAACGGCAGCGTGTCATCCAGCGACTCGTGCAGCAGCGCGACCAACCGACTCAACGGCTTAACTAGGTTTCTCTGCTGATGGCGAAGAAGGCATCGGACAAGACGAAGCTGGCCTTCGACCCGATCGACGAGGCGGCCCGGCAGTGGGGCCTGCGCTGGGACGCGGTCGAGCAGATGCACGCGGTCACCTCCCTGATGCGGGTGCAGCAGCTCGTTCTGGCCCAGCTCGACGAGATCCTTCGCCCGCATGGCCTCACTTTCGCGCGCTACGAGGCGCTGGTCCTACTGACCTTTTCCCGAGCCGGCTCGCTGCCTCTCGGCAAGATGGGTGAGCGGCTCCAGGTGCATCCCACGTCGATCACCTCGATCATCGACCGGCTCGAGTCCGGCGGGCTCGTGGTCCGCCGTCGGCACCCCGAGGATGGTCGCGCCGTCCTGGCCGAGATCACCGGGCCGGGGCGGTCGGTGGTGGAGGCAGCCACTGCGGACCTGGTCGACGCTCGGTTCGCCATCGCGAACATGAGCACCGCGCAGCTTCGTAAGCTCTCGGCGCTGTTGGCGCCGGTACGACGTCACGCAGGGGACTTCTGACGCCGATCTGCCATCTCTGACGTCAGGACCTGGCGGGTCGGCGGGGTTATCCACAGAGGATCTGGCGGGTCGGCGGTTGCCCGAGATAGTAGGACGTCCTACTATTTAGGTTATGACGGAC
>Ga0209587_1000726_pt1 | contig 15931 bp, 15 predicted proteins | sample NGEPerD_2_FD_184512 | JGI IMG/M metagenome (GOLD analysis project Ga0209587, IMG submission 184512) | Arctic peat soil microbial communities from the Barrow Environmental Observatory site, Barrow, Alaska, USA - NGEE PermafrostL1-D... | ecosystem: Environmental > Terrestrial > Soil > Wetlands >... | reverse complement strand
GCCCAGCGCCGCGGCCGCCGCGCTGGGCGTCCCCGTCACGACGCTGGGGGAGGTGGGGGGCGACACTCTCGATTTCGGGGCCTTCGAGGTGGCGCTCGCGGACGCCGCCGCGGCCCACGACACCCACCCCTTCGGCGCCGCTCCGTAACCGCCCGACCCCCCAGACCCGCGTTTTGAGCGTCTGCCGGTGCCCTTTTGGGACTCCTGGGGCCCACAAAAAGCCCCGGGCCCCGTTTAGAGCGCCTCTCGGTGCCGTCCTTGGTCTCCTGAGGCCCACAAAGATCGCGGGGCCCAACTCCGGCCCCCGTCCCATCGGGGCACTAGTGTGGAGTGATGTCTGGTGAAGCTCGAGATGCGTGCGGGGTCGCAGCCGTGTGGGCCCCCGGCGAGGACGTTGCTCGCCTCCTCTTCTACGCCCTGAGCGCCCTTCAGCACCGGGGTCAGGAAGCCGCCGGGATGGGCGTCAGCGACGGGCACTCCATTTTCGTCTACAAGGAGCTGGGACTCGTCTCGCAGGTCTTCGACGACTCCGTCCTGAACAGCCTCCGGGGCTACGCCGGGATCGGGCACGTCCGCTATTCCACGACCGGGTCGAGCACCTGGGAGAACGCGCAGCCGTCTTTCAAGACCGGGCCGCGCCGCCAGGTGGCGATCGCTCACAACGGGAACCTCGTCAACTCCTTGGAGCTGTCCCGCGCACTCGATCGCAGCGGCGGTGACGAAGGGGGCCGGGGCACGCCGCTACGGGCCTCGACCGACACCGATCTGGTGGCTAGCCACATCGCGCTCGCCGAGCGAGGCGACACGTGGGACGCGATCCTCGAGGTCCTCCCTCGTCTGCAAGGGGCGTTCTCGTTCACGCTCATGGACGAAGAGCGTGTCTTCGGGGCGCGCGATCCGTGGGGGTTCAGGCCCCTGTGCATCGGCCGGCTTCCGCAGGGAGGCTTCATCCTCGCCTCGGAGACTTGCGCTCTCGACCTCGTCGGCGCGAAATTCGTACGCGATGTAGCTCCCGGCGAGCTCGTCGAGCTCTCCGTCAACGGCCTGCGGAGCGAGCGTTTTCGCGACGCCCCCAGCGCGGCCTGCCTCTTCGAGCACGTCTACTTCGCCCGTCCCGACAGCAACCTCATGGGATCGAACGTCTACGCATCTCGCTATCGCATGGGGCAGCGTCTCGCGGCGGAGGCTCCGGCGGTCGCCGACCTGGTCGTGCCGGTCCCGGAAAGCGGAGTGCCGGCCGCCCAGGGTTTCGCCCAACACTCGCAGATCCCATACGGCGAGGGCTTCGTCAAGAACCGCTACGTCGGGCGGACGTTCATTCAGCCCACCCAATCGATGCGCCGGCAGGGCATTCGTATGAAGCTCAACCCGCTCAAAGACATGATCGCGGGCAAGCGCCTGGTGGTGGTCGAAGACTCGATAGTGCGAGCCAACACGACCATTGAAATCGTCCGCATGCTGAGGGAGGCCGGTGCCCGCGAGGTCCACATGCGCATCTCATCGGCCCCCATCCGCTGGCCCTGCTTCTACGGTATCGACATGCCGGACAGAGACGAGCTCGTCGCCGCCCGGTTCGACAGCCTCGACGAGGTCTGTGCCCATGTCGGAGCCGACTCGCTCGACTACCTCTCGGTCGAGGGCATGGTCGAGGCAACCGGCATTCCCTCCGACGCGTTTTGCACCGCTTGCTTCACTTCCGGCTATCCGGTTCCGATACCTTCCTGGGAGCTTCAAGGCAAGCAAGTCTTAGAACAACTCTCGGTGGGGCAGAAGGGACCGCAGCGATGGCCGGAGGAGAACGACTAGAAGCTTCGTTTCACCAGGGGGCCGGGCCCCCCACCTTCGCTCAGGTGAACCGGCGTCGTTCTGAGCTGTGGGCCATTTCGGTGGCACTGCTCGCCACACTCGCCGGGGCGATAGCGCTGCTGTTCGGAACTCCGGAGTTTCTTCCCGAGCCTCTGCGGCTCGAGCCCTCGCAGTCCCGCACGGCTGCCGCGCTCGTCGCCGCGCTGGGTATCGCGTTCCTGGTCTATGTAATCGATAAGGAGCGCAGCCTCAGGCGGCTGGCCCAGCAGCTCGTGGACGAGCGAGTCTTGTCGGCGGCGCTGTCGACGCGCCTCGGCGAGCTGGCGCGCCTGTCCGAGGTCGGACGGGCGGTCAACGAGACCCTTCAGCTACCGGAGGTCCTTTCCCGCATCGTGTCCTCGGCTCTCGAGCTGCTTGAGTGCGATGAGGGAACGATCCTGTTACTAAGCTCCGACAAGTCGGCTCTGGTGGTAGCCACCCACACGGGCCCCGACACCTTTCCCAAGCAAGTAGAGCTCGAGGGAGGTTACGCCGCGGAGGTGGTGCGCTCGCGCAAGCCGCTGCTCGTGACCACGGTCGAGGGGGACAAGCTGTCTCGCAACGTCACGCCCGAGGACTCCGCGGCCGGTTCCTACATGTGCGTCCCGCTGATCCACACGGGATCGTTGCTGGGTGTGCTCGAGCTCGCTGCGGGACCAGAACGCGAGCCGTTCACCCCCGAGGACCTCGCCGGCCTAGGTTTCTTCGGCGAGCACGCCGCCATCGCCATCGCCAACGCCCGCTTCTTCGAGCAGGAGCGCGACACGATCAAGCGCCTCGAAGAGCTCGACTCCCTCAAGGATGACTTCGTGGCGATGGTGTCGCACGAGCTCCGGAGTCCGCTCACCGCCATCATCGGCGCCGCCAAGACGCTGGGCAGGGCCGAGATCGAGCTGGGGGCCGATCAGCGCGCCGATTTCCTAGAGATGATCTACCGGCAGGCGGACAAGATGCTGCATCTCGCCGAGGACTTTCTCACGGCGGCGCGGATCGACCAGGGAATGCCCAAGCTGCGCCGGGAACAAATCGACCTGAGGTCCCTGGCCGATCAAGTGGTGGGCGATCTCAAGCTCTCGTCCCATGGGCGGGGACGCCGGGTAGCGGTTTCGGCGTTGCCCTCTCACCCTAAGGTGTGGGGTGATTCGCAAGCGGTCCGGCAGGTGCTCACGAACCTGGTGGAGAACGCCTTCAAGTACTCGCCCATGGAAGCGCCCGTCAGGGTCCGCGTGCGAGAGCTTCCCCACGAGGTCGTGCTGGAAGTCCGTGACGAGGGCAGGGGCATTCCTCAAGACCAGGTCACGACGATCTTCGAGCGATACCGTCAGGTGCAAGACAACGGGACGCGCTCGATCCAGGGCGTGGGCCTGGGGCTGTTCATCGTCAAGCGCCTGGTGGAGGCTCACCGAGGCTCGATCGAGGTCGAAAGCTCCGAGGGCAAGGGCTCGGTGTTCCGAGTGCACCTCCCCGCCCGCAGCCGGAGCTGACTCGCGCAAAGCCTTTGATAGCTCGGTAGCCCCTCGAGTGATAGCTCGGTAGCCCCTCGGGGCCCTGGACCCGGTAGTGAAACGCGCGCAGAGCGCCTATGCGTACGGATTCCGTACTCGAGAGCGCGCCGAGCGCGATTGACTCCCTCGGCAGACCCGGCGCAGTAAGTGCAAGGGCCTGACTACCTCGCCCGCTTGGCGTTAAGGATCTCAATCAGCGCGCTGAGCGTGTGTTTGGTGGTCTCGACGTTTTCGGTCCCGACCTTATCCAACAGCGCGCCTTCGATCTCACCGATCACATCGAAGGCCGCGGCCATCAACCTGTGTCCTTCTGCGGTGAGTTGGATCAGTTTCGCCCGACCATCCTCCGGATCCGTTACCCGGTTGACCAACCCCTTTGCCTCGAGGTCGCTCACCACTTCTCCGATCGCCTGTTTGGTAACCGAGGCGCGTTCGGCGAGCACCGTGGCCCGGGTGCCACTCTCGACGTCGATGTTTGCCAGGACCGCCGAGTGCGTGGTGCTCACATCAAATCCTCGCTCCCGGAGGCCCCTGGTGATGGCCGCGTCGGCGGAGCCATAGGCCTGCTGGACCAGCGCTGAGAATGGAAGAGAAATAGTAAGGGTCCTTGACGAGATAATCAGGAACCTTTACTATATCGTTAGCCGATCGCCCGAACGAAACGAGGAGCCATGACCCAGAGCCTGCTTGCCGGTTTCAACCACGTTGCAACCGTCACACGCGACATGGATCGCCTGATTGAGTTCTACGAAGAGGTGTTCGAGGCCACGCCTGTTTTCGATCTTGTCGCTCCCGGGCTGGAACTACGCCACGTTGGCCTGGACGTGGGAGGTGCTTTCGTGCACGCCTGGGAGGCCCCGGAGGAGCAAACCGGCCCCTTTCCCGAGGAGATGTTCCGACGCGGACGCCTCGACCACGTCGCACTAGCAGCCCGTGACGAGGAGGCCCTTGAGGCTTTGCGGCTTCGCCTCGTCGCCCAAGGGGCGTGCGAAGGAAGAGTCACCGATTTCGGCAGCCTCCTGAGCGTCTGGTTCACGGATCCCGACGGAATGGGACTCGAGGTCTGCTGTTTCAAGGCCGGCGTGGCTATCGGTCATGTCCACGATCCGGATCCAAGTTGAGGTCACAGACTGCTCCCCGCTACCGAGGCTCGATCGAAGGTCGAAAAACTTCCTAGGAGGACCCACCCGATACGCTGACGTCCATGCTCGATTACTCCGTGGAGGACGGGGTCGCGCGCATCGTTCTCAACCGGCCCCAGGTCCTCAACGCCTTCAACGACGAGCTCGGCAGCTTGTTGCGCGACCGAGTCGCCGAGGCCGCCGCCGACTCAGAGACCCGCTGCATCGTGATAACGGGGGCCGGGCGTGCGTTTTCGGCCGGTGAGGACTTAGCGGCTCTCGCCGAGAGTTACGAGGCCGGGCGCGTCCCGGACCTCGGGCAGATCCTGACCCAGCGCTACAACCCATTGATCAAGGAGCTGCGGGCCGCCCCCAAGCCGGTCGTGGCCGGGCTCAACGGAGTGGCCGCGGGGGCCGGGGCGAGCGTGGCGCTGGCGTGCGACTTCAGGGTCGCCTCCGAGCGGGCCTCGCTCAGCTTCCCCTTCGCCGGAGTCGGGCTGGTTCCCGACTCCGGCGCCACCTGGTTCCTGGCCCGCATGCTCGGACCCGCCCGCGCGCTGGAGCTTGCGCTTTCCAGCCCAGCCCTGAGCTCCGCGGACGCCTTAGAGCTGGGACTCGTTAATGAAGTCGTGCCCGCCGACGAATTCGAAGCTCGCCTCCATGCCGTGGCTGCGGGGCTGGCGCACGGACCCACCACGGCGCTGGCGCTGACAAAGGGGCTGATCGAAGCCGCCGTCTCGCACACTCTCGATCAGCAGCTCGAGGCGGAGGCCCTGGCCCAGGGAGTCGCGGGCGCCACACAGGATCACCTCGAGGGCGTACGCGCTTTTCTGTCCAAGCGGGCGCCTGAGTTCCGTGGCCGGTGAGCGCCCTAGAATCGCACAAGGAGGTGCGCATTCCATGACACATGAGGATTCCTTTCCGATTCTAGGCATTGACTACATTCAGTTCTTCGTGGGCAACGCGCGTCAAGCGGCTCACTACTACCGGGCCCTGGGGTTCACGCCGGTCGCTTACAGGGGACTCGAAACCGGGAGCCGTGATCGTGTCTCCTGGTGTGTGCGGCAGAACGAGATCACCTTCGTGTTTACAGGAGCGCTTGACGATAGCGGCGCGATCGCCGATCACGTCAAGAGACACGGCGACGGTGTCCACGATGTCGCGCTGCGAGTTCCCGATGCTGAGGAGTCCTATCGCGTCGCCGTGGGGCGAGGTGCGAGAGGGGTGAGGGAGCCGGAAATCCTTGAGGACGAGCACGGCAAGATTGCAGTGGCGGCCATTGCTACTTACGGTGAGACCCTTCATTCGCTGGTCAGCCGCGAGGACTACTCGGGGGTCTTCTGGCCCGGCTTTGCCGCGCTGCAAGACTCATCGGATGTTTCGGGCTTCGGAATCTCGGACATCGATCACGTGGTCGGCAATGTGGAGCTGGGAAAGATGCAGGAGTGGGTCTCGTTCTACGAGCGAATCATGGGCTTCACCGAGCTGCGCCACTTCTCCGATGAGGAGATCTCGACGGAGTATTCGGCGCTGATGTCAAAGGTCGTGTGGGACGGCAAAGGCAAGATAAAACTTCCGATCAACGAGCCGGCCGAGGGCAAGCGCAAGTCACAGATCGAGGAGTACCTCGAGTACTACAAAACTCCGGGTGTGCAGCACATCGCCATGGCTACGGAGGACATCGTGCGAAGTGTCGAGTCGGCCACGCGCGCGGGCATCGACTTCCTGCGCGTGCCCGGTGTCTATTACGAAGAAGCCAAGGAGCGCGTACCGGAGATTGCGGACAAGATCGAGGCGCTGCAACGCAACGGCATCCTGGTCGACAGGGACGAGGACGGTTATCTGCTGCAGATCTTCACGAGACCGGTACAGGATCGGCCCACCGTATTCTTCGAGCTGATCGAGCGTCACGGCGCCAGGGGTTTCGGCGCCGGCAACTTCAAGGCGTTGTTCGAGGCAATCGAACGTGAGCAGGCGGCAAGGGGAAACCTCTGATGGAGTTCGTCTTCTCCAAGGGCAAGGTCGCGCGCCAGGCTCACGTGGCCGTTCCCGAAGGCACCTACGAGGAAGAGCATGGGCGCGAGACGTTCTTTGGTCGCGCCTCGCATCTCTACCGCTCACACCCACCCACCGCGTGGACCCGCATCGAGGGGCCGCTGCGTCCGCGCGCGCTGAACCTCAACGACATGAAGCCTGAGGGCGTGATCGACTCGTCTTCGAGCTGGCAGCTGATCGCCGGCAACGACGAGGTCAGGCTTTTCTTGGACCGCAGAAGAAGGCCTATGGAGCATTTCCTGAGGGACGCGGACGGCGACCTCTGCTACTTCGTTCATCGAGGACAAGGTCTGATCGAGACCGATTACGGCCCCCTCACGTATTCCAAGGGCGACTACATGATCATTCCCAAGGGAACGACTCACAGGGTCGTTCCGCAGAGCGACGACACCTTCTTCTTCATCATCGAGGGTGACGGCGAGTTCCGCATACCGGACCGAGGTCTGATGGGCAGACACGCGCAGTTCGATCCGGGAGTGCTGGAGGTGCCCGACCCCGATCCTCACGACGAGGAAGGCGAGTTCGAGGTGCGGGTCAAGCGTAACCAGGAGTTTACGTCGCTGTGGTTTGCGTGGCACCCGCTGGATGTCGTCGGCTGGCAGGGCGATCTGTGTCCGGCCAAGCTCAACATTCTTTCGCACCGTCCTGTGTACTCACCGAGCTATCACATGCCGCCTTCGGCGCATTGCACCTTCGCCAACGACGGCTTCGTGATCTGCTCGTTCGTGCCCAGGCCGCTGGAGGAGGACCCGCAGGTGCTGAAGGTGCCCTTCTATCACGCCAACATCGATGCGGACGAGGTGCTCTTCTATCATGCAGGCGACTACTTCAGCCGGGCCGGCATCGACGAAGGCTACATAACGCTTCACCCACAGGGCGTGCACCATGGCCCGCAGCCTGCCGCAATCGAGGCGTCGAAGAGCAAGACGCGCACCGACGAGGTTGCGGTAATGGTGGAAACCGAGAACCCTCTGCGGCTCAGCCCGGAAGCCGAGGCCGTGGCCATTGTCGAATACGAGACGTCGTGGGCCCGGGGCATGGGCTTGCTCGACGGCTAACTAGTTGCGTATTCATCGCTATGCACGCGCCCATGGCGAGGCCCGCATTGCGATTGCCGTCGATGAACGAGGGCCGGTTGATCTCGAGGCCGCGTGGCTGGAATTGAGTTCCTCGCAGCCCCCATGGCTGTACTCGACGAAGGAGCTGATCGAAGCGGGGCCTGAGATGCTCTCGGCGATCCAGGACGCGGTCACAGTTGCACCAACTGAATCGCTATCTCCATCGGTGAGCTGGCTCTGTCCCTTCGACGCCGTCGCATCACTGCGCGACTTTCTCGCCTTCGAGGACCACGTAGTGCGCGGCGCCGCTCGCCGCCACGGAGAAGTCCCGCCCTACTGGTATGAGGCTCCGGTCTATTACAAGGGCAACCACCGCGCCCTGTTGGGTCCCGGAGAGACCTGCGAGCGGCCCTCCTACACAGACTCTCTGGACTTCGAGTTGGAGCTCGCGCTGGTGATCGGTCGCGGGGGCCGCAATATCGAGCCCGCCCATGCCTCCGAGCACGTCTTCGGGTTCACGATCTTCAACGATTTCTCGGCACGTGACATCCAGGCCCGAGAGATGAGCGCGTGGCTCGGCCCGGCCAAGGGCAAGGATTTCGCCAACGCCTTCGGGCCTTGCATTGTCACCGCCGACGAGGTGGGAACAGAGCCCGACCTTGCGATGATCTGCCGCGTCAACGGCGAAGAATGGGGCCGAGCCCGCTCGTCGGACATGCATTGGAAATGGGGAGAGATGATCGCTCACGTTTCCCGGGACGAGGATGTGTGGGCCGCGGACGTGCTGGGCTCGGGCACGCCCGGCGGCTGCTGCGGCCTCGACATCGGTCGCACGCTGCAGCCGGGCGATGTGGTCGAGCTCGAGATCGAGAAGATAGGAGTGCTGCGCAACCCCATCGCTTCTCTCAGACAGCGCTAACGACTCAGGTTGTCGACGGCACCTGGGGGGTGGCTCGGGAGATCTCCGTCACGGCTCCGAAGATGATCGCAATGGCCACAAGCGCTGGAACGATGACCCACCAGAACATCAGAGCCGGTGCGGTGGCCAAGATGACCATCCAATTCCCTGCGATCCTCGATCGAGCTCGGAGCCTGAGCCCCGCAACGATCAGCCCGGCAAACCCGGTAATGATCGCAAGCGCTCCTACGTTCGTGGGCTTCGGGTCGTTGATGAGCTGGCCAATCGCGGCAAGGACATAGGTGGTAGCAAGAAGGGCTGCAAGCACCGTCCACCAGGTCCAGATTCTCGGGGTGGAGCCGCCGTAGAGATACTCCGTGGGGCGGCCCGACCGCTTGGCGGAGAGGACCGCAAGTAAGCCGACGGCGACGACGACGGCGGCCCCAGCGAGCAGGAGGGGCGGACCTGCGCCTATTGCCAAGGCCGTCAGGAGCGCGACCGAAGCCAATGCTGTGATAGCTGCCATCCATTTCTGGCTCATGAAAGATACCTCCGTGAGTTGTTGGGGAACCGACTGAAGGAGATCGGGGACGATCAACCTCCACGTGCGCGGCCCGCCCTTTTCCCGTAGCCGGTCGCAGAACGCCTGCGCCATCAACTGTCCGAATTCACGGCGGAATGAGGGTGGGTAGAAGGCCAAAAGCGTGCCATAGATACGCCGATGACGGCGGAGCGATCGTTCGCCGATCATGCGGAACCAAACCCCGGAACTGCCCTGCCCGGGAACGCGTTCCTCAAGAGCTGAGTGAGTCGATGTACCTCGGCCTGACAAACTCGTTCGCCGAGAGCGCTGCAACGGTAGTAGCGGCGGCGCTCATCGTCCATTTCAGGGTCTGGGCGTTCGTCTGACTCTTCGATGAGCCCTTCCTTGAGCATTCGCTTGATCGACCCGTACATCGTTCCCGGCCCGATCCTCACTGCGCCGCCGCTTAGTGCCTCGACGTCGCGCATGATCGCGTACCCGTGCTTCTCCTCGTCGCCCAAGGCCAGGAGGATGTGGAACGCCGACGTCGGCAACGGAAGGAGGCTCGACGGCTCGACCGGATCCCGCCTCGACGTGCCTCCCTTTCCCGAATTTCGGCCCAAGGTGTCTCCTTCTCCCGGGCCCCTCTTTGGCTGGCCCCGCTCTATCGTGCCGGTCGTTATATCGAGTAAGGATATATCGGTCAGCATGATAGTGCAAGCCCATCAGATTGGCCGCTACTCCGGACGCGAACAGAGGGCCCCGGCCCGGCCCCAACGCACTTTGAGCCGCCAACCACCTCCCACGTGGTCACGTCCACCAAGTTCGGCCCCCAGCCCCAGCCCCCGGCCAACTTTCGTACGAAACGCGCCTATGGCCCGCGTTTCGTACCAAACCTCGTGCACCTAGCCAGTAAGCCGGGCACCGCTTAGCGCTGGTCGAGCGGGATCACGAGTTTGAGCGCCGAGTGAGTCTCGGAGAAGCTCACTACCTTCACGTCGACAAGGCCGTGCGCCTTGGCCGCGGCGATGATGTCGGTCTCCTTCAGCCCGCTGTCGTGGCCTTTGGGCCGCACCACCCAGACGGCGCCTTCGGGCGTGATGTTCTTGCGCAGGGTCGGCAGCCGGTCCAGGCTCTTTTTGTCCGCGGCCCCCAAGAAGATGGCGTCCGAAGAGGAGCGGGGCCGCGAGGTCGAGACGTCCGAGGTGCGAGAGCGCAACTCGGCGACGAAGCCCTCGTCGTCGAGGGACACGACCGATATCTTGTGGTCCGGCTTGACTCCCAGCTTGTCCAACAGGCCCTTGGGGTTCTTGATCTTGTGGGCCCAGTCGTCGGCTTTCTTGCCGAGGTGAAAGACGGCGACGGTATCGCCGAATCCGATCGTGAGCCGGCCGTCGTCGCTCGTGAGCGAGGAGATCGTCCGGAACGGGATCCTGAGGCGGAAGTCGCCGCGAAAGATCAGCTCGTGCGTTTCGAGCAGCGCCCTGCCATCAGTCGAGTCCCCGTTGAGCTCTACTCTGCAGTCGGCTTCGGCTCCCATTTCTTATCGCAGCTCCAGGAGCGCGGGGTGCTCCAAAGCGGTGGCGATATCCAACGTGAACTTGGCAGCGGTGAGGCCGTCGAGAATGCGATGGTCGAAGCTGACGGACAGGTTCATGATCTTTCGGATCACCACTTGACCGTCTCGTACCACCGGACGCTCTACCGCCCGGTGCACTCCAAGGATAGCGCTTTGTGGATGCAGGATGATCGGAGTAGCCATCAGCCCTCCGAAAGGACCGGGGCTCGTCACCGTGAAGGTTCCGTCGCGGAGATCGTCGCGCTCGAGTCTGCCCGCACGAGCTGCTCCCGCCAGGCGTTCGATCTCGCGCGCCAGCTCGAAGATAGATTTGCGCTCGGCGTCTTTGATCACGGGCACACTCAGCCCTGCGTCGGTGTCGACTGCAACGCCGATGTCGAAGCGCTCGTGAAAGACGATCTCTTGCGCGCTTTCATCGAGTGAGGCGTTGAGAGCCGGGAAAAGGCGCAGGCCCATGACCACAGCCTTGACGACGAACGGCAGATAAGTGAGTTTCGCTTCCTGGGGATGGCGGGCGATCAGCAGCTTTCTGGTGGCGTCGAGCTCGGTGACATCACATTCCTCGACGTGAGTGACCGCGGGGATCTCGCGATGCGCCCGGGTCATGCGCTCTGAGATCGTGCGCCGGACGCCGCGCAGAGGCTCCCGCCGCGCGGCCCGCTTCGATTCGACCTCGCCCCCCGATGCGGGAGCCGCGGCGTGCTCGACATCGGCGCGAGTGACGTCTCCGTGCGGGCCCGTCGGAGTGAGCCTGTCGAGATCCACTCCGAGATCGCGCGCCAACCTTCGCACAGGTGGCATCGCCTTGACTCTTTCCTGTCGTTTCGGTGACGGTTCCGCCGCGCCGGCGGTTTCGCCGATGGTTACGAGCACCGTACCCACCGGTGCGATCTCTCCCTCTGAGACATATATCCGGGCCACCACGCCTTCATAGGGCGAGGGAATCTCGGCGGTCGCCTTGTCGGTGATGACTTCGACGAGAGGGTCGTCCTCCTTGACGTTGTCGCCCTCTTTCACGAGCCAGCGTTCGACCTCGGCTTCGGTCACTCCCTCTCCGAGGTCGGGGAGCTTGAAGTCGGGCATCAGAAGTCCAGCACCTTGACTGCTCCGGCGACGATGCGGTCGGTAGAGGGAATGTAGTCGTCCTCGTTGGCGAACTGCGGAAAGGGGACGTCGAAGCCCGTGACCCGGCCGACCGGAGCCTCGAGATCGAGCATCACGCGCTCGTGGATCACGCTCGAGACCTCGGCTCCCAAGCCCGCGGTACGCGGCGCCTCGTGAACCACTAGAGCCCGCCCGCACTCCGACGCGGCGCGAGTGATCGACTCGACATCGAGTGGATACAGGCTGACGAGGTCGACCACGCGCGCAGACACTCCCCGTTCGTCCTGCAACCTCTCTGCCGCCTCGCAACACAACGCAACCGTGGATCCGTAGGAAAACATGACGAGGTCTTCTCCCGTCCGCGCCTCCCGCGCGCTCGACAAGAGCCGGGTGGCTTCACCGTTCGCCTCGGGCAACGCAAAAGGAGCCTTCTCAGGTATTTCCTCGCGGCCTGCTCGGTAGACGCGCTTGGGCTCCATGAAGATGACGGGGTCCGGGTGGGCGATTGCCGCCAGCAACAGGTCGCGCGCCAGGACCGGGGTCGTGGGACAGACCACCTTCAAGCCGGGGACGTGAACGAATAGCGCCTCGGGTGAATCGGAATGAAGCTCGGGTGCGCGCACGCCGCCTCCGAACGGGATCCGTATGACGATGGAGGCGGGCACTTCCCCTCGCGTGCGCCATGCATAGCGCGCCGCGTGCACGACGATCTGTTCGAACGCCGGGTAGACGAATGTGTCGAATTGGATCTCGACCACGGGAAGCAAGCCGTAGACGGCCATGCCGATGGCGGTGCCGACGATCCCCGCTTCGGACAGAGGTGTGTCGATGACCCGCTCGTCGCCGTACTTGTCGAGCAAGCCGGCGGTGACGCGGAACACGCCTCCGGTGCGGGCGACGTCCTCTCCCATGACCAGAACGCGGTCGTCCTGGGCCATCGCTTGATCAAGCGCGAGGTTGAGACCCTCCACCATGTTGAGCCTCGCCATCAGCTAGGCGCACCTCCCCGTAAATCCGCTCGCATTCGAGCGCCCCTGCATCCCCGCTCGCGTCGTTCCACGGCTCCGCCGAGGTCGGAATTGGGATTCAATCTCTCGCTCACGTACCTTCCAGGTACGCTCACTCGTCGCGCTTAGCGACCAGGGCGCAGTGACGCCCACGGCTCCGCCGAGGTCGGAATTGGGATTCAATTGGTGCTGACCGTATTTCCGGTGCGGAGCACTAGGCGTCCTCGGGAGGCGCGTCTGCGTCGCCCGTCGACGCACCGGGCTGGGGGCCGAGCGGTTTGACCTCCGGCCGCCGCTCGATGGAACGCAGCTCGTCGAGCCCTTCGGTAAGCGAGACCGGCCGTTCGCTTGCATAGACGTAGTCGAAGAGGATCTCCACGCCCGGAAAGTCCAAAGCTTCCATCTCCACCACAGCGGCGGCAATCAGTTCCTTGGCCTCTTCGTGGATGTCGGCTGCCTGATCGTCGTCGAGTGCGCCCAGTCGCTGGAGATAGCCACGGTAGCGGCCCAGAGGTTCGAGCGCACGGTAGCGCTGGCTCTCGGTTTCATCGCGATAAAGCCTGGGGTCGTCTGCGGTTCCGTGCGGGCCGATGCGGTAGCAGACCGCTTCGATGAACGTGGGGCCGCCCCCCGCGCGCGCGTGCTCGAGGGCATCCTTGGTCGCCTTCCAACACGCCAGCACGTCGAAACCATCGACCCGGAGACCCGGCATGCCGTAGGCGGCACGCTTCTCAACCAATGTTGCGGTTGCCGTTTGGCGAGACACAGGCGTGGAGATCGCCCACTGATTGTTGACGCAGAACAGCACCGTCGGAGTCTTGAACACCGAAGCGAAGTTCATCGCTTCGTGAAAGTCCCCTTCGGAGGTGGCACCATCGCCCAGCCAGGTCAACGCGCAGATGCCGTCCCCTCGCTTCTTTGCGGCCCACGACAGCCCTACCGCGTGCGGCAGATGCGTCGCGATGGGGACGCAGATCGGCGCCACCCGATGCTCGCGCACTTGATAGAAGCCGAGCGCGCCTCCATACCCTCGCCACCACGCCAGGATTATCGACGCTTTGACGCCGCGTAGAACGCCGATAGAGTTTTGACGATAGGTCGGGAACAGCCAGTCGGTGTCGTTGCACGCATACAGCGGCCCGGCATGGGTTGCCTCCTCGCCCCAGTACATCGCGTAGGTGCCGAGCCGGCCCTGTCGTTGCAGCGACACCGCGCGCTCGTCGAACGTCCGCAAGATAACCAGGGAGCGATACAGAGCGACGAGGTCCTTCTCGGTCAGCTCCTCCGGAGGCGGAGAGTCGCGCTGCTCCTGACCGTCACCGATGATCCGAAGTGTCTCCTCGGCCATTATCTATGGTCCGAGAGCGGGCCGTATCCGGAGATGCGTACCTGCCTGATTCGGCTGATGTCGCGGATACGTTCCTCGGCGTAGTCCTTGGCGGCGCGCGCAGTGGAGATGCGTCTTTCCTTGGCGACGGTGAATATCTGTTGCAGCTGCTTGTAGATGCCCTCGACCCTCGCCATCGCGCGCTCCCGGTTGTAACCGCGCAGCTCGTCCTCGACGTTCATCAGGCCGCCCGCGTTGAGCACGAAATCGGGTGCGTAGAGGATGCCGAGATCGCGCAGCTTGTCGCCGTGAGTGTCGTGCTGAAGCTGGTTGTTGGCGGCCCCGGCGATTATCCGGCAGGAGAGTTCGGAGATGGTGTCGTCGTTGATGCACCCGCCCAGCGCGCAAGGCGAGAAGATGTCGACTGGCAGCGTGTGGATGGAGGCCGGGTCACAGGTCTCGACTCGGAAGCTCGAGACTGCCCGAGCAAGGTTGTCGACATCTGCATCTGCGACGACGACCTTGGCTCCTGCATCTGAGAGGTGCCCGCACAGGGCAAGCCCCACCTTGCCGACTCCCTGGATGGCGACGGTGCGGTTTTCGAGTTCGGTGTCGCCGAAGACCTCGAGAAGGCACGCCTTGATCCCCTGGAACACTCCGTATGCAGTCACGGGCGAGGGGTCGCCTGAGCCGCCGAAGGTATGGGAGCATCCCGTCACCCAGCGAGACTCACGCCGCACAATGTCCATGTCCTCCAGGGCGGTGCCGACATCCTCCGCGGTGATGTAGCGACCGCCGAGCGTCTCGACGAAGCGCCCATAAGCACGCAGGAGCGCCTCGCTCTTGTCACGTCTGGGGTCTCCGATGATTACGGCCTTACCCCCACCGAGGTCGAGCCCGGCCGCCGCGGCCTTGTAGGTCATTCCTTTGGCGAGCCGAAGGACATCCTCGAGGCCCTGATCCTCGGTCTCGTAGGGGTAGAATCGAGTCCCCCCCAGGGCAGGCCCCAGGGCGGTCGAGTGGATGGCGATGATCGCTCGAAGTCCCGAGCGGTCGTCGGAGCAGAACACGATTTGCTCGTAGCCATCGCCGTTGATGCGCTCGAACAGGTTCATTGCGATCCTTGCCTCGGCGGCCGACGTCCCGTGGCCGCAGGCGGGTGGTGGAACTAAATGTTACTGCGGCCTCCATGGCTTTCGAGCGGCCGGTCGCGCGAAGTGCTACATTATGCTACATGGGAGATGAGAGCCCGCGGGTCGGCGTGAGGGAGCTGCGCCAGAACCTAAGTGTTTTCCTGCGAAGAGTGAAGCGCGGGGAGACCCTGGAGGTGACGGAGCGAGGCCGGCCCGTGGCCATACTAGGTCCGTTGCCCAAGGGAAGCCCCATCGATCGTTTGCGAGCCGCCGGGAAGGTGAGGCCGGCCGAGGGCGATCTTCTAACTCTGGGAGCACCTCAGGGAGAAATATCCACGCGAGCCGGCGAGGCCCTTCAGGCCGGGCGTGAGGAGCGGGTCTAGACGATCTACCTGGACGCGTCTGCGCTTGTGAAGTTGGCTGCGCGCGAGCCTGAGAGCGATGCCCTCGTCGGGTGGCTTACGACCGTCATCGACGCACGAGTATCGAGCGCTCTGTCACTCGTGGAGGTGCCGCGCGCGCTACGGCGCGCCGACCCACATCGGCATTTACTGGAGCGCGCCGACAGGGTCCTCCGCGCGGTCGAGATGATCGACATTGATAGTGAGATCCTGGAGATGGCTGCAGCGATCGAACCCAGAGGGCTCCGCTCCCTCGATGCGATCCATCTCGCCACTGCGATGCTGCTGGGCCCGAGGGAGATGGTGCTTGTGACCTACGATGCTCGGCTCGCCGACGCCGCTCGAGCGGCAGGATTCGAAGTGGAAGCACCGGCG
>Ga0209587_1000724_pt1 | contig 15948 bp, 15 predicted proteins | sample NGEPerD_2_FD_184512 | JGI IMG/M metagenome (GOLD analysis project Ga0209587, IMG submission 184512) | Arctic peat soil microbial communities from the Barrow Environmental Observatory site, Barrow, Alaska, USA - NGEE PermafrostL1-D... | ecosystem: Environmental > Terrestrial > Soil > Wetlands >... | reverse complement strand
CATGACGGCGGACGTGCCGCCGGGCCCGGCACGGCGCGCGGGCGCGGGCATCGCCACCATCGCCTCCAAGTCAGGCCGGCCGGTGGTGCCGGTCGCCATCGCCACGCGGCGCTTCCTGAAGCTGCCGACCTGGAGCGCCTTTACCCTCAATCTGCCGTTCTCGACGATGGCCATCGTCGTCGGCGATCCGGTGCGCGTGCCGCCGGTCGAGGACCCGGATACGATCGAGACGGGACGCCGCGCCATTCAGCGGGCGCTTTCGGAGACGACGGCGCGTGCCTATGCGCTTGCGGGGTCGCGCGATCCCTTAAGCAAGGAAGAGGCTTCGAGGCCCGGACTGTCGCTCAAGGCCTACCGGCTGATAACGCGGCTCGCAGCCCCCATCGCGCCCTTGATGCTTTCGTGGCGCACGCGCCGCGGCAAGGAAGAGCCGGACCGGCATGCCGAGCGCTACGGCGTGGCGAACGCGGCGCGGCCATCCGGCTTCCTGGCCTGGTTCCATGCGGCAAGCGTCGGTGAAGTCAACGCGGCGCTGCCGGTGATCGACGCCATCGCCAAGGCGCGCCCCGACATTCACATTCTGCTGACCACGGCCACGGTCACCTCGGCGCGCCTTGCCCGCGTGCGGCTGCCCAAGGGCGCGAGACATCAATATGTGCCGCTCGACCGGCAGAGCTACATGAAGCGCTTCCTCGAGCATTGGCGCCCGGACGTCGCCGTGCTCGTCGAGTCCGAGATCTGGCCCAACCTCGTGCTGGAGGCGAAGGCGCAGAGGATTCCCCTGCTCCTGATCAACGGCCGCATGTCGACGCCCTCCTTCAAGGCCTGGCGGCGGCGTCCCGGCTTGAGCCGCCCGATCTTCACCGCCTTCGATCTCGTGCTCGCGCAAAACGACAGCCTCGCCGAGCGCTTCGCCCAGCTTGGCGCACCGGACGCGCGCGATGCCGGAAACCTCAAGGCGGACTCCCCGCCCCCGCCCGTGGACGAGGCCGGCAAGGCAAAACTCGCGGCGGCGATTTCGGGCCGGCCTATTTGGCTCGCGGCGAGCACCCATCCCGGCGAGGACGAAGTGATCGGCGCCACCCACAGCCTGATCAAAAAGGCCCTGCCCGATCTCATGACCATCGTCGTGCCCCGGCACCCGGAGCGCGGCGGTCCCATCGCCGAGATGCTGCGGACGCAAGGCCTGAGCACCACTTTGCGCTCGGGCGGCGATCTGCCGGACAGCAGCACGGACATTTATATTGCCGATACGATCGGCGAGCTCGGCCTGTTCTATGCGTTGGCGCCTGTCGCCTTCATCGGCGGCTCGCTGGTCAAACATGGCGGGCAGAACCCGGTCGAGGCGATCAAGCTCGGCACCGCCGTGCTGACGGGACCTAATTTTCAGAACTTCCGCGACTCTTACGGCGAGCTATTGAAGGCGGGCGGCGCCAAGGAGGTCAGCGATGCGGAGACTCTGGCCGTTGCCGTGCTCGGTCTCCTACAGGACGAGGCGGCGCGCAAGCAGATGCGCAAGCGCGCGGAGGCCACCGTTGCGTCCATGGCCGGCGCCCTGCCCAGGACGCTCGCGGCCATCGAGACCTATCTGCCATCCAAGGCGAATCTGAAGCATGCCTCTTAAAACTCCTTCCTGGTGGTACCGGAAGGCGGGAGTGGCCTCTGCGGCGCTCTCGCCCTTGGCGGCGCTCTATGGGCAGGTGGCCGCTTCACGCATGGCCCGCGGCGGCGCTTACCGTTCGCGGTTGCCGGTCATCTGCATCGGCAATTTCACCGCGGGCGGCGGCGGCAAGACCCCGACGGCGATCGCGGTCGCTAATCTCTTGAAGACGATGGGCAAGAGTCCGGCCTTCCTCACGCGCGGCTATGGCGGCACGGCGAAAGGCGTCGTGCGCGTCTCCGGTCAAGGTGCCGAGGCGGTGGGCGATGAGCCGTTGCTGCTTGCCGCGGTCGCGCCAACCTTTGTGTCGGCGGACCGTGTGGCCGGCGCCAAGGCCATCGAAGAGACGGACGCGGATGTCATTGTCATGGATGACGGGTTCCAGAACCCCTCGCTCGCCAAGGACCTGTCGCTGATCGTGGTGGATGCGACCTCAGGCCTCGGCAACGGTCACTTGATTCCGGCAGGACCGTTGCGCGCGCCGCTCGAGGCTCAGATCGCCCGCGCCGACGCGCTTCTCGTGATCGGCGAAGGCAAGAAAGCGGACGCGCTCATTGCGACGTTTGACTCTGCGGGCAAACCGGTGCTCCGGGCCAAGATCGCGCCCGCGCCCCATGTCGATGCGCGCTGGCTGTCCATCATGCCGGTGGTCGGCTTTGCGGGCATCGCCCGGCCATCCAAGTTCTTTGCCACGCTGAAAGCGAACGGCGCGCGGCTGATCGGCAGTCATGCGTTCGGCGACCATCATCGCTTCACCGAGAAGGACGCGAAGGCGCTGCTCAAAGCGGCGGAAGACAAGTCGGCGATGCTGGTAACCACGGAGAAGGACTGGGCGCGGCTCGCCGAAGACGACGAGGACAGCGCCGTCACGGAGCTGAAGCACCGCTCGCGGCCGTTTGCCATCGTGATCGCGTTCGAAGACGAAGAGAAGACGAAAAACCTGATCGGCGGAGCGACCGGCCGTTAGCGACGCGGCCGTCTCAGACTCGGTGCATCTCGCGGAAACGCGCGAGTGAGGCCTCAGCGTCGATATAGGGCTCTTGCAGCTCGACGCTCCAATAGCGCAGTTCATCAAGCGGGATCGCCCGGCCGGTGACGGCACAGCGCACGAAATCGCCCGGCGTCATCACTTGGATCTCGCCGTCGAGATATTTGAGCTTGGCTTCGCCCTTGAAGCCGAGATTGCGTTCGAAGCGGTTCATCAAATCGGTGGACTCTCTCGTTCTTCGTCACCTTAGCGTTACGGCTCAGACGTGGCCAGGGCGGCTCTCCTTTTTCCGCATGATCTTTTCGGAAAACCCGTGCTCCCTTTTCTGGATCATGCTCTAGTTTTTCCGCATGATCTTATCGGAAAACCGGTGCCCACTTTTCCGGATCATGCTCAGAGAAGACTCCCCTGCTTTGCATCAGGTTTGCGGCGCGTCGCCTTCGCGGCCGGCTCCGCCTTTTTCGATGGCTCCCGCGATGGCTCCGCCGTGTCCCCGCGCGGATCGGCATGAGGCGGATCGGCATGGGCACCAACATGGCCATCGGCGAACTCGATGTCCAGGGCCTCGCCCGGGCTGACCGCGTCGGCGCGGCGCAGCATGGCGCCGTCGGCATCGCGCACCAGAGTGAAACCGCGGGCCAGCACGTTTTGGTAGCCGAGCGTGGAGAGCAGCTTCGACTGGTTGTCGAGACGGCGGCGTGCGCCGTCGAGGCCTGCATGGAGCGCACGCGCCTTCGCACGGTTCAGGCGGATGAGTTGCTCGCGGCCCTTGGTCGCCGCATGCGCGACGAGATGCGGACGAAGCCGCGAACCGGCGCGCTCCAATCCGGACCGGTGGGCTACGGCATTGGCCAGCAAGGCACGGGGCAAGCGTCCGCTCGCAGTATCGAGACGCTGACGCGGCAGACCCAAAATGTCCGCGCGGCGGGGCAGCCCACGGGCGGAGGCGGTGAAGCGGCTGCGCCAGTTCTCGAGGCCACGGCGCAGCATGCCCGCGCCGCGCACGCCGAAGGTGCGGACAGCGATGAGCAGCTCGGAGCGCACCGGCACGGCGCGTTCGGCCGCCGCGGTCGGGGTCGGGGCGCGGTGATCGGCGACAAGGTCGATCAGGGTCCAGTCGGTCTCGTGCCCCACCGCGGAGATCAGCGGGATGGCGCTTGCGGCGGCGGCGCGCACCACGATCTCCTCGTTGAAGCCCCACAAATCTTCGAGGCTGCCACCGCCGCGCGCCACGATGATCAGGTCCGGACGGGCGAGGATGGAAGACAAGCCGTTGAAGCCGTGAATGGCCGCGGCCACTTCGTCGGCGCAGGTGTCGCCCTGTACGCGCACGGGCCAGACCAGAACGTGCGAGGGAAAGCGATCCTCCAAGCGATGCAGAATATCGCGGATCACCGCGCCGGTCGGCGAGGTGACCACGCCGATGAGGCGCGGCAGGAAGGGCAGCGGCTTCTTGCGCGCCTCGTCGAACAGGCCTTCTTGGGCGAGCTTCTTCTTGCGCTGCTCCAGAAGCGCCATGAGCGCGCCGACGCCCGCGGGCTCGAGTTCGTCGATGACGATCTGATAGGTCGACTTGCCGGGATAGGTGGTGATCTTGCCCTTGGCGACGATCTCGAGCCCTTCCTCGGGCTTGAACTTCAGACGGCCGAAGGTGCTGCGCCAGACCACTGCCTCGATGGCCGCGCTCTCATCCTTGAGCTTGAAGTAGCAATGGCCGCTGGCATGGGGTCCGCGATAGCCGGAGATCTCGCCGCGCAGCCGCACGAGGCCATAGGCGTCCTCCACCGTCCGCTTCAGCTCGAAGGCGAGTTCGGAGACGGTGTACTCGACGAGATTGCTCTGGGTGGCCTGTGGACGACGGCTTGCCATTCTCAGTCATCTTTTCGCGGGCGCGTCTTCTCATGTTAAGAGCGCGCTTGAGTCAAAGGGCATACAGGCCCGAGCGGCGGCGAACAAGCGGGGTTGAGAGCGCGGTGAATGTGCTTCTGATCGGCGGCGGCGGGCGCGAACATGCGCTGGCTTGGAAGCTCGCACAGAGCCCCCTGCTCGGCACGCTGTATTGCGCGCCCGGAAATGCGGGCATCGCGGCGGTCGCCGAGTTGGTCGCGCTCGACGCCAGCGATCATGGGGCGGTCGCTCAATTCTGCGACGAGAAGGAGATCGGCCTCGTGGTGGTGGGGCCGGAGGCGCCGCTGGTGGCCGGGCTCACCGACGATCTTACGGCCCAAGGCATCAAAGTCTTTGGACCGTCCAAGGCCGCCGCCCAGCTCGAAGGCTCCAAGGGCTTCACCAAGGACCTCTGCGCGGAATTCGACATCCCCGGCGCGGCCTATGGGCGCTTCACGGAGCCCATGTCGGCGAAGGCGCATGTGGAGAGCCAAGGGCTCCCCATCGTCGTCAAGGCGGATGGGCTTGCCGCCGGCAAGGGCGTGGTCATCGCCAACACCCATTTCGAGGCGCATGCGGCCATCGATGCCTGCTTCTCCGGCGCGTTTGGCGAGGCGGGCGCGGAGGTCGTGGTCGAGGAGCATCTCTCCGGCGAGGAGGCGAGCTTCTTCGCGCTGGTGGACGGTGAGACCGCCCTGCCGCTCGCCACGGCGCAAGACCATAAACGCGCCCATGACGGCGATACGGGCCCCAATACCGGCGGCATGGGGGCCTATTCGCCGGCGCCGGTGATGACGGAGACGCTATGCACCCGCGTCATGGACGAGATCATCCGGCCCACGGTCGCGGCCATGGCGGCGAAAGGCATGGCCTTCAAAGGCGTGCTCTATGCGGGGCTGATGATCCAGGACGGCGCGCCGAAGCTCATCGAATACAATGTGCGGTTCGGCGATCCCGAGGCGCAAGTCCTGATGATGCGCCTCAAGTCCGACCTGCTGCCGGCGCTGCTGGCCACGGCGGAGGGGACGCTCGGCGGCTTCGCGCTGGACTGGCACGACGAGGCGGCGCTCTGCGTGGTGATGGCGGCCAAGGGCTATCCGGGCAGTTACAAGACGGGCACCGAGATCAAGGGGCTCGAAGAGGCCGGCGCAGACCCGGATGTCGAGATCTTCCACGCCGGCACCAAGCAGGACGGGGACAAGATCCTGGCCGCTGGCGGCCGCGTGCTCGGGGTCACGGCGCGGGGCGCTGACATCGCCCAAGCCCAGGCCCGCGCCTATGCGGCGGTGGCCAAGATCGACTGGCGGGGCGGCTTCTGCCGCCACGACATCGGCTGGCGGGCGGTCCGCCACAAAGGCTAGCGCGTCACCGATTTCAGCCTCGTGTTAGCGAGAGATTCACCGCGGCAGGCTAGAAATGCAAAGAATCACGGTTTTGCCGTGGTTTTGTTGCCATTAGTCGTTGCTATTTCGCAATGACGTCACTATTTGCAAGTCAATTGACTGACGCCTAGAGAAAACGAGATTCGCATGACTTACGACCTGCCCGTTTCCAAAAGGACCATGTCCGGCGTGGTGGGTGTCGCTGCGATTCTCTTCTATCTCTGGCTTCTGACCTGGGCCGGCCCCGTCAAGGCCATGGGGTTGGGCATCGTCGCCGCCCCGCCGAGCCCAGACTCCCAAGCCACCCTGCAAGTCACCCAGGCAAAAATCTATCAGCGCGGCCGCTCGCCGGTCTATCCCTACGCCGCCAAGGGGCCAGGCCCCCGCGGCTGGAGCAGCTATTTCGGGTTCGTGCCCTACACCAAGGGCGAGGTCGAGAACGAGGCCATTCAGCGGAACTTCTACCCGATGAACAGCTGGCCCCACGACCCGAACGCGCAGCCCCCGCAGCCTTACGGCTTGGGCAACTAACACTTTCACAGACTTGATGCCCGTCCGGCTCGCGCGCCTTTGAGCGGCGCGGGGTGTTTTGCTGCGCGCAGCTCGCAACAGAACCTTCAATCTTGCGCTTCGTCCAAGTTGTCTAAAATTTTCTTCGAAGAAATACTCCAGTATTTCCTTCGCGGCAACTTGTAAGTGACTGATTATTCACTTCTTTATTCAACCCTTCATTAGGCCGCCTAGGGAATACTCCGCCTCTACCCTGGGAGGCTCACATGAAATCTTGTCTGATTGCTCTTTGTTTGATCTTCGTCTCGACCAGCCTGGCATTCGCCACAGAGCCAAGTGCCGGCCAGCGCTGGGAAAACTCACTCCTCACCCACAAGCGGAACGGCACGCTGGCCGGTGCTCGCGCGGGCCAGAAATGCCTGTGGTCCAAGGCGCTGAACGGCTGCCTCTGGTACACGCCCGGCAAATGGGACCTCTACATGCAGGACTTCTAGGCGGCTGCGGCTGGCCTGCCCGGCTCTCAGCGGCGGGCGGCGAAGAAGTCCTTCAGCAGGCCTGCGGCGGCGGTCTCACCGATGCCGCCATAGATTTCGGGCGCGTGGTGGCAGGTGGGCTGGCCGAAAAAGCGCGGCCCGTGCTCCACGGCGCCGCCCTTGGGATCGCCCGCGCCGAAATAGAGCCGGCGGATGCGGGCGAAGGAGATGGCGCCGGCACACATGGCGCAGGGCTCCAGCGTCACATAGAGATCGCAGTCCACGAGGCGCTCGCTTCCGAGCGTGGCGCAGGCCTCGCGGATGGCCAGCAGCTCCGCATGGGCCATCGGATCGCGCAGATCGATCGTCCGGTTGCCGGCCTTCGCCAGCACCGTGCCCTCCGGACCCACGATCACGGCGCCGATCGGCACCTCGCCACGGGCGCCGGCGGCTTTCGCCTCCTCCAACGCCAAGTCCATCGGTCGTCCTATGGGACGCTTGCCCGAACCGTCCGCATCTGCAAGCTTCGCCGTCATGGGCGGCAAAATGGGCGAGAAGGTGAGCCGGGGTCAAGCACTCCGGAAAGGGCGCGATGTGCCCATTCCTCCGCTTGAGCCCATGCGCATCGCCAAGGCCATGGCCCATGCGGGGCTGTGCTCGCGGCGCGACGCCGAGGCTTGGATCGAAGCGGGCCGCGTCGCCGTCAACGGCAACGTGCTCAAGACGCCGGCCTGCGTGGTGTCGGCCGCCGACACCATCACGGTGGACGGGCAGAAGCTGCCGCAAGCCCAAACGCCGCGGATGTGGCGCTACAACAAGCCGAAAGGCCTGGTGACCAGTCACAAAGACCCGCAAGGCCGCAACACGGTGTTCGAGTCGTTGCCGGAGGGCTTGCCGCGCGTGGTCTCGGTGGGGCGGCTCGACATCAACACCGAGGGTCTGCTGCTCTTGACCACGGACGGTTCGCTGGCGCGGCACCTGGAACTGCCGAGCACCGGCTGGCTGCGGCGCTACCGCGTGCGCGTGCATGGCCGAGTCACCCAAGAGGCGCTGGACAGACTGCAAAAGGGCATCACCATCGATCGCGTGAATTACGGTCCGATCGAAGCCACGCTCGAACGGCAGCAAGGCACCAATCAGTGGCTGATGCTGGGCTTGCGCGAAGGCAAGAACCGCGAAGTGAAGCGCATCGCCGAGCATTTGGGGCTGACCGTGAACCGGCTGATCCGCGTGTCGTTCGGGCCGTTTGCACTTGGTGAGTTGGTGCCCGGCGCCATCGAGGAGGTGAAACGCAAGGTTCTGGTGGAGCAGCTGGGCACCAAGCTTGGCCGCGAACTCGGTCTCAAGAGCTGATGCGCATCATCGCCGGGCGGTTCAAGGGCAAGGCCATCGAAGCCCCGAAGGGTTTAAACACACGCCCTACGTCGGACCGCGTGCGCGAGTCCCTGTTCAACGTGCTGGAGCACGGGGCGCCGCAGCTCGACTTCGAGGAGCTGCGCGTGCTCGATCTCTTCGCCGGCTCGGGTGCGCTGGGCTTGGAGGCCCTGTCGCGCGGGGCGCGCTATTGTCTGTTCATCGAGGACGACGCGGACGCGCGGGCCGCCATCCGCCGCAACGTGGAAGCGCTTTCGCTCACCGGCATCACCAAGATCTGGCGGCGCGACGCCACCATGCTTGGCCCGGCGGGAACCGTTTCGCCGTTCGATCTCATTTTCTGCGACCCACCCTATGACAAAGGGCTGGGGATGCAGGCGCTTGCCGCGGCGCTCGACGGCGGTTGGGTCAACCCAAACGCCACCGCCGTGCTGGAGGAGCGCGCCGGGAGCGCGGCCGAATGGCCCGCGCCGTTTGCCGAAATCGACCGGCGCCGCTACGGCGCCACCGAGATCGCCATGGCCAGGGTTGCCGTTTAGGCCTTTTTCCGCGAGGCTCGTGGAATTTGTGTTTAGATGCGGCCATGTCGTTGCGCGCGATGCTATTCACGCCATTGCTCCTGGCCGCCGTCGCCGCGGCGGACTCCGTGCCGGATCGCTTCACCTCGGGTGTCTGGCAGGGCGATGCCAATTACGACGACGAGGGCTATTTCCTGGACTGCACCATGACGGCGGAAGCCAAGTCGGGCGTGTTGCTCGGCTTCGTCATCAGCAAGGATTTCGATTGGGGCCTGGTCATCGCCGATGAGTCGCGGAACTTCGAGGTTGGCGCACGAAAAGCCGTGCTGCTTCTCGTGGACAGTCGCGATCCGATCGCCGCCATGGCCAAGGTGGTCGACGCGCACGGTATCCTCATCCCGCTGGAGAACTCAGACCCGGTGATCGAGGCCATGCGACACGGCAAGGTCTTGCGCATCGCCACGGATGGGACCGAGTTCAGCTTTGAGCTGACCGGTACGAGTGAAGCCATCGCCGCGCTGGCGCAATGCGTCACCGAGCACGAAGGCACCAACCGGGTGCAGCTCTAGCGCCTAGCGGCGCTGAAACAGCTTTTCGATGTCGGTGAGCTTAAGTTCGACATAGGTCGGGCGGCCGTGATTGCACTGCCCGGAGAAGGGCGTCTTCTCCATGTCGCGCAGAAGCGCGTTCATCTCCTCGGGCGACAGGCGCCGGCCGGCCCGCACGCTGCCGTGGCAGGCCATGGTGGAGAGCACGTGGTCGAGCCGCTCGGCCAGGAGCCCGCCTCCCTCGCCGTCCTCCGCCTCCATCAGCGTGCCGGCAAGGTCTGCGAGCAATCCCTTGACGTCGCAAGTGCCGAGCAGCGCCGGCACCTCGCGCACCACGATAGCCTCGGGCCCGAAGGCTTCGATCACGAGACCCAAGCGCTCCAGCGCCTCGGACGCCGACAGCAGCGCCGCGGCGGCATCTCCGCCGAGCTCAGCCACTTCGGGGATCAGCAGCATCTGGCGGGCGATGCCGCCATTCGCAATGCTGCGCTTCAGCCGCTCATAGACAAGGCGCTCATGGGCGGCGTGCTGATCGACGATGACCAGCGCATCGCCGGTCTCGGCGATAATGAAGGTGTCTTGCACTTGGGCCCGGGCGGCGCCGAGCGGGTAGTCGGCGAGGGGCTCATCGTCCGTGGCGGCGCCGCGCATGTCGGCGGACGGCGCGGAAACGCCGGCGAGCGGCGCTTGCGCCCGTTCCGCGAAGCCGAAGCCTCGCGCACGCGTGTGGCTCTGGTAGTGCCGCCCGTGCTGTGGTGGTGGCGGCATGGCGGAAGACGGCATGGCGGAGGGCGGCATGTTGGGCGGCGGCGCCATGCGCTGAAGCGCTTCTTGCGACAGGCTTCCCGTGGCGCGGTGGCCGGCGGCGGCCAATGCATCGCGCAGCGCGCCGATCAGAAGCGAGCGCACGGCGTTGGTATCGCGGAACCTGAGCTCGGTCTTGGCGGGATGGACGTTCACGTCCACCTCGTCGGGCGGCAGCGCCAAGAACAACGCCAGCATGGGATAGCGCCCGCGGGGCACGAGGTCGCCGTAGGCCGCGCGCACGGTGCCGGCTATCAGCTTGTCGCGCACGGGGCGGCCGTTCACGACCAGATAGAGATTGAGCCCGTTCGGCCGGTGCAGCGTGGGGAGCCCGGCGAAACCTTGCACGGCCATGTCACCGCGGACGCCGGACACGGGCAGCGCGTCATCGACGAAGTCGGAGCCGAGGATGCGGCCCATTCGTGCCAAAGCGTGATCGAGCAGGCCGGGCGGACAGGCGTCGAGGCGGAGCGTGGTGCGCTCGCCGTTTGAAAGGGAAAAGGCGATCTCCGGATGGGCCAGCGCCAGCCGTTTGAGCTGATCGGCGATGGCGGCAGCTTCCGCGCGCTCCGACTTCATGAATTTGAGGCGCGCGGGCGTCGCATAAAACAGGTCGCGCACTTCGACCTCGGTGCCGGCGGCGCGCGCGGCCGGCTTCAGCGGGGATTTGCGCCCGCCATCCACGGCGATCGACGAGGCCTCCTTGGCCCCTTGCGCCCGGCTGGTGATCGCCAGCCGCGCCACGGCGCCGATCGAGGGCAGCGCCTCGCCGCGAAAGCCGAGGGTGCGGATATGAGAGAGATCGTCGTCCGCAAGCTTCGAGGTCGCGTGGCGCTCGACGGCGAGTTCGAGATCGTCCGGGCCCATGCCGGCGCCGTCATCGGCCACGCGGATGAGCTGCAGGCCGCCATTCGTGGCGGTCACGTCGATGCGGGCCGCGCCCGCGTCGATCGCGTTCTCCACCAGCTCCTTGACGACGCTGGCCGGCCGCTCGACGACCTCACCCGCGGCAATGCGATTTATGAGGTTCGGCGGCAGCTGACGAATGGCCATCGCATGCCTCCGCTTTCTCGCCGGCATGAATTCCGGCGGGGGCGTCACTCTACCCGATTCTGGCGCTTGAGGAGGCCTAGCCTGGGGCGCCGGCCGGAATCATCTTGGCAGGCTCCACGGGCTTGCCGACGATGGTGGTGATGAGCTGGTCGGCGGATAGCAGATGCTTAGCAACGCGTTTGACGTCATCCATGGTCACCGCCTCGATCAGAGCGTTGCGCTTGGTGACGTAGTCGATGCCGAGATCCTCGATCTGGATCCACAGGAGCTGGCTGGCGATGCTCGACGAGGATTCGAAACGGAGCGCATAGGCGCCGGTCAGATAGGCCCTGGCGCTATCCAGTTCGTCCACGCTCGGCCCCTGCTCGGCGAGCCGGCTCAGCTCGGTTTCGATCACCGCGAGCGACTGGCCGACCGCCTCGTTCTTGGTGGCCACGTTGCCGACGAACACGGCGCCATGCATGTAGGGATAGAGATTGGAGTAGACCGAATAGGCGAGGCCGCGCTTCTCGCGCACCTCTTCCATCAGCCGCGAGGAGAAGCCGCCGCCGCCGATAATGTAGTTGAGCACGTAGGCCGCGATGAAATCGTCGTCGTGCCGCGAAATGCCGCGAAGCCCGAACTGCGCCACCGACTGAGGCACGTCCATGACGATGACCTCGCGGGTCGGCCCGAGCGGCGGATTCGCCTCGGCCACTGTCACCAGCTCCGATTGCTCCGGGAGATCGCCGAACAGCTTGTCGAGCGCCTTGCCGAGCTCGTCCGCGCTGATGTCGCCGACCACGGAGATCACCAGCTTGTCGCGCGCATACACGCGGCGGACATAGTCGTGCAAATCATCGCTCGTCATCGCGGTGATGGAGTCCCTGGTGCCTTTCACCGGGCGTCCATAGGGATGATCGGCGAAGGCGATACGGTCCCAGGCGAGCGAGGCCACGGTCTCCGGATCGTTCTCGTCGAACTTCAGGCCCGCCAGAATCTGCGCGCGAACACGCTCGAGCGCGTCCTCGTCGAAACGGGGCTGCGCCATGGCAAGCCGCGCCAGGGCGAACACCTCGTCCTTGTTCTCGGTAAGCGTCTGAATGCTGCCCATCATGACGTCGCGGCCGGCGTCGAAGTCCATGCGCATGGCGAGCCCCTGCTCAAGCTCCTGGAAGGCGCCTGCGTCGAGATCGCCGGCACCCTCGTCCATCATGGCCGTCACGAAATAGGCCTGGCCGTCCTTGCCCGGCGCGTCTTGGGAGGCGCCACCGAGAAAGGCGAACCGGATGGCGATCAGCGGATTTGCATGGCTTTCCACGAGCCACGCCTTGATGCCGCCGGGACTCGTCACTTCTTGAATCTTCATACCACTCCCTTGAGCCGCGGCGGGCGAGGCCAGAAGAGCGACCGCCGCCAGCGCAGCCGCAAGCCGAACCATATGGGCGAAAAGCGAAGAGCGAACCGTCATCCGGGCTACGACTTCTTGCCGATGCCGGCAGCGGGGGCCGGCTTCTCGCCGATGCTGCTCGTATATTCGGGCTCCGGCGTGAGAATGCCCGTGACCGCGTTGTTTTCAACAAGATACTTGCGGGCCACGGCGCGGATGTCGTCCACGGTGACTTGCTTCAACCGGTCAGGCCATTCCTCGACATCCTCCACCGACATGCCGGCGGCAAGCCGCCAGCCATATTGGCGGGCCATGCGGGAAATGGAGTCCGAGGTGTAGACGAACTCGGCGATCTGGGAGGCGCGCGCCCGGTCGAGCTCCGCCTGGGTCACGCCGTCGTCGCGCAGTTCTTCGATGACGCCTTCGATCGCCGCCTCGATGTCCTCGGGCGTGTCGGCCGCGCCGGCGATGGCGTAGAAGCCGATCCTGCCCGAATCGAGACCTGAATCGGTGTACCAGCCGCCGGCTGACGCCGCCGCCTTCTGCTCCATGACGAGACGCTTGTAGATGCGGCTCGTGGCGCCGTGGGCGGCAATACGCATCAACAGATCCAGCGCCTCGGCCTCGCCGGGCTCGGCGGAGGCATAGCTTGGGGCGATATAGTAACGCTGCACGGTGGTGCGGCCCGCACGCGGGTCCTCCAGGGTCACCGTGACCAGGCCGTCGTGCTCGGGCTCGCTTGGCCGCACGCGCGTCTTGATCTCACCATGGCGTGGAATCTTGCCGAAGGTCTTCTCGGCAAGCGCGCGCACCTCTCCGGACTCGACATCGCCCGCCACGACGAGGAGCGCGTTCTCCGGCGCGTAGAAGCGGCGATAGAAGGCAAAGGCATCGTCCCGGTTCAGCGCCCGGATCTCGTGCTCCCAGCCGATAATCGGAATGCCGTAAGGATGGTTGCGGTAGAGCGCGGCCATCATCTGCTCTTGCAGAATGCTGCCAGGGTCGTTGTCCACCCGCGAGCGGCGCTCCTCGAGGATGACGTCGCGCTCGGTGGCCACGTCTTCGGCCGTCAGCCGCAGATTGGCCATGCGGTCCGCCTCCATCTCCATCACCGTCGGCAGGCGATCCTTGGCCACGCGCTGGAAATAGGCGGTCACGTCGTGATTGGTGAAGGCGTTGTCCTCGCCGCCGTTCCTGGCGATGATCTTGGAGAACTGACCGGTGGGAATCTTGTCGGTCCCCTTGAACATGAGATGCTCAAGGAAGTGGGCGATACCGGAGGAGCCCGGCGGCTCGTCCGCGGCGCCCGCTTTGTACCAAACCATCTGGGTCACGACCGGCGCGCGGTGATCGGGGATCACCACGACATGCAGGCCATTGGCGAGGGTGAACTCGCGGACATGCTCGGAAGGGGCTTTTTCAGCCGCGACAGCAGCAACCGACATTGAGAGACTCACTGAGGCTACGACCAGGCCGACTCGGAGAGCGGCGGTCCATTGATTTAGCATCCATACCACCATTCAGCGAGACCTGAGGGATTGGTGCGGGCATTAGGCGCGCGGGAAATTTAAGCTTAACAAGCCGCTAACCGATACGCCACATGTCGGGCCTCAGGCCATGTTTTTCAATAAAAATGGAGGTGCAAGATCGCGGCCAGACTTGTGGGACGGCCGTGGGAGCGCGGTTTGCGTGGTTAGCGGATTAGCTAAAACCCAGCGCTTCGGTTCTGACCGCCGGAAATATTGTCGTAGCTGCCCGGCGCCTGGGGCTTGAAGTCCTCGTCGTTCCGGCTCGGCAGAGGCGCCTCGGGAACGTGCGGGGTGAGCGGCTGTGGCCGCGACTGTGCCACGTTCGTATCGGGGACCCGGTCGGAAGCGTCCGGTTCCGGGACATCGGCGACAGGCTCCTCCACGGTCTTCGACCCGCCGAACATCTTGTCGAGCAGGGTTTCCTTGCCGGCGTAAGGATTGATGGGATCGATGGCCGACTCGGCCTCGGCCTGCTTGGCCTTCTTCTCCTCGACGATACGCTTGCGGACGCGCTCCGGATCATCCGGCCAGTCCTGGCGTGCCGCGGCCACGGAGACGTTCTCCGTGGGCTCTGGCAGCTTCTTGAGATTGGGGGGCACCATCAGCGGGGGCCGCTCGCTCATGCGGACATCGGCCTGCTGGCGGTCACCGGAGACGCCCATATAGTCGAAGACCTTGCCTTCGAGCTCGACACCGCCGCAGCCACCCAGAAGCGCCACGCAGCCAAAGGCGGCGGCGAGCTTCAAGGCCCGGTTTTCAACGGATCTGACTGTGGTGTGCCCCACGATTTCCCCTCGAATCCGGCAAACTCCGGATTTAATTACATTTTAGAGGGTTTTCCGGCCTTTTTGTGACCCCCGAACAATGAGTCATACAGAAGTCCGATAACCCCGGCAACTATGGCCACATCGGCGATGTTGAAGATGTACCACTCGAAGCCGAAAGCGTGAAAAGCGTAGAAATCGGCCACCGCCCCATAGGCGATCCGGTCGATGAGATTGCCGATGCCCCCGCCGATGATGAGCCCGATGGCGATTGCGGCGAGCGGCGTGGTGATGCGGGCGAGCCAGATGATCAGGGCGACACTGGCGAGGATGCCGAAGACGATAAGCCCCACGCGCCCCACCATGCTGTCCTGGGGCAAGAGCCCATAGCTGATGCCCTTGTTCCAAACCAGGACGAGGTCGAGGAACGGTGTCAGCGTGACCGTCCCCTTGGCGCCGATGTCATAGACATGCAGCATCCAGAGCTTGCTGCCCTGGTCGGCCACAAGTGTCACCAGAGCCACGGCGAGCCCGAGCGGCGAGAGCGGTCCCCAGAGCCAGCGGCGGAGCATGGCGCTAACCCGGCCGGCGCGCGCGCTGATCGTATTGGCGCACGGCTTCGGCGTCGCGGGGCGACAGCGTGGGGAATTCGGGATCGGCGCCCACGTCGGGAAGGATCTTCCAGGAGCGGGCGCATTTCTTGCCTTTCGCCGGGGCGAACACCACGGCAACCGACTCGATGTCCTCCAGCCGGAAGGCATCCTCCGGCCCCTCCTCCGGGATCAGGCTCGCGCCGCTGGTGATGGCGATCTCGGCGAGGTCGATGCCGCCCAGCGCCTCGCGCAAATCATGGTCCGAAACATAGACCTTGGGGGCTGCTTCGAGGCTTGAGCCGATGCGGCCTTCTTTGCGCTCGATCTCGAGCGCACCGGTGACGACGCGGCGCACGGTGCGCACCTTGCGCCATTTGTCCGCGAGCGCCTCGTCGCGCCACGCGCCCGGCACATCGGGGAATTGGCGTAAGTGCACCGAGCCTTTGTCGCCGGGGAAGCGGTTGAGCCACGCCTCCTCCATGGTGAAGCACAGCAT
>Ga0209587_1000723_pt1 | contig 15950 bp, 14 predicted proteins | sample NGEPerD_2_FD_184512 | JGI IMG/M metagenome (GOLD analysis project Ga0209587, IMG submission 184512) | Arctic peat soil microbial communities from the Barrow Environmental Observatory site, Barrow, Alaska, USA - NGEE PermafrostL1-D... | ecosystem: Environmental > Terrestrial > Soil > Wetlands >... | reverse complement strand
TGCGCCGCGCGGTCGTCGCGGAGGACGTCAACGGCCTGGTGGCCATCCCGGGTGTGGGTCGCAAGGGCGCCCAGCGAATGATCCTGGAGCTGCGCGACCGGCTTGGCGCCGTCGGGCCCGGCGGCGTGCCGGGGGACGCCTCGGCCGACGGCCTCCCCGCCGACGCGCGTGCGGAGGTCCGCGAGGCGTTGGCGACGCTCGGCTACGCTCCGGTGGAGGTGCAGCGCACCCTCGACGCCTTGCCCGCGGTCATGGCGGACGGGGACAGGCATCAGACCGCCGAGCAGGTCCTGCGGGCGGCGCTGCGCCGCCTCGGCGCCGACCGCTGAGCGCGCAGCAGCGGCGAAGGAGCCCGAGCGCATGGACGAGATCATCGCCACCACCGCAGTCGCCGGCGACAGCGAGCTGGACACCAGCCTGCGGCCCCGGCACCTGGCCGAGTTCGTCGGCCAGGAACGGCTGAAGGAGCAGCTCGCGCTGGTCCTTGACGGAGCCAAGCAGCGCGACGCCCCCGTCGACCACCTGCTGTTCAGCGGGCCGCCGGGCCTGGGAAAGACCTCGCTGGCGTGGATCGTGGCGGCGGAGATGGACGCCGACCTGCGGGCCACGTCCGGGCCGGCGCTGGAGCGGCCCGGTGACCTGGCAGCCATCCTCACCAACCTCGAGCACGGCGACGTGCTGTTCGTCGACGAGATCCACCGGCTGTCCCGGCAGGTCGAGGAGATCCTCTACCCGGCCATGGAGGACTTCTGCCTCGACATCGTGGTCGGCAAGGGACCGGGTGCCCGGGCCCTGCGGCTGCCCTTGCCGCCGTTCACCCTGGTTGGCGCGACCACCCGCACGGGTCTCGTCACCGGCCCCTTGCGTGACCGCTTCGGCTTCGCCGCCCGCATGGACTTCTACTCCTTCGACGAGCTCGCCGTCATCGTGCAGCGGAGCGCCCGCATCCTGGAGGTCGAGGTGGAGCCGGCCGCGGCCGCCGAGGTGGCAACGCGCAGTCGCGGCACGCCGCGCGTCGCCAACCGGCTGCTCAAGCGCGTCCGCGACTTCGCCGAGGTGCGGGCCGACGGTCACGTCACCGTGGACCTCGCGATGGCCGCGCTGGAGCTGTTCGAGATCGATGCTCGCGGCCTGGACAAGCTCGACCGCTGGGTCCTCGACGTCCTGTGCGGCAGCTTCGGCGGCGGGCCGGTCGGCCTGTCGACGCTCGCCGTCGCGGTCGGGGAGGAGGCCGACACGGTCGAGGAAGTCGTTGAGCCCTTCTTGATCCAGCAGGGCCTGCTGGCACGCACGCCTCGCGGGCGCGTGGCGACCAGCGCGGCCTACGCCCACCTGGGGATCGAGCCGCCGCGCGCAACGGACAGCGCACAGCCGTCCGGAGAGGACTCGCTCTGGTAGCATCGCCGGCCGCCCCCCGGGATGCCGCACACGCTCCGGCGTGTCCTCGGCCCCTTCCCGCTGTCGGGATCCATCCTGCCCGCGGGCTCGGCGTCCCTGACCGCTCGACATCGAAGGCTTCCGCATGCAGTCCCTGATCCCGGTCCTGGCCCAGGCGGGTGGTGCCGGCGGCCTCGCTGGCTTCCTGCCGCTCATCCTGATCGCCGTGGTGTTCTACTTCCTGCTGATCCGCCCCCAGCAGAAGCGCGCCAAGGCCCAGCGCGCGCTGGTCGAATCGGTGGCCATAGGCGACCGCATCGTCACCATCGGTGGACTCCACGGCACGGTGCGAAGCATCGACGGGGACACCATCCGCCTCGAGGTCGCCCCCGGCACCGTGGTCACCATGCTGCGCGCATCGGTGGCACGGCGGATCGTCGACGCCGACACCGGCACCCCCGAGGTCGAGTGATGGCGGAGGCAATGCCGCATGACGCACGTGATGCGCCTGAGGCGCTGCAGGCGCGTGCGGCGCATGAGGCACATGACCTCCACGAGGGCGTGCCCGTCGGCGGACGGACCCTGCAGGGCGACGAACGCACCGTCCCGGATCCGCGGCCCCGGCGCTCGACCCCCCTGCTGGCTCGCGTGCAGGCGCATGAGCGGACGTCCGCGTTCATCACCATGGCCGATGAGTTCCTCGGCTCGCAGGGCTTCACCGAGCACGGCTTCCGCCACGCCAACCTCGTCGGGCACATCGCCTACAACGTGCTTGCGCACCTTGGCCATGAAGAGGCGATCTGCGAGCTCGCCGCGGTCTCGGGCTATCTGCACGACGTCGGCAACGTCGTCAGCAGGGCACACCACGGCCAGACCTCGGCCATGCTGGCGATGGACGTCCTCAAGGAGCTGGAGGTCGCACCCCGGGACATGGCGCAGGTCATGGCCGCGGTGGGCAATCACGAAGAGGACTACGGCGTCGCCGTGTCGCCGGTCGCGGCGGCGGTCATCCTGGGCGACAAGTCCGACGTGCACCGCAGCCGGGTGCGCAAGGACGCCTCCATCGACATGGACATCCACGACCGGGTCAACTATGCGGTCGAGGCGTCGTTCTTGCGTGTCGACCCGGCAGCGCGCACCCTCACCCTCGAACTGGACATCGATACGAGCATCAGCCAGGTGCTCGAGTACTTCGAGATCTTCCTCGAGCGCATGATCATGTGCCGTCGTGCGGCCCGCACCCTGTTGTGCGACTTCAGGATCACCGTCAACGACGTGCCTGTGCTCTAAGGTCGACAGTCCCCCGACTCCTCACGAGAAGCTGCTCATGCGCAAGCAACGCCTGATCGCCACGCTCGTCGCCTTCCTGGTGGTGGTCGGCGGCATGTGGGGTTACATCCTGGCCGTGGGCCTTTCGCCCCAACTTGGGCTGGACCTGCAGGGCGGCGTCAGCCTCACGCTGATCCCGGCGCCCGGGCAGGGCGAGATCGACACCGAGGTGCTGGACCAGACCGTGGCGGTGATCCGCCAGCGCGTGGACGCCCTGGGCGTCGCCGAGCCCGACATCGCCCGCCAAGGCCAGAACGTCATGGTGCAGCTCCCCGGCGTCGCCGACCGGGAGCAGGCCGTCGACGTCATCGGCCAGACCGCCCTGCTGCAGTTCCGTCCGGTGCTGGAGGTGATCCCGCCCGGCACCCCGGCGTACGCCGACGCCGGCCAGCCCTGCGACACCCTGCTGGAGGGCCCGCCGCCGGCGGAGGAAGAGGTGGTGCTGTGCCAGCGCACCTTCCCGGACCCGTTGACGCCCACCGATACTCAGGATCCCCTGCCGACCGAGGAGTGGACCAAGCTGCGACTGGGACCCGTCGCGGTCGCCGGCAGCGACGTGGACGACGCACGCGCGGTGGTGGACCAGCTCTCCAGCCAGTGGACCGTGACCCTCGACCTCAGCGGCGATGGTGCGGACCGCTTCGCCGAAGTCACCGGCCGCCTGGCCTGCAACCCACCGGGATCGCCGACCCGCCAGCTGGCCATCGTGCTCGACGGCGTGGTCGAGTCGGCGCCCACGATGAGCGACTCGGTGCTGTGCGAGCAGGGCATCCCCGACGGCACGGCGACGATCACCACCGGCGGCGGCGAAGGCGACGCACGCCAGCTGGCGCTCGTGCTGCGCACCGGTGCGCTGCCGATCGAGCTGGACCTCGCGACGGTTCAGAGCGTTTCGCCGACCTTGGGTCGCGGCGCCCTGGACGCGAGCCTGCTGGCGGGGGCCATCGGGCTGGTGCTGGTGGCCGCCTACCTCGTTGCGCTCTACCGGGGGATCGGATTGGTGGCGGTGCTGGAGCTGGCCATGTTCGGCGTGGTCACCTACGGCATCCTGATCCTGCTGGGGGAGTTCTACGGGCTCACCCTGACCTTGGCGGGGATCGCCGGCGTGATCGTGTCCATCGGCATCGCCGCGGACTCCTCCATCATCTACCGGGAGCGCTACCGCGACGAGCTGCGGGCAGGGCGCACCGTGCGAAGCGCGTCGGACCACGCCTTCACGCGCTCCTTCGGCACCAACCTCACCGGCAACATGGTGTCCTTCCTGGCGGCGGTGGTGCTGTACTTCCTGGCGGTCGGTCCCGTGCGTGGGTTCGCCTTCACGCTCGGACTGTCGACGCTGGTGGACACGCTGCTGCTGGCCACCTTCACCCGCTCGCTGTTCGGACTGGTGGCGCGCAGTCCCAGGCTGGCCCGCTCTCGGCTGGTCGGTATGCGCGCCAACGTGGGGACCAGCGTCGCCGGCGGTGGCGTGCCAACAGCTCGCGAGTCGGACAAGGCGGTCGCCGCCGGCAGCGGCGGGCGCAGCGGTCCCCGGAGCGGCCCCGACCGGAGCAGCTCCGACCGTGCAAGCTCCAAGCGGAAGGGGACCTGACATGGCCACAGCCATCGACGAGCGCGGTGGGGCCGCCCACTCCCGGTGGGGAGCGGTCGCGCGCTTCTTCAGCGGTCAGACCCACTACGACTTCATCGGCCGGTCCAGGCTGTGGCTGGGCGTCGTCTTGGCCTCGATCGTGGTCAGCATCCTCGGGGTGCTCATCGGCGGGCTCAACCTGGGCATCGACTTCACCGGCGGCACCTCCTTCGTCGTCACCGGCACGACCACCGACCCCACCGCCGAGGCGCTGCAGGCGGCCTTGAGCGAGGTGGGCGTGAGCGAGTCGGTGGTGCAGCTGGCCGAGGGGCCGCAAGGCCCGGGGGCCCTGATCACCACCCCGGCGCTGGATGAGATCGGCGGCGAGCAGCAGGCCCAGATCATCGATGCGATCGTGGCGACCACCGGTGCGCCCCGGGACCAGATCGCGGTCCAGGCGGTCGGTCCCCGCTGGGGAGCCGAGATCAGTCGCCAGGCCCTGGAGGGCCTGCTCGCCTTCCTGGTGCTGGTCACGCTCTACATCACCCTGCGCTTCGAGCTGCGCATGGCGGTGGCGGCGCTCGTGACGCTGATCCACGACGTCGTGGTGACGATCGGCATCTACGCGATCGTCGGCTTCGAGGTCACGCCGGCCTCGGTGATCGCGCTGCTGACCATCCTGGGGTACTCGCTGTACGACACCGTCATCGTCTTCGACCGCGTCAGGGAGACCACGGCGCCGCTGTCGTCGGTGTCGACCCGCACCTATGGCGAAGTCGCCAACGCGGCGCTCAACAACGTGCTGGTGCGGTCGCTGTCGACTTCCGTGACCTCGCTGCTGCCGGTCGGGACGCTGCTGTTCATCGGCGCCAACCTGCTCGGGGCGGAAACGCTCCAGGACCTCGCCTTGGCGCTGTTCGTCGGCATGGCCGTCGGCACGTACTCCTCGCTGGTGGTCGCGACTCCGTTCCTGGTCTGGCTGAAGGAGCGCGAGCCCCGCTGGGCCGAGCTCAAGGAGAAGGTGGAGGCGCGCCGAGGTGGCGCGGCCAGCGCCTCGTAGGCTGCAGCCCGGCCGCCGTTCTCAGGCCGCAGCCGTTTCCAGGAAAGGAGCATCGTGCGCATCGACATGGACGTCTCACGGCTGCGCGACCGCATCCGTGACATCCCCGACTTCCCCAAGCCGGGGGTGATGTTCAAAGACATCACACCGCTGCTGAGCGACCCCGCCGCGTTCTCAACGGCCGTCGACGCCATCGTCGTGAGCTACGGGCGGGGCACGATCGACAAGGTTGTGGGCATCGAGGCGCGCGGGTTCATCATCGCGGCGCCCGTCGCCTACCACTTCGGCGCGGGGTTCGTGCCGCTGCGCAAGCCCGGCAAGCTGCCCTACGAGACCCGGGCGCAGACCTACGACCTCGAGTACGGCCAGGAGACCCTCGAGGTCCACACCGATGCCCTGACCCCCGGTGATCGGGTGCTGGTGGTGGATGACGTGCTGGCCACCGGCGGGACGGCGGCGACGGCGATCTCACTCATCCAGGGCACCGGGGCGACGGTCGTCGGTCTCGCGTTCATCATCGAGCTGGCGTTCTTGGGGGGTGCGGCCAAACTCGGCTCGCACGAGTTCACCAGCCTGCTGCGTTACTGAGCGACGGATCCGAGGCCTTGGCAGATGCGGCCGTTTCCCCGAGCTGCAGGTGGGCAAAGGCCTGAGCCTCAGGGGCGTCGGACATCGAACACCGTCAGAGCCAGCTGGCTGCGACGGCTATCGTGGGCTCCGGCACCCGCTGGAACGTTATGAGGCGGGGCCCCATCGACCTCCCGGGAGGCAAGACGGCCGCTGACGAACGCTCCGCGACCACCGAGGTCCCGACATCGCCACGGGTCCCGGAGCGTTCTGGCGCGTCCGCCGGCGAGGGGCGGCCTCCGCGGCCGCCACGGCCCTCCCCGCGGCCGTCGGCACCGCAAACGCCGCAGCGCACGGGCCGGGACGGCCAGGACGGCCAGGGCGGCCCAGAGGGTTCGCCCGCCTCGGCGGCGCCATCCGGCGCCCGTCCCCTCCTGCCGACGCGCCCACGGCAGTCCGGTGTGCGGGCGGTGCTAGCGCGCCTGCCCTTCGACCTGGGCTCTTCCGTGCCCAACCAGCTGCAGCCGCTGGTGGCCACGTTGCGGCGCTCCTCGCCGAAGGTCGACGTGCGCGAGGTCGTGCGCGCCTTCGAGGTGGCCGGTTCCGCCCACGATGGGCAGAAGCGCAGCTCGGGTGAGCCCTTCATCATCCACCCGGTCGGCGTGGCGGAGATCCTGGGTGAGCTGGGGATGGACACGCCCACGATCGTGGCGGCCCTGCTGCACGACGTGGTGGAGGACACCGACCTCACCCGTGAGGACGTCGCCGCGAGCTTCGGCGAGGAGACCGCGGCCCTGGTGGACGGGGTCACCAAGCTGGACCGCATCCAGACCTCCTCCAAGGAGGAGCAGCAGGCCGAGTCGTTGCGCAAGATGCTCATCGCGATGGCCAGCGACCTGCGCGTGCTGCTGATCAAGCTCGCGGATCGCCTGCACAACATGAAGACCATCCACCACCTGCCGCGTGAGAAGCAGAAGCGCATCGCGGAGGAGACGCTGGCGATCTACGCGCCGCTGGCCCATCGCCTGGGCATGCAGACGTTCAAGTGGCAGCTTGAGGACCTGTCCTTCCAGACGCTGCACCCCAAGCGCTACGACGAGATCAAGTCGATGGTCACCGAGCGCCAGCCGGAGCGCGACCGCTTCATCCAGCAGGTGGTCGCGGAGGTCGAGCACCAGCTCCGAGCGGTGAAGATCCGCGCCGAGGTCACCGGCCGCACCAAGCACTACTACTCCATCTACGAGAAGATGGTCGTGCGCGGCAAGGAGTTCGGCGAGATCTACGACCTCATCGGGATCCGTGTGGTGGTCGACTCGGTCAAGGACACCTACGGCGCGCTCGGCACCCTGCACTCCCTGTGGCGGCCCATCCCCGGCCGCTTCAAGGACTACATCGCGATGCCCAAGTTCAACCTCTACCAGTCGCTGCACACCACCGTGGTGGGGCCGGGCGGCAAGACGCTCGAGGTGCAGATCCGCACCCGCGCGATGCACCGCACCGCCGAGTACGGCATCGCCGCGCACTGGAAGTACAAGGAGCGCACGCGCGGCGGGGACTCCGGCGCCGCCGACGAGGCGCAGTGGCTGTCGCAGATGCTCGACATGCAGTCCGACACCAAGGACTCCGGGGAGTTCATGCGCAACATGCGCCTGGACCTCTATGCCGACGAGGTGTTCGTCTTCACTCCCCGGGGCGACGTCATCGCGCTGCCACGCGGTTCCACACCGGTGGACATGGCCTACGCGATCCACACCGATGTCGGGCACCGCACGGTCGGTGCGCGCGTCAACGGCCGGCTGGTGGCGCTCGAGTACGAGCTGCGCAACGGCGAGACCGTCGAGATCGTGACCACCAAGGCCCAGGAGGCGGGGCCGAGCCGCGACTGGCTGGAGTTCGTCGGGTCTTCCCGCGCGCGGGCCAAGATCCGCCAGTGGTTCTCCCGCGAGCGGCGCGTGGACGCGATGGAGAAGGGTCGTGAGGAGCTCCACCGGGCGCTGGCCCGGCAGGGCCTCGGCTGGAAGAAGCTGCTGGGCGGTCCCGAGCTCAAGGCCGTCGCCCAGGCGATGAACCACTTCGATGTCGACGCGTTGTACCGCGCCATCGGCGAGCGCCACATCTCGGCCCAGACCGTGGCCAACCAGCTGGCCGGGCAGCTCGCGGATGAGGAGGAGACCGACGAGGTCGTCCTGCCGGAGGCGCCGGTGCACGCGCCGGCGAGGTCCTCCGATGCGGTCGTCGTGGAGGACACCGACGACGTGCTGGTGTCGCTTGCGCGCTGCTGCACGCCGCTGCCGGGCGATGAGATCCTGGGCTTCGTCACCCGCGGCCGCGGTGTCAGCGTGCACCGCGTCGACTGCCCCAACGCCGAGGACCTGCGCCGCGACCCCGAGCGCCTGATCGCGGTCAAATGGAACGCCAAGGCCCCGTCGACCTTCCGCATCACCGTCCAGGTGGAGGCCCTGGATCGCAAGCACCTGCTGCGTGATGTGACCACCGTCCTGGGCGACCTGCACGTCAACATCCTGTCCGCGCAGGTCACCACCCAGCGGGACCGCATCGCCTATCTGCGCTTCACCTTCGAGCTCGGCGACATCACCCACCTCGCCTACGTCCTTGGCCAGGTGAAACGCGTCGAAGCGGTCTTCGACGCCTATCGGGTCGTTCCCCGGCCGGCCGGCGGCAAGAGCTGACGCCGCCGGAACCGGAGCCGAGCACGGACCAGCGCTTCTGGCTGCGATTCGTCCTGGGGTCGTGGCAGGCCAACTGCTACATCCTGGGGGACCGCGAATCGGGCACCGCGGTGGTGTTCGACCCCGGGCAGGGCGGCGCCGAGGTGGTCCGCGGCGCCCTCGCCGAGGAGGGTGTGCGCTGCGAGGCCATCGTGCTGACCCACGGCCACATCGACCATCTGTGGGCGGTCCCCGAGCTGGCCGCGTCCCTGGACGTCCCCGTGCTGCTGCACCCCGCGGATCGCTGGCTGTGGCACGACCCCGGCGCCGCCTTCGGTGACCTGCCCGCGGGCGCGCTGGAGGCCCAGCTCGGCTTTCGGTGGGCCCCGCCGACGGAGCGGCTGTCGGACCTGCGCGATGGCATGACGCTGCGCTTCGCCGATACGGCCATGACGGTGCGGCACACGCCCGGGCACACCCCCGGCTCGTGCGTGTTCCTGTTCGATCTGCCCCATCGGACTGCGGGCGTGCTGGTGTCCGGCGATCTCATCTTCGCGGGATCCGTCGGCCGCACCGACTTCGCCCGGGGGTCCTGGGAGGACGAACTGGCGTCGATCGCGCGCGTTGTGCTGCCGCTGCCCGACGCGACGGAGGTGCACGCCGGCCACGGGCCTCCCACCACCGTCGGCGCTGAGCGCGCCGGCAATCCCTTCCTGCGCGAGATCGTTTGACACCCGGTCGACGGGCAAAGGGTACCGAAAGCCACCATATGGACGGAGCCTTCATGGACAACAGCGGCAGGGACATCCGAGGTTTGGAGGACAAGGGGTTCTTCGCTGCGCTGTTCGACTTCTCGTTCACGCACTTCGTCACGATCAAGCTGATCCCGGTGCTCTACATCATCGCCATGATCGGGATCCTCTTCTTCGCGCTGGGTTTCGCGAGCCGCGGTTTCGCGGACGGTGGTGTGCCCGCGCTGCTTGGGATCGTGGGTGGGATCCTGTTCGCCTTCTTCGGGTTGCTCTACGCGCGCGTGATCTTGGAGACGCTCATCCTGCTGTTCCGCATCGAGAGCAACACCGCGAGCCTGGCCCACGGCGGCGGCGCTCGCCCCGGCCCGCCTGCACCACCGCCTCCCATGTCGCCGCCCACGAGCTAGCGGCCGCGGCTGTCCGCAAGGCGAAACTGGGCCCGCGACCGCCTGGCGTAGCCTGTGGTGGATGAGCGTTCCCGAGCCCGTCAAGGGCGCCCCCGACTGGCTACCACCCGACAGCGCCGCCTTCGACGCTGTCGAGGACGCGTTCCTGCACACCGCCCGCTCCGGCGGTTACGAGCGCATCCGCACTCCCATCTTCGAGCACACGGAGGTCTTCTCCCGCGGTGTCGGCGCGTCCACCGACGTGGTCCAGAAGGAGATGTACACCTTCTCCGACAAGGGCGGTCGGTCCCTGACGCTGCGCCCGGAGGGCACCGCCGGCGTGGTGCGCGCGGCCCTGACCGCGGGCGTGCCGCGGTCCGGGGGGCTGCCGGTCAAGTACAGCTATGCCGGGGAGTTCTTCCGCCACGAGCGGCCGCAGGCGGGCCGCCAGCGGCAGTTCAACCAGGTCGGCGTGGAGGCCCTTGGCTCCGATGACCCGGTGCTCGACGCCGAGGTCGTGCTGCTGGGCTGGGAGGCGCTGCAGCGGGCCGGGCTGCGGCAGGTCACGCTGCGCCTGAACACCCTCGGAGACCGCGCCGACCGTCCGAACTACCACGAACGACTCAACGCCTTCCTCGATGCGGTGGGCGACCTGCCGCCGGACGTGCAGGCGCGTCGGCAGCTCAACCCGCTGCGGGCCTTTGACTCCAAGGCGCCCGGCATGGCGAAGGTGATGGCCGGCGCGCCGCTGTTAGCCGATCACGTCTCCGCTGAGGCCAAGGCCCACCACGACACGGTGGTGACCCTGCTGGAGTCCGAGGGCGTCCCCATCACCCATGACCCCCGCCTCGTCCGAGGCCTCGATTACTACACGCGGACCACGTTCGAGTACCAGGCGGCCGGCCTGGGCGCGCAGAACGCCGTCGGCGGAGGCGGGCGCTACGACGGGCTGGCGGAGGACCTCGGCTGGCGCGAGCGCTTCCCCGGCATCGGCTGGGCGCTAGGGGTCGACCGCACGGTCCTGGCGCTGCGCGGCGCGGGCGCCCTCCCGCCGGCGCCCGCGCGCGTCACCGCCTTCCTCGTGCACGCCGCCGGCCTGGAGCGGGAGGCGTTCGCGCTCGTCTCGGAGATCCGACGCGGCGGCGTGCCGATCGACCTCGCCTTCGACGCCCGCAGCATCAAGTCCCAGTTCAAGGTCGCGGACCGGTCCGGTGCGGTGTGGGCGTTGGTGCTGGGACCCGACGAGGCAGAACGCGGCGTGGTGACGCTCAAGGACCTGCGCTCGGGGGAGCAGCGTGAGGTCGCGCGCGAGGCGGTCTTGGCGGTGCTGACGGGCTCAGGCGTACGGTGACCCGCCCGCCACCAGCAACCCGACCGTGCCCAGCGCCACCAGCAGCGTCAGGCGAAACCCGAGGCGCGCCCGGCCGGCCAACCCCGCCACCACGACCGTTGCCACCAAGGCCAGGATGACCGCCAGCCCGGCCATCAGCGAGCGGCTGGCCTCCGCCTGCTGCGATGCCGTGACGATCAGCGATGCCGTCCCCAGCAGGATCGCCGCGGCGATCAGCGACCACCGCGGACCCAGGCGCTGGGGCAGGCCCTCAACCCCCTGCTCGGCGTCGGCAACCAGGTCCGGGAGCACCTGTGCGAAGTGTGCGCCGGCGCCCAGGCACGCGGCGGCTGCCATCAACCACGCGGGTGTGGTGACCTCGTCGCCGGCCGCCAAGCCGACGATCAACGGCAGCAGCCCGAACGCCCCCGCATAGGGCAGCACAGACGTCAGCCTGAACTTGAGGTCGAGGTTGTAGGCCCATCCGAGGCTCACGGCCAGCAGGTGCGTGGCGGCGGCGGGGGGCCCCAGCCCCAGACTGAGGACCGCGCACACCAGCAACGAGGCAACCGCCGCTCGCAGCACCGTCGCGTCGAGCAGGCGACCCGTGACCAGCGGCTTGTCGGTGCGGCCCGCGTCGCGGTCCCGATGCCGGTCGATCCAGTCGTTGGACAAGCCCACCGAGAACTGCCCCGCCAGCACCGCCGCGGCCAGCAGCAGCGCCTGCCAGCCCAGGCCCGCCGACAGCCCCAGCGCCGTCATCGCCGCCGTCACGACCAGCGAGGCTTCGGGATGGGTCGCGCCGATCAGCGCAGCGATGCTCGCCATGGCCGGAGCCTGCCAGGTTTTCGAGGCCGGCCGGCTGATCGGACCGCCGTGCCGGCGTTCGGCGTGGCCGCCGGCTCGTGGAAGGGCTGCTTCCGGGCGCGTTAGCCTGCCTGCCGGTGCTTGCACCGGACCGCGGCACCTCCACCTGCGCCAGCGAAAGAGATCCATTGAAGCCCTACGGCAGCATGCGAACCCACGGCGCCGGCACCCTGCGTCGGGACCACGACGGCGAGGTCGTCGTGCTCGCGGGCTGGGTGGCGTCGCGACGCGACCACGGCGGGGTGGTCTTCCTGGACCTCCGTGACCGTTCTGGAGTGGTCCAGGTCGTCGCGGACCCGAGCGCCTCCGCGGCGCTGGCAGCCGCCCATGAGCTGCGCAGCGAGCACGTCGTGCGCGTCACGGGCACGGTGCGCGCCCGACCCGAGGGCATGGTCAATCCCGCGCTGGACACCGGACAGGTCGAGGTCGCCGCCTCGCAGGTGGAGCTGCTGTCGGCGTCCGCGACCCCGCCGTTTCCCATCGAGGATCGCGTGGCGGCCGATGAGGGCCTGCGCCTGAAGCACCGCTACCTGGACCTGCGACGGCCCGCCGTCGCACGGACCATGCAGGTGCGCGCCAAGACCACCGCGGTGCTGCGGCAGGTCATGGAGGCCAACGGCTTCCTGGACATCGAGACGCCGCTGCTCACGCGCTCCACACCCGAAGGCGCGCGCGACTTCCTGGTTCCCTCCCGGCTGCAGCCGGGCGAGGTCTACGCCCTGCCGCAGTCACCCCAGCTGTTCAAGCAGCTGCTCATGGTCGCGGGCCTTGAGCGCTACTACCAGATCGCGCGCTGCTTCCGCGATGAGGACCTGCGTGCCGATCGCCAACCGGAGTTCACACAGCTGGACATCGAAGCGTCCTTCATCGACGAGGAGGACATCTACGAGCTGGTCGAGGAGCTCATGGCCACGGTCTGGCGAGAGGTGCTCGGGGTGGAGCTGGCGACTCCCTTCCCGCGCATCAGCTTCGCCGATGCCATGCGGCGCTACGGATCCGACAAGCCCGACACCCGCTTCGGCATGGAGCTCGCCGACCTGAGTGAGGTGTTGGCCACGACCCAGGCCGGGATCTTCACGACGGCGTTGGATGCCGGGGGCTCCGTGTACGCGTTGGCCCTGCCGGGCGGCGGATCCCTGACCCGCAAGCAGTTCGACGAGTGGGTGGAGTTCGCCAAGGGGCGCGGGGCCCGGGGCCTCGCCTGGGGGGTCGTGGAGGACGACGGCGGCCTGCGCTCGCCGATCGCGAAGTTCCTGTCCGACGACGAGGTGGCGGGCATCATCGCGACCACGGCCGCCCAGCCGGGCGATGCGCTGTTCTTCGCCGCCGGTGCCACGCGCTTCTCCCAGGAGCTGCTGGGCGCCCTGCGCGTCGCTCTGGCCGAGGACCGTTCCCTGATCCCGGAGGACCTGTGGAACTTCGTCTTTGTCGTGGAATGGCCCATGTTCGAGCCCGATGGGTCCACCGGGGGCTGGCAGGCGGTGCACCATCCCTTCACCGCGCCGGCGCTGCAGGACGCCGAGCGCATGGCCGAGGCGCCCGGCGAGGTGCTCAGCCGCGCCTATGACCTCGCGCTCAACGGCGTCGAGCTGGGCGGTGGGTCCATCCGCATCCACCGTCCCGACGTGCAGCGCGAGGTCTTCGGGCTGATCGGCATCGGCGAGGAGGAGGCCCAGTCCCGCTTCGGGTTCCTGTTGCGCGGGCTGTCATTCGGCGCCCCGCCGCACGGCGGCATCGCCTTCGGGCTGGATCGCCTGGTGCTGCTGCTGACGGGCTCGTCGAGCCTGCGCGACGTCATCCCGTTCCCCAAGACCCAGTCAGGGTCGGACCCCATGACCGACGCGCCCGCGCCCGTTGATGCCGAACAGCTTGCGGTGGTGGGGCTGCGCGCCTTGCCCAAGCCGGCCGGCAAGCGCTGAACCTGAGGGGGCTGACCACAACAGCAGCACGCCCACGCCGATGACCAGCGCCGGTAGCGTCGTCAGGATGGAGGCCATCACGACGGCGCGGCGCTCGCTCATCAGCAGGGGGAACAGGGCGTCGCCGTCTGGGGAGACCGCGTTGGCGACCAGCGTGGCGATGGGCAGGCTGCCGGAGGCGTCGAGCCCGGTGAGCAGCACCTGCGGCGCGCACCCGGGGATGAGCCCCACGGCGGCGCCGGCCAGGACTCCGAAGACGCCGGCCATGGTCAGCCACCCGGACACGTCCAGACCCAGCCCCTCGGTGACGAAGGCGGTCAAGAGGAACGCCACGGCCACCCAGCCGGTGACGGTTGCGCTCTCACGCGCACCGTGGCGCAGGAGCTCGGCAGAGGACGAGCGTGCCGCCACGTGCGACGGCGGCGCGCTCGCGCCGGTGCTGAGGTGCTCGACCCTGCGCTCGGTCAGGGCGGCGAGACGGACGAGCGCCACGGCGAGCACCGTGGCGATGCTGCCGACCACCAGGTACAGCTCATCGTCCGGCACAAGCGAAAGGAGACCGGCACCCCTACGGCCAGTCCGGCGACCGTGGTCAGCCAGAACGCGCCGGGCAGCCAGCCCACCTCGGGCAGGACGTCGGCGGCCCTTCCGGTCCGAGCTGAGCCGTGGACGGGCAACGCCTGGGCGGCGCCCACGGAACCCGCCAGCGCGGGCCTGCGGGGAGCGATCCCCAACGCATCCACCGCATAGCCGGAGACGATTCCCGCCGCCAACAGCAGGACGTGGACCTTCAGCGCCATGGCAGGGGCGGCGGCGATCAGCACGAATGAGGAGTCGCCCATCGTGGCCACCAGCGCGGCGACGACAGTTCCGAAGGAGACCGTGCCGCGCGCGTACAGCGGCATGACGAGCAGGGCACCGATGAGCGGCGTGGAGCGCCAGCGTTGGGCGAGGAGGTGCGTCAGGCGGTCGCCGAGGCGGTGCTGCAGCCAGCCGAACAGCAGCAGCATCGCGGCGACGTAGACGCCGACCTGCAGAAAGGCATCGGCGAGCGGTCGCAGAAGGACCTCGGTCATGGTCTGCTTTCGTGCGGAGAACGCGCGTGTGCCCCCCATCTAAGCGCGGCGACCGCGGCGCGGCCGCCGCGCGTGGTCATCAGCTGGTCGTGAGCCCGTCCTTGACGGTGTTGATGACCCCGTCGCCCGGCCGGCGGTGGTGTACAGCTGCGGCGCCGGCGCCGATGGGACCTGGATCGGTGCCGCTGTCGTCGGTCATGTCGAACAGGCGCGCCACCTGCAGACGGCCCTGCGACTCGGCGTGACGTTGGCCCGGAAGTCAGCCACCAGAGAGGTACTGCAGCGACACGTCATCCCGTCCCAGGCGCCGCCGAGGATCTCCTGCAGCTTGCGGGCGAAGACCGGATGGGAGCTGTCGGGCTTGGCCTCGTACTGCAGGCCCTGGTGGTGGAAGTGCGAGGCCTCCCTGGCGGTCGAGCTGGTGCGCCGGCACCGCCCGCAGGCGGCGCTGGTGGACCTCGCCTGGTACCCGTGCCGCTGCTTGCGCGCATGGCAGAGGACGCAAGCCGCCCCGGCTGCGCCCTCCTTGATGGGATGGGCCAGGAGGACCGCCGACTGTGGCGCCGGCCCTCGAGGAGGGCCAGCCGACCACCCATCACGGCGCTGTCCTCCAGGCACACAGCGGCGGTGACCGCCGGATCGAGCAGTTCATGAATAGAGCTCAGTGACGTAGCGTGCGGTGCAGACATCGGAGAGTCCTTGCCCTTGACTAGCCATGCCGCTAAGGTCCGCGTCCGCGACATACAGGGCTTCAGGCGCGTACCGGTCTGAAAGCCGCAACGGATCGTCCGGTGCCCACGTCACAGGATCTGCTGCGAAGCAGTCTCGTGGCCCGGCCATGCAGATGTCGCAAGCGATCACGGCTCAGGAGGCCTGTAAATGATGAGAACGACTCGAGTTTCGTTGGGGGTGGCACCGCGTTGGTTGGCGCTCGTTGGGGCGTTGGCGTTGTTGTTCGCGTTGGTGCCGCTGGCCGGGAGTGCTGATGCGGCGCATGTGGCGCAGGACTCCGGTGACGGGTTGGTGCCGAGTGTGCGTTGGGCTGGTG
>Ga0209587_1000720_pt1 | contig 16052 bp, 12 predicted proteins | sample NGEPerD_2_FD_184512 | JGI IMG/M metagenome (GOLD analysis project Ga0209587, IMG submission 184512) | Arctic peat soil microbial communities from the Barrow Environmental Observatory site, Barrow, Alaska, USA - NGEE PermafrostL1-D... | ecosystem: Environmental > Terrestrial > Soil > Wetlands >... | reverse complement strand
CACTCGGCGGGAGCGGCGATTGCGTTGGTGATGCTCTGTTGTGGTCCGATCACCCTGCGGTTGCCCTATGAGGGCCTCCTATGACCCACATCGATGTCAGGAGAGCCACAATTTTCTGTGGGCAGATGTCCGCGGAACGCTTTTGACCACCGCGTCCGACGGGACACCCGGCACTCACGGGCCTGATCGCTCGGCGAGCAGCCGGGACCGCAGGCCCTCGACGATTATCTCGAGCCCGAACTCATAGGAGGCGTCGAAATCGGGGTTGAGGCAGTGCGGCAGGCAGCGGTGGAAGCTGGGGAAGGTTTCCGGGCCCAGCGACTCATTCCCAACGACGCTCTCGTTCAGCACACCCGGGTTCGTCAGTGGGTTGGCCAGTCGGTTCGTTACGTGGCCGAACGTGAAACCAACGAGCGCCCAGTGCGCATGCAGGGCCAGCCGGGCGTCAAAACCCGCCTTCTGGAGCGTCGCCAGGCTCACCTCGACCGGCCTCAGCGAATCCGGCGTCACGACGATCTTGGACTGCAACAGGGGAACTGCATTCGGGTGACGAAGCAGGGTTGCCCGAAAGGAGCGGAAGCCGGACTTCAGTACCTCCGCCCAATCGTCGAGCGCGACGACCGAGAGATCGATCTCGCCGAGTATCCGATCCACCACGCCCTCGAGCAGCGCCTCCTTGTGGGGCACGTGGTTGTAGAGCGCCATGGGACTCACCGCCAGATGGGCGGCGAGTCTGCGCATGCTGAGCTCCTCGAGGCCGTCTCGGTCGATCAGGTCCAGGGCCGCCGAGAGCACCACGGCGCGGTTCAGATGGCCCCGCCGCTCCGCCACTCCTCCATCCGGCCGAAAATTCATGTTCCCGTCTCTTGACCTCGGCTACCCACTCTAGTATACGGTGTACGTGTACAGTGTAAACCAAATACGGGGAGGAAGCATGGCTTTCAGTACCGGATCGATAACGCGAGCGAGCAGCCGCAGGCCCAAGCTAACCATCGCCCTCTGGGTAATACTCATCGCGCTTTCGGGCTTCATCTCGTCACGCTGGCTGGGAGATGCCCTGACCTCGGACATCGACTTCACGAACCGTCCGGAGGCCAAACGCGCCGCCGAGCTCGTCGAGGAACGGTTCGGCAAGCAGGGCATCACCGAGCTCATCCTTCTGTCGTCCGAGGGCGCCACCGTGGACGACGCCTCGTTTCAGCAGGCCGCGCGGGGGATTCAAGCAGAGGCCATGCGAGATGGCAGCGGAGTGAGGGGGGCACTCACTTTCTACGACGCTCAGGACCCCTCCCTCGTTTCCTCCGACCGCCACACCACCCTTATACCGGTTATCTTCAACGAGTCGGGTGAGATCTCGGACAAGTACCCGGTCGTCCAGGACATCGTCGCCGCCGGAAACGGCGTGGACGGTTTCCAGGCGCAGGCCTTCGGATCGATCACGCTGGATCACGACTTCTCGAAGATCGCCGAAGAAGACCTCAAAAAGGGCGAGTCCTTCGGAGTGGTCATTGCGCTCATCGTCCTGGTGGCTGTGTTCGGAGCAATCGTCGCAGGAGTCGTCCCCATCGCCATGGGCGTCGCCTCGATCACGGTGGCAACCGGGATCACTGCGGTCGTGGGGCAGTTCTTCGACTTCTCCTTCTTCGTCACGAACATGATCTCGATGATGGGTCTCGCGGTCGGGATCGACTACTCCTTGTTCATAGTCTCCCGTTACCGCGAGGAGCGACACAGAGGGCTCGAGAAACTCGATGCAATAGCGGCCGCCGGGGCTACCGCCAGCCGGGCAGTCTTCTTCTCGGGGATGACCGTCGTCTTTGCGCTGGCCGGCATGCTGATACTCCCGACGACGATCTTCCGCGGGCTTGCTTCCGGAGCAATCTTCGTCGTACTCGTTGCAGTGTTGGCTTCCCTGACCTTCTTACCTGCATTGCTCGCACTCTTGGGCGACAGGGTCAACGCGCTACGAGTCTTCCGACGCAAGGCAAGTGTGGCCTCCGACTCTCACGCATTCTGGGACCGAATCACACATGGAGTGATGGGTCGCCCGGTGATCAGCCTCATAGTCGGCGGGGGTCTGCTGCTGGTGGCGGCGTTCTCCTACCTGGACATCGAGACCGGCTTCTCGGGTGTCAGCACGCTGCCGCAGACATCCGCTGCACGCCAGGCATTCGACACTCTGTCACGCGACTTTCCCGGCGGGCTCAACTCACCGGTCGAGATAGTCGTCGACGGCGATGTCACCTCCCCGGAGATCAAGCAGGGCATCGGCGAGCTGCGCTCCCAGATGGCCTCGGACGAAGTCTTCGGGCCGTCTCGAACCGAGCTCTCCGAAGAGCAAGACGCAGCGCGCATCTCAGCGCCGGTTCTCGCGGACCCCTCATCGCCCGCAGCCACTACGGCCGTCGAGCAGCTTCGCGAACGCTATGTGCCACAAGCGTTCGCCGACGTGGACGCGGAGGTCCTGGTCGGAGGATCGACCGCATTCAACAAGGACTTCTTTGACCTCACCGATCGCTACACGCCAATTGTGTTCGCCTTCGTCCTCGGCCTCTCCTTCCTGCTGTTAACGGTTGTGTTCCGGTCGTTGGTGGTCCCCATAAAAGCGATCATTATGAACCTGCTCTCGGTCGGCGCCGCCTACGGGCTCATCGCGCTCGTTTTCCAGAAAGGTTTTGGCGCGGACCTGCTTGGCTTCCAGCAGGTCGAGGTGATCGAGGCCTGGTTGCCACTGTTCTTGTTCTCCATCCTGTTCGGGTTGTCGATGGACTACCACGTCTTCCTCCTGTCACGGATTCGAGAGCACTTCGACCAAACCAAGGACAACACCGAATCGGTCGCCTTCGGTTTGCGTACCACCGGGGGTCTGATCACCGGAGCCGCCATCATCATGGTCGCGGTGTTTGGAGGTTTTGCGGCCGGGGACCTGGTTATGCTTCAGCAGATGGGATTCGGGCTTGCCGTTGCCGTGTTGATCGATGCGACGATCGTGCGCTCCGTGCTGGTGCCTGCGACGATGAAGCTCTTGGGCGACCGGAACTGGTACCTGCCGGGCTGGCTCTCGTGGCTTCCCGACATGAGCATCGAGGGAGCTCCGCAACCTCAGCCTCAGCGTAGGGACGAACCCGAGCCGGCGCACGCCTGATTACCATGCCGGACGCCGCACCCGAAGTCCTGTGGCGCCCGCCCGAGGATGTAAGGGAGACGAGCATCATCGGGTGCTATCTCGGCTGGCTGGAGCAGAACAGGGAGCTGCGCTTCTCTTCTTATAAGGAGCTGTGGGAGTGGTCGGTGTCGGACCTCGAAGACTTCTGGTCCTCCATCTGGGAGTTTTTCGAGGTCGACGGCACCGCCTATGAAAGAGTCTTGAGCGGCCGGGAGATGCCGGGGGTGCGCTGGTTCGAGGGCGCAACGCTCAACTACGCGCAGCACGCTCTGCGGACCACGGGCGACAGGGTCATGGTTTCCTCGTTGTCGCAAACGCGCGGCCCCCAGCACCTCACGGCCGACGAGCTGCGCGATCAGGTGGCGCGTGCTCGCAAAGGACTTCAACGCCTCGGGGTGAAAAAGGGCGATCGAGTAGCGGCATATCTGCCGAACATCTCCGAAGCTCTCGTAGCTTTGCTTGCAAGTGCCAGCCTCGGAGCGGTGTGGTCCTCTTGCGCGCCGGAGTTCGGGACCAGAAGCGTGGTCGACCGCTTCGCCCAGATCGACCCCAAGGTGCTTCTCGTGATCGACGGCTACTCCTACGGAGCAAAGCCCATCGAGCGCAGCAAAGAGGTCGCCGAGATACGCGCGGCTTTGCCCGGACTCCAGTCAACCGTCGTCGTTCCCTACTCCAGAAGCGCTTCGATTCCCGACTCGGTCACCTGGGACGAATTGTTATCCGAGCCGGGCGAGCTGAGCTTCGACAGAGTGCCGTTCGATCACCCGCTTTACGTCCTCTACTCGTCGGGCACAACCGGCCTGCCCAAGCCGATCGTTCACGGCCACGGTGGCATCCTGCTCGAGCACCTCAAAGTACTGGGACTGCACGCGGACCTCGGGCCCTCGGATCGCTTTCTGTGGTTCTCGACCACCGGCTGGATGATGTGGAACTTCTGCGTCTCGGGCCTGCTGGCCTCGTCCTCGGTTGTGTGCTTCGACGGCAACCCCGCCCACCCGGACCTCATGGCCTTGTGGCGGGTGGTCGAGGAGCAGGGCGTCACTTATTTCGGCTCCAGCGCGCCCTTCCTGCTCGCGTGCCGCAAGGCCGGAATCGCACCGGGGGGCGAGCTCGACCTGTCGCGGCTGCGCTCCGTGGGATCGACCGGAGCGCCCCTGCCCCCTGAAGGCTTTCGCTGGGTCTACGAGCACGTCTCGGAAGACGTTCTGCTGTCCTCCACCTCGGGGGGCACCGACGTGTGCACAGCGTTCGTGGGGGCCGTGCCGCTGGTCGAGGTGCGGGAGGGCGAGATCCCGGTTCGCAACCTCGGCTGCAAGGTCGAGGCGTTCGACGAGCAGGGCCACTCTGTCATCGGAGAACGCGGGGAGCTCGTCATCACCGAGCCGATGCCCTCCATGCCGGTGTCGTTCTGGGCGGACGACGGAACCCGTTACCGAGCCGCCTACTTCGAGGAGTTCGAGGGAGTGTGGCGCCACGGCGACTGGATCACGATCACCGAGCGCGGCTCGTGCGAGATCACCGGACGCTCGGACGCGACTCTTAATCGCGGCGGGGTCCGCCTCGGGACGAGCGAGTTCTACTCGGTCGTGGAAGGCGTCGAGGGAGTGGCGGACAGCCTCGTGATCCACCTCGAGGACAACTCCGGCTCGGGACGGCTGTTGCTCTTCGTCGCGCTACAAGAGGGGGCCGAGCTCGACGACGAGCTACGAGCCCGCATCTCCTCGGAGCTGCGCTCTCACCTTTCCCCCCGCCACGTGCCCGACGCCATCTACCAGGTGCCGGACGTGCCCCGCACGTTGTCGAACAAGAAGCTCGAGGTGCCGGTGAAGAAGATCCTGATGGGCTCATCCGCAGACGAGGCCGCCAGCAAGGGAGCTCTCGCGAACCCCAACTCACTCGACGTCTTCGAGCTCCTGAGCCGGCAATTTCGCTAGAACTCCCGCTCAACGCGGGCTGGGTCCTGCCTGCATAGGACGCCGCCGGAGCGAACTTTGTGCCTGCAACCACCTCACAAGTGGTTAGGGGCGCAAGGTTGGGCTCGGGTCCGCGCGGCTAATGCTAATCGTCCGAGAAGACCAGCCGGGCGACTCGCCCCTTCTCGCCCGAGGCCCAGCACGCTGCGTCCTGCGCGCAATCCACCGAGTCGAAGCTGCCGTCGTCGAACAACGTCCAGGTCTTCCCACCGTCCGTGGTGACGTCGCTCCCCGTGGGCCCGACCGCGATCGCGGTCCGGGGCAGGCCCGGCACCCATGCCGAGCCCGACCGGTAGCCATCCGGGGCGCCCTCTCCGACCAGTCGCCACGTCTTGCCGCCGTCGTTGGTCAGTGCCAGGGCATCGACCGCTTCGTCGGGCTTGGTGAAGTCACCCCCGATGGCGAGGCCCCGCTGGGCGTTGCGAAAGGCGAGGGAGAAGATGCCGCCGGCCTCTGTGCTTCGAACCGGCGTCGTTGCCACGGACCAGGTCTGGCCCCCGTTGCGGGAGTGGAAAACACGCGCTTCCGATGCGCCGCCGGTTGCGAACCAGGCGTTGCGGCCGGGTCCGGCGACGAGACATGTGCCGCTCGCCGCGAAGGCAAACTCGCCGGGAAGCGCCGCCGGCATGCCCTCGGCAGAGACCAGATCCCAACTCCGGCCCCCATCATCGGTCTCGACGATCTGGAACTTTCCATGGACGGGATCGCTCAACGCCAAACCCGTGCGTCGGTTGAAGAAGGCCATGCAATCGAAGAAGGCATCGGGCTCCTGGTTGCGGAACACCAGCCGCCAGCTCGCCCCCCCGTCGTCGGTTCGGTAGATGCGCGAGGCGTCCCCGGTTCCGATCGACAGGATCAGCGCGCGCCTGCGGCCGAATGCCTCGATGTCGCGGAACTCGAGAGCGGCGGTTCCCGGCGGGCCCACGCTGTCCCACTCTCGCCCCGAGTTGAGAGTGCGCAGGACCGTGCCCTCACTTCCGCTGGCCCACGCGACCCGATGGTTCACGGCATCGAGACCGCGCAACTGCGCAGCCGACCCGGTGGGTGTGAGCCTCCACTCGAGCTCGGGCTCCTCGCGTGCGGTCATGGCGGGAGCCGCGGCCAGGGGCGCCGCTATTGAGAACGCGGCCAGCGCGACGACAGTTGAACGCAATGCTCGATGATTTCTCATGCATCCAACCTAGCTCACTGGCCCGAAGGCGCCGGAGTGCGCAAGGCGGAGTTGCATTCGAGAGCAGGACCCTGAGGCGTGCCCCGTTCACCGGAGCAACCAACTTTTCCCGGAAGAGGTGCCGAGCGCGGGTTGGGGTGAAAGGATCGAGCTGTGAACGATTACGAAATTAAGTAAGGTCCCGGTTCCCGGGGGCGAGTTGACCGTCGCGCGCGGGGGGGACGGGCCCGTCACAGTGGTCGCGGTCCACGGAATAAGCGCGTCGCATCGCGCCTGGTCGGCGGTCGCCGAGCATCTCGACGGCATCACGCTCGTGGCCCCCGACCTCAGGGGCCGGGGCGCAAGCGAGGGCCTTCGCGGTCCCTTCGGCATGACTGCCCATGCCCGCGACGTCCTCTCGGTCGTCGATCACATCGGACAAGAGCAGGTCGTGGTGGCGGGCCATTCCATGGGCGGCTACGTCGTCCTGGAGCTCGCCGCTGTGGCGCCCGAGAGAGTCTCCTCCGTCGTCTTGGTGGACGGCGGGCTCGCCGCCCCTCTCCAACCCGGAGCCGACATCGACCGTCTGCTCGAAGCCACGTTGGGCCCCGCTCTTGCGCGCCTCCGTCGCAGCTTCGAGTCCCGAGACGCCTATTTCTCCTTCTGGAAGGAGCACCCGGCATTCAAGGAGACGGGCTGCTGGAACGAGCACGTCGAGGCTTATCTCGACTACGACCTCACCGGTGAGCCCCCGGAGCTGAGGTCGAGGGTGTCGGAGGAGGCAGTGATCGAGGACGGGCGCGACGTCTTGTCGGGCGCCGGGGCGTGGGACAACCTGGCGGCGATTTCCTGTTCCGTGAGCTTGCTGCGGGCGCCACGAGGCCTCCTCAACCAACGCGAGCCCCTCATCTCCGATGACCTCGTCGAACGCGCCCGGCGCAAGCGCTCATCCTTCAGGGATGAGATCGTGCCCGGCTGCAACCACTACACGCTGATGTTCGAGGAACACGCTGCCGTAGCCGTCGCACGGGGTATCGAGCGGGCGGCCAAGCCGGCTAGGGGCGCTTCTCAGCAGCGGAACGAGGGCTTGCGGTGAGGTCCTCGGCCCCCTCTTCTTCGGGTTCACTGGCTTCGGGTTCACAGGAGTGACATTCGAGCTCCAGCGTGGCGTGCTCGATGCCGAAGCCGGCCCGCAGAGTGTCCTTCAGCCTCTCGCCTCGAAGTTGTGCCTCGTGCAGCGACACATCGTCTCTCAGGACGACGTGGGCCGATAGAGCCGGCACGTCGGAGGCGATGTTCCACAGATGAAGGTGGTGGACGGATTCCACTCCCTCGTGCTGGGCCAGAGTGCGCTCAACCTCGACGACGTCGAGCCCCTCGGGTGCGCCTTCCATCAATACCTGGGTGGTGTCGCGTAAGAGCTTCCACGCCGAATACAGAACCAGAGCGGCGATTGCGAGGGAGATGAGGGGGTCTACGAGGTTGGCGTCCCACAAGAGCACCGCTGCGCCCGCAACGATAGTCGCCACCGAGGCCCCAGCGTCGGCCACCATATGCACGAGCGCGGCCCTCATGTTCAGACTGTGCCCTCCGGCGCGCGCCAGGACCACCGCACTTCCGACGTTGACGGCAAGCCCGGCGGTCGCAACGATCATGAGGCCCGCCCCCGACACCTCGGGAGGGTCGCCGATCCGCCTGACCGCCTCCAAGATGATCCACAGCGCCCCCCCGGCCAGCAGGAGCCCGTTGACCTGCGCCCCCAGCACCTCGGCGCGCTGCAGCCCGAAGGTGTGCCGGGCGGAGGCCGGCCTCGTGAGCAGAGCCTGCGCGATGAGCGCGATCCCGAGCCCGGCCACGTCTGAGAGCATGTGAGCGGCGTCGGCAAGCAGCGCCAGCGAAGAGAAGGCGAGGCCGCCGATGATCTCCACCACCAGGTAGAGGGCGTTGGCCATGAGCGCGATGCGCAGGGCCCGGCTTTGGGCGGACCTGAGGTCGGCGTGGAGGTGGCGGTTATCGCTCATCGGGGAATGTCGCGACGATAACTTGCGGCGTCCGCAAGCGATGATGGGGCGGTGGGGGAGAGTTGGGAGAGCGCGTCGGCATGAGCTACCAAACCACTCTCGGAGACGGCACGACCCTCGTCATTCGGCCCATCCGGCCGGAGGACAAACCCCTGCTCCTTGACGGTTTCAACCGTCTGTCCGAGCGCTCGCGCTACTTCCGCTTCTTCACCAAGCTGCCCACACTCTCAGACAACCAGCTCCACTACCTCACGGAGGTGGATCACAAGAGCCACTCCGCCTGGGTTGCAGGTGTGATCGAAGACGGCCACGAAACCGGAGTGGGCGTTATCAGGTGGATCCGTATGCGTGACGATCCCTCGAGGGCAGAGATGGCCGTAACGGTGGTGGACGACTTTCAGAGGCGGGGAATAGGCCGGACGCTTGTCTACGTCGCCGCCAAAGAGGCCTCGTCTCAGGGGGTCGAGAATTTCCAAGCCGTTGTACTGGCCGAGAATCGCGCCACGATCGCCATGCTCAGGGGCATGGGCTCGAGCACGGGCACCTACGAGGACGGCGTCTTGCATCTGACGATCCCCCTCGAGGCGGCGGTGAGCCGGCCCGACCTGCTCCCCCTTCGGCTCGAGCGGACCGGCCCGAACCCTCGGAGCCGGCGGTGCTGACGCCCGGCCACCGGCTCCCGGCCCCACCTGCGCCTCCAACCACCCCCCAGGTGGTTGCAGCGACAAAGTTCGGCTCCGCCAGCAAAGATCTCGGCCAATCAGGGTAAGGAAGCTGCCATCAACCGTAGCTAGAGGAGAAGAGCCGAAGACCAACAAACAAGGACAGCCCAAGGAGAGCGAGCTCCCGGGCACCCTGAAGCGCTCACCCAAGAAGGCTCAGAGGAAGTTCGCCAAGGCACATGACAGCGCCGCCGAGGCGTACGGCAACGGCGAACGCCCCCATCAGTCGCCCTACTCCGCCCTCAAGCACACCAACGAGAAGGTCGGCGATCATTGGGAGGCGAGGAAGCCTCTTCCTCCTGGGCGAAGCGAAAACGAAGGATGGCATGCAATCCATAGAGGATCCGTCGAAACTCCGGAAGATCGTCCGCGGTTCGGGCCGTCGTCACCCAGGTCGTCTAGGAACGTCCTAGGAGTTTAACGAGGTGCGTGATTTCGACATGCGTTAGTGCCATTGTCCCCGATGAATCTCGCATCTCCATGGTCTTCAGTCTGATTCCGATGGTAGACCGATTACCTGGAACGATCGGCGGTGGTCAGTAGTCGCACCGGGGAGTGGAACTCGGGATTGCGGGTCGCTTCTGTGCATCGACCTCCCGCGACCAGGAGGGTGGGCTACCGGCTTTAGGGTCGAGGTGAACGCTTGATCCACTGGAGGAGGCTTGACTATGGACGAGGGAGCGCGCCGAAGTGAGGTGCCCGCGACGGCGGGCCGTTTCGCCAACCCCGGGCCCACCCCGCAGCTGTCCTCCGAGGAGCTGCGGAAGATCGACGCCTACTGGCGAGCGGCCAACTACCTTTCGGTGGGACAGATCTATCTCCTCGACAACCCGCTTCTCGCGGAGCCGCTGCGCCCTGAGCATGTGAAGCCCCGCCTCCTGGGACACTGGGGGACGACCCCCGGCCTCAACTTCCTCTACGCTCATATGAACCGCGCCATTGAGAGACACGACCTCGACGCTATCTACGTCACCGGTCCCGGCCATGGCGGCCCCGGCATCGTCGCAAACACCTACCTCGAGGGGACGTACAGCGACATCTATCCAGACATCAGCCCGGACGCCGAGGGTATGCGCAAGCTGTTCCGGCAGTTCTCGTTCCCCGGCGGGATCCCCAGCCACGCTGCGCCTGAGACTCCGGGCTCGATCCACGAAGGCGGTGAGCTCGGCTACGCGCTCGTACACGCCTACGGAGCTGCCTTCGATAACCCCGACCTGCTGGTCTGTTGCGTCGTCGGCGACGGTGAAGCAGAGACTGGAGCGCTCGCCACTAGCTGGCATTCGAACAAGTTCATCAACCCCTCGCGCGATGGCGCCGTCCTGCCGGTGCTGCACCTGAACGGCTACAAGATCGCGGGGCCGACCGTCTTGGCTCGCATTCCCCACGAAGAGCTGCGTTGTCTTTTGGAAGGTTACGGGCACAAGCCCTACTTCGTCGAAGGCGATGAACCGCAGGAGATGCACGAACTCATGGCGGGGACGCTCGACGAGGTCGTCCGTGAGATACGAGATATTCAAGCCGACGCCAGGCAACACGGGTTCCAAAAGCGTCGTCCCTGGCCGATGATCGTGCTGCGCACTCCTAAGGGATGGACCGGACCCGAAGAGGTCGACGGACTGCCTATGGAGGGAAGCTTTCGCTCGCACCAGGTTCCGCTTGCAGAGATAGGAAAGAACCCCGAACACCTCACGCAGTTGGAGGTGTGGCTGAGGAGCTACCGTCCCGACGAGTTGTTCGATGACCGCGGCGCTCTGGTCGAAGAACTTACGGAGCTCGCCCCACAGGGACCCCGCCGCATGGGAGCGAACCCGCACGCTAACGGTGGTGCGCTGCTGCGCGCCCTGCGCCTGCCGGACTTCCGCTCCTACGCGGTCGAGGTGACCAAGCCGGGCACTACCGAAAGCGAGCCCACGCGCGTCCTCGGCGGTTTCCTGCGCGATGTCATGAGGTTGAACGAGCAGACGCGCAACTTCCGCGTAATGGGCCCCGACGAGACCGCGTCGAACCGCCTGGGTGCGCTGTTCGATGTTACCGACCGGGTCTCGACCGCCGAGATCCTGCCCACCGACGACCACGTTTCGCCGGACGGGCGTGTCATGGAGGTACTGAGCGAGCACATGTGCCAGGGCTGGCTGGAGGGGTATCTCCTCACCGGGCGCCACGGGTTGTTCTCCTGCTACGAGGCCTTCATCCACATCGTCGACTCGATGTTTAACCAGCACGCCAAGTGGCTCAAGGTAACCCGGGAGATCCCGTGGAGACGGCCGATCGCGTCGCTCAACTACCTGCTCACGTCCCACGTGTGGCAGCAGGACCACAACGGCTTCTCCCATCAGGATCCCGGGTTCATCGACCACGTGATCAACAAGAAGGCCGAGATCGCGCGCGTCTATCTGCCGCCCGACACCAACACCCTGCTGTCGGTGGCAGATCACTGCCTGAGGAGCCGGCACTATGTGAACGTCATCGTCGCGGGTAAGCAGCCCTGCCTGAACTGGCTGTCGATGGACGACGCCGTCGGGCACTGCACCCGGGGCATCGGCGTGTGGAACTTCGCCAGTAGTGACGACGGCGATGAACCCGACGTCGTGATGGGCTGCGCCGGCGACGTGCCGACGCTAGAGACCCTTGCCGCCGTTGATCTGCTGCGCCGTCACCTCCCGAACCTCAAGGTGAGGGTGATCAACGTCGTCGACCTGATGCGCCTTCAGCACGGGACCGAACACCCGCACGGGTTATCGGATGCGGACTTCAATGCCCTATTCACCATCGACAAGCCTGTCATATTCGCCTATCACGGTTACCCGTGGCTGATCCATCGCCTTACCTACCGGCGCACCAACCACCACAACATCCATGTGCGCGGGTACAAGGAGGAGGGCACGACCACGACGCCATTCGACATGGTGATGCTCAACGACCTGGATCGCTTCCACCTCGTCATGGACGTTATCGATCGGCTGCCCGGCCTCAGGGTCGCGGCCGCGGGGGTACGCCAGCTCATGGTCGATGGGCGCGCCGCAGCGCGCGCGTATACTCGCGAGTTCGGGGAAGACGATCCACAGGTCCGCGACTGGAGCTGGCCCTACTGAAGCTCTCGTCATAGCCATGCGCATCCTCGTGATCAACGCTGGGTCGAGCAGCGTCAAGCTGCGAATGGTCGAGGCGGACGATTCGGTGACTCTGTCACTCGACCTCCCCGCCATGGATGGAGCCTCGGAGGTGGCGGCGCTCACCGCAGAGCTCGAGGAGCTCTCCCATGTCGATGCGATCGGCCACCGGGTCGTGCATGGGGGAGACAGGTTCAAGGACAGTGTGAAGATCGACGATGAGGTCGTTCACGAGCTCCGTTCACTTGTCGACCTCGCTCCGTTGCATCAACCGAGATCGTTGGCGGCGCTCGAGATCGCGAGCGACGTGTTGCCAAATACGCCGAGGGTGGCCTGCTTCGATACCGCTTTTCACGCCACCATGCCGGCGGAGGCTTCCATCTATGCGATCCCCGAAGCATGGCGGGAGCGATGGGGCATCCGGCGCTACGGTTTTCACGGCCTCTCTCACTCGTACGCATCTCGGCGGGCCGCGGAGTTGCTTGAACGAAGTCCCGTGGGGCTCCGCGTGGTCACGTGTCATCTCGGCGCGGGCGCTTCTCTAGCTGCGGTCCGCGACGGCGTCTCCGTCGACACGACCATGGGGTTCACGCCGCTCGAGGGCCTCGTCATGGCGACGCGGTCGGGCGACTTCGATCCGGGTGCTGTGCTCTGGTTGCAGGAGCAAGGCGGGCTGTCTGCCGCGGAGGTGTCCGCTGCGCTGGAGCATCGCTCGGGACTGCTCGGGCTCGCGGGCACGAGCGACATGCGCGCGGTGGTGGCAGCAGCGGATGCAGGCGAAGCGAACGGGAGACTCGCCCTCGACGTCTACCTGCACCGGCTTCGGGCGGGGATCGCCGCAATGACGGCCGCCCTCGGAGGGCTCGACGCTCTGGTCTATACCGGCGGCATGGGGGAGAACTCCCCGGTCGTGCGCGCCCGCGCGGCGGCCGGTCTGGAGTTCCTGGGGATCGCCGTCGATCACGCACGAAACGACACGGTTAACGGCGACGCCGACGTCACGGCTTCGGGAGCGGCCGTGCGTACCCTGGTCGTGGCGGCACGCGAGGACCTTGAGATCGCCCGCCAGGTTCGTCGAGTGCTGCTGCACGGAAATGAGCCAATGAGAGCGGTCTGTGTACAGCCCCGCAACTCAAGAAGCTAGGCGGCGCCCGATGAGGGCGGCGCGAGAGTGTCTGACCACTTGGTCGCTCACCGATCCCAGGATCGCGCGCGCGATCGGGCCCAGGCCGCGGGAGCCAACTGCGACGAGATCGAACTGGTCACCTTCGGCCTCCCTCAACAGCTGCTCGGTTGGGTTGCCCGAGCAGCTGTGAGCCTCGACCTCGAAGCTCGCGTCGCGTAGATGGGTAGCCGCTCTGTCCGCGCTCCTCTGTCCACGGTTGCGCATCTGCCTCTCGATCTCCTCGTTCTGTTGGTAGGCTTCTGGCGGAATCTGAGTTGCAACAGGGACCGCAAAGTACAAGGGCGAATTCGAGGGTATGACCGACACGACCGTAATGGCGGTGCGGGCCGGATCTGCGAAGCGCTCCAGCATGCTGACGGTGAAGTCGGCCCCTCGCGAGCCATCGGTGCCGATCAACACGCGCCCCCTTTCACCTTCGGAGTGAGCCTCGTGAACGATCAGAACCGACCACGGGGACGAGTGCAGGACGTAGGTGCTTACGCTTCCGAGCAGTTGGTTGCCAAGCCAGCTCCCACCACCCGCGCCCATGACCACGAGGTCGTACCAGTCGTTCTCGACCGCCCGTACGATCTCCTGGCCGGGATGTCCCTCCGCCGTGTGACCCCGTGCCGTGAAGCCGGCCGACAGCAGCTTTTCTACGGCTGCGTCGACGATCGCCAGCGTGTCCTCGCGCCTCGGGGGCACCGGGTCGATCGCGAGCGGCAAGTGCTCGGGGGCCGGGATGCCGGTGTGCGTGACCGACATGACGGTCACCTCGATGCGCTCCCTGTCGCCGATCTTCTCGAGGAGGTGACCTGCCATTGTGGCAGGCTCGAAGCCGTCGGTTGCATACAGGACCTTCATGTTGTGCCTCCTTTAGTGACCGCGAAGTGACGGAGGGGGATCCCGGCCTGGGTTAGGCGGGCCGCGTGGGTGCCATCTTCGAGGAGGTGGAGGAGCTGCTAGCGGATCGCAAGATCTTCCAGAGTGCCGGTGGTCAACACCGACGGTGACGTAGTCGGGGTCCACATTCCCAGGTTGGACACTGTCCTCGGTTACGTGATGCAAAGCCGTTTGGCGCAGAGGATGCGCTCAACGGACTACCACGACGGGGCAAGGAGCCATGTGGAGGACCTTGTGAGTCACGCTTCCCACCAGCATCCCCCTCCAGTCAGAGAGGCCTCGTGACCCCATAACGATCATATCTGCCCCGTTTTCGTCGGCTGCTCGGACGATTTGTTGTGCGGCGTGTCCGTACAACGCAGACTGTCTCTCGGATTTCGCCTTCACACCCTCCGCTACTAGTACCTGTGCGGCCTCCTCTGCGATGTCGACCTCCTCTTCAGTCAAATCCACATCCCAGGAACCGCCCCTTCCGACCGACTTCTCCCTCACGTGGAAAACCAAGACCTCACTGTCAAACTTGGAAGCAAGCTCCTTTGCCAGCGACAGGGCCTTGCCTGAGTGTTCGGATCCATCAACAGGAACAAGTATCTTGCGAAACATCTCCTACCCCCTTGACCTAGTCTTCTTTTGTCCTAGATGTGACGTACTTGCGGCGCGTTGACGTAGTCGTGACCGCTCCGAGCCGAAGTCTCGTCGATTCCCACCGAGGTCACTTCGGAGTGAGCAATGAATGTCCTCCATGCGCAGGCGTGCGCCATCGCCGTATGATGCCCACTGCACCATGCGCTGGGTGTTGGTGAAGCTGCCGTCCTTCTCGGAGAGGCGAATCCTAGAACCTCGGCGCGGCCATCCGGCGTGCTCGAACGCGCTCACCGGCGGTGTCGGGAGCTGCCATCGCTTCGCCAAGGATCGCTCGCCCGAAAGCGTTGATTCCTTGATTCGCATGTGTTCCTCATACCTCCAGGCTCCCACTGGAACGCTTCTGTTTCCAGGGCCGAACGGCCCTGAGATCTCGGGCCAACGCTCGTTCCTTGAGGCCCTCACAGGCTGAAACCGGACTCAACCCACCGTCCCAGGGCCCGCACGACGAGCTGCACGGCGATGGCAGTTAAGAGGAGGCCCATGATCCGCGTGATGAAATGGATGGCGCTCGGCCTCAGATATCGACCGGCGAATCCCGCAAACCTAAGGGCAAGCAGAACCGTAAGGAGCACACAAACGAACCCGAGAAGGGTTGCGATCCTTTCTCCGGTCTCCCCGGATTGGCGCATCAGAACGATGACGGCCGCGATCGTTCCAGGTCCGGCGAGAAGCGGGGTCCCCAGTGGAACCAGCGCCAGGTTGACATCTTCTTCGACGGTAGCGATGCTTTGGGTACCGCCCCGGAGCATCTCGAGTGCGACTATGAAGAGGAGCACGCCCCCTGCAGCCATAAGACTTTCGACGCCAATCGAAAGAAGCCGAAGCAGGAGTTCGCCGGCGAAGGCCGCCACCAACACAATCATCGCAGCAGCGAAGGTCGCCGTGTAGGCAGCTCGCGCTCGCTGCGACTCGGTCATGTCTCTCGTGAGGGAGAGAAAGATCGGAACACCTCCCAGTGGGTCCATGATGACGATCAACGTCACGAAGGCTTGTCCGTAGCTGGCCCAATCCATGTCCTTCGTTCTACCTCACGGCGAGCGCAGGCGCTCGGGATTCTCTGGATGAGGGCCCGAGCGTTTGAGCGTCGGTCGGCGAGCCCTCTTCCTGTGAGCTCGGCCCTCGAAAAGCTGCTGGCTTCCACCGGAACGACGTGATCGGCGAGATTCGCAAGCGCGAGCTGAGGAGGACGAAGTGATC
>Ga0209587_1000719_pt1 | contig 16053 bp, 19 predicted proteins | sample NGEPerD_2_FD_184512 | JGI IMG/M metagenome (GOLD analysis project Ga0209587, IMG submission 184512) | Arctic peat soil microbial communities from the Barrow Environmental Observatory site, Barrow, Alaska, USA - NGEE PermafrostL1-D... | ecosystem: Environmental > Terrestrial > Soil > Wetlands >... | reverse complement strand
ATTTTGGAGCGCTCCTCCATAAGCGGCGCAACCAGTTTGCGTGCCTGGCTCAGGGCTTTGAATCCGCTGACATCGTCCTGCACAAAGGCAATGGCAGTGCGAGTTCCTTTGGGGCCTGAAATCAGTACCGGATTGGAGGCTGCCGGGAAATCAGCGAGGCGCAGCTTCAGGAAGTCGGCCCAGGGCGACTTGTTCAGGGCATTGTGCTTTGCTGCAGGCACCAGAAGTATAAGGCTCACTCCAAGATCGAAATCCCAGGAGGCCGGTATGCGGTGATCTACATTCAGCTTCAGCGCCGGCAATTTCGGGAGTTCAGGTTTTATCATCTAGTGTGCTCCAAACAGTTTTAAATGTGGCTACGGGTAAGGATAGCTGTTATCCGTCTGGACAAAAGGGGCCTGCGCCAATAAAGTTGAGTTTCGTCATGCAACCAGTTCACGAAAGCCAAAAACAACGAACGGATCCGCTAATGTTTCTGAGCGACTCCAAAACACTGCCCACACCCCGTGGCACTTTTACCTACCGTGACGCTGGCAGTGGGGCTCCATTGGTGATGATCCATGGCTGGCCGGAAAGCTCTTATTCCTGGGAGCACGTCAGCCGCTATCTGGATACCGGTTTCCATATTATCGCGCCGGATCTGCGTGGCCTGGGCGACAGCGAGCGCACGATTGGCGAGAAGCATTACCACAAGGCGGAGCTCGCGCAGGATGTGATCAGCATGCTGGATGCCATGGGTATACAGCAGTTTCAGCTCGTAGGACACGATTGGGGTGGCATTGTTGCGCAGGAGATTGCTCTGGCGATCCCGGAGCGGGTTACCCGATTGGGTATCATGAACATCGCTGTGATCAACAATTTGAAAGGCAACATGGAGGTTGTTAACAAAGTGCGTTCGAGCGGTGGAGCGATCTACTGGTATCAGCACTTTCAGCAAGCGCCTGGTATGGCAGAGGCGATGATTCCCGGAAATGAAGAAATCTGGCTCCGGTACTTCATGAGGGGGGCCGAGCAGCCTGTTCCGGAGGATTCCATTGCTGAATACGTGCGTATGTATTCCATTCCTGGCACGCCGGCTGCCGCTGCCAGCTATTACCGCACCTTCAATAGCGATGCCAAACGTTGGGCGACCCTGGCGGATCATGTGTGGCCGATGCCGGGTATCTATATTTATGGCAACCGGGACAAGGTGATCATTCCGGAATACCTGAACCAGATTGAGGGCTGCTTCGAGGACATCCAGGTTGTTCAGGTAAGGGCTGGCCACTTCCTCCATGAGGAGAAGCCAGAAGAAGTTGCAGGGCATATCAATGGCTTTTTTGAATCTGCCCGGGTAGCGAACTAATGTGTCGGTGGCTTCCATGAAATTTCCGATTGTTACCGTCACTCTGGTTTCAGCTGCGCTGCTGTTTGCTCTCTGGGATCAGACCCGCGAACAGCCGCAAGCGGTTGATGCAAGTCGGTTCACCAACCTGGGGGAAAATCCCGTGGTGCTCGGTACAGCTGTGGATTGGGTTATTACGCAGGTGCCCTCTCTTTGCGAGCAAGCCACCGGCCAGACCGAAGGCGCCGATACCTATGGCAGCTGCGTTAAGCAAGGTGAGGCGCGTACATCGACGTGTCGGCGAGGGGTGTATGACCACTTTCCAAGTATTGTGGCCTCGGATGCGGTTTTCCGGGATCTTTCGATTACGCTGATAAATTGTCTTGTTCCGGACGCGTTAGGCTAGCATCACCGGCACTCGGTGATATCCACCCACGGGCGCCACTTCCCGCTCTGGTGGTTGGTCTGGCACCAACTCAATGGTCTGTACCGAGGACAGCAAGGTCTGTAGCGCGATGCGCAGCTCCCAGGTGGCCAGCAGTCGGCCCGGGCAAACGTGCTTTCCAATTCCGTACACAAGATTTTCTGCCGCGCTGCCTTCGGGATCGAACCGGTTGTTGTCGAAGACTGCTTCGTCGCGGTTAGCGGATGTCCAGTTCAGTTTAACCCTGGCACCACTCGGGATTTCCCGGCCGCCGATCCGAACGGGGCAGGTGGTGACGCGGCGATTGGAAACAAAAGGGTCGTCCAGGCGCAACACCTCATCAATGATCGCTTCCACTTCATTATCCGGGGCCGAGCTTATCTGCTCCGCAAGGCCAGGCTGCTGAGCTATATGGGCCAGGAGCACACCAACACACAGCGCAATGGAACCCAAGTCGCCGCCAGTCCAGTTGCGCAGGATGGAAACCAGCTCCAGCTCCGTCAACTGGCGCCCATTTATTGTCTCGCGGCATAGTCTTGTGGTGACGTCGTCGGGTGCTTTGTCGCCAGCTGCGCGCCTTGGCTGTATGACTGAGCGGATGATCTCATCGAACTGTTCGGCCACTTTCGCCGTCCAGATGCGGTCGCCGGAGCGGGTGGCAGCGTGGTTTTCCTTCATCCAGGCCAACAGCTGTGGTTCCAGTTCGGCTGGCCAGCCCAGCCATGCACACTGGGCACGTACTGCGAACACGGCGCCGATGTCGCTCACTCCATCCAGCACCACACCTCTGGGCAATTCCGCCACCAGTTGAGCTGCAACGTGTTTGAAGACGGGTATGAACGGCTCCAGGGCATCATGGCTGAGGTAGCGATCGATAACTTCCCGGAATCGCGTGTGTTCCTCTCCGTTCAACCCATTGGGCACTTGCAGGTAGCGAGAAACCTGGCTGGAGAAGCGGTCGTGATCCAGAGCTGCGGCAAGGACGTCGGCATGCCTGAGTAGCACCCATTCGCCCGCAGCATTTCTGACCAACGGATGTTTGGGGCGCAGCTCATCGGTATAGGCGCGCAAGTCGCGACCGGCTGCGGATAAGTCGTCTGGCATGTGGTCGGTCATTTTGACTCCTTCGCCGTCAAATTATTCTGCCTGCTTAGCATAATGCCAGTTGTTCAAATCGGAAAATCAGGACAGCAAGGTTTTCAAGATTAGCGAGGGGAGTAGGTTCACCCTGTCTCCGCATTTTTGTCAGAGCTCTGACGCAGGCTTTCTCCGATCTCCGAGAGAAAGGTGCGGATTCGCGTTACCCGCCGCAGGTCCGGATGAGTCAGCAGCCAGAGTTGGGTAGTCAATTCCGGAACCGGTTCGCAAAGCCGTTTGAGCTGCCTGTCGGTATCCCCGATGTAACAGGGTAGTACGGTGATCCCTGAGCCCTCACGCGCCGCTCTTTGCATTCCCAACATGGAATCTACTCGGTAGTGGCAATGATTACCGCGGCCATCTTCGGCCATCCATTTTTCCAGAGTAGCATCGCCCATGTGTGTGTCCGGCCCTATCCACGATTGTGTTGAAAGGTTTTCGACTGGCATGGGGCAGTGCGTGGTTTGCCATTGTTCACGCTGGCCGTAGACGGCTTGGGTAATATCTCCAGCCCGCCGGCCAATGAGTGTTTCCGGTGGGGTGCGGGTGGGGCGTATGGCAATATCGGCTTCACGCTTGGAGAGGCTATGAAGTTGGTTAGAAATGACGACTTCCAACTCGATTTCTGGATGTTTTGTTCGAAAATTCGCGAAGATATTGGCCAGAATGCCCGAAAACAAAGTATCGGTGGTGGTAACGCGTATGGTGCCGGTTAGCTTTAGATCTTGTCCAGCAATGCGTCGTTCGGCGCTCAGTACTTCCGCCTGAATGCGGGCGGCAGAAGACACCAGATCTTCGCCCGCCATGGTTTGGGTGTAGCCGCTGCGTGTCCTGTTGAAGAGGCTTACACCAAGCCTTTGTTCCATATTCGTCAAGCGCCGAAAGATGGTGGCATGGCTCACATTCAGGCGTCGCCCTGCACCTGACAGAGAACCAGTCTCTGCGATCGCAAGCACAATCTGGAGGTCATTCCAACGAATCGACTGTTCATTCATGCAAATCAAAATCTCAAATTTTCGGAATGTTTGTTCCTTTATGAACACGCTAGCCTGTCACCAGGCATATGGAAAGAGGTGTTGTTGTATGAAGGTGCTTATATTGCTGGCTCACCCAGAACGAACGTCATTCAACGGCGGGCTGGTCGACCTGGCCGCCGAGGAAATGAAATATGCTGGCCATGAGGTTGAGATAGATGATCTTTACGGGGAAGGTTTTGATCCGGTTGAGCGGGCGTCCTGGTATACGCAAAGAGTGAACCGCAAGTATTTTGCACCACTGACTGAGCAGCGGGCTCATCATGAGAGCAATTCATTGCCCAAGGATGTACAGCGGGAAATTGCCCGGCTGGAATGGGCAGATCTTGTGATCTTCCAGTTTCCCCTTTGGTGGCATGCCCAGCCGGCGATACTCAAAGGCTGGTTTGACAGGGTGCTGGTATACGGGGGGCTTTACTCTGGGCGTATGCGCTACAACCACGGATATTTTCGAGGCAAGCGAGCTATTTGTTCCGTCACTACCGGTTCGCCGGAACCTGCATTTATGCCGTTTGGGCGTGCCGGCAACATGGTAGAGTGGCTGTGGCCGATCCAGTCGTCGCTGTATTACGTTGGGTACGATGTTCTGGCACCCCAGGTGAGTTATGGAGTTCAGGGCGGCGGCATCGCCTATCAGGAGGAGGGTGCATTCAAGAATCATCTGGAAACGGCGAAGAGGGCCTGGGCCTCCCGGCTATCAGGGTTGGAGAGGGAATGCCCCATTCCGTTTACAGGATGGGATGACTGGGATACGGACGGGGTGCTGAAAACCAGTCACCCCATGCGTTGGCGGCTATGATCGTCTTTTCTTATATCAAAATAGTCAGTTTCTCTGAAAAAGTGCCTTAAGCGCCAAGGCACCCGCTTCAATCTGACGTTCGCCGGCGCTGGCAAAACCCATCACCAGTCCGGTTTGCGTTGTATCCCCGATAAAATGTGCGCTCAACGGAGTGCTGCCGAACCCATGTCGGCGAGAACGTCTACGTCCAGCACCTGGTCTTTTAGTGGGACTGGCAACATAGGGTTACCGTAGCGGCTTAACGCGTAACGGGAACCCCGGTAACCGGGGTTCTCACAGAACACCCGGTCGCCTGCCTGTAGGAGTATGTCTGCAATCAGAGACAAAGCCTGCTATGGCTCGTCGCAGCGGTTGATAGCCCTGGATAGAGTCGTACCCTCTGAGTATTTTGCGGCTTTCCTGATGGTGCAGGATCCGGTTCCAGCTGCGGATTGGGAAAGCATCCAGATCCGGCAAGCCCGGCTGAAAGGGCAGGTTGGCGTCTTCCCCGAGCCGCAGGTTATGTCTGGGCACGACCGGTAGAGGCGGTAATCGCGCAGTGGTGCTTCGGGCGCGCGTGAACTCTCGGTCAGGCTGGTTTAGGGCGGAGCGAATATCCTCGTTTATGAAGACACCTTTGCCTGCGCGGCTTTGCAGAAAGCCCTCCGCTTTAAGCTGGTCGTAAACGGCATTAACCGTATGGCATGGAATATATCCTGTGTAACCGGGACCGATCCATATTAAAGCTTGCGGAGAGGGGATACAGAATCAGACAGAACAGAATCTAGCTGCTGAGGCACCCATGAGCAAAGACTATTTCGCACACAAGGCGCATATCTACGACGAGAACCCCGACCGCGTCGATAACGTAAGCAACATTGCCAACAAAATCCTTGATAAGGCGAAGCTGAAGCCATCGATGCATCTGCTGGACTTCGGTTCCGGGACGGGGCTGCTGCTGGAGCGAATTGCGCACTACGTGCGGGACATTGGCGCCATGTTCCGCCGCTTCCATGAGATGGTGAATCCGGAGGGCTTTATTGCCATAGCCGATCTGGACAAGGAAGACGGCTCCTTCCATACCGAAGATACCGGGGATTACCCTGTGTTTTTGCTGATCGCCTCGAGGCGGTAGGCAATGTTATTGTGAGCGCTCCTTTTCTTCCCGGATTTCAGCATGTCAGACAAGTTTTTCTTCAAAGGCCGGCAGGATGCGCGCCAGCACCACACGGCCCATGGCGGCTTTCAGACCAATGCCAGTCAAAAAAGCGGCAGCAAAAAATACCCGCTGAAGCTTGTGGTGACCAGTGAGGCTCGCAAGCAAGAGGTTGAAGCTCTGGTAGCAGAAGCTCAGTTGCATGCGGATATCACACTCGATACCCGCGAGGGTGCAGTCGAATCCATTGCAGAGCTCACAGTCGTTCTGAATAGAGGTGCCACCGTCAAACAGGCCAAAAGGCCTTCCCGAAATGATCCCTGCAGTTGTGGCAGTGGTCTCAAGTTCAAGAAGTGCTGTGCCTAGAGGCGTGCCTATGCTTATTTGTGGTGTTGAACTGAGCGGTAGCGATGCCGTGATGTGTTTGCTGAACCTGGATATGGGGCAGTTCACCCTGCCGGAGAGCAAGGTTCGCAAACTGTCGCTGAAGAAAAATCACACGCGCAAAGACCTGCAGCAGTTTCAGGCGTCTTTTGCGGAGTTTGTAGCGGAGCACGGCGTAAAGAAAGTCGCAATCAAAGAGCGTATGCCCAAAGGCAAGTTTGCAGGGGGTGCGATCAGCTTCAAGCTGGAGGCGGCTATTCAGTTGATGTCAGGGACGGCTGTCGAAGTTAGTCTGCTCCAGCCTGCGCTCATCAAATCCACGTTGGCAGCAAACCCGTTACCTATTCCCTTTGCTGAGACCGGGTTGAAGGCGTTTCAGGAAACCGCTTTTGTTGCAGCTTACGTAGGGCATCTGGCGAAATAGCCATTGGTTCGGCTCTTCGCCAGATGCTCCAGATTTTACTGTGCTGTCGTAACGTACTTCAGAATCTCAACCACTTGCTCGGGAGTCTGAGCCCACCCCATAGCGGCACAAAAGCCGGCATCAAAGGCCGCGTTCCACTGCTTGTATTTATCACCGAAGCGGATCACCGCCAGGTCGCACTGCTCCAGCAGCGTCTTGGTGCGAATGCCGTTTACTTTGGAAGACTGGTGATCGCACCAGAGAGATAGACAGTCCAGATCATGGAGTGCTCCTAAGTATTCATCTGATAAGGTTGGTAGGTGAGGTTTGAACCTGCGAGCCCCTACCATAGCTTGCCGCTTTACAGAATCTCAGTCCGGTTAAGCGCCTTCGTTATCCGCCACTTTCGCCAGCTGGGCTCGTGTCTTCAGTCGCCCCTCTCTGCGGATTTCTGCGTTCTCAAAGCGTCGTTTCTGTTCCCTCCCTTCTGGAATGACTGCGGGAACATCTGCGGGCTTGTCGTTCGCGTCCAGAGCTACGAATGTGAAGAAGGCGGAGAGGATATGGCGGGTTTCTCCGGTGTAACTGTTCTCGGCTTCAACGCGGGCGCCAATCTCCATAGAGGATCCCCAGCTGCGATTCAGTGACAAGCTGAACAGCAAGGTATCGTTGCCCTTGGCGGGGGCACGAAAATGAATGGAATCAACCGCGGCGGTAACGCAAACATGAGCCGAGTGGCGCTCGGCAACCACCAGTGCCAGGCGATCGCATTTCGCCATGATCATGCCGCCGAATACGGTGTCGTGGGCGTTCATGTCATTCGGAAAGACTTTGTAAACGTGTTTCTCAATGGCGGATGCGGATACGGGTTTGGACGGCTTTTCAGACATGACATCCTTTCTCTGCTTTGGTTTTAGGGTAAGGTTACTACATCTTCGGAAGTGCCGGGCGGAGCTTGCAATTTTCCCATTCGCGCCAATGATGTGTAACCAGATAAGAATCTTTCATCAGATGTGAGGAGTTCAATGGACTTCAAAGACTATTACGCCGTGCTCGGTGTGAGTGAGTCTGCCTCCCCCGAGGAGATCAAAAAATCCTACCGGAAGCTGGCCCGGAAGTATCATCCGGACGTCAGTAAAGAAGATAACGCTGACGAGAAATTCAAAGATCTTGGCGAGGCTTACGAAGTACTGAAAGATCCTGAAAAGCGTGGCGAGTACGATCAATTGCGTAAATACGGCGCGCAGGCAGACGGCTCTTTCCAGCCGCCTCCCGGTTGGCAGAGCGAATCAGGATTTGGCCGCGGCGGTTACACCGATGCGGATTCCAGCCAGTTCAGCGACTTTTTTGAGCAGATGTTCGGTGGTGGCCAGGGTGCTGGTCGAGGCGCTGGCGGTGGTTTCCGTCAGAACGTGCGTATGCGCGGTGAAGATGTCCATGCCCGGCTGCCGCTGTTTCTGGAGGAAGTGTTCAACGGATGTGAGAAGCAGGTTTCCTTCACAGTGCACGAGGCCGATGAACAGGGCCGCATCGTTGCGCGCCAAAAAACACTGAAAGTAAAAATCCCGGTCGGTATGCGCGAGGGGCAGCACCTGCGCCTGAAAGGCCAGGGCTCCCCTGGTATTGGCGGTGGCGCGCCGGGCGACTTACTGATTGAGGTGGAACTGGCGCGGCACCCGCTGTTCAGTATCGAAGGCCGGGATGTTGTTGTTACCGTTCCGGTGGCACCATGGGAAGCCGCGCTGGGTGCAACAATCACTGTGCCGACAGTCGACTCAAAGGTGAATGTGAAAGTGCCCAAAGGAACCTCTTCGGGTCGCAAGCTCCGTCTCAAAGGCAAAGGGCTGCCGGGCAAGCATCCCGGTGATCAGATGGTTATCATTCAGATCGTGATGCCGGAGCAGCATTCCGCAGAAGCGGAGAAGCTCTACGAGCAGCTTGCCGAGGCTGAGAAAGCGTTCGATCCACGCAGCAAGCTCCATCTGTGAAGGGGAGAGTAAAGGATGAGTGATAAAAACAGTATTCTGACCGTTGAAGTGATGGACTCCGATGGCAGCACTTTCACCCTTCACGAAGTGTGCGAGCGGGGAGAGTGCCACGCGGAGTTTGTGATCAAACTGGTGAGTTACGGCATTATTACGCCTGTAGAACCGGTAGCCGAGGCTCGCCAGTGGCTGTTCGATGTGGCGGCACTGGCGCGACTGCACAAGGCCAGGCGTTTGCAGCGAGACCTGAAAATGAACCTGCCGGGTCTGGCCATGTCTCTGGAACTCTTGGATGAAGTTCAGGATATGCGCAAGGAAGTAGACCGTCTGAGCCGGCAACTTCAGCAATTGACGGGCGAATGGTAACCCCGGCGGGTTGCCTTCATTAGCAGTCCCCGCTCTACCCCTTTTCGTCGAGTGCTTTGATCTCGGCGTAGATCTTTTCTGCCTCTTCCATCAGGGTTCCGTGGCTCCTTAAATCTCCATTGCGCTGCGCATGCAGCGCTTTTTCCAGCTTGTCTTCGTAAGCCTTCTGCAGCTTTTTCCTCGGATCACTCTTCAAAAATCCCAACATTTTTTCGTCTCGTTTTACGTTTGTGTTCAGAACTCTACGTTAGTTCTGTCTGAAAGTTCATAAATCAATTGAGCGGGAGTCTCAGTTTGAAAAAGGGATGATCCTGAAGGTGACGGGCTCCTGTGGCTCTGATGGCGAGGGCGATGGAGAATTGGCCGGCTTTATTCAATGCAAGTAACAGAGCGGTGAAGTTCTGGTTGCTACTACCAGTGATGTAAACCTGACTGGTAACACAGAACGTCTGGTCCACTGACAAAAATGGGAATACAATCCCAGAAAATAATGCTGTAGGCTCACCGCACGACTCGTTCAGAGCAGGCGTCAGTGTTTTCTATTTTGAGGAGACACTTTTTGGCGAATTCCCCCTGCTCGGGTCCAAGAGAGAAAAAGCATCATGACGTCCTCCAACCAGCCCGGCTTTGTTCGTCGCTGGGAACCTACCGAACTTGCAAGCACCATATTGTCTGCTCCCGGCCGTGAGGTTGTCAGCCATTGGATCAGTGCTGTGGCCTTTCTTGATGAGAATCAACATCCGGTTCTGTTGGCGGTGAACAATCAGAGTGAACCCTCCTTCAGCCAACTCGTGCTGGCTGTTAATCCGGATTTTGCCCCTTCCGTGGTTCTCAACGAGTTGCTTCGCAAAAGCGTTGTTGAGCAACTCGACAGTAGCCATGTGCTGCTCAGGCGAAGTACCTATGTGCAGGATGTGCCCGGATTTGAGCAAACGCCCAGGGTCAGACGCCAGAATCACAGGGCTGGACGAAGTGCAGGCAGACGACATAACGATGAAACCTGACATCAGTATCCCCGGAGGACTCTGAGTGGCGGCCCGGTTTCTTCAAATTGCAACGCGACTGATAAAACATCCGAGCTTAATGGGCTGACGATCCAGATTGCAGATAGTAAAGAGTTAGATGATATTACCCTTGAAGCTCGAGATGGCGATGCTGAAGTGGCAGATTCTGTTGACGCGGTAGACGAAAGCGCAGGCAGCCTTACACTTGGCGCGAACAAAGTCGGGGCAATTTCCCTCATCTCGCCTTTTTTAAAGATCCGCAACAAAACCCTACATAAAGAAGTCCCTCTTTCCCGCTTGTTTTGCTACAACTAGGGTTTGAAGCATCTCAATGGGTAAAAACAAGTACTCTGGATGCCGGAATAAACATGTTGACGGAGTTCTTATGGCCTCTCGTTTCCTGAAAAGTCTGATTTCAAGCAGGCTGTTTCGGCCAGTTTTTATCGTTCTGATTGTTGCGGGCGTGGCGCAGGTCGTTATCAGCCAGTGGCTGATCTCAGACCAGGTTGAGCGTCTGGTAAGTACCGCCGGTTCAGCGCTTGAGGCGAGCAGTGATCAGCTCAGCGAATCCTTCGAAAACACCCGGGACGATGTTCGCCTGCGCTTGCAGACTATGCGCGAGGAGAGCGTTGGCCAGTTGGCCGACGAGCTTACGCGTCAGCAAAGCGACCAGCAGGAGCGGGTGGCGGAGAATGTGCGAAATGCCGTTATGGCGGAAGCGCAGGGGCTGGCGGATGTGTTGGCTGCCGTTGCCGCGCCGCTGATCTGGGACAGGGATATTCCGCGGCTGACCCATCTTGTGGAGCTGGCAGACGCTAGGGAATCGGTGCTCTTTGCTGTTTATTTCGACCAGTATGGTGAGCGCATGACCCGCTATGTTGACCGTACCGATGAACGTGTACGCAGGCTGATGGAGCAGGGTGAGGGTCGGGGAGCTGCAGGCCGCGTGCTGGAAGCAGCAAGTCGTGATCCGAACATTGTCATTATCACTGCAGACATAAAGCCCAAGGGCTCGGCTATCGGGCAGTTGAAACTCGGGTTGTCACTGGAGGGTATAAATCGCGACCTCGCCCAATTGAAAGAGGAATTCAGCGCCACTCTGGTTGGCAGTATCGATACTTCACGGCAGACGCTCGAAGCCGAAACCGAGCAGGTCAATCAGCGGCTTCAGCAGCAGCTGGCGGATATGGGGGCAGACACGCAGTCGCGCATCAGCGAGACGGTGAATGCACTTCGCCTGGAGGCATCGAGGCTGTCGTCGAGCCTCACATTGGTTGCTGTGGGCTCCATGGTTATTCTTCTGATTCTGGTCGCTGCAGTTCTCGGAGGTGGGGTATTGCCCCGGGTTCTGCGATTGAACTCGGCAATTCGCGGCATTGCGGAGGGTGAAGCTGATCTGACTCGCCGTGTGAACCTGAAGGGCAATGATGAACTGACCGAGATGGCTCGGGGTGTTAACCAGTTCATCGCCCGCATCCAGGAGCTGGTGACCGACGTTAAAAGTTCTGCAGAGTCCGCCGTCGGACAGGCTCAGACACAAGGGGAGATCAGCCGCGATGCGGTTGCGGCCGTGAGTGCCCAGCAGCAGGAAGTGGCGGAGGTATCCGAAACCATGGCGGCTATGTCCCATAGCATTGCGGGCGTTGCCGATAACATTCAGGAAGTTGCCGGCGCTGTACGCAGTGTCAGTGATGAGAGCGAGGCGACGGCGAGCATTTCCCGGGACGTGCTCAAGCGTCTTGATGATGTTGTATTAAACGTGCAAAAGGCAGTGGAAGCGGTCAGTGCATTAGACAAACAAAGCACACAAATCACCAAGGTACTTTCGGTTATCGGGGCCATTGCGGAGCAGACCAACCTTCTGGCCCTTAACGCAGCCATTGAAGCCGCCAGGGCCGGTGAGTCGGGCCGGGGTTTTGCCGTTGTTGCTGATGAAGTGAGAACTCTGGCCAGCCGAACCCAGAAATCCACTACGGAAATTGAAACCATCATTGAGGGGTTGCAAAAGGGCAGCAAGACGGCCGTATCGGTGATCGGCGAGGTATCGAAGCAGGTTACAGAATCTTCCGCAGAGTTCCGCCGCGCTGATGAGCACTTTGATCAGATCAATCAGCTGCTCAGCAGTTTGCAGGAACGCGCTCTGGGCATTTCATCGGTAGCGGAGCAGGAAGGCCGGAATGCGGAGAAGGTCAGTGTCAGCGTTGAGGGCATTGCGCGCTCATCGGAGACGACCGTTGAAGCCATCCAGCGTTCTGATAATGCCAGCCTGAAAATCGGTGAGTTGCTTGCGGCGCTTCAGGCAAAGGCATCCCAGTTCCGTATGTGACGGATCCGGGTGCCAATGACAAGGGCTGGCGCGTTTGCTTAATTACACAGCCGCGCCCGTGCGTCCTGATATTCCTGCTTCAACCTTGATACCAAAACCTCAACGCTGACCACATCGTTAATCTGACTCACACCTTGGCCTGCTGACCACACGGTCTTCCAAGCCTTGGCTTCGTCATCTATCGGCTTGAGCTTTTCACCGTAGTTGATCTCGCCGGCCTGGTTCAGCTTGTCCATAGGGAAGCCTGCAGCCTCCAGACTTTGCCGCATGAAGCTGGCAGGTATGCCAGAAACCGCCGGGGTGTGGATGATATCGCCGGATACAGATTCAATAATCATGTTGCGATAAGCATCTTCCGCCCGGGATTCTGTGGTGTTGATGAAGCGTGTTCCCATGTATGCCAGGTCTGCGCCAAGAGCCTGTGCGGCCAGAATGTCTTCACCGTGGGAGAGCCCGCCGGCCAGTAAAATAGTGCCATCAAACACTTCGCGGATTTCGTGAACCAGAACAAAAGGGTTCGTAGTGCCCGCATGGCCACCGGCGCCGGCTGCAACCGCAATAATGCCGTCTACACCGGCCTCGGCCGCTTTGCGTGCGTGCTTCTGGTTGGTTACATCATGGTATACCACGCCACCATAGCTGTGCGCGGCTTCGACCACCTGGCTTGCAGCGCCCAGTGATGTGATGATGATGGGCACTTGGTGCTTTACGCACAGTTCCAGGTCGGCCTGCCAGCGTGGGTTAGTGCGATGCACTATCAGGTTGACAGCATAGGGTGCGATGGTGGCTTGTGGGTTCTCGTCTTTCAGCTTCCCGAGCCCCTCAGTCATCTGAACCAGCCACTCTTCAAAACGTTCGCTGGTGCGCTGGTTCAGAGCCGGAAAACTGCCGACTATGCCTTCACGGCAGCACGCGAGCGCCAACTCAGGGCCGGAGATCAGAAACATGGGGGCTGCGATGAGGGGCAGGTTGAGAGAATCCTTGCGAAAAGCAGGAAGCGGCATGAGGTCTCCTTAATTTGTATTGGAACTTTTGTAGGAAATAAAGGATCTTAGCCTGCCTGAGTGATTGTGGGAATGTTCGCCTGCTAACAAATATCGGTTTATCTCTGCAAAACAATAAGGAGTCAAAAATGGGTGAAGCAAAACGTCGCAATCAAACCGGAGCACCGCCGCCCCGGAAAGCCAACTCGCGGAAGCCTCTGGTTATCGGAGTGAGTGTGCTGGTTCTGGCCGCCGTTGTTCTGGGTGTTTTTTTCCTTACCGCAGCGCCCAAATCAACGTCGGATGAGCTGCCGGTTGCCGCGCCTAATGCAGAAACCTTCCCGGCGCAACTGGATCAGTATGGGGTTTCTGTGGGTGCTGAAGACGCGCCGGTTGTTGTGCGGGAGTTTGCGGATTTCCAGTGCCCGGCCTGCGGTCTGTTCGCCGACGCCAGCAAGCGCCTGAAACAGGAATATGTGGAGGCAGGTCAAGTTCGTTTTGTGTATTTTGACCTGCCGTTGCGACAGCATCAGAACGCATTCCCCGCAGCCCAAGCTGCCCGCTGTGCCGGAGACCAGGGTGCCTACTGGGAAATGCACGAACGCCTCTATGGCTCGCAGTCTGAATGGAGTGGTTCGAACGACCCTGTTGCCACCTTTACGCGTTATGGTAACGATATGGGCCTGGAAGAGCGCCGCTTTCGCCTTTGTATGACGAGCGAACTGCACCGTGAAGCCGTTGAAGAAAGCCGTCGTGTTGCCATGCAGTTGCAAGTGACCAGCACGCCAACGGTGCTGGTGGACAACATCCGCCTTACCCGCCCGGGCTGGGGTCAGCTTTCGGCCATTGTAGAGCGGGAGCTTTCCAAAGCGGGCAAATAAACCTGTGTTTCTGGCCTCGGTCAGCCCTGACTTGAACATAAGCCAGAGTGGGTTAAAATCTGCGCCCTCTCTGGCTTACACCTTCCAGATAACCAAACCCATGCTCCGGATTTACGATCCGGCCCGCAGGAGACCCCTTATGAGCAACAACGTTGTTGTCTGCGCACTTTATAAGTTCGCCGTTCTGAATGATTACAAAACCCTTCGTCAGCCATTGCTGGATATCATGCTGGCCAACGGTGTGCACGGCACTCTGTTACTGGCCCGGGAAGGTATTAACGGCACGATTGCCGGAAGCCGCTGCGGTATTGATGCGGTGCAGGGTTGGCTGACCAGCGATGAGCGCTTTAACGGTATTGATTACAAGGAATCGTTCGTAGATACCCAGCCGTTCAAACGCACCAAGGTGAAGCTCAAGAAAGAGATCGTCACCATGGGCGTTGATGGCATAGATCCGAAGCGCATTGTGGGCACGTACGTAGAGCCGAAAGAGTGGAACGATTTGATTTCGGACCCGGGCGTTCTGCTTGTCGATACCCGCAATCAGTACGAAGTGGAAATTGGTACCTTCACGCACGCTGTTAATCCTGCCACGGATACTTTTCGAGAGTTTCCGGACTATGTGAAGCAGAACCTTGACCCGGCGAAACATAAAAAAATTGCCATGTTCTGTACCGGTGGCATTCGTTGCGAAAAGTCCACGGCGTACCTGAAGGAGCAGGGTTTTGAGGAGGTTTATCACCTCAAGGGCGGCATCCTGAAATACCTGGAAGAGGTTCCGGAAGACCAAAGTCTCTGGAAAGGTGAATGTTTTGTATTTGACGACCGGGTTACGGTCAATCATCGTTTGGAGCGTGGCGGTTACGACCAGTGCCATGCCTGTCGTCGCCCGATTACCGAGGCTGAGAAACAGCGCCCCGAGTATCAGCCGGGAGTTAGCTGCCACCGGTGTATTAACTCGCTGAGCGAAGAACAGAAGGCACGCTTTGCCGAGCGTGAACGCCAGATGCGCCTGGCGGAGGCTCGTGGAGAGTCTCATGTGGGCGGTGAGGTGGCCCGTAACATTGCAGAACGCAAAGCGCGCAAGAAGTCAGAACGTGAGCGCCATGCCGAAAAAAGCCTGAAAGGTGAGCATCGGAACGCTAGCGCTCGTTAACATGTATTAATACGATTGAAACAGCGATCAAGGAGTTTTCATGAGTTTTAAGACATCCGTTGCCATTATTGCCATTTCGGTCGCACGGTGGCTTACGGCCAGTCTGCAAAAGACTGGGAAGGCGAGGCGGAACTCGGTGTGCTTATGACCTCCGGCAACACCGAAGAAACCAATGTCAACGGGCGTCTTGGGCTGATTCATGAGGTGATAGACTGGCGCAACATTGCAGAGTTTAGTTCCAACTACTCTGAAGCTGAGGATGAAACCACAGCGGAGAGATATAAATCCTCCCTTGAAACCAACTACAAGTTTGATGAGAGCCAGTACTGGTTCCTGCGTGGCACTTACGATAAGGATCGTTTTTCTGGATACGATTTTGAATCCACTGCTACCACCGGTTACGGAAACCGGGTCTGGCAGCGGGGAAAACGCTCATTTCTTGATCTTTCGGCGGGTGCCGGTTATCGCTATAATAAGCTGGAAGTCGTGAATTCCGATGGTGAAGACGTCGAGAAAGAAGCGATCGCACGGCTGGCGGCTCAGTTCAATTATGCGCTTTCTGAAAACGCACTGTTTCGTCAGAAGTTGAGCACGGAAATCGGATTGGATGAGAACAACGTGATCAGCCAGTCAGAGACCGCTATCAAAGCTAACATTGTCGGCACCCTCTCCATGAAGGCAGCCTATCGCGTGAAGCACGTATCCGACGCGC
>Ga0209587_1000718_pt1 | contig 16105 bp, 14 predicted proteins | sample NGEPerD_2_FD_184512 | JGI IMG/M metagenome (GOLD analysis project Ga0209587, IMG submission 184512) | Arctic peat soil microbial communities from the Barrow Environmental Observatory site, Barrow, Alaska, USA - NGEE PermafrostL1-D... | ecosystem: Environmental > Terrestrial > Soil > Wetlands >... | reverse complement strand
GGCGCGAGTGCTTGAGGAGGCGCCGGAGATGCTGCGTGCGCGCGCCGAGGCCGGCGAGCACGTGCGGATTCTTGCGACGGTGCCGACCCGACTCGTGGTGATGGGCGACAGCGTCGCGCTCATTCCCCAGCGGTGGGGGGTGTACGACGACCGTCGGCTCGTCGTACGACAGGACTCCATCATCCGTGCCCTCACCCTGCTGTTCGAGAGCATGTGGGGGATGGCGGTGTCCGTGCCCGGACTCGAAGGACAGGTCGGGCGGGGAAGCCGGATCAGCCCCCAGCGACTGCTGCTCAACCGGCTGGCCGCAGGGGACAAGGACGAGCAGATCGCACGGTTGCTCGGGCTGAGCCTGCGCACCGTGCGGAGGCGGGTCGCGGAGATCCTCGACGAGCTCGGAGTCGACTCCCGCTTCCAGGCCGGGGTGGAGGCCGTCCGGCGCGGATGGGTGTGACTGACTAGTGCGGAAGGATCATCGAGTACGCGTGCCCCTCGACCCGCCAGGTGCGGTTGCGCTCGGGCCCGTAGAGCTCACCGTCGGCGCTGCAGTAGAACGCCTGACCTGACACGGAGACGGTCGACCCGCGCACGTAGAGCACGTCGTCACGTTCGTGGTGCCTGCCCCGGCTCAGCCCCCAGGCGTAGCCGAACCGGGCGAACGGACCGATGGCGTAGGAGACCATCAGGTCCAGCCGGCCGTCCTCGGCGTCGGCGTCGGGGGCGAGATGGGTGCCGCCGCCCACATCGGACCCGTTCCCGATCGACACCTGCAGGATGGGTCTGTCGAAATCGGCCACGACATGTCCGTCCACCTCGACGCGAAGGCGCACGAACGGCGGGTTCACGCTGGAGAGCGCGGCGCCGATGCCGTAGCCCAGACGCCCCAGTCGCTTCTTCCACTTGTGTGCCTTGCGACTTGCCTCCGCGCCGAGGCCGACGTGCACGTTGTTGACGACCACCTCGCCTGCGCAGTCGATGATCAGGTCGACCGGACGTACGTCGCCCTTGAGCACCAGGCGTGCTGCCTCCTCGGGATCGAGTGGGATCTCGGAGCCACGGGCGAAGTCGTTGCCGGTCCCCAGCGGAATCAGCCCGATCACCACGTCGTGGAGCTCGTGGCGCCGATGCAACGCGGCGATCACCGCGTGCAGGCTCCCGTCGCCTCCCGCGACGATGACACGCCTTCCGCCGCGTCGATGCAGGACGCCGTCCAGCTCGCCCTGGTTCGAGGTCGCGCAGACCTCGACGTCGGCTGCCTCGCGAAGGACGGCCAGCGCCTTGTCGACCTGCTCGGAGTCGTTCGAACCCGCCTCGGAGTTGGTGATCAGAAGGAAGGAATCCACGAATCGGACACTACAGCCTGAATCGGTCCTCTGTTATCGTGTCGTCGCAAGAGTCCCGGTGCTGTTGCACCTCCGGGGCTTCTTTCATTTTCGGGCCGGATGTCTCGGCCATGACCGTCCACGGCTCGTCGCGCCAAGCGAACGAATCGACCGGCTCCCGAGGGGGTGCGTGATGCCCGCGATCGTCCTCGTCGGCGCCCAATGGGGTGACGAAGGAAAAGGCAAGGCGACCGACCTCCTAGGTTCCACGCTTGATTATTGCGTGAGATACCAAGGCGGAAACAATGCCGGTCACACGATCGTCGTGGGCGGTGAGAGGTTCGCGCTGCACCTGCTTCCCTCAGGGATCCTGACCCCCGAGGTGACACCTGTGATTGCCAACGGCGTGGTCGTGGACGCCGCCGTCCTGCTCGACGAGATCGAGCGGCTCGACGCGAGGGGCGTGGACACCTCCCGGCTGCTGGTCTCGAGCAACGCGCACCTGATCACGTCGTACCACACCACGATCGACAAGGTCACCGAGCGGTTCCTCGGCAAGAAGCAGATCGGCACGACGGGGCGCGGCATCGGGCCGACGTACGCCGACAAGATCAACCGGATGGGGGTGCGCGTCGCGGACATCTTCGACGAGAAGATCCTCGAACAGAAGATCGAGGCGGCGCTCGAGCAGAAGAACCACCTGCTGCTCAAGGTCTACAACCGGCGCGCGATCGAGGTCGGCGCAGTGCTAGAGGAGTTCCTGGCCTACGCCGACGACCTCAAGCCGTACGTCACCGACACGGTCCGGGTGCTCAACGGTGCGCTCGACGAGGACAAGACCGTGCTGTTCGAGGGGGCGCAGGCGACGTTGCTCGACGTCGACCACGGCACCTATCCCTTCGTTACCTCGAGCAACCCCACCGCGGGTGGCGCGTGCGTCGGAGCGGGGGTCGGACCCACCCGGATAGACCGGGTGATCGGCGTCATCAAGGCCTACACGACCCGCGTGGGCGCGGGACCCTTCCCCACCGAGCTGTTGGACGAGGACGGCGAGCGGCTGCGTGACATCGGTGCCGAGTTCGGTACGACGACCGGGCGGGACCGTCGGTGCGGCTGGTACGACGCCGTGGTGGCCCGCTACGCGAGTCGGGTCAACGGGCTGACCGACTTCTTCCTCACCAAGCTCGACGTCCTCGGCAGCTGGGATCGGATCCCGGTCTGCGTCGGCTACGAGGTCAACGGTGAGCGGCTCGATGAGATGCCGATGACCCAGTCGGAGTTCCACCACGCGAAGCCGGTCTACGAGTTCCTGGACGGGTGGAACGAGGACATCTCGGCCTGCCGCACCTTCGAGGAGCTGCCGAAGAACGCGCAGAGCTACGTGAAGGCGCTCGAGGAGATGTCCGGCGCCCCGTTCTGGGCGGTGGGCGTCGGCCCGGGACGCGAGCAGACCGTCGTCCTCCGTGAGAACTAAGGTTTGTTGCCGTGAGGACCCTCGTCATCGGTGCCGGAGGGCGTGAACACGCCCTGGCCCTCGCCTTGTCACGCGACCCCACCGTCACCGCGGTGCACGCTGCCCCGGGGAATCCGGGAATCGGTGCTGTCGCGCAGTTGCACGACGTGGACCCGCTGGACGCGGTCGCGGTCGCCGCACTCGCTGCTCGGCTCGAGGTGGATCTCGTCGTGATCGGCCCGGAGGCCCCGTTGGTGGCCGGGGTTGCGGACGCTGTGCGCGCCGGTGGGATCGCCTGCTTCGGTCCGTCCGCCGAGGCTGCGCAGATCGAAGGGTCGAAGGCGTTCGCGAAACTGGTCATGGCCGCCGCCGAGGTGCCCACCGGACTGGCCCGGGTGTGCACGAACGCCAAGGAGGTCGCAGACGCACTGGACTCGTTCGGCGCTCCCTACGTGGTGAAGGACGACGGGCTCGCCGCAGGCAAGGGCGTCGTGGTCACCTCCGACCGCGACGAGGCAATGGCCCACGCGGCCTCATCGGACCGCGTGCTGGTCGAGGAGTACCTCTACGGTCCCGAGGTATCCCTTTTCGCGGTCACCGACGGCGCGACCGTCGTACCTCTTCTTCCGGCGCAGGACTTCAAGCGCGCCTCCGACGGTGACAACGGCCCGAACACCGGGGGGATGGGAGCCTACGCCCCGCTGCCATGGGCACCGGAGGATCTCGTGTCACAGGTGCTCGACCGGGTGCTGCAACCGACAGTCGACGAGATGGCGCGCCGGGGTACGCCGTTCCAGGGTCTGCTCTACGCCGGTCTCGTCCTCACCGACCGCGGGGTGAAGGTGATCGAGTTCAACGCCCGGTTCGGCGACCCCGAGACGCAGCCGTTGCTCGCACTGCTCGAGTCCCCGTTCGGAGTGCTTCTGCACGCCGCCGCACAGGGCCGACTCGAGGAGGTCGGTCCGCTGAAGTGGCGCGACGGCGCTGCGGTGGCCGTCGTGGTCGCAGCGCAGAACTACCCGGGCCCCCCGCGAAAGGGTGACCTGATCGAGGGGGTGGGGGCCGCCGACGCGCTCTCCGATGTCGATGTGATCCACGCGGGCACCACCCTCGACGGTGACCGGTTGGTGACCGCGGGTGGACGGGTGCTGGCGGTGACGGCGTTCGGGGCCGATGTTGCCGAGGCGCGTGCCAAGGCCTACGACGGTGTCGCCGCGATCAGGATCGACGGCAGCCACCACCGAACCGACATCGCCGCCGGGGTCTAGGTCGTGGCTCTGGTCGCGGTGCCGGGTTCCGCTGCAGTTTCATCAAGGTATGCACCCGAACCTGCACTTCCCACGACGAGTTCACCTAGGGGAGTGCAGGTCCATCCAGGGAAGTCCTTGGGCGAGCATCGATACGGCAGGGCTCGCGGCGCTCGATCATCTGCTCGATCATCTGCTCGATCATCTGCTGGCTCATCTGCTGGATCATCCGCTCGATCATCAGGAGGCATGGTCTGAATGGTCATTCCCAACGTCCTCGCCAACCGGTACGCCGGCGCCGACCTCGTGCATCTCTGGTCACCGGAGCACAAGATCGTGCTCGAGCGTCGGTTGTGGGTCGCTGTGCTCAGGGCGCAGAAGGATCTGGGCATCGACGTACCCGACGGGGTGGTCGAGGACTACGAGGCCGTCTTGGAGAAGGTCGACCTCGACTCCATCGCCGGCCGCGAACGGGTGACCCTGCACGACGTGAAGGCGCGCATCGAGGAGTTCTGCGCACTGGCCGGCCACGAACACATCCACAAGGGGATGACCTCGCGCGACCTGACCGAGAACGTCGAACAGCTGCAGGTGCTGTCGTCACTGGAGCTGATCCGCGCACGCGTCGTCGCCGCACTGACCCGCCTCGGCCGACTTGCCGCCGAGCACGAGACCCTGGTGATGGCGGGACGCTCGCACAATGTCGCCGCCCAGGCCACCACGCTCGGCAAACGGTTCGCCTCGGTGGCCGACGAGATGCTGGTCGGTCTGGCCAGGCTCGAGGACCTGATCTCGCGCTATCCACTGCGCGGGATCAAGGGCCCGGTGGGGACGTCGCAGGACATGCTGGACCTGCTCGACGGGGACGTCTCGCGACTCGCCGATCTCGAGTCGCGGGTCGCCGCTCACCTGGGCTTCGACCAGGTCTTGACCTCCGTCGGCCAGGTGTACCCACGCTCGCTCGACTTCGACGTGGTCTCAGCCCTGGTACAGGTCGTCGCCGGCCCTTCGAACCTCGCCACAACGATCCGGCTGATGGCCGGCAACGAGCTGGTCACCGAGGGGTTCAAGGAGGGGCAGGTCGGTTCCTCGGCGATGCCGCACAAGATGAACACCCGTTCGTGTGAACGGGTGAACGGCCTCGCCGTCGTCCTGCGCGGCTACCTGTCGATGGTCGGCGAGCTCGCCGGCGACCAGTGGAACGAGGGGGACGTCTCCTGCTCAGTCGTCCGTCGGGTTGCCCTTCCCGATGCGTTCTTCGCAGCCGACGGACTGTTCCAGACGATCCTCACCGTGCTCGACGGGTTCGGGGTGTTCCCTGCCGTGGTGCAGCGGGAGCTCGACCGCTACCTGCCCTTCCTGGCGACGACGAAGGTGCTGATGGCCGCGGTCCGCAACGGCGTCGGCCGCGAGGTCGCCCACGAGGCGATCAAGGAGAATGCGGTCGCTGCGGTGCTACTGATGCGGCAGGGGGCCTCCCGCAACGACGTGTTCGACCGGCTTGCCGCCGACCCGCGTCTCGACCTGACCACGCAACAGCTCTCTTCATTGGTTGCCGAGCCGATCAGCTTCACCGGCGCCGCGGTCGAGCAGGTGCAGTCAGTCGTACGACGCATTGACGAGGTCTCCGCGAAATATCCCGGCGCCGCGGCGTACAACCCCGGCGCCATCCTCTAACGCCGACCTGCCAGCTCCTGCGTGGATAAGACCGTCGACCTGCCAGCTCCTGCGTGGATAAGACCAGAGCGTGCCCGTCGTGTGTGCGAGGTTGTGGCGACTCGGCGGGGTTGTCCCCAGAGGTTGTGGCGACTCGGCTGGGTTCCCCGCATGCATCAGGAGGGGCTGGGTAGGATCCCCGCCATGGTGCGCGGCGTCCCCCAGACGGTCCCAGTGATCGAGTGTGCCGAGCACGTGCACTCGGGGAAGGTTCGTGACCTCTACCGGCTCAGCGACGGCATGATGCTGATGGTCGCCTCCGACCGGATCTCCGCCTACGACTTCATCCTCGACACCACGATCCCGGACAAGGGCGTGATCCTGACGCAGATGTCGTTGTGGTGGTTCGACCAGATGAATGCCCTCGTGCCGAACCACATCGTCTCGTCCGACGTACCCGACATCGTGAAGGGACGCGCAGTTGTGTGCGAGCCGCTCACCATGTTTCCGGTCGAATGTGTCGCGCGCGGCTATCTGGCTGGCTCGGGACTGACCGACTACCGGCGAGACGGCGAGGTCTGTGGGGTGCCGCTTCCCGACGGTCTCGAGGACGGCAGCCGACTGCCGGAGCCGATCTTCACGCCCGCGACGAAGGCGGCGTTCGGCGACCATGACGAGAATGTGTCGTACGACGCCGTGGTCGACGCAATCGGTGAGGACACGGCAGCCGAGCTGCGCACCCTGACGATGACCATCTACCATCGCGCGGAGGCGATCGCGCGGGAGCGTGGCATCATCCTCGCAGACACCAAGTTCGAGTTCGGCTCCCGCGGCGATGGCACAATCGTCCTCGCCGACGAGGTGCTCACACCCGACTCGTCACGGTTCTGGCCGGATGACCTCTGGGAACCCGGTCGACCTCAGCCGTCGTACGACAAACAGATCGTGCGCGACTGGCTCACCTCGCCCGAGAGCGGATGGTCCAGGGACTCGAACCAGGCACCACCACCGTTGCCAGAGGCAGTGGTCGAACGAACCCGTTCCAGGTACGTCGAGGCTTACCAACGCGTGACCGGACAGAAGTTCTGACCCCCTAGAAGGAGATGACAGTGCTCAACTTGGCAGTCCTACTCGAAGACAGCGCCCGCCAGCACCCGGATCGCGACGCGGTGGTGCTAGGTGACACAAGGCTCACCTACGCACAGATCAACGGCGCTGCCAGTCAGGTGGCGAATCTCCTTGTTTCCAAGGGGATTGGGACCGGTGACAGAGTTGCCCTGTCGTGTCCCAACCTGCCGTTCTTCCCGATCATCTACTACGGCATCCTCAAGACCGGCGCCACAGTGGTGCCGTTGAACGTTCTGCTCAAGGGCCGTGAGATCGCCTACCACCTCGACGACTCAGACGCGAAGGCGTACCTCTGCTTCGAGGGCACTCCCGAGCTGTCGATGGGCGCCGACGGCCACGCCGGTTTCGAGCAGACCGACGGCTGCGAGCACTTCCTCATGGTCATGGCCGACCCCGCCGCAGAGTCCTCCATCGAGGGCACCGAGACGCTGGGACGATCCATGAAGGACCAGTCGCCGGAGTTCGAGTCCGCGCAGACCGACGAGACCGACACTGCAGTGATCCTCTACACCAGTGGTACGACGGGCCAGCCCAAGGGCGCCGAGCTCTCGCACTCGAACCTGGTGATGAACGCGCTCACCTGCAACCGGCTCTTCGAAACAGCCGCCACTGACCACCAGACGCACCTGGTGACGCTGCCGCTGTTCCATTCGTTCGGGTCCAGCGTGCAGATGAACGCTGGCTTCTCGACCGCGTCCACGCTGGTGCTGCTGCCGAGGTTCGACGCGGAGCAGGCGGTCGCGCTGATGCAGAAGGAGGACATCACCTTCTTCGCCGGTGTTCCGACGATGTACTGGGGCCTGCTGGGTGCGCTCACCGACGACGTCGACGTCGACAAGATCGCGGGCACCCTGCAACGCGCCGTTTCTGGTGGGGCGGCCCTGCCGGTGGAGATCATCAAACAGGTTAAGGAGCGGTTCCACGTCCAGATCCTCGAGGGTTACGGCCTGTCCGAGACCAGTCCGGTCGCCACCTTCAGCGACCCCGCCCGGGACCCGCGTCCGGGCTCGATCGGGGTGCCCATCTGGGGCATCGAGGTGAAGCTCGTCGACGAGGACTGGAAGGCGATCGAGGGCGTCGAGGAGAGTGACATAGGCGAGATCGCCATCCGCGGCCACAACATCATGAAGGGTTACTACAACCGCGCCGACGCCACGGCCGAGGTGATGAAGGACGGATGGTTCCGCACGGGTGACCTCGCCCGGCGCGACGAGGACGGCTTCTACTACATCGTGGACCGGGCGAAGGACATGATCATCCGCGGCGGGTTCAACGTCTACCCCCGCGAGATCGAGGAGGTTCTGATGACCCACGAGGCCGTCTCGCTGGCGGCGGTGATAGGGGTGCCCCACGAGCAGCACGGTGAAGAGATCAAAGCGTTCGTGATCAAGCACGACGGCGCCGAGGTCACCGAGGACGAGTTGATCGGCTGGAGCAAGGAACAGATGGCAAACTACAAGTACCCTCGCGTGGTCGAGTTCGCTTCAGACCTTCCGATGACGTCGACCGGCAAGATTCTCAAGCGTGAGCTGTCTTAGTCACCGGCGCTGACGGGCTACTGCCAGCCGACTAGACTGGAGGCCTGTCACCGCTTACCGCTGACCGCTTGCAAGGAGCCAACGTGGCCCGTGTCGTCGTCGACGTCATGCTCAAACCAGAGATCCTCGACCCGCAGGGCAAGGCGGTGCACGGCGCGCTCCCTCGTCTTGGTTTCGACGGTGTCGCCGATGTTCGCCAGGGCAAGCGCTTCGAGCTCGAGGTGGAGGGCGAGGTGACCGAGGAACGCCTCGCTGAGATCCACAGGATCGCCGAGACCCTGCTGTCGAACCCGGTCATCGAGGACTTCGTGGTCTCGACAGGCTCGACCACCCGGGCTGGCTCGACCACCCGGGCTGGCTCGACCACCCGGGCTGGCTCGACCACCCGGGCTGGCTCGACCACCCGGGCTGGCTCGACGGGGGCTGGCACCACCGACGCTGGCTCGACCACCCCCGAGGTCCCGTGAGGATCGGGGTCGTCACCTTCCCGGGTTCGCTCGATGACGTCGACGCCTGTCGGGCGGTCACGTTCGCGGGCGCGGAACCGGTTGCCCTGTGGCACGGCGACGAGGATCTGCGGGGAGTCGACGCCGTCGTACTTCCGGGCGGTTTCTCCTACGGCGACTACCTGCGCTGCGGAGCAATCTCGCGCTTCTCGCCGGTGATGTCCGCGGTCGTCGAGGTCGCTCGCGAAGGAATGCCGGTGCTCGGCATCTGCAACGGTTTCCAGATCCTCTGCGAGTCGCACCTGCTTCCGGGGGCGCTGATCCGCAACGACCACCGCAAGTTCGTCTGCCGTGACCAGCGGCTGCGCATCGAGAACACAAGGACCGCGTGGACGAACCGGTACGACGAGGGGTCCGAAGTCAGCATGGTGCTCAAGAACGGCGAAGGTGGGTACGTCGCCGACGAACCCACCCTGGACATGCTCGAGGGTGAAGGGCGCGTCGTGGCGCGCTACGTGGGTGAGAACCCGAACGGGTCGCTGCGCGCGATCGCCGGAATCACCAACGAGCGCGGCAATGTCGTCGGACTGATGCCGCACCCCGAGCACGCGATCGAGGATCTGTGCGGTCCCGGCACGGACGGGCTCGCCTTCTTCACCTCGGCGATCGAAGCCCTCACCGACGTGTGACCGGGCTGCTGCGGGTGGACTCGGCAGCAGCGTCGGCCGCACGCCCGACGACAGTCTCCAGCGGGCCGCGGATGCCGCGGAGCCGGAAGAGAGCACCGACAGACAGCGCGAACACCATGTGCCGTAGGAACACCTCGACGTTGTCACCGGGCCAGACCTCGGGAATTCGCATGATCACATGGGCGGTGTAGAGCGTCAGCGTCATCGCCCCGGCACCGAACAGGACAGCCATGGCGCGCGGCGCCATCCTGGCTAGCAACAGGCACAACGAGATAGCGACCAGCGCACTGCCGATCGTATGGGCCAGGTCGAACGACGTCCCCGAGTGCGGTGCGCGCACCGCGAGCCACCACCAGCTCCCCGTGGGTGTGACCCCGGCGAGGCCGTGGTCCAGCAACTCCGTTAGTGAGTCGGCCTCGCGCGGTCCGTCGTACGTCTTGGCGAGCGTCCGCATGACGCCTGGACGGTCCAGCAACGCGTTCGACAGGAACCAGCTCGATGTGGCCATGAGTGCACCGGTCACCAGGAGCTCCAGAGCGGCGCGGGACCGGGAGAGGTCGAGCCGGCCGATCGCCATCCCGGCCAGGAGGTAGGCCATCCACGGCACGACAGGGTAGTACCCGGTGAACGTCAGCTCGGTGAGCAGCTGCCACGGGTTGGCGATCATGTCGACGTTCGGGCTGGCGTACCTCGGATCGGGAAGGTGTGGGCGGAGCAGGTGGGAGAGCGGGGGTACGACGAGCAGGCACACCGCGCTGAGGATGGCGAGGGACCTCGCGCGCAGACCGAGGAAGGGAATGCCGAGGAGGAAAAGCAGGCCGTAGTAGGTCAGGATCACCGCGATCCCCGTGGGGAGGCCACCGATGGCCATCCCGATCCCGGCGACGAGGAGCGCCCGGACGACCAGGCCAGCGGAGACGGCCTGCTGTTCGCGGCCGCGAAGTGGCAAAGCACCACCTGACATCAGAGCAAGGCTCACCCCGGCGAGGACAGCGAACAATGCCGACGCGCGTCCGCCGGCCAGCTGCTGGACGAACGTGACACCCGCGTCGTCGACCGGGACGAGGACATGCGTGGCGATCATCCCGATCAGGGCGACGCATCGGGCCACGTCGAGGCCGACGATGCGACCAGTCGGGACGATCTGCTTCACGCAACGATCCTGCCAGGCCGTGCGCATACGGAGAGTCTGAGCCATGAACGGAGGGCTGGGCCGGAGCTGCGGGTGGTCTCGACAAGCTCGACCAGCCGAACCAGCCGGAGCGGCCGAACCAGCCGGAGCGGCGGGGTGGTCTCGACAAGCTCGACCAGCCGAACCAGCCGAACCAGCCGGAGCGGCCGAACCAGCCGGAGCGGCGGGGTGGTCTCGACAAGCTCGACCAGCCGAACCAGCCGGAGCGGCCGAACCAGCCGGAGCGGCGGGGTGGTCTCGACAAGCTCGACCAGCCTGGGTCGAGCTCACACGGTGATGCGGATGACCTTGTCGTCGCCGGGACCGGGGCCATCGGGGTTGCGGCCGTCCCGGTTGCTCGTGGTGATCCACAACGAGCCGTCCGGTGCCTTCTGGACGGTGCGGATCCTGCCGAACCGGCCGTTGAAGTGGCGGGTCTTGCGCCGCCGATTGGCACCGTTCAGGCCCACCGACCACAGCGACTGGCCGCGTAGGGCACCGACCCAAGCATGTCCGTGAGCGATCGCGACACCCGACGGAGAACAGTTCTCGTTCCTCCAGGAGACAAGCGGATCGCGGTGTCCGCCAGGCCCGTCACCGCCCTCGGAGCTGGGCGAGCCGTTCCAGCCGTAGTTGCCACGCTTAACGATCCGGTTCAGCTCATCGAGCCTGCTTGACCCGAACTCAGTAGCCCACAGTCGCCCTTGGCCATCGACCGCGATGCCTTCCACGTTGCGGTGGCCGAGGGAGTAGACCTCGTTGCCGAAGGGGTTGTCCGCGGGGACGCCACCGTCAGGTTCCAACCGCAGGATCTTTCCGGCGAGGTCGTCCTTGTCCTGCGCCCGCTAACCGACCCCGGCATCCCCGGTGGTGGCATACAGCAGACCCCCGCGGAACATCAACCGGCCCCCGTGGTGGGTCACAGCGTTCGGTATCCCGTCGAGCAGCACATCGGGGGGCCCGAGCGTGCCGTTCTGATAGTGCATGCGCACGATCTGGTTGTCCGAGGCCGTCGAGATGTAGGCGTAGAGCCAGCGGTCTGATGCGAACTGCGGGGAGACAACGAGGCCGAGGAGGCCGCCCTCCCCGGCGGCGCACCCGCGACGCCCGGCACCTGGCCTACCAGGTCCTTGCCGCCGTTCCTCCGCACGCGGAAGACCTGCGCCGAGTCGCGCTCACCGACCAGCGCGTTGCCGGTGGGTAGGAACGCCACGCCCCACGGAACCCGGAGACCCTGCGCGAGCACCCGGTCCACCCGGGGAGCCGCCGAGGCGGCCGACGTGAAGGCACCCGCCGCGGCCGGCAACAGGCCGCCGGCGGGTGGTCGCCGCGCCGGCCTTCAGGAGTGTTCGACGGTCCATGGTGGCCTCCAGGGCGAGCGAGATTTCTCAGGGTTCCTCCAGGTTGTCACGGGAAGGGAATGATGGGTAGGAATCGCCTGGGAGGCTGCCTGCGGCGAGCGGCTACCGCCCTCAGTCGAAGGGGGCAGCGACCGGTAGGTTGGGGCCGCACGCCCCTCAACGTGAAACCGGAAGCCCACTCGGTGCCTGAACTGCGACCCGCCCTCGACACCGTCGAGAGCGCCTCGACCTCCCCCGATCGCCAGCAGCCGTGGGCCGACCTGGGCCTGAAGCCGGACGAGTACGCCAACATCCGCGAGATCCTCGGCCGTCGACCGACGAGCTCCGAGCTGGCGATGTACTCCGTGATGTGGAGCGAGCACTGTTCCTACAAGTCGAGCAAGGTGCACCTGAAACAGTTCGCCGAGCTGGTCACCGACGAGATGCGTCGCCCGCTGCTGGTCGGGATCGGCGAGAACGCGGGCGTCGTCGACATCGGCGACGGGTACGCCGTCACGTTCAAGGTCGAGTCGCACAACCACCCGTCGTACGTCGAGCCCTACCAGGGCGCCGCCACCGGGATCGGCGGCATCGTCCGCGACATCCTGGCGATGGGCGCCCGACCGATCGCCGTGATGGACCCGCTGCGCTTCGGTCCGCTGGGGGCCGACGACACCTCACGTGTGCTGCCGGGGATCGTGTCCGGCGTCGGCGGCTACGGAAACTGCCTCGGGCTGCCGAACATCGGGGGCGAGGCGCTCTTCGATGAGTCGTACGCCGGGAACCCGCTCGTCAACGCACTGTGCATCGGTGTCATGCGGCACGAGCAGATCCACCTGGCGAAGGCCTCCGGGGCGGGCAACCAGGTGATCCTCTACGGCGCGAAGACCGGCGGGGACGGGATCGGCGGTGTGTCCGTGCTGGCAAGTGAGACCTTCGACGATTCGACCCTTCCGCAGGCTCAGGACACCGCCGGCTCAAGGACCGCAGGCCGCGCGAAACGGCCGAGCGTTCAGGTCGGCGACCCGTTCATGGAGAAGCTGCTCATCGAGTGCACCCTCGAGATCTTCGCGGAGGGCCTCGTCGTCGGCATCCAGGACCTTGGCGGCGCGGGCCTGTCGTGCGCGACCTCCGAACTCGCCTCCGCCGGTGACGGTGGCATGCACGTCTGGCTGGACCGGGTGCCACTACGTGACTCCACCCTGGCCCCCGAAGAGATCTTGATGAGCGAGTCCCAGGAACGGATGATGGCGGTCGTCGCTCCGGACGACGTGGCGCCCTTCCTGAGGATCTGCGAGAAGTGGGACGTCGACGCCACCGTCATCGGGGAGGTCACCCCGGCGTCGTCCGACAAAGGCAGCCGTCTGGTGATCGAGTGGTGCGGCGAGACGGTGGTCGACGTGCCACCCCGCTCTGTCGCGCACGACGGCCCGACCTACCACCGCCCGTTCGGGCGACCGGACTGGCAGGACGCACTGCAGGCGGACCGCGCGGAGGACCTCGACCGGCCGAAGGGAGGGGCCGACCTGCGCGCCACGCTGTTGCGGATGGTCGCGTCGCCGAACCTGTGCGACAAGTCGTGGATCACTGACCAGTACGACCGTTACGTGCGTGGCAACACGGTCCTAGCGCAACCGGAGGACTCGGGCATGATCCGGGTGGACGAGGAGAGCAACCTCGGTGTCGCCGTGTCCACCGACTGCAACGGCAGGTTCACCAAGCTCGACCCCTACGCCGGGGCACAGCTGGCCCTCGCTGAGTCGTACCGCAACGTGGCGACGACTGGCGCGCGTCCCCTGGCCATCACCGACTGCCTGAACTTCGGCTCACCTGAGGACCCGGCGGTGATGTGGCAGTTCGCCGAGGCGACCCGCGGCCTGGCCGAAGGCTGTCGCGAGCTCGGGATCCCGGTCACCGGGGGCAACGTGAGCCTCTACAACCAGACCGGGAAGACCGCCATCCTCCCCACGCCGGTGGTCGGCGTGCTCGGTGTGATCGACGACGTCACCCGTCGGACCCGTTCGGGGTTCGTCGCCGAGGGTCGCCACATCTACCTGCTGGGTACGACGGGCGAGGACCTGTCCGGGTCGGAGTGGGCACACGTCATGCACGGCCACCTCGGCGGCCTGCCTCCAGAGGTGGACCTCACGAAGGAGCGACAGCTCGCGGACCTGTTGGTCAGCGCGTCGCGGGACGGCCTGGTCGACACCGCCCACGACCTCTCGGACGGCGGCCTGGCGCAGGCACTGGCCGAGTCGTGTCTGCGCAACGGCATCGGGGCAAGGGTGTGGTTCTCTGACCAGCTCGACCCCTTCGTCGCACTGTTCAGCGAGTCGTCCGGCCGGGCGATCGTCGCTGTCTCGCGCAGCGAGGAGTCGCGGTTCACCGACCTGTGCACGGCACGCGGGCTCGCCCACACTCGGATCGGGGTGACCGACGGCTCGGGCCACGACGCGACGCTCGAGGTTCAGGACCAGTTCTCGGTCCCGCTCGGGGAGCTGCGTGCCGCGTGGTCGGCGACCCTGCCGGACGCGATGACCTGAGAGATGCTGGAACCTCGCGTCGCCAAGGCCACGCGAGGCTCCTGAACGCGGTGGTCAGTACGCCGCTACGTTCAGCAGGGGCTCCTTCACCCCGTCCGGGTCATCTGCGTTGCTCCAGTTGGTAGTGCCGGCACTCTGCAGCGCTGCCTTGACCTGTGCTGGGCTCGCCCCGGGGTTGTTCGCCTTGTAGAGCGCCGCTCCGCCGGCCACGTGCGGGCTGGCCATCGACGTGCCCGAGATCGTGTTGTACCCGCCGAGCATCCACGTGGAGTTGATACACACTCCGGGCGCGATGATGTCGACGTCCGCGCCGTAGTTGGAGAAGCTGGCGAAGGTGTCGTCCTGGTCGCTCCGGCATGTCGAGGGTGCACCTCCACCGGGCTGACCGTTGAAGTCCGCGAGCGCGCTGACGGTGATCACCTCGTCGTAGGCCGCCGGGGTTGAGTTGGCTGCGTTCTCGGAGTCGTTGCCCGCAGCGACGGCGTAGGTGATGCCAGCGGCTACGGAGCTGCAGATCGACTTGTGCATCGCGTCGTTGTTCGTGTTGCCGCAGTTGCCGTCATCCGCACCGCCACCACCGAGGCTCATGTTCGCGACCTCGATCTCGTCGGCGTTCGCGGTCACGTAGTCGATGCCGCAGATGACGTCGGAGTTGAGTCCGGACCCGGCGTCGGTGAGCACCTTGACCGGCCAGATCCGGGCGCCGGGTGCCATCCCGACGACGCCGCTGCCGTTGTCGATCGCACCGACGGTCCCAGAGACGTGCGTCCCGTGGCCGTTGAGGTCGTTGGCGTTGACCGCGCCGGTCGAGCAGTTCTTTGCCCCGGCCCGGTAGACGTTGATGTCGGGGTGCGTCAGGTCCACACCTGTGTCGATGACCGCGACGTCGACGTTCACTCGTTCGTCCACGCCGTTGATGCGTGCAGTCGGGGACACGTCGGCCTCCGAGCGGCTGATGCCGGTGGGGGTCGACTGCGCGGTCGTGCTGACCGGGTTGTCCTCCTGTACCCACTTCACAGCCGGGTCAAGGGCGATCAGGTCCGCGACGGCGGGAGTCATTCGCGCCGCGTAGCCACGCAGGGCGGCGTTGTAGACGTGACCGACGTCGATACCGAAGCGCGCGTCGTGCACGGACGCGAGGCGGCTCGACACGGCGTTGTCGGCGAGCACGACGATGTAGTTGTCGACCGCCGCGTCTCGATCGGGGTCGGCAACAGTCGGCGATGCCGCGTGTGCGGACAGGGCCGAGGCGCCAAGCGCCAGGAGCGTGGAGGCCGCGATCGCGGCGGGAGCGTAGCTTCTGCGCATGTCAGTCCTTGCTCGTCGGGAAGCGAACGTCTAGTGCCCAACGAGCGATGTGCGGACGAGTCACGCCTGTTCACGGCATCTTGCGACACTATGGGGTCATATTCGCGCAGGTGCATAAGCGTGCAAATAGGGCTCGTCTGTCTCATCTGTGGGTCAGGGTCTGCCGGGAACGGGAACGGCGCGACCGTGACGTCCGAGTGGTGACGTCTTCAGCCGGTGTAGGCGTTCACGACCTCAAGGGGGCTGGGTCCGGCGGGCCAACCC
>Ga0209587_1000716_pt1 | contig 16118 bp, 18 predicted proteins | sample NGEPerD_2_FD_184512 | JGI IMG/M metagenome (GOLD analysis project Ga0209587, IMG submission 184512) | Arctic peat soil microbial communities from the Barrow Environmental Observatory site, Barrow, Alaska, USA - NGEE PermafrostL1-D... | ecosystem: Environmental > Terrestrial > Soil > Wetlands >... | reverse complement strand
GTGCTGATCCATCTTCCCACCGCAGGTACGGGGCAAGTGTCGATGGAGAGGGTCTCTGTATCGGGCGGAGAGATTACTGAGGTCTCGGGGCAAGGTCCGCTTCTTACCCACGTAACGGGAGGTCAAAGAACGTGCGTGTACTACGAAGGACAACGTCAGTCTTGGTGGCAGGAACCCGGACGTGATGTGGATGTCATCTTCTAGCTGCGGGCGAAAATAGCATGCCGTGCAAATATCCCGGTACGCTTACTGGATCCCGAGGATTCACTCTGTTGGAGTTGCTGCTGGCTTTGGCGCTAACCGTAACCCTGGCGGCTGCAGTCCTCCCGGTGTGGACTGGGTTGCTGGAATATCAGACGGCGGCGTCGGACCACGTCATTGACCTGGCTCAGGGTCGGGTGGCGAGTGCACGGCTGGTGCGGGACCTGCGGTTGGCCTCCGCAGCTGACATGGCCCAGGCCGGGGGCGTAGCTCTCCTGAGAGCGGAAGAAGAGGAGCTGGTTCTGCTGTCTCAGGTGGGCGTGGAGGGAGGTCTGGAATTGGTGGAGTGGGAGCTTGATGGGAGCCGTCTCGTCCGGCGCAGGTCTCCCTGGTCCGGGCCGCTTCCAGACTCCATCGGGCACGGAGCATTCATTGACCACAAGACCATGTTGGAAGGAGTGTCAGGCGACGCACGCTTCGCATATATGACAGGTGGTACACGGTTGCTGACTCCAGTGATTGAGCCGAAGGAACGGAGGCTCATTGACACCGTCAGCCTGATGGGCCATATCGAGAGCGCTGTTGGGAATGGAGTACCCCGAGCACCTCTTCTTGCAAAAGGGGAATTGGGGCAATGATGAGGGAGTGGGATCAATGAACTCTCATGACGGGGTGACCATGCCGCGGAGCGCACCCATCCTGCAAGAAGGTGGTTCTCTCCTGCTGCTGTCTCTGTTCCTGTGTCTGGGTGCCGCGGTTCTTCTTGCCACTTTTGCCTCCGTGCTTTTGCTGGGCCGGACCGCGTTAGATGAAGAAAGGAGGGGGAAGGCGCGCTTATCCCTGATGGAGGGAGAACTGGGAAGGCTGGCTGCACTTGCACCCGACCTTCGGGACCGCATACCTGAAGATGGGACTTCTCTGCAAGTGGATCTTTCGCGAAAAGAGGTTTTGGTGACAGGCTTCTTGAGGCTTCCGGCAGGGCGGATAGCCGGCGAGGCTGATTCGTCGCCGGTGGAGGCGGAGGTGAGGTTGGGGGCGAGCGGTGAAGAAGGGGTTCTTGGCGCCTGGATCGAGAGCGCAAAGGATGGTGTGGACCTGCCCCGCGTGCCGGTGGTGGCAGGGAGCGTGACCTCTTCAGGGTCAACGGAGCAGGCCCGGATTATGTCGGTCATGGAGCCGCCCGCAGAGCAACCGTCAGTGGCGGCGGCAACGGGTGCGCCCCCTGCGCAAGGGGTATTGGGTGAGGGAATCATCTGGGAACAGTTGCCGCGCCCCTGGGGTTTGGATGAAGTCACCCGGGGCTGGCTGCAAGGGGAAAGTTGGCTGAACGGAAGGTGTCGGCCTGCAGAACGGACGGTGATACTTGCAGGAAGTCCCGGCCAGTACGTGCAGCCGCTTCCGCAGGCAATCAGTAACGATCCGTCTTCACCTGCGCTGGTCATGGCCACGGGAGGAGTAACCCTGGATGTTCAGGGAAGGGGTGACATTTACGGAGTCCTGGTCTCCGACGGCGGCTCCATTGCACTGGACGGAACGAGGTTGCATGGGGCGGCGTTTGCCACAAGAGACCTGCGCCTGGGAACGAGTGGGAGCGTACGCTGGGACCCTCAGGCCCTCAGATACGCAACAGACCGGTCCCTGGTCAAGCTTCGACTGATGCCCGGAAGTCGCTATGAGTATCCAAGAGGGTGAATCTCTTGAGTCTTGGGGCCCTCGGCCCGTGTATACTGAGAGTATGAGGAGCAACGGACAGACTGGACGAGCTGATGGCCATGCCCTTGGTGGCGGAAAGGACTTGGAGTGTCGCCGCTGTCGCGTGCTGTGTGAGAGGGTAGTGCATCCCGTGGAGTGTGTGCGCCATGGTTGTTCGTATACGTACGCGTTCACGCAGGAGGACATCACATTCTTTGGATGTCTGGAGAAAGTGTTTGCACCGGAGCTGAACTTGCAGCCGCATATTGAATCACCTAGACGGGATCCCTACGGTGCCCTCAAGGTGCAGAGGGATCCTCGCGACGAGTGCGTCGTTTCTACGACCAAGGCATATGGGTTTCTATACTCGTGGCGGGAATGCAGGAATCACACGTTCGGGCAGGAGCCTCAGGAATACAGCGCGGAAGTGGTGCGTACCATTGTGGAGGGTACCGGAGACCTTCCGGAGTAACCTTGGATCTTAGTATCGTCTTTCTGGGGACGGCAGGAGCGGTTCCCACAATCAAGCGTGGTCCCAGCTCGCTGCTGATTATCCGGGGCGGAGATCGCATTCTGGTGGATTGCGGAGAGGGAACCCAGCGTCAGCTCATGCGTTCCGTGGGTATTTCCCGTATCGGCAAGGTATTGCTCACGCATCTACACGGTGACCACTACCTGGGGTTGCCCGGACTTCTGAAGACCTTGAGCCTTCAGGGCAGAGAAACGCCTCTTGAGATTATCGGTCCCCCGGGCTTGGAAGAGTTCTTTCGTGTTGCCCATCCAATCTTCGGGCGTCCCCAGTTCCCGTTGGAGCTGAGGGAAGTGTCGGCCGGCACTGCGTCTGAAGAAGACGGATACAGGCTATGTGCCCAACGTACAGACCATGGGATCCCCAGTGTTGCCTGGTCTTTTCAGGAAGAAGAGCGCCCCGGCCGCTTCCACCCGGACAAGGCGATAGAGCTGGGGGTGGAGCCTGGTCCGGATTTTGGTCGTCTGCAGAGGGGGGAGAATGTGGTGACATCGGGCGGAAAAGAAGTTGCGCCGGCCGAGGTCATGGATGGATCCAGGCCGGGAAGAAAGATAGTGGTGACTGGAGATACGCGCCCAATGGATGAGTTGGAGGCGTTTGCGGAAGGAGCCACCGTGCTGGTGCATGATGCCACGTTCGTGACGGCTGAGTCGGATAGGGCGGTTGAAACCAAGCATTCCACGGCGAAGGAAGCGGCCATCACAGCCTCCAGAGCAGGTGCAGGTCTGCTGGTGCTTACGCACTTGAGTTCAAGGCATAATCCCAGGCTCGTACAGAAGGAAGCCGCACGGCTATTTCCAGAGAGTGTGGTGCCGGATGACCTTGACTACTTGGTGGTGCCGTATCCGGACAAAGGCCGCCCGGACCTCAGTAGCGGCCGTTACTGGACCGAGAGTGCCGGGTGGTCGGCAGAATGTGAGCAGGTATAATACCGAACGTCTCTTCTCTCATGCCCACGTAGCTCAGTGGATAGAGCACTGGCCTCCGGAGCCAGGTGTCGCAGGTTCGAATCCTGCCGTGGGTACCTAGGACCTATTGTGACCTATCATCTTTCTTCCCTTTTCTCTTGGAAATCGCTTCTTGCCAGAGGGAGCTTGCGTGGACCGTGCAACGTCCCGTTTCCTCATGGTAGTAGACACAAATGCGGCGCTGTCCCGCCGGACTCTTGCATTGCTGGTTCTTGCCATTTGCAGCCATATTTCAATAATACTGGAAACCTACCTTACGGCCAAGTCCGCTCTGTCGGATGTGGGACAAAGGGAAAGAACCCGGAATTTGCGGGAACGTTGTCTGGAGGGCGTTGCGGAGGATGCGGCCCGCAGGTATGGTGTTCTGGAACGCGGCCTTCAAGGGAGGAATTCGAATCAGCTTGCCCGGTAGCACAGAATTGGCGGAGAAGGTCTCGTGTAGCACCTGCTACTTCGGCCGGCAGCAACTCTGTTGCCTTAGCATTGAGGGAGAAGCCTGTCCAACATTCAGACCGTGCGAAGGGCGTGGTGCGTCGAGCATGGGATCGCCGCGTTCGGCCCGGGAGGGTTGGGGGATAGCCAGTTCCCATAGGGGATATGATGTGCCGGCAGGACATTGGACTATGGCGGGCTGAACCGGGGAGCTTGGCGCGGTGGGCGTCGGCCCTAAGTCTTTATATTTCTCTATCCTAGACCTAACCGCCGTAAGATGTCTTGGTGCTCGATGGGCTCCAACGGAGCGGTAGGGATCCCAAAGACTTCTCGGAAATGGTGGAGATACCCGGACTTCAGGTCCTCCATGGCAGGCGAGTGTCCTGATTCCCTCTGGATGCTGGTCTGTTGGAGATCCTTCTCCCCGCAGGAAATCAGATACTGAAAGAGAGACAGATCAACAGTTGCGTTGAGGGATGTCCCGTGGCCTGCTACCCAACGGCGGCATCGCAGTCCCAGGGAAGCTATTTTCGCGTCTAGCACGTAGACTCCAGGTTTGCCTTTGCGGCGGTGCGCGGTGACTCCATGGTCTTCCAGAAGGCGGATAAGCACCTCTTCAAGAGCCGTGACGTAACGCCTTAAGTCTCTGCCAGGAATGGGCAAGAGCGGGTAGCAGACCAACTGTCCAGGTGCATGGAGTGTGGCCGCTCCTCCTCTCTCAGTGTGGAGGATGGGAATCGGCGTGGGAGTGCCTTCGGCCGGCAAGAGGTCCTGTACTCCCCCTTGGCTCCCCAGCGTGATGACAGGAGGATGCTCAAGCAGCAGAAGCACACCCGGATGCGAACCCCCTACTATCCCTTCCTGTATTTGTCTTTGAATCTCGTGTGTAGGCAGGTAGGGAGCTATGCCGAGGTCGAAAGCAGAGAGGGTGGTGTTGGGTTGTCGTCTATTCACGGCTATTCACGGTCGGAAGGTTATACCTGGGCCTGTGGCCGTTCAAGCCAGAGGATAGAATCAGATGAGTTGGGGCGGCAAGGGGTTGGCGCGGACGGGATGTTATGATGTGCGCATGTGTTGTGAGACACTGTTTATCAAACTGAAGCGGCTAGATGATGGAGGAGAACCGTGTCCAAGAAATATGATCCAATGTGGGAGATCTTGGGTGAAGAGGTACCGCTGCAGGGGGTGGGAGAAGACGTGGACGCACGTTGTCCCGTCTGCCACGTAGTCTTGCATGTGGGAGATGCTGAGGCGGGAGGCGAGTGGGAGTGTGGTCTCTGCGGGAGCGAACTCAAGCTGGCTCGGAGTGACTCAGGCGTCCAGCTGGAAGCAGGCGAGCACGTAAGCAGGCTCTAGGCTAAGCTCCGGCGGGTTTCGTGGCGCACTAGACGGCGGCAGACACTAGAAACGGCGGCAACGGCGACGCCGGTGGCAGACAGGAGGCTAGTAGGTCATAACGGGTCTTCCAAGTCCCGGGCTGAGGTCTCCTAGATCAGTGTGGGGTTGAACGGGAACGGAGACGGTGAGGAGGTCTCCGTCTGATACGTAGCGCAGTCCAGGGTTGTCCTCAAAGTACTTTATCCACTTCTTCACTACACCTTCGCCTGCCTGGATGCGGGAGATGTGCATCGGATTGAAGGAGGTGGAGAAAGGAGAAGCTGACGGTCCGCCAGCAACTTCCAAAGCACCCAGGTATTGGTAGCCGTTGTCTTCCCAAGTTCCGCTCTCAAGAATAGAGATGTCCTCCGGATACTCTCCGAACGGAACGGAGATGGTGTTGACGACGTATCTATCGTTCGCCATCTCTTCCAGCGTGGATTTGGATACAGTCAATTGCTTGCGGATTTCCTCCTCTGACGCCTTGGCTAGGTTCAAGTGGGTCACAGTGTGGCTACCTATCTCAAACCCCCAGGTGACCAGGTTGGAAAGTTTCACCCGCTGTCTATCCGGTTGTCCAAACAGCACGTTGTCGTCGGGTAGCACTTCTATCAGGCAGTAGAAAGAGGCCCGAGTAGGCCAGTCTCCTTCCCTGGAAGCTGTTTGAATGATACCCACCGCGCTGTCCGGATCTACGCTGCCTTCGTCCAGAATCCGATACTGTCCGGGACTGGAGTCGTCAAAGGTAAGGGCGACTGGAGTCTTGCCGGCTGGGACATCAATCTCACCGGAGACGAGGTCTCTGGTGTTGACTGGGAAATACCCTGCCTGCTTGAGGAGTTGGATGTCCTCTCGCAGGCCGTCCGGGGTTCTTGTCCATTCCTCTTCAACCGTCCCGATGCGGTGGTATTCAAGGACCATCACCTGTCCGAGCTCATTTGCGGCGATAATCCTGGCTTTTTCCGGCGTGAGGCGGTCTTTCTGGGTTGCCGTATTTGATTCCTCCGACAGCCCCTGCTGCTCGCCCGAGGAGGGGGAAGCGGCGTTGCCACCCGAGACCAGTCCGGCGCTTAGCCCAAGCAGGCTTCCTATGACGAAAGTCAAGGTGAGAAAGCGGAACAGGTTTCCGTATCGCATGATGTGAGCTTAGCAGAAGCGCAAGTACGCGACCACATAGCGGTTCCTGCAGTCTATTCTGCTAGAATTGAGCGGATATGGGCAATAATCTCTTTAAACGTGGGCGGAGGCGAAGAACACCCTCTGCATTGCTAATCCTCTCCATAGGAAGCGTCGGCCTGGTTGTGTTCATGCTGGGTTTCGTCCTGTTCTGGGGTGTAGGGGTACGGGTTGCGGGTGGGAACGCGCCTGTCTTGGGAATACCCTCTTTGAGTAGGCCCTCCTCAGTCTCGGACGGAAACGGATCAGATGGAAGTGGATTCCGTGAGTACCCCGTCAGTGTGCCGGTAGATCTCTTGACTTTCCGTGACTTGTCCTACGTGCCGGTGAAGGGCATCTATGTGTCCAGCTGGGTTGCCGGATCTCCTGAGCACCTGGAGACGCAGCTGGAGATGGCGGACCGTACGGAGATAAACGCGATGGTTGTGGACATCAAGGATGCCACCGGGTACGTCACCTATGATACGGGCGTGGAAATGGCGGGGTCCCTGGATCTTGAGGAGCTACGGATCAAAGACATCGACGGGTTGGTTGCCAGACTCCGGGAGAGGGAGATTGTCCCCATAGCTCGTATCGTGTGCTTCAAGGATCCCATACTGGCCCGGCGCAAACCGGAGTGGGCGGTGAGGGACGTAGACGGCGGTTTGTGGACGGACAATAAAGGCTTTCCCTACATTGATCCCTACAGGAAGGAAGCGTGGGCGTATCTGGTTGATGTGGCAGAGGATGCAGTTGATCACGGTTTCCGCGAGATCCAGTTCGACTACGTCCGGTTTCCCAGCGATGGGAAAATCTCTGACACAGTATATCCGGGCAAGAACAGTGATCCTGAAGACGCCATCGCCGCCTTTCTTCAGTACGCTAGAGAGCGGCTTGAATTAAGAGGAGCCTGGGTTTCTGCGGACGTGTTCGGCTTGACCGTCCATGTGTACGATGATCTTGGCATCGGCCAGAAAGTGGAGAAGGTTTCTCGCAATGTGGACGTCGTAAGTCCCATGATCTACCCGTCGCACTACAGCTCAGGAGCCTACGGGATTCAAGATCCCAACTCGAAACCGTATGAAACCGTAACGGGCGCTATGCAGGATGCTGGGACAAGGTTGGAGGGAACAGGTGCGACTGTTCGGCCTTGGCTACAAGACTTCTCCCTTGGTGGTGTTGAGTATGGTGTGGATGAGGTTGAAGCTCAGATACGGGCGGTGGAGGACCAAGGATATGAAGAGTGGTTACTCTGGGACCCATCCATGAGATACACGGAAGGAGCGCTTCGGCCTCGGTCCTGAGCGACATTGTGTACTTGCTGGCGTTGCGCGGGTTGAGTAGGGTCAGGTCGCTGTGGTTAAGGAACTTTGGTATAGTGTCGCCAGGCATTTTCGAGAGCGACCTTGCCGCTTGATAAGCAGGGTTAGGGAAGGGGGAGGCTGATCTAGCGTAAGCTCGTACGGGCTGATGTGAGGTTCTGGAAGTCGGATCTTATCGCGGCAACTTAGAGACTTAGAGACTTAGACTAAGTGTACCAAAGGGGGATTTGTCAATGAAAAATCGTTATCTCGCACTGCTGATTGTTCTGGTTCTTGCGTTTGGCGTTACTCTGGGAGCGGTTGGTTGTGGCGGAGATGAAGAGACCACTACGACCACGGAAGAAGAAGGAGCCACCGAGACGACAGAAGCGGACGGCGAAACCACTACGACTTTGTCGGAAGAGCCGTCAGGCGACCCGATCAAGGTCGGTGCGATCCTGTCACTGACTGGTCCGTATGCTGGCTTGGGTGAGCCTGAGAAGAACACCATTGAGATGCTGGTAGAGAGAGTCAACAGCAACGGCGGCATCAACGGTCGGCCCCTGGAGGTCATCATTGAGGATGATGCCACTGAGTCGGCGCAGACTGTGGCTGCAGCCAGCAAGCTGATCGACCGAGAGGAGGTCGTGGCCCTCATCGGTGCGACCGGGACCGGACAGTCCATGGCCTTCCGCGAGCAGGTGGTCGCGGCGGAGATCCCGAACGTCAGCATCGGTGGTGGCACGCCTATCACCAACCCGTTGAGCCCCTGGGTCTTCCAGACTCCGTGGTCCAACAACATTGTTGTTCCGTTTACGCTGGACTACGTCCAGAGCAAGGGCATCAGCAAGGTCGCGATTATCGCTGACTCCGGAGGCTTCGCGCAGGATGGAGCGGCTACTGTAGAAAAGTTCCTGCCCGATTATGATATCGAGGTCGTGGCTCAAGAGACCTTTGAGCCGGGGGACACGGACATGACCGCCCAGCTGACGTCAATCAAGGGCTCCGATGCCGAGGCCGTTCTCATGTGGTCTGCCGGGTCCGGGGCAGCGGTTGTGGCGAAAAACATGAATGCGCTGGAGATGGATATCCCACTGTTCGGCAGCCACGGAAACGCCCGCCGGGAGTTGATTGAAGGTGCCGGTGCGGGTGGTGAAGGCTTCCGGTTTGCGGCCGGTAAGGTCCTCGTTCCCGAAAGCTACGGTACGGACTCGGAGGGCTACAAGGTGGCATCGCAATTTATCGCCGATTACGTGGCAAGGTACGGTGGGCCCCCGGACACCTTCGCGGGCCATGCATACGATGCGCTGATGATCACAGTTGAAGCGATGCGTCGCCTGGATGCAGACTTCACTCCACAGGAGCTTCGCGATGAAATCGAAGCTACATCCGGTTTCGTGGGCATCGGAGGAACGTTCACGTATTCTGCGGATGATCACAACGGTATGACGGTAGATGATCTCGTGATGTATGAGGTCAAGGACGGTGCCTGGAAGCTGGCTGAGTAGGTAATTCCGGGAAAATCGTAGGGATGGTTCTCTGCCGTCGTGTCGTGAAACCGGCACGACGGCAGAGGTGTGTCTGGGAGAGGAGAATATATGGGATTTGACGAGCAGCTGGCGCAGTTCGTCTTTGCCGGTCTTAAGTCAGGGGCTATATATGCTTTGATGGCGCTCGGTTTCACCATCGTCTACGCGGCTACAGGCGCCATCAATTTCGCGCAAGGCGAGTTCTTCATGCTCGGCGGCATGCTCGCCGTCTGGTCGCTTGATGCGCTCGGCGTCCCGCTGCTGTTGGCCGGCCTGCTCGCTATCATTCTTACGTCACTCATCGCTGTTATTTTTGAGGAACTGGCCATCCGGCCCAGGAGGGATGCGGACCCGCTCGCGCTCATCATTATCACCATCGGGGGCTCGATGCTGATCTCGTCTCTGGCTCGACACGCCTTCGGCCCCAATGAACTGCCGCTGCCGCCGTTCACGGAAGGGGGATCGTTACATGTGTTGGGTGCGCTCGTTGAACAGCAGGCGGTATGGCTATGGCTCCTGACGGCCTTGGCGGTCGCGGGACTGACTATTCTGTACAGCAGGACAAAATTCGGGCTGGCCATGCGCGCGTCTGCGGTGGATCGTGAGGCCGCCAAATTGATGGGGATCGACACCAGAATCGTCGTGATGGTCACGTTTTGCCTTGCGGGCGCTCTCGGTGCGATAGCAGGCGTGGCGGTGACCCCGTTGACACAGACGGCGTATAGCGTTGGTCCCAGCATCGCGGTAAAGGGATTCTCGGCGGCTATCCTTGGCGGCCTTGGCAGTCCCTTGGCTTCGGTCTTGGGCGGACTGATCCTGGGTCTGGCCGAGAGTTTGTCAGTGGCGGCGTTGTCCTCGGAATTCAAGGATGCGACCGCCATCCTGTTGCTCTTGGCCGTTCTCTTCCTGCGGCCGGAAGGGCTGTTCCGCAGGTCCCGACGGGAGAAGGTGTGACGTGCGTGCGGTTCTGACGCGCATGGGTCCCGGTGGTGTTCGGCTGGTGGCGGCGCTCTTGGCCGTGGTGGGAGTCTTTGCCGTGCCGCTCGTGCTTCAGAGTACCTTCACCATCAAAATACTGACGTTCGCGGGAATCAACGTCATAATCGTGATCGGCCTGGCCCTCCTCTTTGGGTATGCGGGACAGATATCCCTGGGTCACGCGGGCTTCTTTGGACTGGGGGCGTACACCTCAGCCATACTGACGACGACAGTCGGACTACCGTGGATCCTGGGTCTTGTCGCGGGGACGGCGGTCGCGGCTGCGGGCGGGGTGATAATAGCCGTGCCGAGTCTCCGATTGAAAGGCCACTATCTGGCCATGGCGACCCTCGGGTTCGGCGAGATCATGAGGATACTTTTCGTTCAACTCCGGGATCTGACCGGGGGACCTGACGGTTTCTCGGGCATCCCGCCGGTCTCAGTGGGTTCCTTGACTTTGGAGACGTCGGGCGCCGACTTCACGCTCGTGTGGGTAGTTGCGATTGTGTTACTGTTGCTGGCGGCGAATCTTGGTGGGATGCGTCCCGGGCGAGCGATGCGGGCGCTCCACGGCTCCGAGATCGGCACCAGCGCGTGCGGCGTTGATATCTCGCGGATGAAGATAGTAGTCTTCACTATCTCTGCCGGCGTAGCCGGACTCGCAGGGGTCTTGTACGCACACGTATTGGGCTTCATAAGCCCGACGAGCTTCTCTCTCAACGTCTCAATCATCCTCATTGCCATGGTTGTGCTTGGGGGGCCAGGGTCTTTGGCTGGGGCAGTGGCCGCCGCGGTTGTCCTCTCGCTGTTGCCGTTTCTGGATGCCTTCGTGCCTGGAGTGCCGCGAGAGGTGTCTGAGTTCATCCAGAGCTGGCAGCATGATCTGTATGGTCTGACGATCATCCTGGTAATGCTGTTCTTGCCTCGTGGTCTTGCTGGCGGAATGCGCCAGCTTGTTCGGTGGATAGGGCGGCGCCCGAGTGTGGAAGGTGATACCGCATGAGCGCGCTCATCGAGGTCCGCGGTGTGACCCGCCGGTTCGGTGGTCTCGCCGCTGTCGATAATGTCTCGTTCGACGTCCATGAGGGGGCCGTTAAGGCCCTGATTGGACCCAACGGCGCTGGCAAGAGCACGCTTTTCAACTCAATGACCGGTTTTGACAATCCGGATGCCGGAACGGTGCACTACGCGGGCATGGACGTGACCGGACGCAAGCCACACCGAATCGTGGAGCTGGGCATGTCCCGCACGTTTCAGAACACGCAACTGTTCGACCACATGAGCGTGCTCGATAACGTGAAGGTCGGCCGCTACACTCGCACCCGAACAGGCTTCTTGGCCGCGGCGCTACGCCTTCCGCGGGCGCGACGGGAGGAGCGCCTCGTGGAGGAGGAGGCTGGTCGATTACTGCGCCTCCTGGGCATCGAGGATTTCGCTGATGTACCGGCGGGCGACATACCGCACGGTAGGCGGCGTCTCTTGGAGATCTGTCGCGCGCTCGCCTCAGAGCCCACTGTGCTGCTATTGGATGAGCCGGCGGCCGGCCTGAACAACGCGGAGACATCCAAGTTGGCTGATGCGCTTCTTCGGATCAGGGATATGGGCATAACGCTTATCGTCGTTGAGCACGACATGGGACTGGTCATGGAGATCAGTGACTCGATCATCGTGCTGAACCAGGGGCGGAAGATCGCGGAGGGGCCGCCCAGGCTCATTCAGAAGGATCCTGTCGTAGTCGAAGCATACCTGGGTGAGGAGGATCCAGATGTCTAGCTCGCCGCTGCTTGAGGTTTCCATGCTCTCCACCGGCTACGGAAAGGTGCAGGTTCTCTACGAAACGGCCGTTGAGGTGGGGGAGGGCGAGGTCGTGACTCTCATCGGGGCGAACGGCGCCGGGAAGACGACGCTTCTGCGCACAATCGCGGGGTTGCTGCCTGCGTGGAGCGGTGAGGTGCTATTTGAGGGCGAATCGATCACCAACCTTGATTCCCATCGGCGAGTGAAGCGGGGCATAGCAATGGTCCCTGAGGGGCGAATGTTGTTCGCATCCATGACCGTGGACGAGAATCTGAGGTTGGGTGCTTACTCCAGGCGTGACAGCACCGGTGTCTTGGAAGATCTGGAGTTGGTCTTCCAGCTGTTCCCAGTGCTTGAAGAGCGACTCAAGCAGATGGCCGGGACGCTGTCTGGAGGGGAGCAGCAGATGCTGGCCATCGGCCGGGCGCTGATGAGTCGGCCGCGCCTGCTGTTGCTGGACGAACCGTCTCTTGGGCTGGCCCCTATGATCATCCGGGAGATCTTCAGCGTGCTCGACCGCCTTCGTGAGAGAGATGTCACATTGTTTCTGGTCGAGCAGGACGCTAAGATGGCACTGAGGCACGCCGACCGTGGCTACGTCATGCGCACGGGAACAATAGCCTTGTCAGGCACCGCAGATGAACTTATCGCCAACGACGACGTGCGTCTCATCTACTTGGGGGGGTGGCAGGGAGACGAGACGAGGAGTACCGCATGATCTGGAACACCGAATACGAAACAATGGAGAGGGAGGCGCTACGCAGGCTGCAGTTCCAAAGGCTGCAGATGACGTTGCGTTGGATTCACAATAGCGTTCCTTTTTATCGCAAGGCGTGGGGCGAAGTTGACCTGGAGCCAGGAGATATCAAGTCTCTGGATGATCTTCACCGTGTTCCTTTCACCAACAAGGAGCATTTCAGGGAGGCCTATCCCTACGGCCTCTTCGCGGTACCCATGGAACAAGTTGTGCGCATCCACTCTTCCACAGGTACTTCGGCCAAACCGGTAGTGGTTGGGTACACCCGGGGAGACCTCAACACGTGGGCGGAATTGTGCGCGCGGGTCGCTGTGGCGGGAGGAGCCAGGGCACATGACATCGCTCAGGTAGCCTTCGGATACGGTCTGCCTACGGGGGCGTTTGGACTCCATGCAGGTCTTGAGCGGATGGGGGCTGGTGTGATTCCGGCATCCACCGGCAATACCCGCCGGCAACTGACCATAATGCGTGACTACAAGACCACCGTCCTAGTCTGCACTCCGTCGTACGCGATGTATATCGCTGAAGCCGCCGCAGAGAGCGGGATGGATCCCCTGGAGCTTGATCTCCGAGTGGGATTGTTCGGTGCCGAGCCCTGGACAAATCGAATTCGCGAGGAGCTGGAATCTCGCTTGGGTGTGTCCGCAGCTGATAACTACGGACTCTCGGAGGTAATAGGTCCGGGCCTGTCCGGCGAATGCGAGATGAAGGACGGGCTCCACGTCGCGGAAGACCACTTCATTGTTGAGGTGATTGACCCGGAGACCGGGGAAGCCGTTCCCGAGGGCGAAGAAGGTGAGCTTGTGTTTACCTCCCTCACCAAAGAGGCTCTGCCGGTGGTGAGGTTTAGAACTGGAGACTTGGCAACACTCTCGGAGAGAGCCTGCGCGTGTGGGAGGACAATGGCCAGACATAGCAAGGTCCATGCTCGCACGGACGACATGTTCATCGTCAGGGGCATCAACTTGTTTCCAGGCCAGGTGGAGGCGGCGTTGATGGACATTGAGCATGTGGAACCGCATTTCCAGGTTGTTCTACATAGGAAGAAGGGTGCCCTGGATGAGATGGAAGTTCAGGTAGAGGTGGAGCCAAGCTATCATGCTGAAGCTACTCGGCAACTGGTGGAATTCGAGCGCAGGGTGGAGGATCGGCTCCAGGAGGAGTTGGGGCTTCGGGCTCGGGCCAAGCTGGTTGAGCCACAGAGTGTTCCGCGGTATACAGGCAAGGCTCGTCGGGTCATCTACGAGGATAACTAACCTGAGATGTTTCCTTCCACAGGAGTCCAACACGGGGCTTTGAGCCCGGCACGGAAGTCAGAGGGCCTTGAAGGTGAGGTGCGGAGATGAATCAGAAAGTCAGGACCATCCCAATTAAGGTCAAGGTTTACACGTCTGGCTACACCATCAGCGGTTGTATCCACACAAGACCGGGAGGATACAAAGACCGCGTGTCAGACATCTTGAATGATCCGGCGGGGAGCTTTCTGTCCCTGACCCAAGCGACCTTTCAATCCCGGCAGGGTGACGGCGGTGTTGCGAAAAAGGCAGGAACAATCATGGTGCGCATAGACGATATCCTCATGCTGATTCCCTTCGAAGAGAGTAAGAGCCAGGAAGGTGAAGGTCAGATCAATGAAGGTTAGGTCCGTCCAGATCCATCTCAATCATTGGAGTTGCCAATGAAGGAACGAGGATTCCTATTCACTTCTGAGTCCGTAAGCGAGGGACATCCAGACAAGATGGCGGATCAGATATCAGATGCCGTTCTGGACGCAGTTCTCAGGGATGATCCGTACGGCCGCGTCGCCTGCGAGACTCTCATCACCACCGGCCTGGTGGTCGTGTCCGGAGAAATCAGCACAGAGACATATGTGGACATACCGCAGATCGTGCGGAAGACCATTAAACGGATAGGCTACACCAGGGCTAAGTTCGGGTTTGATTATGAGACGTGTGGCGTGATGACGTCCATCAAGGAGCAGTCGGCGGATATTGGACAAGGTCTGGACCTGGCCTATGAAATGCGCACTGACCCTGACGATCAAGACCCTTTGGACAGGCAAGGTGCCGGTGATCAGGGGATGATGTTCGGATATGCGTGCCGAGACACTGATGTCTTGATGCCCCTCCCCATTCACTTGGCCCATCGTCTCGTGCATAGGGCTGCGGAGGTGCGCAAAGGTGACGTGATGCCTTATCTCCGTCCCGATGCCAAGAGCCAGGTGACCGTGCGCTATAGAGGCGACAAACCTGAGTTCATCACTGGGGTTGTCATCTCCACCCAACACAAAGCCGGCATCGACATCGATACACTGTTGATTCCCGATCTCATCGAACACATAGTCAAGCCGATTCTGCCTGAGGGTCTCTTTGACCCGCATTTCAGAGACACCCGACTTCTTGTCAACCCGACGGGGAAGTTTGTGGTTGGCGGTCCCATGGGTGATACTGGACTCACGGGCAGAAAACTGATCGTTGACACCTACGGAGGTTTCGGCAGACACGGAGGCGGCGCATTCTCAGGGAAGGATCCCTCCAAGGTTGATCGCTCAGCGGCCTATGCTGCGCGCTACGTGGCCAAGAATCTGGTGGCGGCAGGTCTTGCCGATAGGTGCGAGGTGCAGATTGCCTATGCGATAGGTGTCGCTCATCCGGTGAGCGTTATGGTTGACGCATTTGGAACTGAGCGTGTTGACCTCGCGACCATGCGGGAGTTGGTGCTTTCCCATTTTGATCTGCGCCCAGCGGCCATTGTAAGGGACTTGGATCTATTGCGTCCCATCTATGAGAAAACAGCGGCGTACGGCCATTTCGGCCGAGATGATCATGATTTCACGTGGGAACGCACGGACAAGGCCTCGGCCCTGAGGAGTGACGCCGGCCTTGATTGAGACCCCGTCTTCCCGGTCTGCCGGGGGTCAGGGGAAGTAGATATGGATAGGTTTGTGCAGGTCGTTCCGCTGCTTGGAGTCCGCACTCTTGGGCGGCGTTCCTTTGACTACCTTGTACCCTCGGAGTTAGAGGAAGAAGTGGTCCGTGGCCGGCTGGTACGTATCCCCTTCAATCGACGGGTGATACGCGGAATCGTGGTTGGAACCGGCACATCCGGAGATGTTTCCACCCGGAAGATACGGGAACTCAAGGACGTTCTCCCCTATCATCTGGGCGTTTCGCTTCTTGGGATTGCTGAGAGAATGTCTTCTTACTACCACGCGCCGCTAGGTGCGTGCCTTCTGCAAGTAGCTCCACCGGTGGGCTCGGGTCGGGGGCACGGGGTAGGACGGTTGGTTACATGGGTGGGAGAGCGGTCGGGGAAGGACGGCGTGGCGAAGCCGTCCAGGGAGGGAGAGAGCTCTTCCTTGACACCCAAACAAGAACACGCTCTATCCTTGCTCCATTCTCC
>Ga0209587_1000715_pt1 | contig 16133 bp, 14 predicted proteins | sample NGEPerD_2_FD_184512 | JGI IMG/M metagenome (GOLD analysis project Ga0209587, IMG submission 184512) | Arctic peat soil microbial communities from the Barrow Environmental Observatory site, Barrow, Alaska, USA - NGEE PermafrostL1-D... | ecosystem: Environmental > Terrestrial > Soil > Wetlands >... | reverse complement strand
GGCGGAGCTCCTCCTTGGAGTCGGTCCCCTTCGCTGCCCCTTGGGCACCGACACCGTCGGACGACTCATGGCTCATACCATCCACCCCCCTGTCCACCCCCTGTGGACGACACACGGCGATCTTAGCTCACGGAATCCTTGCCGTCAGCGGTTGGGGCCTTGTCGACGACGCAGGAGAAGTTACCTGCTCGCAGACGCTGTGGACTCGATCCTCCGGGTCGGACCCGTCGAGTGAATGGGCTGGGCCACGTCGCCCACGATGTTGGGCGAGGTAGCCGCTCCTCGCCCACTGATGCGTCCCGAGCCGCCGGGTAAAGCTGTGCATCCCGACCATGCGCACGAATCGCTCCCCACACGCGATGAAGCCGGGGGGCCGATCGATTTCGTCAGGCTAATCTGGTCCAACAAAGAGCTGAGGATCCTGGGATCAAAGATCCCGATGCCACCGGAGCTCGTGCATCGCTACGTCACCGCGACCCTGCACGTCAGGACACAGCGCCTTGTCGTGGAATGCGAGGGCCATTCGCGGCACGCGGGGAGCTTCCATACTCCTTGAAATGGTGACCACGAGCAAACGATGTGATGCTAGGAACCTCGGGCTAAACAAACCGGAACGATCTGGTGCAATGTGTGAGGTAGCCCAAGAGCAGGGGTACATCATACGAGCGAAGCTTCAGTCGCCTTCGTCCACCTTACGCTTGAGCGCGAGGCCATACCACAGGCCGAAGAGAGTCAGGCCGATCGAGGTCGACCAAGCGATGGCAACAACTCCGCCGAAGATGACGTCGGTGATGACGAAGAACGCCGCAGTCATTGCAAGGGCAAGGAACACGCCACCCGCGATGGTGACGGGGTTCATGATCTCCAACATCTTTTCCTTGTCGCCGTGGCGCCAGCGCAAGCGATGGAAGGTGGTGGGCGCGGTCATCAGACCAGCCGAGATGGTGGTGAACAGCAGCGACAGGAAATAGGCGTTCTTCTGCACGTCGGTAACGCTGCCGAAACGCTGGCTGAAGGGTGCTGCCAACAAGAAAGCAAACAGCACCTGGACGCGGGCAGCACGACGCGGAGTTCGTTGAGAAGCTCTATCCACTCCTTGTCGAGTTCTTCCTTTCTCCCCACTGGCACGTTCCCCCTATTTGCGATCCGTCGCGTTCTCGGCTACCGAACGCCACGCGTCTTCCGAACGGGGCATAGTATCCTGCAGCAGCCCGCCAAGTCGATCTCGCCGACGCACGTACGGGATCCACGGTCGCCATACACGGGATGAAAGATCGAGTCGTGGGGATTTTCGGATCGGTGCGCCCTTTCCCCACCAACCTCCCTCGCTAAAGACCCCTACCACGTTCCCGAACTAAGCGCTCATCTCATCGGCGTCCGGGCCTTACAGGCATGATCGGCGCGGATGCCGACTAGGGACTCGCCACCGAAGGCTGCTGCAAGCTTCTTTCTACCTGACTCGGATACGCGTTCGATACCTTGGTCATGCCAGCGAGCTAGCGTAACGACAGCTGCGCCAGCTTGCGTTGGGGACCTGATGAACTCACGAGAAGGCTCTGTTGCGACCTCCAAGGATCCTGCTCCTGGACCTCTTCCACGGATCCACCCTCTATGCAACGCGCCAGGCCCGGGAGCTGTTCCGGCTGGCATGCGGTAGCTCTTTGGTACTTACCGCTTGGCAGCAGTCCGCTTCTTGGCGGAGGGCTGCTTCTTGGCAGCAGTCCGCTTCTTGGCGGAGGGCTGCTTCTTGGCAGCAGTCCGCTTCTTGGCGGAGGGCTGCTTCTTGGCAGCAGTCCGCTTCGGTATCGGAGCAGCCGTCGACGCCTCACGGTTCGCCTCGGTCGCGATCCCGTTGGTCCGGTGAGCGACTTGTTCGGTGGCTGTGATCATGTCCTTGGCGAACTGCCGCTGCGTGTCGATCAGCTTCGAGGCGAAGTCGAAGGCGTTGTCGATGGCCTCCTCGAGGCTCGGAAGCTCCTTGTTCCACGACGCCGAGGGGGTCTCGGGGATCAGCTTCTGGACGGTCTCCGCCCAGGTGCGAACCCCGTCGAGGACGGCCTTCTGGCCGAGCTCGACGGTTTCCAGCATCTGATCCTGAACCGCACCGGTCTTGTTTCTCGTTGTAGACATTCGTTTCTCCTCGTTATCTGGCATCGGTCCTTGCTAACTATACTTATCGCTCGCCCACTTTGTCAAGTGGCTTCGGGGCGCTAGAGAGGAACTGCCGCGCTATGCGTGCGAAAGCGACCGACCCAATGCGCCCTCCGCGCTGGAACCTTCCGAGAGCCCCGTCGCAATAGCCGAGAGGCGCGTCTCTTCTGGGAGCCGCTCACAGCGGGGTCGGAACGGATGCTTCCCACAACCGGTCAGCTCCAGGCCGCGAGAGCCCCAAAACAAGAACCACCAGGTGCGTGAACGTCGACACATTCGCCATTGTTACGCGTCGCTATCTCGTTTTCGTCGACACGATGGCGACCCCAGCGCTTATGCGCCAGGCGGTGGAGCGGATCGCGCCCGAGCGTGGAGACCGTGCGCTGCTGGTAGTGAACACCCATGCTGACTACGACCAGGCTTGGGGAAACCAAATCTTCGAGCAGCCCGATGGGGAGTATCCGGCCACGATAATCGGACACTCCCTCGGTCCGGCTAGGCTTTTCGAACGGATCTTCCCTACGGGCTCGAGCGGATGCGACGAAAGCACCCCGGCCGGTACGATGAGGTCCGGCTGGTCGCGTCCACCATGACGTTCGCTGGGCCTTTCCGCATCGACGGCGGTGACCTGCGTCTCGACCTAGTCGAGACACCTGGGCACACAGAGGACCACGTAAGCGTGTGGATCCCGCAACTCCGTCTCCTGTTGGCAGGGGACGCGGTCGAGCACCCATTTCCGCACGTTCTACTTCGCATATCGGCGGGTCAGCAGAACTCGCTGGCACCGCTTCGGCAAAGGGAGCTCGTCCAAGAAAGTATTCGTCGTTACCGATGGAACCACCTACGATCGAGTGAATCGGCGAGGTTAGTACAGGGAGCTAATCGACATCAACGGTTTTACTGGTTATCCGCATCGCAAATGGGTCCTTAGGGCTACCTTTCCTTACCAAGGCCGATATCTAAGATCAGCGGCCAAGGTCCGCGTGCGAGCCGCCTATGGCGACTAGTCGCTGACGCATACCCGCAAGTCGCCTCCGGAGCATGTCAGCCAGTCAAGAACGCCAGCAGCACGCGATTGAACTCCTCGCTATGGGTGGCGTTGAGCCCGTGCGGGGCGCCCTTGATGAGCGCCAGCTCGCTCCCTTTGACCGCCCCGTGGGTACGCTTGCCGCTCACCTCGAACGGGACGATGGCGTCTCCGTCGCCGTGGATGATGAGCGTCGGCACGTCGATCTTATCGAGGTCTTCGCGAAAGTCGGTGCGACCGAAGGCGGCGATGCAGTCGAGGGTTCCCTTGGGCGAGGCGAAGGCTGCGATGTCGCGCGCGTAGAGCCGCTGGGGCTCGCTGATGAGATCGCTACGCTCGCCGGCGGTGAAGAAGTTCTGAGTGAACCCGTCGAGGAACGCAATCCGGTCCCCACGCACGCCTTCCTCGAACTGCTCGATGGTCGCGTCGTCCAGCCCGCCGTCGGGGTTGTCCTCGCTCTTGTAGAGGTAGGGCGGTACGGCCGCGGCGAACACCGCACCGCGGATTCGCTCGGTCCCGTAAGTGCCGATGTAGCGAGCGACCTCGCCTCCGCCCATCGAGAAGCCCACGAGCGTCGCGTCGCGCACATCGAGGTGCTCTAGCAGCGCGTGGAGGTCGGCCGCGAAGGTGTCGTAGTCGTAGCCGTCCCAAGGCTGAGAGGACCAGCCGAACCCGCGCCGGTCGTAGGTAATGACGCGGTGCCCGGCGTCGATCAGCGCCGGGACCTGGTTCTCCCACGAGCGGCCGCTAAGCGGCCAGCCGTGGATCAGGATGATCGGCCTCCCGGAGCCGTGGTCCTCGTAGTACAGCTCGAGGGGGACGCTGCCAGCGCTCTTAACGGTCAGCTTGGGCATCAAAAGACCTCGCCTTCGGGATTGGACTATTACTCCCGCAGCGTGGTGGCTCCGGGTCCTCGCGGGTGAGCTTAGTTCCTTTCGGATCACCGATCAAAACGCTGCGGCGGAGGACTGGGTCGCCTCGCCACCCTGGCCGCTCGCGCCCGCGCGACCGCCGTGCTCCAAGGAAGACCCCGCCGTCCCCAGGGGCCATGTCGATGTAGCGGCGCTACGCTACTCAGAGGCGCGACCCCATGACTGCGACATCGACTTCCCATTAAGGCCGGCGAGCCCATAGCACCTCAGCCCGGCCTGGGCTGGGACCGCCCATCCGTTGAAGATGATCGCTACTCCGACTGCCGCTGTCGCAGCCTGGACTTGCTCATCTCCAGCCTCCTCGCTTTAGACATTGACAAATTCATCTCAGTATCGAAGCCTCACTCACAGTTCTGGTTGTTCTCGCCGTTCGTACATCCGTCCATCCCGGTTCCGCCGTCCAGCAAGTCATCGCCGTCCCCGCCGTCCAGCAAGTCATCGCCGTCCCCGCCGTCCAGCAAGTCGTCGCCCCTCTCGCCTCTCAGAGAGTCGTTGCCGAGACCTCCGTCGATAGCGCCATTTCCACCACCAGCAAGAACGAAGTCGTTGCCGCCGAGACCGAGAATGGTGTCCACACCGGAAGACCATCTGAACCTATCCTCTATGTGGTTCGGTCCCGCATCCCCCGTGAGCATGTCGCTAAAGTGCGAGCCGACAATGTTCTCCAAGCCGGTCAGAGAATCCGTTCCCGACCCCGTTGCCGTGCCGGCTTGGAGGCTTACCACCATTGGGCCATCGGCGCGCAAATACACTGCCAAGTCCCCTTGGCCGGGCCCGCCATCAAGGGAGTCGTCGCCAGCTCCCGGTTCCAGCCAGTCGTCGGGCCCGTCACCCCCACGGAGAGTGTCATTGCCATCCCGCCCAAAGAGATTGTCGTGTCTTCCCGCGCCGCCTATGAGCGTGTCGTTTCCTGAGAGCCCCAAGAGATCGTCCTGTCTTCCCGCGCCGGCGTCCAGCAGATCGTCGCCGCTACCGCCTTTGAGGCCGTCGCGGCTGGTGCCCGAGTCCCTTAGCTCGTCGTTGCCGTCGTTGCCGTGGAGCCAGTCGAAGTTCTCGCCGCCCGCGAGAAGGTCATTGCCGGATCCGCCGTAGACCCTGTCACCGTCCAGGAAACCGGAAAGACGGTCTCGACCGCCCCCACCGCGGATTAGATCATTTCCCCGACCGCCACAGATGCGGTCGTTGCCGCCGCGCCCGTTGATGATGTCGTATCCGCCGCGAGCGATAATGACGTCGGCTCGCTGCGTCCCCGTCAAGGTGTCTTTGCCGGCGGTTCCGAGGATTGTGGCCGCTCTCCCATAGCACCTCAGCGCCGCCTGGGGCGGGGACTGCCCCTCCGCTGAAGGCGATCGCTCCTGCGACCAACATTGCCGCAACCCTGGATCGCTCATCTCAGCCTCCTCGCTTAGCTGCTCCCTGCAGCTTCTTGAGGGAATGCTCCCCCGGCTTAGGTCAGAGGGAAGTCACGAAGCGAACAAGCAGGCTGTTCGCCTCCTTACATGAAACTCGACGGTCCAACAGAGGGACTTAACAGATTGAGTTGTCAAACGCCTGGGACAATCTGGGGATGGCGCGACCCCCACCGTGCTCATCATCTCGGCCGAAGCGGCGCGCCGCCTGGGGGTAAGCCGCGAGCGGGTCCTGGCAGTTGCTCGAGCAGGGGACGTTGGCCGGCTTCCGCATCGCGGCTGGACCCCAACCACTTGAATTGATACGTTTTCCATCGTCACCTGCCCGCCGCCGGCTGCGCGGATCTCGCGAGCCGCGCCCTCGGTACGGCCGCGGTCCCGGCCGGTGATCGCGAGATGCGCACCCATCGTGGCCAGGCCCAGGGCGGTCGCCCTGCCGATGCCTCCGGTCCCATCAGTGATCAGCAGTGTCCTGCCTGCCATCGGTCTGCTGTGGATCTCTGTTCCATCTAGGTGCACTTTTGCTGTTGGGATCAGTGAACATTTTGCAATTGACATCGGCGTTGCTCAGGGGCCCCATGAAGCTGCCCCGGTTTTTCGGACGTTTCTCAACTAGACAGCGGACTTCTCAGCGAGCCACTTCCTTTCGTACGCTAATGGAGCGAGGTAGTCAATGGAAGAATGGCGCCGACGACGGTTGTAGAAGACCTCGATGAAGTCGAACACAGCAAGGCGCGCCTCGCTGTGGTTGGAGAAGACGCTGCGATCGATGAGCTCGCATTCCAATGTGGCGAAGAAGCTTTCGGCCATAGCGTTGTCGTAGCAGTCGCCTACGGAGCCCATGGATGCGGCGATGCCGGCATCTCTCAGGCGGCGACCGAAGGCGAGCGAAGTGTACTGAGATCCCTGGTCCGAGTGGTGGATCAGACCAGACTGAGGACGTCGCCGCTGGATCGCCGACTCGAGTGCTTCGGTGACCAGCTCGGCGGAAAGATCTGTCCTCATCGACCAGCCGACTACGGCGCGGCTGAATACGTCTAGCACCGCCGCGAGATACAGAGGCCCCGAGGAGGTCGGCACATAGGTGATGTCGGCGGTCCACAAGCGATTCGGCTCCAGAGCCTCGAACTTTCGTTCCACCAGATCGGGAGCCGGCCGGGCATTGTGATCGCGCTTGGTTAGCCAGTGACGTCTGCGCCGGTGGCAGCCCTTGATTCCCGCGGCCTTCATGATGCGGGCGACCCGCTTTCTGCCGCAGCGGACGCCGTAGTCCTGTCTCGGCTCTACGTGGATGCGAGGCGCCCCGTAGGTCTCGCGGCTGGCCTTGTGGATGCCCTTGATCCTGTGCAACAGGATGTGGTCGCCGATGCTGCGCTCACACGGCCTGCGTCCCAGCCAGTCGTAGTAGCCGCTGGTGGATATCTCAAGTACCCGACACATGATCGTGACGGCATGGTTTGCCCTCTCCGCGCGGACGAACCGGTAGCTCACCTCCGGCTCCCGTTCTCCTTGGCGAAGAAGGCAGCGGCTTTTTTTAGGATCTCGCGCTCCTCCTGGAGGACCCGATTCTCCCGCCGCAACCTGCTCAGCTCCTGCCGCTCCTCGCTCGAGAGCCCTTCCCGGAGGCCTCCGTCGATGTCTTCCTACTTGATCCAGGAACGCAGGGTCTCGTTCGAGATCCCGAGCTCGGTCGCTACCTGGCGCATCGACTTCTCCCGTTTGACCGAGCGGTACAGCCTCACCGCCTCCGCCCTGAACTCAGGGGTGTATCGACTCCTTCTGTTCGGCATAGACACTCCTTTCCGAGCACCTATCGTGCCCGACGTTCGAGTGTCCGTTAAACCGGGTCAACCTCACCAGAGCCCTTGGCGTCGGTGGTTCACGGCCTCTGTCTATCGCCGCCGGCACAATATCCCTGCGTGTCAGGTGCCAGTCGCTCCACAGGAAGGTGTGAAGCGACTGAATCGCAACGGAACCCTCCCCCACCTTGTGGCGCCGGTTGGGTGTGCCGGGCCGGGACAAGTATCGACAGCGGGCAGACCATCCGTCACCTGGCGCTGCCTCTGATCAGACCGCCTTGACTATGGCGTTTAGGAGGCATCTCGCACCTAGTGCCGAGGATGAGAGGCCTGCCAAATCGATCAGGAGCGACACTCTTCAAAGTGCCGATACCTCTTGTAGAGGGACGAGAGGCGCCCTATGGCAGGAAGGATCGTGGTGAAGGACAACAGCAGCGATAAAGGCGGAGGCAAGCCCCCCGGTATTCCTCCGCCCAGCACGCCGCAAACCGCAGAAACGCGCAGAGGTCGACGGGGCCTCGTACCCGAGAGGGCAAGCAGACGAGCTCGCAGAACGCCACGTCCCACGGCGCCTATGCGAGATCCGTTCACCCGGTACGAAGCGGGGCCCTGGCGGAGAATCCCGCCGAAGTCGAAGCCTTCATTGAGGCCATTGTTACGGCGAAAAACCCCCGGGACGCGATCGAACGCGAGGTTGCGTGCCAGATCGCCAACGCCCTTCTTCGCCACCGCCGCGCCGGTCGCCTCGAGGCCTACGGGCTGGCCCACTGCTCCCAGGTGGATGCGCGCCATGACGCCGCCGTCTACACGGCAGAGCTGCTTGGGGATGTGCTCGAGGGGACATCTCCGACAGAGGAGGCAGACTTCCGGTCGTTGGTGGCCTTCATCCGCCACAAGATGGGCGCCACTCTGCTTTACATCATGGAGCCCACCTCCGACCCGAGCTCGACCAGCGAGGCCGACAAGGAACCCAGACAGCCCTGGAGGCTCACGAGCGAGCCAATCGAGGAGCCAGAGCAGTACTTCTGGAAGCTGATCGAACACTTCTGGGGCAACGACACCGAAGCCGCTCTCCGCTGGAGCGAACAGGTCCGCGCCGAGTGCGTGGAGGAACGGGAGCGGGCCGAAGAAGAGACGGCTCGCTCCCAGGCAGCGGCCGGGCTCGAGATGCTCGCCAAGGTCTCGGTCATAGACGCTCGCACCTTTAAGGATCTCGAGCGCCTCGAGCGGTACTACGAGCAACTCCAGGCGAGGTGATCCCGGAGGTCGAAGGGTCAAAGGAGGTCGAAATGAACTAGCCCGCGAAACGAACCCATTTGTGTCTTGCGACCGCTCTGGTCTTGTCGCCGAGCTGTGGTGACGTCGAAGCTGTGAACATCACGTTCCCGAAATGGCCAGATCCGTTACGAGGCCTTGTCGCTGATGGCCGATGGACTGCTGATTCACGGTTCTCTACCGGCCCCACGAGGGCGGGGCATGCAGAAAACCCGGTAGAAAACCCCTCTGACCAGGGCATTCATACATGACGACCATCAATTCTACGTCGGGGAACGTCCGGAAGACCCGCCGCCGTGCCAGGACTTCGCCTGGCCTGGATTTCGGCCGTGCTTGTGACAGAGGAAAAGCATCTTGGCCTCCGATCGTCGTGGCAGCTCAGTTTGGTATCTGCATGCTCGACCCTTGTCGACCGGCGAGGGTGTCCGTTAACATCGGGGAATGGCTGCCATCTCAGACGAATCTGTCGTCGCCCTGCTGCCCGAACTCGCCGAGGCAGCCCGTGCAAGCAATCTGACAGTGGATCGCTTTGTTCCTCCGCGCACTGGAATCGTGGAGGAGGCTGCTGCTCGTCGACACCAGTTCATCCACGGCCGACGTGGAGTTGGCAAGAGCACCCTCCTGCGCAGGGTGCAGAAACAGGTCGAGGCCGCGGGTAGCCCCGCGGCCTTCATCGACCTCGAGACTCTCCGCGGAATGGAATATCCCGACGTTCTGATCGAACTTCTCGTCCAACTCCTGCTTTCGTTGGAAATGGAGCTGAAGGGCGCAGCCAAGTCACGAGGCTGGCGGAAGCGAACAGCGCTCTTTAGAACAAGAGGCCGTTTGCGCGGGCTGCGGTCAGACCTGGCTGGCCTTTTGCAAGAACCGCAGGAAGCGCGGCATTCCGTGCGGAAGCTGCAGTCGAAGGCCCGCCGCTGGGCAGCGGGAGGAGACATCAGTCTGAGCGCGGCCTTCCGGAACGTGCGTTCGAGCGTGGGCGCCGAAATGGGGCGAGGAGGATCGCAATCCGAGGACAGGACAGTCGAGGCGGAGTTCTCGCGGACGAAGATGGATGGCCTTTACACTTCGGCGACCACGATTCGATCCGTGTTGACCGCGGCCATGGAGAGCCTAGGGAATGCGTCGGCGTACGTGACCTTGGACGATTTCCATCACATCGCTCTCGACGATCAGCCCAAAGTTGTGGCGTACCTTCATCAGGTGATCAAGAACCTTCCGATCTGGCTCAAGGTGGGAGGTGTCAGACACCGGCTGAACCCGTACGTAGAGGGAGATCCACCGATGGGCCTACAGATCGGCCACGACGCGAGTGACTTGTCCCTCGATGTGACTCTAGAGAGGTTCGAAGCGGCTCAGGAGTTCTTAGAGAGAGTGCTACGTGGCATTACAGAGGCACTTTCGGTTGACATCGATAGCATGTTGACCGATGGCGGACGGACCCGCCTCGTTCTGGGCTCGGGAGGCGTCGCCCGGGATTATCTGAACCTAACATCGATGGCGCTTCGAACGGCGAATGAACGACCATCGAAGCCAAGTCGACCTCATAACCGCATCACCGCCGGGACGTGAACGATGCATCGGCAAAACTGTCGCACCAAAAACAGAAGGACTTGCTGCTCGACTCAGGGCCAAACGCGGAGAGTCTCCGGAAGCGCCTCTCGCATGTGGCTTCGTTCTGCCTCGATCACAACGAAACCAACGTATTCCTCGTTGAAGGGACAAAGCTAGAGGAAGAGACTTGGGGCAAGGAGATCGCGGCGCTCGCTGATCTCCGCCTCCTCCATGAGATAGGTAATACATCTGTCCAAAGCAGCGACTATCGGGGACGGCGGTTCGTAGCATTCACCCTCGACCTCAGCAACTATACGGGCACTCGATCCGAAAGGATCCGCCAGATCGACTTCTGGACGGCAGCCGGTAAACAAGAGCTTCGGCGCGTGGGCCTCTTATACGACCCGGACATCAGCGAGGCTACCAATCGCGGTTCTGAACGCATGAAGCTGGAACCCGTGGATTGGTCGACTCCTCCACTTCCCGGCCTGGATCCGGATGCAGATCCGCCTTCGGGCTGACCGTTCACTTGTTGACCGACCGTAAATCAGTCTCTGCTACGAACCCTGACGCCGGGAACCCGACGGCGAAGCTTGTAAGAGACGGCGCTCTTAGCTCCTTCCTCTTACTCCCAACCGATCAAGGAAGCGGCTCGATCCAGGCTTCGCGCCTCAAAGCCTTGGCCACGGCTTCGATGCGCTCGTTCATAGAGCACCCTTCCTCCGGCCCACGCCCCCACCCAGGCGGTTGACCTGGGCCCTGTCGGCCCTCTCGCCTATAGTCTCGTCCGGAGATCCACAAGTCGCACGAGATCGCGGTCGCTTCCACACGTCGACTGGAAGTACATAGGACCCTTCATCCGCCGTTGAAACGTTGTGGATGAGGCGAACCCACTCGTTCCGTGTCAACGCCGAGCGAACCCTGAACAATCCGCCGGTTGAAACTGAACACCCTCATCGGATCGACTCTGAGTCCAGCACCTCCCTTCCCTTGTCCTTTGAGTCCCTTGTCCCTTGAGGCGATAGCTTTCGCCTTCAGCACGATGACTCAGCGTGGTGGACGAGAGGGTCGACTATGGCCGGCGTGACCGGATCCTCAATGATCTCCGCCCAGCCGAGGATATCTAAATTGGAGCTCAGGATCGCTGACGAGCGCTCGAAGCGAGAGCTGATCAGGGGAGAAGAACAGCGCCGCGCCTTCGGGTCAAAGGGAGGCAGCCGACCTCGTCGATGATGAGCAGCGCCACACGTCCAAGACACTCGTACTCATGAGCCGTCAGACGGCCCGGACTGCTTGGTCAGGTTGTTAACCCGGCTCCGCAACATGGAGACGAGGTCGCGTACCTCGGTGAGGTCGGCTTCCTCTTCATCGAGGATGGCGGCGAACGCCTTCCGGCACCACTGGACGTAGGACGGGTGGTCCCTGTGGATGAGAAGTGAGATCAATCGCTCGGCGGCATCGAGGCGTCCCCACAGGTAGTCGTTCTCGCGGTAACTGCGCTTGAAGAAGGCGGCGAAGTGATGCAATCCTGTCCCCTTCAGCTTTGGCTCCTGTCCCGGGATCGAAAGCAACGTTGCGTCGTCGGGGCTCATCCGGATCACCTCAACGTGATCACGCTCCCCCGCCTCGCTGATCGACTGCACGGGATACACCAGCACATCCCAGAACGGGAAGCCTAGGTAGCGCACAAGGAGATCCTTGAGGCATTGTTCGTGCCACTTGACCGTGACCACGCGGATCTCCTTGTAGAGCCCGAGTGAAAATCCGGCGAGCTTCTGGTTGAGCCCCGCGCGCATCGCGTCTGCGATCTTAGAGAGCTCGTCTGACCGGCTAATGACGAACTCTTCGACGTTCTTGGGGTCCACGTTGAGCACGCCTTCGATCGCGCTCTCGCCAAAGCAAGCGAGGATCAGCTTGCGCAAGCCGTCCTCCATAGCGACATCGTCCGCGGCGTTGGACAGGTGCGCGATAGCCTGGTAGACACGACTCTTGCCCTCGTCGAGTTCGGAGCGGGAGGGAAACCCGGGCTGGCCGACGTCCCGATACCACCAGTTAAACGCCGCTACGACGAAGCGCAGTCGCCGCTCGCCGAAGCCGAGGTCGAAGCTCTTCAGAAAATCGAGCTGCTGGGGGAGCACTTCGACCGAGCGATCAAACAGCCCCTCGCGCGCCGCCCAGGTTCGAAGCACCGATCTGGTCGCGAACGCGTGATTGCTGGTAGCCGGGTAGTCGCAAGCGTTGCAGACCATCTCAGCGAAGCGATCCACGACGCCGGTGATCTTCATTCGTATGTAGGTGGCGAAGTTGAAACCCGCATCCTTCGCAGCCTCTTCGTTGAGCCTCTGTTGCCAGCTCGAAAGCGCCTCTCCGGTCGGGTCTGAAGGGAGTTTTGCGAGTGGCTCGCCCACGATCTCTTCCACGCGCGCGCCAATCCTGTCGAAGCTAGTCTCAATGATGTCCCTAATGCGCCCGACGTAATTGTTGAACTCCGCTATCTCGATTAGCTCGTCGAGAATCGGTTCGTTCTTCGGAATGCCCGACAGCGAACCAAGCACTGTCGAAAGAGGGCTGGGCTCGTCTCCCGTCGGGGGTCGCTGGTGAGTGCCGGGATCTGGCTCGAGATAAAGGAGCTTCCGATTGACCTCGGTTTCCGCCGGGCGCTTCCTGATGGCGGACACGACGTGTCCAAACGGCTTGTTGTCGAGCACCCCGCCATCAATAAAGAAGGTATCCGCAGGCCGCGCCTTCGAGAGCTGATAACTGCGGAAATAGCGCCGCTCGAAGTCGATGAGATCGACCTTCCTATCAAAGTATCCCATGAACGCCTTGAAGCTGACTGGTGGAAACGCTCCAGGAAAGCTCGACGTGGTGCGCGCCGCGAACGCGAGTGGCAGATTGCTCGCATCGCTGAACTGATCGATCCGTCTGGAGCGGTATCTAAATGTCAGCATGTGACGGTGACGCTGGTCGGAGATGAGCCGGGGGTCTCCAATCGCGACCTTGCTGTTGTAGCCGTAGAAGTCCGTGACGGTGACGAAGAGTTGCAGCAACCCGTCGTCGGGCACCAGCGACTTCCCCTCTTGACCAGTCTTGTCCATTCCAGCAAGGGCGCCGTGCAGCCAGATCGACATCTGATCCCCGCGCAGCGGGGTCGCCTTGCGCAGCCGCGCCAGCAGGAAAGGTGCCTTGACGGCGGGTGGGATGAAGGACGGGCCAGCCAACAGCTGCTTGATATCGCCCCGCTCGAACCACAGGTCGCGCAGCAAGTCCTGCGAGAGGTCGTGCGCCAGAGCCTTGGCCAGATATATGCCGTTGATCCCCCCGGCCGAGGTCCCGGCAATGATGTCGACGACCACCCGGGTCCGCGCGCCCTCGCCGTCCTCCCGATGCATCTCGTCGATCAGGTCGGCATAGACCTTTTGGCTGGGAGTCTTGACTCCGCCCGTTCCGTCGACGGAAGCTTTAACCAAACGATGGAGCTCCTTGGTCTGACCATGCATGTAGATGGCCAGTGAGACTCCCCCATAGCAGACCAGGCCGAGGCGCAGCTCGCGCTGAACGCCCAACGCACCATGGATCTGATCGGACATGCCCCCCTCCTTTCGACGGACTCGCCGCTGTGTGAGGCCCCACGTGTTTGACCGCTTTCATGGTACGCCGCGAGAGGCTGGGTACTCAACTGGATTAGAGTCCCGCCCGCGGCCGCCGCCATGGCCGCAAGAAGCTGGGGACAGCCCTACCGGCGTTCAGCCACGGAGTTGTCCTCTACGTCCAGGAAGTGGTCTCCTTCAAGCCGTTCAATATTGAGTCCGAACTTCTTTGTGGAATTCCTGCCACTAGCGCACAACCGAGGGGACGGTGGTGACGGAGATGTTGTCGGCACCGGAACGGATAATTTGAAGCCCTACGCATCACGTCCGTAAGCCCTATTGCCCGGTCACCGGGGGTGACCTTGAGTTACGTTCCGAATCCGGCAAGATCCGTCCCGAGACTCCACTTGCATCTGGTCTTTACCTGCGTGGTGGTGTTCTCTACCGGCCCCAGCGGGGCATGCAGAAAACCCGGTAGAAAACCCCTCTGACCAGCGCATTCATACATGACGGCTCCTAATTCTACGTCCGGGGACGGCCAGAGGGCCCGCCTCCGTGCCAGGACTTCGTCGGTGCTGGATTTCGGGCGTGCATGTAGGGGGCCGATCGGGGCAGCGTTGCTCGCCAGGTCAGGCGGCGAGTGGCGCGGCTCGTTGCCGATGCTCGAGCAGGGCCAGCGAGTTGACCATCAGCGCGTAGCCGATGAGGTTCAGGTGCTGGCGGGCATGACCCACGCTGTGGGCGCGCGACAGCCACATCGAGTCGTCGATCGCCCGGTTGATCGACTCGGCGTCGTTCCTGCGGGCGTAGAGCGCCTTGAAGTCGGGATCCGAGGGCGGGATGACTCTTAGGTTCTCCGTCCTGTTGAACTTTCGAGCGATGTCCTCTTCGTTGCCGTGCAGCCTCACGGTAACCACTCCCCCGCCCAAGCTCCCCGGAAGAAGGTAGTCGTTGTACCAGCGAAACAGCCCCGACTTGTCCTGAGTCCGATGCGTTCTGACGCGCTGTAGTTCGCTGAAGCTTGGCTCGCCGGTATCCGACAGCTCCACGATGCCGATGGCGCCACCGCGAGCGAACAGCGACACGGTTCTCCCCGTTCCGTCCGGGAGCATGACCTTCTTGTCCTCGACATGGACGTTCTTCTCGACCCGCCGGCCTTCCGCCCGGCGCGGCTTGTTGGAGCCCTTCTTCTTGGCCGTGACCCTGTTGACGGGGAGCAGGCCGAGGTTGCGAAGGAGCGTCTGGTGATGAATACCGCGCAGCGCGGTGTCGTAGATGACGCCCTGCGCGCCGGGGACCGAAGGCGCCAAGCGTTCGAAGCAGCCCATCGCCGCCTTGGCCTCTCCGCCCTTGTCCGGAACCCAGTCGACGTCGAGGATCATCCGGCCGCGCGCCTCGCCCGAGCGCGCCGCCACGACCACGAACTTGGTCCCGTAGGCGAGCTCGCCGTCGCCTTCGAAGTGGAGATCGGCGTCGGGCTCGTAGCGCACTTGTTTGATCTCGCCGGTGGCATTGTCCGTGCGCGTTTCTCCCACGCGCCCTTTGAACAAGGGAGTGATGACTTTGCCGTCGGCGTAGAGCATGCGAGAGAGGTGGGGATGGGTGAACGATCCCGGACCTTCGGGATCGACTAAGCCCAGCTCGCGCGCCTGTTTGCAGGACGTCTCTCGGTGCAGAGCGGCGATCCTCTCTAGCACGGCTGCATTGGTGAGATAGCGGTTGCGGACGTAGAGGTAGTGGTGGCGCCGCATGGGCTTGCCCGGTAGACGCATCTCGCGGTCGTCCGGGAACATCTTTCGCACCATCCGCCGGGCGAGGCGCCACACCACCTCATGGGAGAGCTCGGCCTCAACCTGCCTGGCGCTCCTATAGACGCTGATCAGAGCCTCATAGAACAGGTAGGCGAAGTTCGGATAGGCGCGCGTCCTGCCGCCGCGTTCACGAGCGGGAAAGGGAATCTCCTCGGCGAGCCGGTAGAGCTCGGGGTTCAACAGGATCGCCTCGAGCGCCTGGAGACGGGAGACGCCTGTGGGAGCGGTTGCCATCTAGGAAAGGGCGCCCAACTCTCCCTCTTCTCGCCAGTCCCAACTGATCAGTGAAGCGGCCCGGTCCAGGCTTCTCGCCCCCAAGGCCTTGGCCACCGCTTCGATCCGCACGCTCTCCGAGAGCACCCGGCGTCCGGCCCACGCCACCACCGAATGCGGGCGGACATCTGGCTCACTGCCCAGACCGGCCATGCGCAGGACCTCGCCGATGGCGATGCAGGACGAGATCTGCGCCACCTTGTCGTCGCGGGCGCCGTCGTAAACCAGCAGCGCGTCTGGCCCCTCACTCTTCACCCGCTCGACACTCCGGGCGAGGCGCTTGCACCCCCACACTCGGTCAACCCTCCCCAG
>Ga0209587_1000714_pt1 | contig 16139 bp, 16 predicted proteins | sample NGEPerD_2_FD_184512 | JGI IMG/M metagenome (GOLD analysis project Ga0209587, IMG submission 184512) | Arctic peat soil microbial communities from the Barrow Environmental Observatory site, Barrow, Alaska, USA - NGEE PermafrostL1-D... | ecosystem: Environmental > Terrestrial > Soil > Wetlands >... | reverse complement strand
TGCGGCCGCCGAGGTTGACGGCGCGAAGCAGGGCGATGTAGCTCTCCACGAATCTCAGCCTCCACGTGCCAGTGCATGGGTGATGCCCTCCGACGCGGCTTCGTCGGAGGGATGGGTCATCCGGTATGTCGCAGTCCCTTGACCGTCTCCACCATGTCCATCGTGTCCATGATGGGGTCGTGGACGGGTGGGCCGGTGGCCCGGTAGCGGCCGTCGTGGTGTCGGGTGACGGTCCAGCCGAAGTGGTGCACGGCCGTGTGACAGGCGTGGCAGAGCAGCACCAGGTTGTCGAGGTCGGTTCGGCCGGCGTTTCGCCACCATCGGATGTGGTGGACCTGGCAGCGTGCCGCGGGGGCGCCGCAGCCGACGCAGCCGCGGTCGCGGGCGATCACGCCGCGGCGTTGCCGGGCGGAGGGGTCGCGGCGGGTGCGGCCGACGTCGAGGACGGTGGAGTTGCGGCCGGTGGCCACCGTGGTGGTGTCGGCGTCGCAGCAGATCTGGCGGGCGGTGGCCGACGACACCGGCCCGTAGCCGTCCAGGACGCTGGGGGCGGCCCCGGCAACGTCGTGCAGCGCGTCGGGGCTGGTGACCAGCAGCACGTGGGGGCCGGGCGACCGCGACCTCGGGCAGTCTTCCGGCGTCGAGGGCGGCGTCGCACAGCAGCCCGAGCGCGTCGTGGGTGCGTTGCCGCACGTTGCGGGTGTCCTCGACGCCGGTCTTGCGGGCCAACGGTGCCAGTCCGGCGATCACCTTGGCGCCGGTGACGGCGTCCAACAGCCCGTCGATGCGGACCATCCCGTCGTCGCAGCCCGTCGCCGGCCCGACCCACAGGCCGCGTTTGGCGTGCGCCAGGCGTTCCCGCGCCGCCAGATGATCACGGTTGCTGTGGGCGGCCAGCTCGTCGAGGTCGCGGCGGAGCCGTCCGGCGTCACGCCCGGCACCGTGGTCGGCGACGTGACCGTCGACCCGAGCGGTCGCATCCGCCAGCGCGTCGGCGTCCAGGGCGCCGGCGTCGGCGGCGTCGCGCAGCTGCCCGAGCGTTCGGCTGGCCGCCTGCGCCTGCGCCACCCCGATGCTGCCGTCGGCCAGCCCCTCGGCGGTGCGCGGCAGCGACGCCAGACCGTCGGCCAAAGCGGCCTGGCGCAACGCCTCCGCACGGGTCAGGTTGCAGGCCTGCGCCAGCAGATCCGCCGTCGACCGGGCCCGTCCCAGGTAGGCGCCGCGGGTCTCCACCTCGGCGATGCGACGCAGCTTCTCCGCCTCCACCATGGTCGCCAACCGGTGCAACGCGGCCACCGAATCGGTCAGCGGCCCGTCGTCGCAGCCACCACCCAACGCCTCGGCGGCCAGCCCACGCACCGCCGCGCCCGCCACCGCGATCAACGCCGCCGCATCCAACCCGTCCAGATCCACCACCGAACCCGAACCCGCCGCACACCCGGAGCCCGAACCCATCCCTCACCTCCCCGCCATGCAACTCAATCGAACGTGTGTTCGATTATGCCACAGCACGGAGCCCAAACCGGTGAATTCCACAGACCCGACTCAAGATTTTCTGGCCGTCGTAATGCGACGTTTGCCCGCAAAGGGCGTGCTGAGAAACGCAGCCATCCCGGCTGCCTGGAGGACCTCCCCTGCGGAGGCCGCCACGACCGGAGCGCGCGACGGGTGGCTACAGGGTCGAAGGCTCCCTGTCGGGACGGTGTACCACGCCAGACATCGCTGGTACCGGCTCAGCCAAGCCTATGTTCACTCGCTGTCCACGACGCTTCTGGTCTCCATAGTCATTGACCCCGCAATGCAGCGTGGTGCGATGGTCCCAGAATGCGATATCCCCGACACTCCAGCGCCACCTGATGACGAACTCGGGCTGCAACTGCTGCCTGAAGAGCAATTGCAGCAAGGCATCACTTTCATCCTTGGAGATGCCCTTGATCGCCGTCGTATGGAACGGGCCAAGCCAGTAGTTCTTGAGTCCAGTCTCGGGGATGACCCGAACCAGCGGATGCTCATGCGGACGGAGGGCTTCCCGTATCTCGGCGACATCATCGGAAGTCAGGGGCGCGCCGGCTTTCTCGCCGTACCGCTCGGCCAGGGCCGTGTCGTCCAAGCAGTAATCCGGATGACCGTGGACCGCGGTCAAAGGGTCGATCAGATCCCGGATTGGCTGACTCAGCGCTGCATAGCTCGATACCAGGTCCGCCCACATGGTATCGCCGCCCACATCGGGAAGCTCCAGCATCTGCAGCATTGCAAACGCAGGCTGCACTTCGTGATACATGTTGTCGCTGTGGAAGTGCGGGACGATGGTCAAGTTCGTGAGGCCCTGCCCGCGAGCTCGTATGTTGGTCTCGTAGGGTCGGTCGATGAGGTTCCCGAAGGCGCTCTGCTGTTCTCCAGTCAAATTCTGCTCTGGGAGGAAGATGACCTTGTATTGAAGGACAGCATCGCGAAGAAGCTGAACAACACCATCGTCAATCGGTTCTTTCGCGTCAATGCCGAGCACCGTGGCACCCAGTTGAGGGCTTTGGGGAACGATGCGAACCTGACCCAGTTCATTGCTCATGCAGTCTCGCCCTCTCTCATGCTCTATGGCAAGGACCCATCCGCAGCACATCGATGCAGCCATGCACGTTAGCAGCCCGTGGCGACGCGCCTCAGCGGTTGACGCCGGCCTCGCGCTGCAGCACCAGCGTCACCGGACCATCGGCCGCAGCTTCGATCACCATGTGCGCCCCGAACACGCCGCGGGCCACCGGGACGGAGAGCGCCGCGCAGAAGGCCTCATAGATCGGTTCGGCCTGCTCCGGTGCAGCCGCGCCGATGAACGACGGACGCCGCCCCTTGCGCGTGTCGCCGTAGAGCGTGAACTGGCTGATAGCCAGGACCCCGCCGCCGATCTCGGCGACAGACGCGTCCATGGGACCCGTCGCGCCGTCGGCGCCCGGGGCGGTGAACAACCGCAGTCCCTGCACCTTGTCGGCGAGCCAGCGGGCATCCGCAACGGTCGACTCCCGACCCACGCCCACCAACACGAACAGCCCGCGCCCCACTTCGCCAACCCTCTCCCCGCGGACGCTCACGCGCGCGCGGGACACCCGCTGCACCACCACTCGCACCGGTCACCCTCCTCCACCTCGACGACCGCTCGACACGCGGCCACCGGACCTACACTTGCACGAGCAGCTGGACCCGTCGTCCGCGCCCCGAAGGCGCTCGTTCCCGGAAGACCCAAGGGGACCCAAGGGCCGGCACGCGCAAGGAGAGCCGACATGTCGGTTGGCAGCAGCGATGCTCCCCTGACCATCCATGACCTGCGGGCGTACAAGGAGCGCGGCGAGCGCTTCGCGATGATCACCGCCTACGACGCCATCACCGCCAGCATCCTCGACGAGGCAGGGACACCGGTCCTGCTCGTGGGCGACTCCCTGGGGATGGTGGTGCTCGGCTACGACTCCACCGTGCCAGTCACCATGGAGGAGATGCTGCATCACACCCGCGCGGTGCGCCGGGGCACCCGCCGCGCCGTTGTCGTCGCGGACATGCCGTTCATGAGCTACCAGGCATCCCAGGAGGACGGGCTGCGCAACGCCGGCCGCATGCTCAAGGAGGGCGGCGCCACGGCCGTGAAGCTCGAGGGCGCCGGACCGGTGGTGGACCTCACCGCATCCCTCACCGCCAGCGGGATCCCGGTCATGGGACACCTCGGGCTAACCCCGCAGAGCGTCAACCAGCTGGGCGGCTTCAAGGTGCAGGGCAAGGACACCGGTGCGGCCAAACGGCTGCTGGCAGACGCACGAGCACTCGAGGAAGCGGGCGCGTTCAGCATCGTGCTGGAGTGCGTGCCGGAGGACCTCGGTCGCCGGGTGACACAGGCGCTGGCCATCCCCACCATCGGCATCGGCGCCGGCCGGCACACCGACGCCCAGGTGCTCGTGTTCCACGATCTGCTGGGGTTCACCAGCGGCCGCCAGCCCCGCTTCGTCAAGGCCTACGCGAACCTGCGGGGTGCCGTCTCCGACGCCGCCAAGGCCTTCCAGTCCGAGGTCGCCGACGGCGACTACCCCGGTCCGGAGCACGTCTACTGAACCTGTCGGGGCCTGCCGCGGCTCAGTCCTCGCGCGTGCGGGTGTAGGCGCCGCCCTCCACGCTGCGCGCCAGCACGAACAGGTAGTCCGACAGCCGGTTGAGGTAGTGCAGCGGTGTGATATCGGGCAGCTGGCCGGCGCGGCGCAGACCCACGACCTGGCGTTCGGCCCGGCGCACGATCGTGCGTGCCAGGTCCAGGGCCGCGCCCGCCGGCGTCCCGCCCGGCACCACGAACTCCCGTGGCAGGGGCTGGCGCTCGACGAGCTCGTCGATGGCCCGCTCCAGGCGATCGACCATGTCCGGCGTCGTGCGTGAGACGCCGTCGGTCAGCCGAGGCCAGTGATCGACGCGCGTGGCCAGCTGCGCTCCCAGGACGAACAGGTCGCGCTGGACCGCCAGGACCGCGTCGCGCCACTCCCCCGGATCCAGCGCCGCGCGCGCCATCCCGAGCGCGGACACGGCTTCGTCGGTGGTCCCGTAGGCCTCCGTCCGCAGATCGTCCTTCTGCACGCGACCGCCGTAGAGCAGGCCCGTGGTGCCGTCGTCGCCGGTCCGGGTGTAGACCTTCACGCCATTGCCCTCCCCACGCACGGCCACACGTGACCGGTCGACCGATGCCGCAGTGTAGGTTGCCCAGCGACCCGACTGACTGTTACCTTCGATGCCGCTGCGTAGCCCTTTCCCGGCGGACATCGACTCGCGAGCAAAAGGCCTGTGGTGAGCATGGACCCGGCACGACGGCACTTCCGAATCCTCAGGCGAACCCGCGGCGGCTACAACGGCTCCACCATGTACGACGTCCAGCTGCAGTCAACGGACAGCGGGCAGCTGGTGTGGGCCCAGACCTTCACCGACCACGATCAGGCGGAGCGCTTCGGCAACGGCGTCGACGCCGACCTGGCCCTGCTGGACGACGCAACCTTCCGCCAGAAGTACGGCGTCCTCTCCGGCGCTTGAACGACCGCCCTGGTCTTGAACGACCGCCCTGGTCAGGGGCCGCTCTGGGCCTAGGCCATGCCCACGCGCTCGTCGGCCTCGTCGATCCGGTCCTCGACGGTCTCGGCCACGTCCACGATGATCGAAGCGGACCCGCGCAGCCGGTCGCGCAGCGTCGCGGATAGCGCGCCCCGGACCGCCGCGAGCGCATCCCGGCCGGTGAGCGACTCCTTCTCGACCAGCAGATCCGCCATGGCATCGAGCCCCGCCCGCAGCTCGATGAAATCGGCGATCACGTCGTCCAGGGCCGTGGTCAGCAGACTGCGGACCTCTTCATCGATGAGCTCGGCGGTGCGGTCGGAGTACTCCCGGCCCTGGGTGATCTCCTCACCCAAGAACACCTGCCGCTCGTCGCCGTAGCCGACCGGGCCGAGCTTTCCCATGCCGAACTCGCGCACGATCGCCCGCGCCAGCTTGGTGGCCTGGACTAGGTCATGTTGGCCACCGGTCGTGGGCTGGCCGAGCACCACCATCTCCGCGGCGCGTCCACCGAGCATCACCTTGAGCTTGGCGTCGAGGTAGCTGCGCAGGTAGATGTGGCGCTCGTCGATCGGCAGCTGGGTGGTGGCACCCAGCGCCATGCCGATCGGCAGCACCGTGACCTTGTAGACCGGGTCGGCCTCCTCTTCGAGGAATGCGGCCAGGGCGTGGCCGCCTTCGTGGTAGGCCACCGCCCGCTTCTCCGCCTCGTCCAAGCGCAGGCTGGCGCGCTCACGTCCGATGGTGTGTCGCTCCCGGGCCTGCTCCAGGTCGCGCATGCGGATCTCGTCGGAGCCGCCCCGCACGGCGATCAGGGCGGCCTCGTTGATCAGGTTCTTGAGGTCCGCGCCGCTCATCCCCGGCGTGCCGCGCGCCAGGGTGGACAGGTCCGCGTCCGGGCCGATGGGCTTGCCCTTGGTGTGCACGCCCAGGATCTCGATGCGCTCCTCGAGCGTGGGCAGCGGGACCACGATCTGGCGGTCGAACCGGCCGGGGCGCTGCAGCGCCGGGTCCAGCACGTCCGGGCGGTTGGTCGCGGCCATGATCACCACGCCGGCGCTGCCCTCGAAGCCGTCGATCTCGCCGAGCAGCTGGTTGAGGGTCTGCTCGCGCTCGTCATGCCCGCCGCCAAGGCCGGCCCCCCGCTTGCGACCGATGGAGTCGAGCTCGTCGATGAACACGATGCAGGGCGCGTTGGCCCTCGCGGTCTTGAACAGGTCGCGGACCCGGCTCGCCCCGACGCCGACGAACATCTCCATGAAGTCCGAGCCGGTGACGGTGATGAAGGGCACGCCGGCCTCACCGGCGGTGGCCCGCGCCAGCAGCGTCTTGCCGGTCCCCGGAGGGCCCACCAGCAGCATGCCCTTGGGCACCTCCGCCCCGGCTCTGCGGAACTTGTCGGGTTCGCGGAGGAACGCGACCACCTCGCGAACCTCCTCCTTGACCTCGTTGTAGCCCGCCACGTCGGCGAAGCGCGTCGTGGGCTCGTGGGGCTTGTGCAGCTTCGCGGTGGACTTGCCGATCTGCCCCATGCCGCCCATCTGACCGCGCGCCTGGCGGCTCAGGAACCAGAAGAAGCCGATGAACAGCAGCAGCGGGAAGGCCAGGCTGAGCAGCAGCGCGCCGATGCCGCCACCACTGGGCCGCGCGTCGATCTCCACGCCGTTGTCGCGCAGGAACTCCTCGATGCCGTCTTGGCCGACGACCGTCTGCGGCGGGAGGGTGGATGTGAACGGCTCCCCATCCGTGAGCTCCCCCTCGATCGACTGGTCGGTGAAGGTGGCGCTGGCCACGCGGCCATCGTCCACGGCGGCGCGGAACTCGGAGTAGGTCAGCGGTTCGGTGGTGCTCAGCCCGCTGAACAGCCAGAACATGGCCAGCAAGAGCAGCAGTCCGATCAGCACACGGCTGCGAGTGTCCATCCGGGTCATGATGCCTCTCGAGGCTAAGGTCAGGAAGTGTTCGTCCCCCTACCCTCGCGTTTTCCCGTGCACCCGTCCACGCTGTCCCGGCCACGTCGCGCCCGGCCACGTCTTTCCAGGAGGTCCCGTGCAGCAGCGCATCGTCACCGCCGGACAGACACTTACCTACGACGTCGTGGTGATCGGCGCGGGCGTCGCCGGCCTGGTGGCCGCCCTGGACCTGCTGGAGCTGGCGCCCGCGCTCAGCGTGGCCATCATCGACAAGGGCGCACCCGGCTCGTCGGGGTCCACCCCGCTGGCCCAGGGCGGCATGGCGGCCGCCGTGGGAGCGGATGACTCCCCGGCGCTGCACGCCGCGGACACGATCCGCGCCGGCGACGGCCTGTGCGACCGCTACGCCGTCCGGACCCTGACCGTCGAAGGCCCCGCACGGGTGGCGGACCTGGTGCGTCGGGGTGCCGTCTTCGACCGCCGGCCCGACGGGTCGCTGGACCTGGCCCGTGAGGGCGGTCAGACGGTGTCACGCAGCGTGCGCACGGCCGACGCCACCGGCGCGGAGATCTTCCGAGCGCTGCGCGCGCAGGCGGTGGGCCGGCTGACCCGTCTGCAGGGCATCGTCTGCGACCTCGCGCGCACGTCCACCGGCGTGGTGGGCGCGTGGGCGCTGCTCGACGCGACGCAGGCCTCCCCCGTGGGGCCGGCGCAGGAGGCGAGCATGGTGCTGGTGCGGGGTCGCCGGGTGCTGCTGGCGACCGGAGGCTGTGGCGGTTTGTACGGATCCACCACCAACCGCGACGGCGCGACCGCCGACGGCGTCGCGCTCGCGGCGGCTGCCGGCGCGGAGCTGGCCGACCTGGAGTTCGTGCAGTTCCACCCCACCGGCCTGCGCCCCGCCGGTGACGTCGACGACGCCGAACACGCCCCGCGCCCCGACGGTTCGGTCGACGGCTGTTGGCGCTTGCTGCTCACGGAGGCTCTGCGCGGAGCCGGCGCGGTGCTGCTCGACGCCGACGGACGGCGCTTCATGATCGAGCGCCACCCCGATGCCGAGCTGGCGCCGCGCCACGTCGTCGCCAAGGGCATCCTCGATCAGCCCGGCGGCGCGTGGCTCGACGCCACCTCGATCCCGCCGGCAGCGCTCGCGCGGGAGTTCCCGACCGTGAGCCGCGGCGTGCGCCGCTACGGCTTCGACCTCAGCCGGGAGCCCGTCCCCGTCGAACCGGTGGAGCACTACATGATCGGTGGTGTCGCGACCGATCTGCACGGCCGCACCAGCGTGCCGGGGCTCTCGGCCGCCGGTGAGGTGGCGTGCACCGGAGTCCACGGCGCCAACCGCATGGCGGGCAACTCGCTGCTGCAGTCCTGCGTGTTCGGACACCGTGCCGCCGTCGAGATCGCGGCCACGCTCGCCGGCGAGCCGGATGCTGCCTCGACTCGGGGGCCGGAGGTGCCCGCGTTGCTGCCGGCCGCCGACGCCCCATCCGGCCTGGCCGACGCCCGCCGGCGCCTGCGCGCGGCCATGTCCGCCGGCGCCGGCGCGATCCGCAGCGCCAAGTCGCTTGAATCCGCGTCGGCGGCGCTGGAGGAGGCCGCCGAGGCGGCGGGCCCACGGCCGGCGGCGAACCGGGAGAGCATCGAGCTGCACCATCTCATCATGGTGGGCCGTTGGATCACCCGCAGCGCCGTGCTGCGCACGGAGTCGCGCGGGGTGCACTGGCGCGAGGACCACCACGCCCACGACCCGGCCTGGGAAGGGGTGCGCATCCGTGTGCAGGGCCACCCGGCCTGAGGCACGGCGAAGGGAACCGGCTCACTCTACAGTGAGGCCCGGGTTACAGTGAGGCCAGGATCGTCGACGAACCCCTGGCGAGGTGCCCGTGCTGCCCCTACCCCCGGCCGATCACCGCCACAGCGACGAGCGGGCGCTGCTGGCAGCGCTGCGCGCCGGCGACGCGCTCGCGCTGGCCGAGGCGTACCACCGCACGGTGACCGGCGCGCATGCCTGCGCATGCCGGCTCCTGTCGGACTCCCGTGACGTGGAGGCCCTCCTGACCCAGGTCTACCTGGAGCTGTGGACGCAAGGTCCGGACCTCGACGAGAGCCCCGAGGGCTGGGTGCGCCGGCGCTGCTTCGCCATCGCGACCGCGCACCTGCAGCAGGAGGGTCGCCCGCCGGCGTCCCCCTCGACCGCCTCCCTGCTGCCGGACCTGCCGACGCCCGAGGTGCGCACCCTGGCTCCCGGGGAACGGGCGTTGAGAGAGCTGCCCGAACGCAATCGGATGGCACTGCTGCGTGCGCACGATGCCGGCATCCCCAGCTCGCAGCAAGGTGCCTGGGCCCCGATCGAGGAGATCGTCGAGGATGGGAGCCACGGCCCCGCCCAGGCGCTGACCGCCGCGCTGCGGCAGCTGGCCGGGCCGGAGGCCGTCCCCGCACTGACGGCCGGCAAGGCCGAGGCCGGTGACGGCCGAGGCGGATGCGATGACGAGCACCGCCTCGCCGACTGGGTGCTGGGTCTGCTGGACGTGGACGAGGCGGCGGCGGTCACCGCCGTCGTCGAGCGGCGTCAGGAGTGCGCCGCGGCGGTGCAGACGTTGCGCCGCGGGCGCCGGCGGCTTGAGGGCCAACTGCCCACACCCGACATGGGCCAGCGCATCATCGCCACCGCGCTATCTCACGGTGGCCGCGCCCCCGGCCCGGACGCGCCCTCCGCCACCGAGGACCTCACCGTCCTCAAGACCGCTCTGGCCGACCTCGACGACGAAGAGCTCGACCAGGACGGCCCGCACCACGAATCGAGCGCCGAAGGGCACGGCGCCGAAGCTGCCCTTCTGGACCGGCGGGCGGACGACCGGCCGGAACCCGAGCCAGAGCCGGAGCCGGAGCCGGCCCCCGCCAAAGCCATGACGGACATGAGCGCCCAGCGCAGGGTCAGGCGGACGATCCTCGGGTTGCTGCTGCTGGTCATCGGCGGCGCGATCGGGCTGTATGTGGGCCAGGCCATCGTGGCCGCCCTCTGACATGCGGCGCTACGGTCCGTCAGGGCTGTAGCCGAGTCGGCGCGAGATCTCGGTCGCCACCGCACGCACGCGCAACCCGTGGCCGGCGGGGTCCGGCAGGCGCGGCGACGGGGCCACGATCCCGACGCTGGCGATGGGCCGGCCGCCTCGGTCGAAGATGGGTGCCGCGACCCCGGCGGCTCCCCGTTCGAGCTCGTCGGAGGACACCCCGAAGCCGCGCGCGCGCGTCGCGTCCAGCTCCCCGCGCAGCGCCGCCGGCAAGGCAGCGCGGTCGTCGAGGTCGGCAAAGGCGAGCAACGCGCGCCCGTGCGCACCGACCGTGAGGGAGTGCCGGAAACCGATGTGGTAGCCCACGCGGATGAACAGGTTCGCCGGCTCCACCCGATCGACGATCACGACGTCGCCCCGGTCGCGCACGGCCAGGCACACCACCTCCCGGCACTGCTCCATGAGCAGTCGCATGCCGGACAGCGCGAGCTTGCGCACCTCCAGGCTGCGGCCGGCTCGTGCGCCGAGCTCCACCAGCGCGACCCCGAGGTGGAAGCGCCGGGTCTCCTCGTCGCGGACCACGAAACCGGCCGCCTCCAGGGTCTCCAGGAGGCGGTACAGCACGGCGCGATCCAACTCGGTCGCCGCGGCCAGCTCCGCCACGGTTGCCCCATCCGCCGACGCGCCCAGCGAGCGGATCACCGACAGCCCCCGGGACAACGTCCGCGACCCGCCGGACTGCGAAGCGCTCACGATGTCCCCTCATCGGCTTGGCCCCCAGCGGGATGCCACTGGCGACTCCTCAACGAGCCGCTCCCGCCGAGCACGACGCCCCGGAGCCGATCTTCATCACGGCCGCTGTCCGCGTCAAGGGCGGTGAAGCCGGGCGGTGAAGCCAGGCGGTGAAGCCAGGCGGTCGAGCGGCGCGGTCAAGCAGGCGCACTGCTACCCTTCCGGCTTAGCCACAACGCTGGCCACCTCGGACGCAAAGGCACAGCCGAATGCCCATCGAGCCCGTGTACGAAGACGAGGAAGCCCCCGTCAGCCCGTTTGAGAACATGATGCAGGCCAGCGTCTTCAAGCGCCTGTACGACAAGCGCGTGCTGTACCTCCGCGGTCCCCTCGAGGACACCGTGGCCGACACCATCGTTGCGGAGCTGATGTCGCTCGACGACGAGAACGACAAGGACGTCACGCTCTACATCAACTCACCCGGCGGCATCGTGTCCGGGATGTTCGCCATCTACGACGTCATCCACCTCATGCAGTCGAAGGTCAACACCGTCTGCGTCGGCATGGCGGCGTCCGCGGCGGCCTTCCTGCTGGCAACGACGTCGGGCACCCGCGCGGCGACGCCGAACGCCCGCATCATGTTCCACCAACCGCTGGGCGGCGCCCGTGGCCAGGCGGTGGACATCCAGATCCAGGCGCAGCAGATCGTCTACCTGCGCGAGCGGCTCAACGAGATCCTCGCCGAGCGCACCGGCCAGTCGCTGGAGCGCATCCAGAAGGACACCGACCGCGACTACTGGATGTCGGCGCAGCAGGCCGTGGACTACGGCGCAATCGACGAGGTCCGCACGCGCGGCGGCATCTAGCCCGCCGCGGCCAAGCGGGCGGGCGGTGGCTGACCACTGCCCGCTGGTCAGCGGCGCTGGCAGACCGTGCAGTAGGTCGTACCGCGACCGCCCAGCACGACCTTGCGCAACGGCACGGCGCAGCGCGGGCACGGCCGACCGCCCTGGCCGTACGCGACCAGGAAATCCGCGTTGCGGCCGCTCTGGCCGTTGACCATCTGGTAGTCGCGGAACGTGGTGCCCTCCCGCGCGATCGACTCGGCGAGCACCTCGCGGATGGCGCGCCACAGCCGGTGCGCGCGGGGACGCCCGACGGCTCTGGTGTGGGGGTTGATGCGCGCGCGCCACAGCGCCTCGTCGGCGTAGATGTTGCCCACGCCGGCCACGGGACGCTGCGTCAACAGGTAGGGCTTGACCGGCATGCGCGTGCGGGCAAGCGCCGCGGCGAAGGCGTCGGGGTCGAAGTCGTCGGATAGCGGCTCTGGTCCCAGGCCTGCCAGCGTGGCGATGCCCGAGTACTCCCCGGCCGCGACGACGCTCAGCCGACCGAAGCGCCGCACATCACGGAAGTCCACCACGTCACCGACGTCGCCGGCGCGACGCGCAGCCAGGTGGAAGCTGGCGCGGACGTAGGCGTCCGGGTGCCAGCCGTCGGCGCCGCGCACGCGAAAGGAGCCCGTCATGCCCAGGTGCATGACCAGCTCGAGGCCCCCGTCGAGCGTTGCCAACAGGTACTTGCCGCGGCGGTCGACGCCTTGCACGGTGTGGCCGGCCACCCGCTCGAGGGCGTCGAAGCGACGCTGAGCGAGGGCCTCCACCCGCTCGATGCGGCGCCCCGCGAGCACCGGGGCGAGCTGGCGGCGGACGCTTTCCACCTCCGGCAGCTCTGGCATGCGGCCAATGCTGCCACGGCCGCAAACCTCCAACGGGTTCCTCACACAGAGTGAAGTTGTTGGCCGTTCATGCCGATGAGACGACAGCGCCACGCATCCTCGCAAGGCGTCGATGATGAAGCACTGGTGGGCCGCTTCGGAGCTCCCAGTCCGAGCTCTGAGGAGGGCACATGAGTTCGATCCGGGGCTGCACCCGGCCGTGGTGCGGAGCGGCCGAAACCGAGAGTGGCGTCGATGTGGACGCGGCCACCTCGTTCCTGCGTGCGCAGAGCTCACCCCTGGCACGTCGGCTGCGCGGCACCGGTGCCGCGGACGCCGTCGGAATCGCGCTGGCTCGGCACGAGGCCAGCCACGCCACGTGGATCGAGCTCATCGCCGCAGTCGAGTGCTGCCGCGGCCAGCGCGCGGCCGCCTGCGTCGCCGATGTCTACGCCTGCCATGGGGAGGTGGTCGGCTCGCTCGAGTGCCGGCTGCATCGGCTGTTGGCGCCCGAGGCCGCCGTCCTGCTGCACCGGCTGCTCGCCCAGCGCCTCGATGACCTCACGGAGAAGGCCATCGCAGCGCTCGCGACGTCCACGCCGGAGTAAGGTGCTGCCGGCAGGATCGCAGCCCAGGAGGAACATGAGCGACGGCAGCGACCACGGCCGCAAGCGCCGCACGAGTGACGAGACGACCGCATCCCGGGCGCAGTCGCCGCTGCCCTTCCTGGTCGTGGCCAACGGGGCGGCGGGCACGGCCGAGCAGGAGACCGTCGAGGCCGTGGTCTCCGTGCTGTCCGTGCGAAGGGGCACCGAAGTGGTTTGGACGTCGTCGGCCGAGGAGCTCGACGCGGCCCTGGACCGCCTCGACGGCCGCCACCTGGTCGTCGCGGGCGGGGACGGCAGCCTGCACCTGGCCGTCGCCGGGTTGCGAGCGCAGGGTCGGCTGGACGTGCCGTTGGGGCTGGTGCCGCTCGGCACCGGCAACGATTTCGCGCGCGGCACCGGCGTGCCGCTGGACCCGGAGGACGCGGCACGGGCGCTGCTGCAGGCCCGACCGCGATCGGTTGACCTGCTGGTGACCGACGCCGGCGACGTCGTGGTCAACGCTGCGCACGCCGGCCTCGGCGCGGCCGCCTCCCAAGCCGCGGCGGGGTTGAAGCGCGCGGTCGGGCCGCTGGCCTATCCGCTGGGTGCGCTGGTGGCCGGTGTGCGGGAGCAGGGCTTCGAGCTGGAGATCACGGTGGACGGTCGCATCGTCCACCGCGGACCGACGTTGATGGTGGGCATCACCAACGGCTGCAGCATCGGCGGTGGCGCCGAGCTGTGCGGCATGGCCAGCATCGACGACGGCGTCGCGGAGGCCGTGGTCGTGACCGCGGTCGGGCCGGCGGCGCGGATCGCCTTCGCCAACGCCCTGAGGGGCGGCACGCACCTGGAGCGGGAGGACGTGGCGGTCCACCACGGCACCCAGATCACCGTGTCGGGCGAGTCGGTCCGCCATGTCCTGGACGGCGAGCTCAGCGAGGAGCTCGACACGCTCACCTACCTGCTGGAGCCGGGAGCGTGGCGCCTGCTCGGCTGAGCGTGGCGCCTGCTGGGCGAATACGGCGCCTGCTGGGCCGCCTCCACCCCGGATCGCGTTGACCCGATGGTGTCCAAACTCGAGATTGACGCCGTGGGGAGTACAAACTCGAGTTTGTGCAGCGGTGGGGAGTACAAACTCGAGTTTGTGCAGCGGTGGGGATGGTTTTGTGCAGCGGTGGGGGGTGGCTTTGCGAGAACCCGGGCGACGAGCGACCCTGGGAGGCATGAGCACCACGGCGCCCGACCATGCCCGCACGTCCGATTCCGGCTGGAGTCCCGACTCCTGGCGGGACCGGCCGGCCGGCCAGCAGCCGCAGTGGCCGGACGTCAAGGCCCTGGAAACCGTCCTGGAGCGGCTGAGCAACCAGCCGCCGCTGGTCTTCGCCGGCGAGGCCCGCAACCTGCGCGACGGCCTGGCGCGGGTCGCGCGCGGTGAAGCGTTCCTGCTGCAGGGCGGCGACTGCGCGGAGACCTTCTCCGCCTTCAACGCCGACTCGATCCGCGACAAGCTGAAGGTCTTGCTGCAGATGGCCGTCGTGCTGACCTACGGCGCGCAGATGCCGGTGGTCAAGGTGGGCCGCATCGCCGGGCAGTTCGCCAAGCCCCGCTCGGCTGACCTGGAGACGCGCGACGGTCTGACCCTGCCGGCATACCGCGGGGACGCGGTCAACGACCTTGATTTCACCGCCGAGTCCCGCACCCCCGATCCGGAGCGGCTGGCGCAGGTCTACCACCAGGCCGCCTCCACGCTGAACCTCCTGCGTGCCTTCACCCACGGTGGCTTCGCCGACCTGGAGAAGGTGCACGTCTGGAACCAGGAGTTCGTCGCGTCGAGCTCCCAGGGGCAGCGCTACTCCGTCATCGCCGATGAGATCACGCGCGCGCTGCGGTTCCTGTCCGCCTGCGGCGTGGACGTCGCCAACGACCCGACCTTCCACACCGTGGACTTCTTCACCTCCCACGAGGCCCTGCTGTTGGGCTACGAGGAGTCCCTGACGCGACAGGACTCCCTCACCGGGGACTGGTACGACTGCTCGGCGCACATGCTGTGGATCGGCGAGCGCACCCGGGATCCCGACGGTGCGCACGTCGAGTTCCTGTCCGGCGTCGGCAATCCCATCGGTGTCAAGCTGGGACCGACGGCGACGACCGAGGATGTGCTCGCCCTAGTCGAGCGGCTGAATCCCGCCGCTGTCCCCGGCCGGCTCACCCTGATCGCGCGTATGGGCGCCGACAAGGCCGCCGACGGGCTGCCCCCGATCATCCGCGGCGTCCGCAACAGCGGCGTGCCGGTGGTGTGGTCGTGCGACCCGATGCACGGCAACACCTTCACCACCGAGGGCGGCTACAAGACGAGGCGCTTCGACGACGTGCTGAGCGAGCTGCGCACGTTCTTCGGCGTGCACGCCCAGGAGGGCACGGTCCCCGGCGGCATCCATGTCGAGCTCACCGGCGAGGACGTCACCGAGTGCCTTGGTGGCGCCGAGGACATCGCCGACCTCGACCTGCCCAGCCGCTACGAGACGGCCTGCGACCCCCGCCTCAACTCCGGGCAGGGGCTCGAGCTGGCCTTCCAGGTCGCCGAGATGCTGCGCGGCGGCTGACGCTCAGAAGCGGCACTCCCCCGTCGGGACACGGGTGTTGCGCGCCACGGCGGCATCGACCGCCGGTTGCACCTGCGCCGCGGTCAGGGCGTAGCCGACGCTGGGTTCGGCGGCCGACGACGCGAACACCACGCCGGCCACCTCCCCCGCGCCGGTCACGAACGGCCCTCCGGAGTCACCCCGCTGGACGCCGGCGTCCAGGGTGAGGATCTCCCGGCTCACCAGCCCGCGCCCGTAGATGTCGCGCCCGACCGCCTCGCCACGGCTGCGGACCGCGGCGGGGCGCACGTTGAGCGTCGGCTGGCCGCCCGGGAACCCCAGCGTGGCCCCGGCGACGTCGCGATCCGCCGGCGTGGACGCGAAGGCGATCGGCGGCGCGGGCAGGCCGGGGACGGCCAGCACGGCCAGGTCCACGTCGGCGTCGAGGTGAACGGGCTCCGCGTCGAAGGTGCCCGCCTGGCTGCGGACGCGGACGGCATCCGCGCCGGCCAGGACGTGGGCGTTGG
>Ga0209587_1000713_pt1 | contig 16150 bp, 9 predicted proteins | sample NGEPerD_2_FD_184512 | JGI IMG/M metagenome (GOLD analysis project Ga0209587, IMG submission 184512) | Arctic peat soil microbial communities from the Barrow Environmental Observatory site, Barrow, Alaska, USA - NGEE PermafrostL1-D... | ecosystem: Environmental > Terrestrial > Soil > Wetlands >... | reverse complement strand
TCGTTCAGGGAGACCTGGGAGAGTCCTTCTCGACTCGCCGGCCAGTGTGGGAGGTCATCAAGCCCGCTCTGATCAACTCCGCCAAGCTGGCGGCGCTGGCGTTCGTGCTGGTGGTGCCGCTGGGAATTCTGGGAGGAGTGATAGCGGCTCTACGGGAAGGTCGGGTGACCGACCGGCTGATCTCCATTGGAGGCCTCTCGGCGACGGCCACGCCCGAATTCGTGTGGGCGGTCGTGGTGATTCTGGTGCTGGCGCTGTGGCTCAAGGTCCTGCCGGTCACCGCTGCGTTCCCCGCAGGCTCGGGGCCGCTGGTGCAGATCAAGTATCTGCTGCTGCCTGCGATCTGTCTCGTCTTCGTACTGTTCGGATACATCGCCCGCATGGCGCGGGCGGGAACGATCGAGGCACTCGGCGCCGACTACACCCGCACCGCAATCCTCAAGGGCCTGTCGCACCGCCAGGTCCTGACACGCCACGTCCTGCGCAACTCGTTGTTGCCGACCATCGCCGTGATCGCAACCCAGGCCGGTTACCTGATCGGGGGCCTGGTGGTGCTGGAGGTCATCTTCAATTATCAGGGCATCGGACAGATCCTGTTCCGGGCCGCTGAGCAGAAGGACTTCCCTCTGCTACAGAGCGCGGTGCTGCTCGTCGGCCTGGTGTACCTGCTCGCCACCCTTGCGGCCGACATCCTCTACTCGATCCTCAACCCCCGCATCAGGCTGCAGGGCGAGTCGTGAGCACTTCCGCAGAGAACCTCGACGTCGCCGACCAGCCGGCACAGGCGCCCGTCCAGTCAGAGGAGCAGAAGGCCCAGCGCGAGCGCCTGAGGCTCCTGGCGCGTACCCCCACCTTCATCGCGGGGGCAGTGATACTTGGACTATGGGTCTTCTCTGGCCTGTTCGGCGACGTCGTCGCGCCCCACAGCCCCTTCCAGGACGACCTCTTGGACAAGCTCGCCGCTCCCTCGGCGGAGCACTGGTTCGGTACCGACCGCCTCGGGCGAGACATCCTCTCGCGGGTACTCGTGGGGGCGCGCGACATCCTCATCGTGGCTCCGCTTGCGACTCTGGTCGGGACCGTGCTGGGCACCGCCATCGGGCTCACCGCCGGCTATTTTCGGGGCACGGTCGAAGAGGTCATGATGAGAGTGATCGACGCCTTTCTGGCCATCCCTCTGGTCATCGTCGGGCTTACGGCCCTGGTGGCACTGGGGCCTTCCCGAGTGACGGTCATCGGCGTCATAGGAATCGTGTTCGCACCCATCATCGCCCGCACCGTGCGGGCGGCGGTGCTGGCCGAGCGTGAGCTCGAGTACGTTGCCGCGGCGACGCTGCGCAACGAACACGCCCCCTACATCATGTTCGCCGAGATCCTGCCCAATGTCCTGGCGCCCGTGCTGGTTGAGTTCACGGTGCGTCTCGGCTATGCCATCTTCGCCGTCGCCACGCTGTCGTTCCTCGGCTTCGGCATCCAGCCCCCGGCGCCGGATTGGGGGGTCCAGATCAACGAGCACTACGCGCTGATCTCGGGAGGTTTCTGGTGGCCCGTGCTCTTCCCCGCCCTGGCGATCGCCTCCCTGGTGATCGGCGTGAACCTCGTCTCGGACGGCGTCACGCGGGTGTACGAGCGATGAGCGACTCGACGAACACCGCTCCACTGGCCCTCGAGATCAAGGACCTCGAGCTCGCCTATCGCGTCCGGGGCATCGACCGCAGGGTGCTGCGCGGCGTCTCCTTCACCATCGGAAAGGGCGAGTCCTTCGGTCTTGTGGGCGAGTCGGGCTGCGGCAAGTCGACCGTCGCCTTCGCGGTCATGCGCTATCTGCCGCGCAACGGCAAGGTGCTCAACGGCGACATCTCGCTCGCCGGCCACGACCTCATGAAGATGAGCGACGGCGACGTGCGCACGATGCGGACCTCGACCGTATCGATGGTCTACCAGCACCCCGGCTCGGCGCTCAACCCCACCATACGGGTGGGAGATCAGGTCGCCGAGGTCTACGCCATGGCGGGGGCCCAAGGCGATGAAGCCAAGACAAAGGCCGAGGGCATCCTCAAGAAAGTCCAGATCTCGGACCCCCATGGGGTCATGCGGCGCTTTCCGCACCAGCTCTCGGGCGGGATGCAACAGCGTGTGGTCATCGCCATGGCGCTGGCCAAAGACCCAACTCTGCTGATTCTCGACGAGCCCACCACCGGCCTCGACGCCACGGTCGAAGCCGAGGTCTTGGACCTCGTATCGGCGCTGCGGGAGGACTTCGGAACCAGCGTCCTGTTCATCAGCCACAACCTCGGCGTCATCGCCAAGATGTGCGAACGGGTCGGGGTGCTATATGCGGGCCGGGTGGTCGAGCAGGGACCGACCGAGACCCTGCTCGCCGACCCACGTCACCCCTACACGGTGGGGCTGCTGCGCTGCATCCCCAAAGGGGGTCTGCACAAGTCCGAGCACCGGCTCGACACGATTCCGGGTTTTCTTCCCGGCCTGGGTGCAGAGCTTCCCGGCTGCGTGTTCACCGAGCGCTGCGGGCTTGCAGAGGACATCTGCTCGGCGGAAGAGCCGGACCTGATTGAATTGGGCAAAGGCCACGCCAGCCGCTGCCACTTCCATGAGCGCGCCCAAGAGCTGCCGCGCGCCACCTCGGCCAAGCGCCAGAGCGACGCCGCTCCGAGTAACGGGGCCGGGCCCGTGCTCGAAGCAAAGAGCATGCGCAAGACCTTTCGCCAGGACGGCAACGACATACGGGCCCTGGAGGACATCTCGCTCGAGATCGGGGCGGGAGAGACGCTCGGCTTGGTCGGCGAATCGGGCAGCGGGAAGACGACGCTGGCCCGGCTCTTGCTCGGCCTCACCGAGCCCGATCAGGGCTCCGTCGTCGAGCTCGACAGCCGCGCCCTCGCCGGCCGAATCACCAAGAGAGACTCGAAGGACGTCCGGGCGCTTCAGATCGTGTTCCAGAACCCCGACGCTGCGCTCAACCGGCGCTTCACGGTGCGCCGCATCATCGGGCGAGCGATCACCAAGCTCTTGGGTACTCGCGGTGAGGAGCGCGATTCGCGGCTCCAAGATCTCGCCCACTCCGTTCGTTTCGACGTGCGGCTTTTGGGCGTCCCACCCAACCAGCTCTCCGGTGGTCTCAAGCAGCGAGTAGCGATTGCTCGCGCGTTCGCCGGCGATCCCCGCATCGTCCTGTGCGACGAGCCGACCTCGGCCCTGGACGTTTCGGTGCAGTCGGCGATCCTCAACCTGCTCGCCGATCTCCAGGCCGACAAGGGCGTCGCCTACCTGTTCATCTCCCACGACCTCGGCGTGGTCAGGTACCTGAGCGATCGAATCGCAGTGCTCTATCTCGGACGCCTGATGGAGCTCGGCGATTCCGAAGCGGTCTTCAACTCTCCGCACCACCCCTACACGGAGGCGCTTCTGTCCGCGGTGCCGACGATCGAGGGCGAGCAGCGCCCCCGCATTCGGCTCGAAGGCGACATCCCCAGCGCCGCGGACCCCCCTTCCGGCTGTGTCTTCCAAACCCGCTGTCCGCGAAAGATCGGCGAGATCTGCGAGCAGGAGGAGCCCGCGCTGCTCGAGATCGAGAGCGGCCACTTCATGCGCTGCCACATCCCGATCGAGGAGCTCCGGGAAATGCAGAAGAGCCCCCCCGAAGCGCAGGAAGCGCCCGTCGCCTCGGCCTAGCGACGCCGAGCCGGACTTGATCACCGCCCGCAGCGACGTGGTCGGCAGCCTCCTGCGGCCTAAGGAACTGCTCGAGGCGCAACGGCTGGCCGCGGCGGGAGAGTTGGCGCCCGGCGATCTCAAGGTCATCGAGGACCGCGCCGTCGACCACGCCCTAGAACTGCAAACAGAAGCCGGCACGGAGGTGGTGACGGACGGGGAGATGCGTCGTCTGTCGTTCCAGAGCCAGCTCGTCGCCGCGGTGGACGGCTTTTCCGAGTGGGACATCGACGCGTTTCTGTGGGGTAACTGGCGCTCGGACGATCTAGGCGGCGTCGACATCGAGCGTCCGCCACTCACGGTTATCGACAAGCTCTCTCGCAGGCGCTGGCTCTCGGCCGACGAGTTCAGCTATGCGCATGGCCGGACGGAGGCGATTCTCAAGGTCACGCTCCCGAGTCCCAGTCTGTTCGCCAACTTCTGGGACCCCCAGACCTCCACCGATGCCTACGGAACGCTCGAAGACTTCCTCTCGGACGTCGCCGAGATCCTGAGGCAAGAGGTCACGGAGCTAGCCCGCCTCGGCTGCACCTACATCCAGCTCGACGCGCCTCACTACCCACTGCTGATCGACCCCGGCTACCGTGACTTCTACGAGAGCCGGGGGTGGCCGGCGGAGCGCTGGCTCGAGCTCGGCCTCGAACTCGACAACGCAGTGATCTCGGGCCATGAAGGTGTGACCTTCGGCTTCCACCTCTGTCGGGGCAACCAGATGAGCCGCTGGCTCGTCTCGGGGGGCTACGATTGGCTCGCGGCGCGCATCTTTCCCGCTATCCGTGCGGATCGGCTTCTGCTCGAGTATGACGACGAGCGCTCCGGTTCGTTCGAGCCGCTGCGTGAAGTGCCCGAGGACAAGATCGTGGTGCTGGGGTTGGTCACGACGAAGTCCGGGCGGCGGGAGACTCCGGCCGAGCTGACCGAGCGCATCAGGGAGGCCGAGAAGTTCGTGCCGCTTGACCGGCTGGCGCTGTCGCCGCAGTGCGGCTTCGCCACCTCGGTGAAGGGGAACGACATCAGCTTCGAGGAGCAGGGGGCCAAGCTGAAGGTGATTGCCGAGACGGCCAAGCAGTTGTGGGCCTAGTCACCGAGGTCGAATAGGCAGCCTCTCCTCTTTGTAGAACGACGGGTTTGTATAACGACGGGCTCGGAAGCGCCGTAGAGTCATTCGATGGCGGATTTGCCTCCAGGCATTTACGAGCAGCTCATTAGCACCGGGCTCGGCCGAGATCTCGAATCAATCGATTCCGATCTGGTCGATCGCGGGTCACTCGATCCAGTCGATGCTCACGAGATTCTGAGCCGCCACCTCGCCGGGCTTGCCCGGCGAGCATTACAGGCAGCCGGAGGAGACGATTCAGTGGCCCTGATCCGGCAAGTCGAGATGACCAACCGGATCGCAGAAGCCATTCGAGCGGTCGCGCCGAATGCAGCGGACGAAGATGACCTCGTCTCAGAGTCAAGGGATCTTCTCTACGCGCTGCTCCATGAGCGAAGCGGTCCTGGCCCTGTTCGCTTCCCAGCTCGACCCGAAGTACCTCTGTCGGCCACAGCCCTGCTCGTCAACGGACGAAATCAGCCTCGCATCGGGACTGAGATCCAGCGAGAGCTCGCGTCGGCCGACAGCGTCGATCTTCTCTGCGCTTTCGTGAAGTGGCACGGGCTTCGGGTTATCGAGGAGCACATCGAGGCACTCATCCGGCGCGGTGGGCGTCTGCGCGTGATCACGACCACATACATCGGCGCGACTGAGCAACGAGCGATAGATCGTCTAGCGGAACTAGGCGCCGAAATCAGGGTCTCGTACGAGACACGGATGACACGCCTGCACGCCAAGGCATGGCTCTTCCATCGCTCAACGGGTTTCTCGACCGCGTACGTCGGTTCTTCGAATCTCTCGAAGGCAGCGCTCCTAGACGGACTCGAGTGGAACGTGCGGTTGTCGGCAGTCGAGCAGGGTCATCTCCTCGACACCTTCGAGGCGACCTTCGACGAGTACTGGGAGGACCCCGCATTCGAGCCCTACGACCCAGCCGATGCGGCTCAGCGGGAACGTCTTGCCCAAGCTCTAGCCGTCGAACGGACTGGACCGACCGACCTGCCGATTGAGCTGACGGCTCTCGAGGTAAGGCCGTGGGGTTATCAGCAGGAGATTCTCGACGAACTGACCGCTGAACGCGAGGTCCACGGCTCCTGGCGAAATCTCGTGGTCATGGCAACCGGCACGGGCAAAACGATCGTCGCCGGGTTGGACTACCGGCGGTTACGAGACGCTGGTCTTATCGACTCGGTGCTCTTCGTTGCGCACCGAGAAGAGATCCTGACTCAGAGTCAGGCGATCTTCCGCCACATCATGCGAAGCGGTTCCTTCGGCGAACGTTTCGTGGCCGGCGAACGCCCTCAGGAATGGCGGCACGTCTTCGCCTCCGTTCAGTCCCTAGCTCGGCTGGATCTCCAGAAGGATCTGGCCGCCGATCACTTCGACATGGTCATCGTCGATGAGTTCCACCACGCGAGCGAGGAGACCAAGACCTACGCACGTCTCCTGGAACACGTCACGCCTAAGGTGCTGCTGGGCCTTACTGCGACTCCTGAGCGTGCCGACGGTCTCGACGTCCGCGTGTGGTTCGACGGCCGCACAGCGGCCGAACTCCGGTTGTGGGAGGCGCTCGAACGGGGACTGCTCGCACCCTTCCAGTATTTCGGACTGCATGACGGCACGGATCTCAAGCATGTTCGCTGGAAACGAGGGCGTGGTTACGACGCCGCAGAGTTGACGAACGTCTATACCGGTCATGATGCACGAGTTCGGATCATCCTCCAAGCGCTCCTGGACAAAGTCACCGACCCCGGGCGCATACGGGCACTCGGATTCTGCGTAAGCATCGACCATGCGGAGTTCATGTCACAGAGATTCAACGAAGCAGGCATTCCCTCTCGGGCCGTCACGTCACGAACATCGTCAGAGTACCGCCGCGCCAGTCTCGTTGCTCTTCGCAACCGAGACATCAACGTGTTGTTCACCGTGGATCTGTTCAATGAGGGCGTCGACGTTCCCGAGATCGACACGGTCCTATTCATGCGGCCGACGGAGAGCGCCACGGTCTTCCTCCAGCAGCTCGGCCGTGGCCTCCGGCTGGCCGATGACAAGCCCTGCCTGACGGTTCTGGACTTCATCGGCAACCAACACACCGAGTTCCGCTTCGACCTCCGATATCGGGCCCTGACGGGAGTTAGCCGGCGCGGCCTGGCCCGTGAGGTGGAGCACGGCTTCCCCACGCTGCCGCCCGGCTGTCATATCGAACTCGACAGGGTCGCTGCGGAGCTCGTTCTACGAAACGTCCAGTCATCACTCCGAGTCAACTGGCAGGGCCTCGTGGCCGAGCTGCGCCGTCTCGGCGAAGTCTCCCTCGGGACGTTTCTCGACGAGACGGGCCTGGATCTAGACGACATCTATCGCCGTCGACGCGGCGGATGGGCAGGTTTACGCCGGCTCGCCAGTCTCGACGACCGGCCCCCGGAAGCGGACGACGATCGCCTATCTGGTTCCTTCGGGCGAATGCTGCACATCGATGATCTCGAACGACTCGCCTTCCTTCGGCAGGTTCTTGATTCGACGGACCCACCACCAGTCGATCTGGGGAACGGCAGGGCCCGGCGTCTGCTGTTGATGCTTCACTTCTCACTCTGGGGAGCGAACGAACCCGCTTCCGAGATCGAGGCGGGATTGCGTCGGCTCTGGGCAAATCCCAGTCGGCGGGAAGAGCTTCTCGAGCTGTCGACGCTCATTCACGATCGCATTCGTCGAGTCACTCGCCCCGTCGCTCCCGCCGGATCGATCCCGCTGCATGTGCACGGTCGCTTCAGCAGGGATGAAGCGCTAGCTGCCTTTGGCGTGGACAACCCTGGCTCAGTGCGGCAGGGCGTGAAGTGGGTGAAGGACGAACAGGCGGATGTGTTCTTCGTAACCCTGCGCAAGACCGAGAAGCAGTACTCCCCAACCACGATGTATCAGGATCGCGCGATCTCACCCGGGCTATTCCAGTGGGAGTCGCAGAGCACTACGTCTGAAGCGTCACTCACGGGCCAGCGTTATGTCCACCATCGTCAGCATGGATCGTCGGTCCACCTGTTCGTCCGCGAGACCAAGGAGACTGACGGCGATATGGGCGCCCCGCCTTACATCTACGCCGGCCCATGCGCATACGTGAGGCATTCCGGCGATCGTCCGATGAAGGTGATCTGGAAGCTCGAGCATGCGCTTCCCGCCGAGACTTTCCACGCAGCTCGGGTCGCCGCTGGCTAGTCTCCCAACTCCTCCTCGAGCCAAGCACAGTGATCGCCGAAGTAGTTTGCGTCTACCGCATGGATTCAACTCCCGGGGTCATCCGGGTAGGCCAACTCGACAGGCTCCCCGCAACCTGCACATCTCGGCCTTGTATCGTCGCCGTTGGACTCAATCATCAGAAGCAGCGTCTTTCTCCTCCTGCAAGACCTTGAGGTACGTCCCTATATCGTCGATGAACATCCCTAGCAAGTCGCCCTTTCCGAGCTTCGTTTTCGGATAGCTTGTATCTCTACGGATTGCCAACACAAAACCTCCTCGAACACGAACAGCGGTTCGACTGCAGCGCTGCCCTCCGGCTCTTCCAGCTTCCTCTAAGGCTTCGCGGAGAGCTTCCAAGATCACAAAGCGCCGTCTAACTTCGCTCCACTTCAGAATGACCTCGTCCGATGCCCACACGGTCGAAACGCGAGTGAAATCGACCCTCGCCTTCATCAGCTCTTCGGAAGTGGGTGGTTCCTCCCCCATTCGGTCGGCATATAGCTGTCGGAACCAAAAGGTGATGAAGCCTTCGTATAGGGGAATTCGTTTTCCCTGGCTGCAGCTTCAAGTTCCTTGTTACGCTCTAAATGCCGCCCGGAAAACACTGCAATGGCAGACACGAGCACCGTGGCCGTCGCGCCTATGGAAGCAGCAGCCACATTCGAATCAAGTCGGCTGATCTCGCGAATCAGAAACCAAAGGAATGCGCCCAGTGCCCCCAAGAGCAGCAAGACGAGAGCTACCGAGCCAAATGCTTGCTTCCAGGTCGTCTCCTTGCCTGCTGCGTCAGTCATTGCTCACTAGTTTCCTCAAGCCAACGCGCCAGGCTCACCCCGACCTTGTCCCCAAGGTCGAGAGTGTTACGCGTATACACACCGAGCGCCGGTGCGAGTCTGTGCCGAGTAATCATCGAAGTCAATTCTCGACATGCGACGTGAGCTTCAAAGCGATTCGACCGCCGGTCCAAAGACTGTGGCTAGCGCTCGCTTAACGCCTCCCTTACAAGCTTGTCCGCGTCGGTGTTCCGCTCTCTGGGCACCCAATAGACCCTCTGGTCGTCGAACTGTTTCAGTAACGCAAGGGCCTTGCGGTGGAGGGGCTTGAGGTGATCACTGTTTACCTGAGCTAGGTCGTTAATCTGGTCGACTACAAGCTGGTTGTCGACGTAGACTCGATTCTTGCCGATCTCGTGCTCGAATGCGATCTCAAGGCCCTTGATAAGAGCCCGGTACTCCGCACCCTGGATCGTCTCTGTGCCGATCCTCTGCTTGAAGGTCGTGACGGGTCGATCCCCCGGCTCGTTTAGCACCACACCGATCGCCGCCTCCCCTGGTTCGTCATCCGACGAGCGTCTCATGCCGCCGTCGGTGTTCAGCAGATAACGGCCTCTCTTCAGAGCGAACCCAGGCGTTCCAAGCGCTGTCATAGATTCAGCTAGCCCTCTAGGACAGTCGGCGGCCCATTGTCTCCCGGTGCGTAAATCCTCGGCAATCGATTCATCGGAGATCGCGTCGTTCGCACGGACGGCAAGGTTGCGGTGGTGCCCGAAGGACGCGAAGCCCTACCTCTCGGCGCAGGTGTGATCTCAGGTGGGCTTCCAGCTCTTTTCGGGAGCATTGGCGTCCGTACGCCGAATTGTGAAGCCCGACGCCGAAGCACAGCTGACGGTCTGCATTAGTCAACAAGTGTACTGGCATGAGTTCGACACAGGGTAAGGACGGGATGAATCAGTGGATGCCTAGGGTCTGCGTTTGCCGCAATGCTCGGCCACCACCTCCTCAAGCACATCGAACAGTTCCACGTAGCTCTGGCTGCAAGGGAGAGGCAGGTACCAAACCTGACTACGACCGGACAAATGAGAATGAGGCAACCGTTTCGCGCCGAGTTCTTAATGCCGGCAGATTGGGTCAAGAAGCACTCCCGTGAGAGCGCGGACATCGAATCCTTAGCCGAGGCCTTTTGCGGTGAGCGACATCGCCATAGGCGACCGCCTGATGGGCCTGGGCCTGAAGTCAACGGTCTAAAGCATCATTGGGAAGTCCCGCCCTCTTAGGCACAGGGTCCAAGGCACCGCTGAGCGAGTAAGGTCGCCGGGCTCCCTGGGTTGTCGTTGAGTCGCGATGTCGGTCATCGCCCGAACTTTTAGGCCGCCGAGCGGACTCGCTCGGGTTCCGCTCAATCGAGCGGCTGGAGGGCCGCGGCGTTGCCCAATCTCGGCCAGGGTCGCCTCTGTGTTCGCCACCCAACTCCTCGCGCCAGGTGCTGTGATCGACGAGGTAATCCGCATCCCACGGCGTGGACCAAATCGTCAGGACCCAGCTGTCAGATCATCTCGACAGCATATTGGAAGCTGCGCACTGACCTACTTCGAAGACTTGCTGCTGTCTCCCGAACCAGCGGGACTCGAGGCCTTGCTGCCCGCTCCCGCCGAGGTGGGGGGCGGCTTGAGTTGGGAAGCAGGCTTATTTCCCGATCCGTACCCGCCCTTCCGAAGGCTTGTCCTTCGGCCAGACGAACCGTTCCCAGACGTATTTCGAGCCATGCCAACCACTCGCTTCCTACGCGTCGCTGAACTCCAAGAATTCTACTTCGTCCCACCTAATCAACAAGCTCGTTCCTCGAAACACCGGTCGTCCGTTCTCCAGAAGGAACTCCCCGCTATCCGGATCCATCTCGACTGTCTCCGCCAGGAAAAGGTCCTGCGTCTCTGGATACCCCGCGGCGTATGAAGCGATTCCCCTGTCGGAGGGGGCGTACGCCCCGCCAATCCAAACCCCGCTCTTCAAGCGCAGACGGACCCAGCCGTCCGGTCGACTTGCGAAGAAGTAGTCCCACGCACGAGGTGCGGGATCAGGGCCTGTGAGCAACCGGGCCCACCCCTGCCCATTACGAGTAGCAAGGCCAACCCGATCCCCTCCTATGAATGGCATTGCAACGTAGGCCAGAATAATTGGCCATAGCCAGAGTGGAAGAGGGCGCGCCACCCCCGCTCCGCCAGTCCGAAACTGCGTTGCCCACAACCAATAGGTGACCGGTGCAATAACAGCATGAAATAACGCCGAGGTACCGCAGAATCGAAAAAGTCGATCAGACAAGCCGATCCCCCAGTTACCAACCTTTCTCTCAAACCCCCACACGTAGAGACCGCCGGGAAGCAAAGCGACAAGGGCAACCGCTATCGCCTCGAACGTCGTCACCGGGCTTAGACGGAAGGCCGGAGACTTGTCGAGAATGAGGGCCTGTTGCGATTGCTCTTTGCCATATTCCTCACCTTCTTTCTGAATCTCACTAGCGTAATTCACACCTGCGACAGCCCGTACCCCAGTGACCCGGTTCTCGGAGCGGGATAAAACACAGCCGCAGGCGGATCGTGCCCGGTACAGCGACCCTTTCCACGAAATGAGCGCTGAGCGCTGCTGAGTAAAAGGAGTCGGACCTGCCCCCTGCTTGTAGGGTGGCCCCATGCCTCCTCGCGCCTCTCGTCTGGTGACCGCTCTCGGCCTCTCGCTCGTCGGCCTGTGGTGGGCGCGCCAGCGGGCCCACTCCAAGGTGCCTTCCCCCCAGGGCAGGTGGCGCGAGGTCACGGAGGACGAGCTGGGCTGACCATGCGAGCCCTCATCCTGGGCGCCACCGGAGCAATCGGGCGAACGGTGGCAGCCGAGCTGGCTCGCTCGACGGAAGTGGAGAGGTTGTGGCTTGCGGGCCGCAACGAGGCCCGGCTGGCGTGGCTGGTGGACGTTCTCTCAGGCGACCCCTCCCGCATCTCAGCCCACGCTTTCGATCTCCACGACGGCGCCCTCCGGGATCGCCGCTTCAGGGAGCTGTCCCCCGATCTCGTGATCTCGTGCGTCGGCCCCGCCGGGCGGCTGGAGCTTCCCTGCGCCCGCGCTGCCGTAGAGGTGGGGGCCTCGTGGTTATCGTCCGCAAACGACCACGCTGCAGCCGAGGCCGTCCCCAGCCTCCATGCGAGTGCCGTTACAGCCGGAGTCACGGTCGTCAGCGGCTGCGGCCTGAGCCCGGGGCTCACGAACCTGCTAGTAGCTCTGGCCGCTCAGGAACTCGACGAGGTGGAGGAAATCGAAATCGCCACGGCGCGCTCGGCCCGCGACCCGGCAGGACAGGCGGCGCTGGCCGCGCTCCTGGTCGGGCTCTCCGGACCGGCTCCCTCAATCGCCGATGGCCGCCGCACCAGCGAGCCAGGCCCTAAGGCTTCCCACCTCGTCTATTTCCCCGAGCCCGTGGGTTGGATCGAGACCTTCGCCGGAGCGAGCCCCGAGATAACCACCCTGCCCAGCCGGTGGCCCGGCCTGCGCCTTCTGCGCTGGCGGGTAGGGCTCGTCGAGAAGCCGGCCATGGATGCGCTACGCCTGCTCGCCGGCGGGCCCTGGGCCTCGCGCCTCGCAAATTGGGGACCGGTGGGCAGCAGGGCCCTTCAGCAGGCCCTGGGTGCGTGGCCGAGCGCAGGCCCGGCCTGGAGTGCGGCCCGCGTCGACGTGCGCGGGCGGGCGGGTGCTCACCCTCGATCGATCTCGTTGGGCGTGGTCGACCATCTGGTCAACCTCACCGCCCTGCCCCTGGTCGCTGCGGCTACCGAGCTAGCAGCGGGTCGCACGGAGCCGGGCGTCAGAGCCCCCGAGCAGGCCTTCGAGCCGAAGTCCTTGTTGGCACGCATCGGCAGGCGGGGGGTGCGCATCGCCCGCCTCGAGCCCTATCTGATCTAGGTCTAGCCAGGTCCCGGTACTGGCTGCCGAGTTTCACACAGTGGCTCACGTGAGACTGTCGCATCTCAACCACCGGCCCCCGATGGTGGTCAAAAGTCCTCGGTCCGCGTTTTACCACCGAATCCGATGGTCAAAAGTCCTCGGTCCGCGTTTGACCACCTTGCCGGCCCCCGGCCCCTCGCCCGAGCCGGCCCCCTGCTGCCCAACCTTTAGCTCCTACACGTCGCGTTCGATGAAGGAGAGCTTCAGCCCACCCACGAGGTCCGAGGCAAGGTTGTAGAGGAAAGCCAGGAACAGGTTCACGAGAGAGGCAAACACGCCTAATGCCAGGCCCAGCAGCAGCGCCCACCTCTCGACCAACCACAACGAGATCGGCAGCCCCTCCCCCTTCTTCAGGAAGACGGCACCCTGGGCGAATCCCGTGACGGCGTCGAACAGCCCGACGCCTTCCAGGATCTGATAGACGACCGCCACGAACACGAGCCACAGCACCAGGAAGCACGCGTAATAGATCAGGGACAGCTTGAGAACGCTAATGGGGTCGATGTGCTTCAGAACGCGCTTGACCCGCCTGGTCGCAGGCCGGAAGCGGCGCCGGTGCCTCTCGTGCTCGGGATCGGGCTCGACGAGGGGGGCGCGGCGAGGAATCACGTCGGTGCGGGCGGCCCGCTCAGGACTATCGAGCTCGGCGGCCTCGGTGGGAGTCTCGTCAGCCGAGGCGGCGGGCGCGGGAGCAACCGCGGCGCGGTGCCAGGTCTGCGTGTCCTTCTTTTCCCAGGCCAAGCGACCTCCTCAGGCCTACATCGTAGCCTTCGACAGCATGCGCCCCCGGTCCTCAGGGGCCGGAAATCACTCTGCCGTGCGGCTTTTCGACCTTGGCGCCGACGCCGAGGCCTTCTCGCGAATTTCCCAGGCTACCGCGACAGGGCCGAGCACCCGTACCCGTGTGACGCCGGACGCCCCACAGTGGTTCTCAGACGGCTTCCGCCGGCCGAGCGTGAATAGCCCTGCTGCACGACCGCCATCCTCACCCTCGGCGTTTTGAGGCTCGGAGTTTAGGGCTCCCGGTTCGAGTTGAGCGGCGGAGTGTCGGACTCGCCCATGACCAGGGCCACCGCGCTGATGCAGGCGCCGGAGTCCAGATTCATTACCCGCACGCCGGTCGTGGGCCGGCCCTGACGAGAGATCTGTGCCACCCCCATCCGGATGACTACACCATCGTCTGAGATCAGGAAGATCTCGTCCTCGGGCTTGACGACGCAGGCACCCACGAGGGGGCCGCGCGGACGGGTGAGCTTGGCCGCGATCACGCCCTTGCCGGCCCGCCCCTTGATCGGGAACGAAGCCAGCTTGGTGCGCTTGCCATAGCCGAACTCGGTGATCAAGAGCAGGTCGGCCGCATTGTCGGAGATGACCTCGCAGGACACGACCTCGTCGTCATCGTCGAGCTTGATCCCGATCACGCCGGTTGCCGTTCTGCCCATGCTCCGGACGGACCCTTCCGGGAAGCGGATGGCCTTGCCCTTCTTGGTGATCAGCAGGATGTCGTCCCGGCCCGATGTGGGCCGGACGCGCACCACTTCGTCGCCCTCCTTGAGGTTCAACGCGATGATGCCTTCTTTACGGGATGAGTCGTACTCGCGAAACAGTGTCTTCTTGACCATTCCGCCCTTGGTGGCGATCAGCAGATAGCGGTAGGACTCGTAGTCGCGCGTGTTGATAACCGCGGCAACGCCGTCCTCGGGCCTCATCGGAACGACGTTGACGACGGCCGTCCCGCGCGCCGTGCGGTCGCGCTTGGGAATCTCATGAGCTTTGATCCGGTACACGCGTCCGCTGTTGGAGAACAGCAACAGATAGGAATGAGCGGTGGTGGTGAGGAGGTGCTCGATGATGTCGCCCTCTTTGAGGTTGGTCCCCTTGACCCCGCGGCCCCCGCGCCCTTGGCGCCTGTAGGTATCGAGCGGTACGGTCTTCACATAACGATCGCGCGACACCGACACCACCAAGTCTTCGTCGGCGATCAGATCCTCGATATCGAACTCGCCCTCATCGGGAACGAGCCGGCTGCGCCGTTTGTCGGCGTGCTTGTCCCGAATCTCTTTGAGCTCGGTGGAGATGATCGCCCGAACTCGTTGTGGGTCGGCGAGGATCGCCTCGAGTTCCGCGATCGTGAGCTGGAGCGCGGCGTGCTCTTGGCGGACCTTGCCCTGCTCGAGCGCAGTGAGTCGTCGCAGAGGCATATCGAGAATGTGTGACGCCTGTATCTCAGACAGCTCAAAGCGAGCGATAAGCCCCGACCTCGCTTCGTCGGCGTTGGATGCGGCCCGAATCAACGCGATGACCTCATCGATGTTGTCCAGCGCAATGATGAGCCCCTCGAGGATGTGCGAGCGCTCTTTGGCCTTTCGCAGCCGGTACTCGGTGCGGCGTGCGATCACGTTCATCTGATGCGTGATGTACTCGAGGATGACTTGGCCGAGGTTCAACGTGCGCGGCACCCCGTCGACAAGTGCCAGCATGTTGACGCCGAAGTTGTCTTGCAACTGAGTCCTCTTGTAGAGCTGGTTCAGGACTACCTGCGGCACCGCGTTGCGCTTCAGGTCGATCACCATGCGCATCTCGGAACGCGACGACTCGTCCCTCAGATCGGCGATGCCCTCCTGCCGCTTGGAGTTGACGAGATCGGCGATCTTCTCGAGCAGGCGGGCCTTGTTCACCTGGTAGGGCAGCTCCGAGACGACGATCCTCGGGTTGCCGCGCGGGCCCTCCTCGACCTCACAGATGGCGCGCATCTTTACCGAGCCCCGGCCGGTGGTGTAGGCGTCTACGATCCCCTGACGCCCCACGATCAAGGCCCCAGTAGGAAAGTCGGGCCCCTTGATGTGCTTCATCACGGCTTGAAGTACGGCCCCCTCGGTTTCTGCGATCTCCGGATGATCGAGCAGCTCGATCACCGCGTCGATCACCTCTCCGAGGTTGTGGGGCGGGATGTTGGTGGCCATGCCGACCGCAATCCCGCTGGAACCGTTGGCGAGGAGGTTGGGGAAGCACGCCGGGAGCACCTCGGGTTGAACCTCGAATCCGTCGTAGTTGGGAACGAAGTCCACCGTCTCCTCGTCGATGCCCCGCAGAAGCTCCATCGCCAGCGGCGACAGGCGGCACTCGGTATAACGCATCGCTCCCGGCGGGTCACCGTCCACTGATCCGAAGTTGCCCTGGCCGTCGATGAGCGGATAACGGGTGGAGAAGTCCTGAGCCAGACGCGCGAGGGCGTCGTAGATCGCCTGGTCGCCGTGCGGGTGGTACTTCTTCATCACGTCGCCCACCAGAGCAGCGCACTTGCGGTGCTCTGGTGGGCGACGTGATGAAG
>Ga0209587_1000712_pt1 | contig 16171 bp, 10 predicted proteins | sample NGEPerD_2_FD_184512 | JGI IMG/M metagenome (GOLD analysis project Ga0209587, IMG submission 184512) | Arctic peat soil microbial communities from the Barrow Environmental Observatory site, Barrow, Alaska, USA - NGEE PermafrostL1-D... | ecosystem: Environmental > Terrestrial > Soil > Wetlands >... | reverse complement strand
TTCAATTCGATTGTGGGGAGATTTAGGACTTGTCAAGTGGTTTTGGCATTTATTGTGATTATTTAAGAAAATATTTTAGTTTTTTTGCAATTCCCTTTTTATTACAAATTAAGTTTACGACATTGGGCCAACACCTGCAGCGGAACGTTCTTGATTGATCATGTCCACCATGTGTTGCTCGTTGGCTGTTAACGCAGTAACGGCGGGAATGGTCGAATTCGTAGTAGTAGGTGTAGTGGTAGTAGTAGCAGGTGTAGTAGCAGGTGTAGTTGTAGTAGTAGGTGTAGTTGTAGTAGGTGTAGGTGTAGGTGTGATAGGCGTTGATGTTACCGAGGTGGTTGGTTGGCTAAGAATACCTTTCAATGAGACAACACTTCCACTGAGGTTTGACGGCAATGTCCATTGATATTGAGTGGGTGCTGAAGTTTGAATATTCGTAGTGGTTGGCGTTGTAACTGTAGTTTGGGTCGCCGGAGTCGGAACTGGAGTTACTATCGTTGTCCCGGGAACATAAGACTGAAGGCTAATGACAGAACCTGATAAGGTCTGAGGTGCGCCTATATTCATAGCGGCTTGTGCTGGTAAGGCAACTGCAGTCATTAAGATAGCAACTTGAAAACCCATTAATAGTTTTGACGTCTTTTTCATGACTGAATCCTCCTTTGATATTTTTAAAACTTGTACTTGTTTAAGACAACTGCAGTATAACATAACAAGTTGCCTCTTAATATCGGTACATTTTGACAGTTAGGAAAAAGGCATCTCAAAGAAACTTCAGCGCGCAATACCGTTAGTTCTTTAAACATAAGTAATCTCAAACGATTTTATGACGTTGTGTAACTTGCCAGTTATAAGTTTTAGACTTGCTGCATATTTCTTATAGGATTTCCATATAGGTAAAAAATGTAATAGAAAATTGAGGAAAAATTGTATTTTAAAAGGGGTGACTTCATGAGTGTTCTACATGTAAAGGAAGTCCTTGCTAAGACGTCAAGGATTAGTGAGTTTCAAGGGAGTTTTTCCACTCAGTTTCCAGTCAAAGAGGTATTTGAGGTACGCCATCAAATATCGCCCATTCGTACCTTGATTGGAGAGAAAGTAATTATTTATTTCGGCGAAATTCTTGTTAAGGTTTTTTGCATTCATGAAGAGGATTCGAGTATGCACTTGGTGGACCATGTGGTTCACTACCGGGGATTTGTTATGGGTGAGACCATGAGTTTTTGGCAAAAACCGAATGTGGAGATTCAGTCCCAGATAGAAGACATCTTTGTTGAGACAGATGGTGCTATGCAGATGACTGTTGTGGGAGTAATCTCTACAGAACTAACCTTTTTTCAGGATAAAATCGTTAGCTTATCAGAATTGCAGAGATCTAGCGAAGATGTTTTAGGAACAGAAATCCAACAGGAAAAACCAGTTGACGAAGCGGATACACTTTCTTCTTCGTCAGAAATTTTAACAGAGGTAGTGGGAGGAATTAATCAAGAATTAACAATTACTTTGAAGTAAAATCACATAAAATGGACTCTATTAATAAAATGTATTAGAAGTTATTCCCAGAAGATTAAGTTTTAGAGCCACTGCAGAAAGGAGTCCATTTATGAGTGACTACAATTCAAAGGTGACGATTAGTAGTAATGACAAATCATATTGCCCACCCCCTCCTCCACCAACTTGTCCTTCAACTTGTTTAGAACAAGACTTTGTGTTATCGGATGGAGCAAATGTTCATGTTCAACCGGGAAAAGAGGTTAATCAGGATTTTACGTTAGTTTCAAATCCGTTCGCGAATTGCGGTACAATTAGTGGATTGGTCAGAGATACTCACGGCAGGCCGATTAAAAATGCTCTTGTAAAAGTTTTCGACGAACATCATAAACCAGTGACACATGTATTTACCAATGATGAAGGGCAATATCTAATCTGTCTTTCGCCTGGCAAATATATTGTAAAGGCTGTACGCTAGGCATCAGGCTATATATCTTTAAGTATAATTTTAACTTTAGGGCGAAAGCCCTTTTTTCTTTATATTAAAAGGGGGGTATTCGCATATGTTACTAGAGATGGCCTATCTAATTATTGGGGGGTTGGCAGCCAATGACGGCTCACATAGAGACAAATCCTTACATTGTTATATCAGGTCGTTTGACAGTGCCCAGGGATAACCCGATCATAAAACGAATCCTTCGCGTTACCAATGCCCCCGGGCTCTCCAAAGGCTTCGCTAAAGATAATATAATTATCTTTAGAGGAAACTTGCATATTAAAATCCAATACTTTAACTCCGATGAAGAACAGGCGAAAACCTATTTTTACACTTTTAACGTTCCATATACTCACTTTATCAATTGTCCTAATCTCGATGAGAATGTACGGATCATCTTGAAAGTTGTAAGCGAATTTCAGGAATTCTCTATTATCAATGAAAGAGTACTTAATGCTTATGTAATCTTGAGAATTGATAAGGCTGAAGAATACAAGCAGATTGAAGAGTGAGAGTGTTTGGAAATAGACACTGAAAAATAATGTCTACCTCAGCACTTAAAGTACTGAGGTAGACATTATTTTACTCAATTGACACTAGTGTAGATGGCTATATTATTTTAACTACAGTTTATAATCCCCTCGACTCTTAAGGTGACGTTTTTAAAAATTGTTCTTGGATCAAGGAGTTTACTAAAGACATCTTCAACATAGCCCACAACCCTAATTTTTTGACACTGATTGAAATCAGCTGGTAGTACAAGGAAGGTGCTAAAGGGTACTTCGAAATGCGCTGCATGGACCGATTGCCGTGGGACATCGGCAATATAAGTGATTTTTTGGATGAGTTTTCCTTCAACAATCATTTTCCAACCTGTAAGTCTTTGTCCCTCGAAGGAAGTTACAACAGGGGTTTTTATGATCGTTGTCGATGTTATTTCAACATGTGCCATAACATCTAATAGTGTTTCTACATCGGGTTTTTGCACTGGAATAGTGAGGTTTTCATCAACGCTAAACTGCTTAAATATTCTTAAACCTACATCGGTTAGCGTCTCATTACTTGTTGTGCTGCCACTTAGTACGGGTCCAGTCGGTTCAAGTCTAAAGTCAAAGGTAATAACAGCCATATTGATCAACTCAGGAGGACAAGGTGCAAACTCAATGGTAACGCTAAATTTTACGATAACGGTCTGTCCCGGCTGTATTGTGCCTATTGGAACACCAATACTTGGATTCGCCCCAGGTTGTACTACACCATTGACAGTTACACTATTGGCTACAAGCTTCGTTCCTTCGGGTATTTGGTCTTTAAATATGACATTTTCAACGGGAAGCGTACTAGTATTTGTGATAGCTACCGTATACGTCAGAGTATCGCCTACTTTAACAGCAGACTTATCCGCTGTTTTTACTGCTGTTAGCTCGACAATCTCAATTCTAGTAACAACAGGTTCGCTTTCTTCGGTTCTTTCCTCGATTGGTCCCTCGGGGTTAATCTGAACCTTAAAGTCTATGACGGCCACATTGACGACTTCAGGAGGTTCAGGACGTTCTTCAACGACGACGCTGAAGACTACAGTCGCAAATCCTCCAGGGGGAATATCTCCGATAGTAATGCCTGCTTCCGGATTTGCACCCGGTTGAGCGACTCCATTAACCAATACACTGTTTTCCACAAAGGAGGTTCCATTCGGGATCTCATCTGTGAACACAACATCCATCGCGGTGACTGTTCCTGTGTTGGCAATACTAACGGTATAGGTGAGTGTGTCACCGACGACGGCCACTGTTTTATCAACATCTTTAATAACCTGCAGCTGGACAAGTTCTACCTCTGTGACTACAGGATTACTGGGTTTAGTTCTCGTTTGGGTTGGTCCAGCTGGATTTATTCTAAACTCAAAGTCGACCGTCGCAGTATTTGTTATTTGGCCTCCTGGTGGGAGAATGTCAACCGTCGCTCTAAAGCTTACTGTTTTAGAGCCTCCGGGTGGAACGCTTCCAATATTAACCCCTACATTGGGATCGGCTCCGGGTTGCAGGACCCCATTGAGTCTAAAGCTTCCTGGAATAAAGGTTGTGCTAACGGGTGGGGAGTCTTTAAAGATGACATTATCAACCGTTACCGTTCCTGTATTGGTTACTACCACGGTATAGGTGAGGGTGTCACCTACTTCTACGAATTCTTTATCTGCCGATTTTACGACACTGATATCCGCAATCTCGACCTGAGTGTCAACCGGATTACTTGGTGTTTCTCTAGGAAGGAGTGGACCGTTTGGATCAATTCTCACGTCGAACTGAACTAAAGCATTATTGGTTATAATTTGGGTCGGAGGAAGACTATCTACCGTTACAACAAAGGTTACTGTCTTGGAGCCTCCTGGGAGTATATTCCCTAAACTTATGCCAGTTAGTGGATTGGCTCCAGGCTGGGGTATTCCATCGACCACTACACTATTTGGAACAAATGATGTCTCAGGGGGGATTGTATCGACAAAGTTAACATTTTGTGCGGTAACCGTTCCCGTATTGGTCACGACGACAGTATAGGTGACCGTATCTCCGACTTCGACGAATTGTTTATCAGCGGTTTTGACTGCAGTGACTTCAGCGATCTCAACCTGGAATTGCACGACATTGCTATCAAAGTTTTTGATAACAGGGGGTCTATTGGGGTCAACTGGGAAAGCTGCCTCGATCGATGCCATATTATTTGTTGGGTTAGGCACTGGCAAGGAAGTGACTTGAACCTGGAAAGTCACTGTAGCAAACCCGCCTACAGGGATATTGCCTACAGGTATACCCGTTCCCGGATTACTGCCGCTTGGAATACCATTAATGGTAACACTGCCCGGTACGAAGGTTGTTCCGTTTGGCACGATATCGGTAAGCTCGGCATTATTTGCTGGAACTGTACCAGTATTCGTCATGACGACGGTATAGGTTACAATGTCACCGACCTCAACAAAGGCCTTATCTACGCTCTTGACAACATCCACCGTCGCAGTTTCCACCTTAATATCTACGGGGTTACTTACAAAGGTTCTTAGAACTGATGGCTGCGTCGGGTCAATTTGGAAACGAGCACCCACGCTTGAAATATTTGTTGTCGGGTTCGGAACAGGGATAGAGGTTACAGTTACATCAAAGGCTACGGTTACAGAGCCTCCTACAGGGATATTTGGAAGTGGTATACCCACGTTTGGATTGCCTGCACTTGGAAGACCGTTGATTGTAACACTTCCGGGTACAAAGGCTAAGCCGTTAGGAACAATATCATTAAACACAACATTGGTGGCAGGCAGAGTACCTGTATTAGTTATTACAGAGGTGAAGGTAATCGTGTCTCCCACCTCAGCGAATTGTCGATCTGCACTCTTCACGATATCAAGGGTTGCAATGACAACCTGTGTCGGTGCAGGGTTGCTTTCAGTGGTCTTAGGTGTAGGACTCTGAGGATTAACAGGGTACAAAGCATTGATCACTGAAATATTCTCTGCTGGATTAGGAACAGGTATTGTGTCAACTGTTGCCTGGAAGGATACAATTATACTGCCTCCAACAGGAATATCTGCAAGGGGTATACCGACAGCAGGATTGCCTGGCGTTGGTAATCCATTGACGGTCACTGTTCCCGGTACGAAGTTAATACCGTTTGGCGTGACATCAGTGAACACTACATTGGTTGCTGGTACGGTTCCAGGGTTTGTGATTGTTGTGGTATAGGTTAAGACGTCTCCTAACTCTGCAAATGCCTTATCAACGGTTTTTACAACATTTACTCCAGCGGTCTCAACTTGGGTTGTAACTGGATTGCTGGGGAACTCTTTTGTTATTGGGCTCTGTGGGTTAACTGGGAACTGGGCGCTTAAAGTTCCGATATTCACTGCAGGGTTAGGAACCGGTGTGCTTGTAACTTGAGCCTGGAAGGTCACGGTAACACTGCAACCCACAGGGATATTGGGAAGTGGGATACCTAAGGATGGATCACCAGGGGTTGGCACGCCGTTTACAGTAACGCTCAAGGGAACAAAGGTTGTTCCGTTTGGCACGATATCCGTAAACACCGGACTATTGGCCGGTACAGTACCTACGTTGGTCATTGTCACTGTATAGGTCAAGATATCTCCAACTTCGGCAAAGGCCTTGTCAACGTTCTTGACCACGTCAACCTGCGCAATTTCCACTCTTGTGCTGACAGGGTTAGTTTCAAAGGTCTTGTGAATCGGGCTTTGAGGGTTAACTGGGAAATCGGCATCAATTGTACCGAAGTTTACTGTTGGGTTAGGAACCGGGATAGCATCTACGTGAACCTGGAAAGTGACAGTAACGGCGCCTCCTGGAGGAATATTACCCAGTGGTATGCCTAGGCTTGGGTCACCAGGAACGGGGAGACCATTTACAGTTACACTACCTGGGACAAAGCTAGTTCCATTGGGAGGATTATCCATAAATACTACATTATTGGCGACAATCGTTCCGGTATTCGTGACAACTACCGTATAGGTCAAGGTATCTCCGACTTCAGCAAAAGCCTTATCAACACTCTTAACCGCAGTTAGGACGGCATTTTCAATCTGAACATCGACAGGATTGCTGTCAAAACTAAGCTGCCTTGGAGGTTCTCCCGGTTCTATAGTGAAGAGGCCTGTGGCAGTTGCAATATTCGTTGTTGGATTCGGCACCGGTATTGAAGTAGCTGTAACTTGGAAGGTCACAGTAACCGAGCCGCCTGGAGGAATATTGCCAAGTGGTATGCCGACATTGGGGTCAGCACCGGGAGCAGGGAAACCACCGACTGTGACACTGTCCGGTACGAAGGTTGTGCCCGCAGGTACAGGGTCCGTTAATACAACCGCTTGGGCCGTTACATCTCCCGTATTCGTGACTGTAACGGTGTAGGTTATTGTCTCTCCTAAATCTGCTGCTGTCTTATCAGCACTCTTAACAACAGTTAACTCAGGTGCTACGAGCTGGGTTATTACAGGGTTGCTTGTGCCGCTTCCCGGAATGCTAGGCTGATCCGCAGGGTTAACACGCCAGAGAAAAGTAGCATTTGCAGTGTTTGTTAATGTTGGAGGAACCGGGATTGAAGTTACCTCAACCTGGAAGCTTACCGTTGTAACATTTGGAGAATCTGGAGTGGATACCGGTAAATCTCCAAGCGGTATTCCAGCAATAGGGTTTGCTCCTGGCTGGTTTACTCCATTGACAAAAACAGTGCCCGGTATAAAGTTTGTTCCTGCAGGAGGGTTATCGAAGAAGGTTGTATTGAAATCAACAGTATTACCTGTATTCGTGACATCTACAGTGTAGGTTATTATATCCCCCACAGCAGCAACGGTTTTATCTGTGGATTTTACCAGTGTAAGCTGTCCGATTCTTATCACTGTTGTTACAACATTACTTTGGGCAGTGTCGCTAAAGGGCGTACCATCAACTGTATACTGGAAGTTAACAAATGCCTGGTTGATTACATCCTGTGGAGTTACCATCGAATTAACCGTTACCTGGAAGGTTACCACGACCGTGCTTCCGGGAGCCGGTGCAGGGGGAATATTAGGCAGAGGGACACCTACACTGGGATCAGCACCGGGAACTGGAACTGGAAGCCCTGGAGGCACAGCCACCGTCACACTGTTAGGCACAAAGGTTGTTCCGGCAGGGATTGGGTCTACGAAAACGACATTCGTTGCAGTAACATTACCATTGTTCGTTATCGTTACTGTATAGGTCAGGGTATCGCCATAGGTTGCAAAGTCTTTGTCTACGGTCTTGACCACGTCAAGAATAGGTCTTTCCTGGGTCACTACCGTGGTTTTTACGCAGATGTTATTAAGGTTATAGTTTTCGTTATTCTCATCTCCGAAGGAGGTCGAAAACGTTGCAAGCTGTGTTGTGCCCACTCCTGGAGGAGTATAGTTGGAAGTAAAGGTTAATACAGTTCCCGGAGGCACGTTGCCTAGGGCTGCAGGGCTCCAGCTTAGTGTTTGGCCAACTACGCTTGTCGGTGGAATTGTTGCGTCATTGTTATAGGTCATTCCCGGGATCAGGGTTACAGAGAAGCCTGTGCTGAGTGCGGGGCTCGCACCTTCGTTTACAACTTTAAAGGTAATTGTATTCGGTTGGCCTACGAATAGTTGGTTATTTGGATTTCCTGTATTAAATTCAAGATACATTAAAGGCTTCCCAACGGCGAAGAACACATCATCAAGCACAAACCGTGTATACATATTTTCCATATTACCGGTATAGGGGAGACTGTTTGAATATTGGTGTCCGCCCTCATAGACGACCTTACCTGCACCTGCACCGTTTTTATAGGGGCCTGCCATGATAAAGTCATACTGTTTGCCGGTGCTGGTCTGAATAAAATGGGCGAGTATTTGTGTCTGGGGATTATATACAAGTCCCGGGGTATTGTGATAAATTGTCTGGAAGCTGCCACCGGGAAGTCCCTGTGGAGCAGTGGTGTTTACCGCCTGGACCGTTGGAAAGTCAGGTATATCCACGGTAAAGGTGCCTGTATCCCCTTTATTTGTGTCGGTTTCCGGAATACCGGACTGGGTTAAAAAGGGGCCCGCTTCGTTTTCTATTGATGGGATAGATGCACACATGGCATGGAGAAAACCACCCTGGTACAGCCAGTCGTTTAATTCTAATTTGAGTCCCGGATCATCCCATACTCCTGTACCTGTATGAGGGGAAATTAGTATATCATACGCATTTCTTCTACACGCTGTCAGGTCATATCCAAACAGTGCCCCAGCGGCAATCTCGCTTTCGGAAAGGACACCAGGTGAGGCGCTGCTCCAAACGTTGCCGATTGAATCTCGTATGCCGGCTGCATTCAGATAGGTTGTTACTATGCCACTGTTAGATGCTTCTACTGCAATTCTAGGGGCTCTTTGCATAGTCGCCGCTATATCTGCACTGAAGGGTGCAGTGGCAACGTGTACTTTAACATTAGGGTTTGCTACCTGCCATGCAGTTATAAAGGGTGCTGCTGCAGCTGCAAAGGCTGAATCTATAATATACGGGCCGCCTGAATAGTTGTGGTTTGTTATAATAGTTCCCGATTGGAAGTCCGTTGCAGAGGCTGTAAAGTCGGTGCCATTAAAGGCTTTTCCCGACTGAATGACCCATTTTACAGGGATTCCGTTCGAGAGTAAGTTGTACACTAACCCATAAGCTCGATACATTCCTAAATTTTGATAGGTCGCATCCATTGGTATTATTAGTGTACCAACGCCAAAATTTTCAATAGCCATTTAGACTCTCCTTTCTATAAATATTCTTTTAACAGAAGGTCACATCGATTAACACGGTAATATTCTTAAAGACAGTTCTTTCATCCCTTTGCAGCGCGAAGATATCTTCAATATAGGGGGTGACGACCAGCTTCTTTTGTTTTAATAAGGTCTCAATAGGTGTTCCTGCTACTTCCTTAGGAACTACTACAAAAACACTTTTCAACGTTTTATCAAAATGGGCTGCATGAGCGCTCTGGTTTGGTTTATCTGCGACATAGGTTATGATTTCTTTAAGGTTAAGCTCTATAATTAGCTTTTTGCCACTCAATAACTGCCCTTCGTAGGATTTAAGGCAGGGTGTGTCAATTAGGTGAAAGGCAATTATTTCAGCCTTCACCGTCACGGATATCAACTGTTCCATATCCGGCTTTTGCTCTGGAATGGTTAATGTCTCAGGTATAGAAAATTGGGTGAAATATTGTGGATTTTCGGGCAATTGTTGAGCTGTGCCGCTGGTCATCACAGTATTTCCAATAGGCATTTTTTTTACGACCTCCTTCCTAGCTAATCTGGGCTACCAGCAAGAGAGTAATGTTTTTGAAGATTTTCCGTTTGCCGATCTGTTCTGCATAGATGTCTTCAATATAACCCTCTACCGTAAGGCACTGAGTTTCATCAAAATCTGGAGGCAAAACAATAAAGGTACTAAATGGGACATTGAAATGAGCCCCATGGACACTTTGGCATCGTTCGTCGGCAACATACCGAATCACTTGCTTTAGTTCACCTTCTATAATAACTTTCCATCCTGTTAAGGTTTGCTTTTCAAGCGACTGACCGATGGGTGTTTTAATCACTTTGGTACTGAGGATCACGAGCTCAGATTTTACTTTAAGGATTAGCTCGATATCCGGTTTAGCTGGTGGTATATCTAATACTTCCTGAACATTAAATTCTTTTATGGCTGCTAAAGGCTCTAGGAATTGTGGTAGTTGTTGGGCTGTCCCTTCATACTCTATTAAATCTTTTAGAATGCTTACCAAAGTATATACCTCCCTTCTATATGCATTAAGAGAAAGCTCTTTGCTATACATCGTATGCTACAGCTTGGATTAGGGTTACCAAAATGTGGAAGATAGGTGAAGCAGTCAGATGGAAAGCTGTGGCAAAAGCTTTTTGAGGCAAAAAAATAACACCATGAAGGTATTTGTTTTGAAAGAGGGCACCTATAAAAAGGCTGAATCTTGATGAGGTTGAAGAATAATTGACATAAAAAATGCTATTTCGAAAAAATAGCATTTTTTACATTCTATAGTGTTAAATTGTTATACATACGGATAATCATGTGCTTTGCATAATCTAAAGGTAAACCATGGACTTGTGAAAGTGCCTCTTCGCTTGTTACTTCATTATATCCTATTGTGTTCGGCTTACTGTTGGCTTCTAATAACCATAGTTTGCCGTCTTCATCCAAAGCCACGTCGAGCCCAACTTCTCCCAAAGTACCAAACGTCGCTTCTAAGGTGAGTAGCATGTCGTAAGATAAATCCCTAATCTTCTTCCAGCTTAATAAGGGGTGGGGGAGTTCATATTCAGGAGCAACTATAACCTCTCGGGACCCGGCTGCATAATTAGTTACTATAGCTCCTTCGGAGGCGATCCTGCAATTGATTGTAGAGATCACCCACTTGCCATTAAGATTTTTTTGAGCTAAAACTCGCATATCAAAAATACGGTCATTAATCTTATTTAGCGTCACTGCTTCTTGGATTATGCAATTATCACCAAGCACCTTTTTTAAGAACGAGTAAACAGAAACTACATTATAAAAAGACCACTTTTCAACTTTTTCTCCACCAGTACTACAACTAAATTGGTTACCCTCTTTTTCCACCCGAAAAACCTCTTTACCGTAGCTTCCAAAATTGCTCTTTACAAAGCAAGGTTTATTAAGAGATAAAAATTTCTTTAAGGTTAGTGGAGTTAATTGCTCTGTAAAGGGAATGCAAGTTTTCGCATTTTCAAAAAAAGTAACCGCTTTATAGGTCTCCCATTTTCCAAAGTATCTTACGGAATTAATCGGTTGTAGGTCAGGAATTTGTCGTAATAATCTATTAGCTTCTTTAGCTATTTTTCTTTTCTCTATATCGAAAGGATAAGTTGCCATATCGTATAGAACTTGAGGGAAAGGTAAAGGTTTACTTTCCCAAGCATTACTTTGGGGATTAAAGTAAAAGGCTTCAACTTTCTCATTCTCCCAATCAATACGATCTAAGCAGAAACAATAAAAGAAAATTCCTTTCTCTAGCGCTAATTGAGAAAGTTTTTGCATTTCATATATTTCGCTTATCAGTTCGATAGTTTTATCGGACACACTCATTCCTACCATTGGACCTAGAACCATGTCAGTGGTAGAGGCCAAAACTAGACATAAAAATTCTCCGTGATAATGAGTCAAATCTTTAAAAGCTTTATCTGATAAATAAATAGTAGTAGAAGTTGAATCCAAGGTTTGTTTCTTAACTTCTACGGAGAATCTAGAAGGTCCTACCTGTAAGAATAGCCTATTTCCCGGATAGATTTTGAAAGCTTTTAACTGTTGATCATTTAAATAAATAAACCTCTCTGCACTACCATCTAAAAGTCCCTTTAACAAATAGTTTTTAGACGGAAGATGAGTAATATCTTTATCAAAGGATATGTGAAACCAGTCCTGGGCCATCCCGAATAGAATTGGACTAAGGTTTATAACTTTATCGATTACTTTATCCTGCATTTTGAAAAAGCTCACCTTTAAAGGTTTCCCGTTAACCTCAATTAACCAAATATTTCCAGTTAAATCAACTCCTAAGTCCACCCCTAGCTCGCCTAGAGTACCAAACTTTACCTCCATTTTATAACCTATGCTTTTAGAAAACGAAATGATTTGTTCTATAATTTCGTTTTCTTTACCAGGAAAACATTTGGCTAGAACTTCACTAATACGTAATACTTTCCCTCCACTGCGAGGACTAGTAATTACACTTCCAACCGGGGCTAACCGAGCATTAATTCCGGTGACCTCCCAGGTAGAGTCAGGTATTTTCTGCAGCATCACGCGAATATCAAATCGGTTACCAAGAAATTCTGCAAGCTTAATTTCATTTTGAATGATATAGTCCTGCTCCTGTTTAAAAAGGGTTTCAAGAAAACTAAGCATAATATCAAATTCTTCAAAAGAAAATACGTTGTTATTCTCAGGGTCTCTATGCTCTATTGTGTACTTTTCGTCATTTTTAGTGACTCGAAGAACACCTTCTCCTTTATATAGTTTATCAGGTTTTAGATAAAGGGAACCAGTTTGCTCAAGACATCTTCTTAAATTTTGAGGGTTGAAATTATAAAAGGTCGGTATCTTATCACTAATTTCCTTGTACTGTTTCAGATGTTTATAGGTTTCATGCTTTCCTATTTTTACTACATTGTTGAAGACTCTTATACCGGAGTTTTTAACCATTTCTCGTAGTTTGTAAGCTGCAGCTCTTCCCTCTAACCCAAAACACCGGTCGTAAATTATCTGCGGCATGGGATAGAAGCCCTCTACCCATTGCCTGTCGGAAGTCCAGCGATAACCTTTAACTTTGGCCTCATACCAATGGATATCTTCAAGGGTGAAGAAATAAACGACCCCTCCATGAGATGACGCCCAATCTTGAAAACGCCAGTAAACGCTATCCCAACCATCACTCTTTAGCTTTTCTACTTTAGCCTGGCTGATGAAAACACCAAGCATTGGCCCTAAGTGAATTTTTCCATTGCTAACCTTCAGATTGGTAATGATACCTTCCGGTATTAGAAGGTTTTTTAAAACATTGTAATTTATAAAAAACGTTCCTTCATCGGAGGATCCTCTTTGTATATCAAGTTTTACAAAACTTTTTCTAATTCCGGCAAAAAGCTGATAATTGCCACTTTTTATTGAAGATAAAGATTCACTTTTTGGCAACTCTAAAACGCATGTTTCGTTTGTAGTTACTTTAATATTTACTAGGTTAAGTGCTTCCACACCTAAACACCTCCTAGTTTTTAGCTTATGAATGAGCAGATTAAAGGTGACTTAAATTAAATTGGTAGTTTTAGGAAAAGCGTTCATTAATCATCATACCTAATCGTTATTGGGGTAGGGAATAGTTTTGCCTTCCCAGTTCTTAAAGAGAATGGGGTTATCATCGAAATCGTTTACCAAGACAGTGGGTGCTAAGGATACTTTCCCTAATCCTCCGGGCAGATTGACCACATAGTGGGGAATTGCTAATCCGGAGGTGACTCCACGTAACGACTTAATTAGATCAACACCCTGGGCTACTGGAGTTCGGAAATGTCTTGTGCCAGCAATGTCCTTTGCATGAAAGAGGTAATAAGGTTTGACCCCAATTTTTAAAAGGAGTTGAAATAGATAACGTAAGACGATGGGATTATCGTTAACGTCCTTTAAGAGTACCGTTTGACTCCCGAGTATTGCGCCAGAAAGCAGGAGTCTCCGGCAGGCTTCCTGCATTTCGGGACTCACTTCTAGGGGGTGATTTACGTGAAGATTGATATAGATCGGCGCATATTCCCGAAGGATTTTCGTTAGAGCCGGGGTGACTCTTTGGGGGATAACGACGGGCATCCGTGTGCCAATACGGATTATTTCGACACTTGGGATTTGACGTAACTTTAGTAAGATTTTATCAAGCTGTTTGTCTGATAGACTGAGCGGATCACCTCCGGTAACGAGAATATCTCGGATTTCAGGATGCTGCTTTATATAGTCAAAAGCAGGCTCTAAGTCGGCGAGAGGGACATGGAGATCTGTGCTGCCATGTTCTCGACGCCTTTGGCAAAAACGACAGTACGAACCGCAGATGTTCGTCACCTTCAGAATGACTCGATCGGGATATCGCTGAGTAAGATGGGGAACGGGGGATGTTTTTTCCTCGGCCATCGGGTCCAATTCACCAAAATTCTCATTGCGAATTTCCAAGATTGAGGGTAAAAATTGTTTGGATAAGGGAGCGCCAAAAGAGGCTAACCGTGCAAGTAGAAAGGGTGAGATTGCCATTCGGTGATGTTTTATGCTTTCTTCAATCTCCGTAAGTTCGCCAGTTCCTAAGCTTAAAACTTTGGATAGTAAATCAACACTGGTAAAACGATTGGCTAAATGCCATTTCCAGGAGTCGAAATCTTCTGGGGATCCTTTTAGAAGATTGAGGACTTTATTTTGGCATTCAAGGAAGGTGGCGACATTTTCCTGAGCGCTCTGCATGGTTTCCTTTTCATTAATAAAAGGTTTAATATACTGAAAGAGTTCAGCCGAACGGTATAAAGATTCATCCATTTTTTATCTATCCCCCTGAATATTCTCCTTTCTTAAAGTATGAATTATTCTCGCGTATCGTGAGGAATTTATATCAATTTGATTGATCCAGGCAGCGCGATTACTTCAAATTGTTGACTGCCAGGAATGGACGCCTAAAGCACCTTGACCTATTTCTTTTGGATCATGGGCATCTGGCTCGGCGTTTGCATTAGCGTTCCATGGATTGTTTCTTCAACAGCAATACGAGATGGCCGAGTCATTGTCGCTACAATATTTGCACTAAAAGGTGCCGTTGCACGATGAACTGCAACAGTTGGATAAAGGGCCTGCCATGCAGTTATAAAAGGTAAGGCTGCTGCAGTATGGGTAGAATCTATAATAAAGGGACCACCCGTATATCCAAAGTTAGAAATGGATGCTAATGTTACAATATCTTGTGTTGTGGCTGTAAAGTCTACACCATCAAAGGCTTTTCTCTTGGGCTATCGACCATTTAAATGGAATACCATTCCATAATAGATTATGAAATAGACCATAGGTCTGGTACATACCCAATGGCTAAAAGTAATTAACTATAGTTATGCGAAACGTATATATAACCGGCTACAAAAAAACTGAGTATGGGTGGTTGCTTTTATTTGAAGATGGCCAACCGGCGGAACTTAAAATAGCTGAATCAAAAGAATTATTTATTTTAGGTCAGCTCTTAAGTGCGTTATTAAATATCAGAATCTATCATCAATGAAAGAGTTCTTAATACTTATGTGATTTGAGAATTGATAAGTGGTATTTACAGATTGAAGACACGTCGGGTAAAACGATGTGATTAATCGAAGCAAGGTAATTCAAACTGTTTACGGGAGACGTCTACGTTCAGAATTAGAACGATATATATATGGCACTGATCCAATAATTCCACTTGGAAATATTCCTGGATTATATGCACACATACTGGTGTATGCTCGGACGGCCCTCCGGCCCATTCGACTAGGACCTGAATGGGTACATCCTTGACGATGGCATGCACTTGTTGGTCTGGTCCTTCACCGACATACTTAACAATCACTTGCGCTTTCCCAATAACGATGACTTTTCTTATTGGCAAGTGCTGGCACAGGCTTGCAATGGGTGTATTAATGACATCAGCTCTTTTAATTTCAATATCCACAGAGCTTGTAAGAATTTCCTCTACACCTGGTTTTAACGACGGAATAACACACGTTTCGTTGATGGTTATTTGTTTGGAAGTATGTGGTCGGGCATAGGATTCCTGGTCACAGACTAAGGCGTCATTTAATGGATTATAAACATTGATCCTCTCATTTTTGTGCTTTAACCATAAAAGAAGTACAATTGTTTCTTCAACCGTTCGTTCATCTATTTTTACTACGTCAATATGTTCAGTATACGAACACAAGGTAAATTTTCTCAAATCGCAGTCTTCAATAGGTAACCTGCATTCCCGAGAACCCCTAACGAGGATTCGACACTAACAGCCTCTAAAGCCGCATAAACACTGGATTTCTTCTAAATTTTACTTGAATTATTACTCGTTATGTGTTATTATATACATAACGAGGATGTG